>Ga0208140_1000099_pt1 | contig 18178 bp, 17 predicted proteins | sample SF_Rice_5C_0N_40_FD_185616 | JGI IMG/M metagenome (GOLD analysis project Ga0208140, IMG submission 185616) | Rice paddy soil microbial communities from Twitchell Island, California, USA - SF_Rice_5C_0N_404 (SPAdes) (version 2) | ecosystem: Environmental > Terrestrial > Soil > Paddy field/soil ... | reverse complement strand
ATCATCAGGTAATCAAAGGAGGCGAGATAAGACTCGCCTCCTCCTCTTTCCAACCGATCCGAAGAACCTTATGCGAGGCTAGACGCCCACGGTCGCGGCCTTTCGGTAGGTCGCATACTCCACGTCAAGATTCTTGATCACGGGTGTGCCGTCCAGGAATTTCGTGTTGATTTTCGCGACTTCTGGATACGTTTGGCACTGATAGGCATCGATGGATTCCTGGGCTTCCCACAGGCTGACGAAAATCACTTCGTTCTTCGCGGGCGTTACCAGCATCAACTCGTCCAGAAAACCTTTCTGCCGCCGCATAATCGGCAGGATTTCCTTCTCGAAAACAGCCGTGAAATCTTTTGCAACATTCGGTTTCAGCTGCGCTGTGAAGTGACGGGCAATCATGCGTGTTCTCCTTTTTGCCGGAATGGATGGCCACAAGAGCTACCCCCGCGCCGTTCGACCCTGTTTGATCCCCAAGAACCCGGAACTCTAGGAGATTTCTGCGCCCAGGACCGGGCGTTTGCAATGTCCTGCGTCACGGCTTGTGGTGACGCTGAAGCAAGTACTAGACGGCCACCAAGCCGTGCACAGGCACGCACTGGGCACTCGGATGCCGCGAATGGGCGCGGGAAAACTTGGGCCAGTGATAGCTGTCACTGCCGGCAGGGCTTGCTCAGCACTATGGTTCCCTCAGATCCGCCTTCAGCAAGGCAGCCACGAGAATAGGGGGCGCGACCCATGAAACAGCCAAATTACCTGGAAACAACAGACGGCGCGAAGATCTATTACGAGGATCAGGGAAGGGGGCAGCCCATCGTGCTTGTCCACGGCTGGACGTGTTCATCCAAGCTGTGGCAGAGGAATGCACCCGAGTTGGCCAAAGAGTTCAGGGTTGTGACACTCGATCTGCGAGGTCACGGGAACTCGTCAAAAACCCTGGCCGGACACACCATACGACAATATGCCCGCGATGTGCACGAACTCATGGAGCACCTGGGACTCGAAGACGTCGTCCTGGCGGGTTGGTCTCTGGGAGGATCGGTGGTCCTTTCCTATTACGCGCAGTACAGCGATGAGGGCAGGTTGAAGGCGCTGGCACTGATCGATTTCGCTCCCTTCCCATTCAGCCCGGCGGCGTGGAACAACCATATCCTGAGGGACTGGAACGTCGATGGCCTGAACGCGACATTCGCGCGCTTTACGGCCGATCCCCGAGAATTCGCCAGGGCATTTGCGGGAAGGATATTCAAGCAAAAACCGTCCGATGCCGACATGGAGTGGGTGGCAGCGGAGCTGATGAAGACGCCGCCTTGGATCGCAGAAGCGGCGTACTCCGATTTCGTGATGAGCGATTGCAGCGGGATATTGCCGGCGATTCAGGTGCCGGTCATCGTGTTTGCTGCGGACTCGAGCATTTTCAGCAACGGAATCGCCATGGGCAAAGCCATCGCCAGTCAGGTCTCGCACGCAACATTCGTCCCGTTCGAGGATGCCGGGCACATTCTTTTCTTCGAGCAAGCGCGGAAGTTCAACACTGCCCTGGCCGAGTTCGTCCGAGTGGTTCGTGAAGGGACAATGTCACTTGATTTGCCCGTGTCTGCCGTAGGATTGGTTCACGCGCGCGAACCGAAAGGATCATAGGGGATCAGCGTGTTTTGGCGACCCTCTGTTTGTACCATTCGGCGTTTACGCCGGCGAATGCGGCCCATTTTTCGGGTAGATCGTCCCGTGCGAAGATCGCCGTGACCGGGCAGACAGGCACGCACGCACCACAGTCAATGCATTCATCCGGGCTGATGTACAACTGCGGCTCGGACTCAAAATCCCCCTCGTCTTTGCGCGGGTGAATGCAATCCACCGGGCAAACATCGACACAAGCGGTGTCTTTGACCCCGACGCACGGCTCGGCAATCACGTAGGCCATCGTTCTTCTCCCCCCCAAAAGCGGCAGCAAAGCGGGAAGCGCTTTCTTCCTCTCGCCATTGAGGATGCGGCCAGACCAGAGAGCGGGCCATGACAAAAGTCACAGCGCTTGCCGGCGCAAACAAAGTACAAATTCGGGTCGCCGAGGTATACATTTGTGGCCCGGGGATGACGGATGTCATCCGCGTTGAAACAAACGGACCATTGTCGCGGTTGCAATCTGCCCGATAAGAGAAGTGGTGGGGGGAACCGTCTCTTCAAATCCACGGCGCCGTCGAAGGTGCGCGGCTGAGGTCTTGCGTGAAATATGCGGTGATGGTGGCGCTCTGGCTGCTTTTCCCCCCCCGCAGCAGCCTTGCCCAGATGCCGGGAGATGTAAGCGCCGGCAGAACTCTTTTCGAGAACAAGTGCGCCGTATGTCACGGCGAGGATACCTCCGGAAAGACCGAAATCGCCAAATCGCTGCATGTGACGATTCCCGATTATCGATCCGCGGCGGTTCAGAATCTCAGCGATGAGGACATCAAGAGTGTGGTCACGCAGGGAAGAGGGAGTATGCCGCCCGTGAGCGGCCTGAGCGCGCAAGACATCACAAACCTGATTGCGTTTATTCGGACGTTTTCGACTCAACAGCCCGAAACAGCGGTAGCGCGCGGTTCTGCTGCGCAGGGCGAAGCGCTCTTTGCCGGCCGGGCCGCTTTCCGCAACGGTGGTCCCGCCTGCGCGGCGTGCCACAGCGCCGCTGGCCTCCCGTTCCCGAACGGCGGCACACTCGGCCCGAACCTGAGTCATGAATACGCCAAGCTAGGTCCGGAAGGGATGGACGTGGCGCTGGAGACTCTTTATTTCCCTGCCATGGTTTCGCTCTATGATGCGCATCCGCTTACAGCCGGCGAACAAGCCGATTTGAAGGCGTTCTTCGAAAGCGCCAGCACCAAAACTCCTTCGCGCGACATCACGTCGCTGGTCGCTCTGATCGCGCTGGGAGGATTTGCGGTCCTCATCGTGATTACGTGGGCGGTGTGGCGCGACCGGCTGCGAGGCGTGCGCCGAAAGCTGGTGGCGCATGCGACCCGGCGAGGAGTTGCGTCCCTGTGAGCTGGATCAAGGACATCTTCAACCCCAATCTGCGGCTATGGGAAGAGTTCTACCGCAACCGGTGGCAGCACGACTCGGTCGTGCGCAGCACCCATGGAGTGAACTGCACGGGAGGCTGCTCGTGGAACATCTACGTCAAGAACGGGATCGTGACGTGGGAGATGCAGGCGCTCGATTATCCCAAACTGGAACCGGGACTTCCGCTGTACGAACCGCGCGGCTGCCAGCGAGGCATCGTTTTCTCGTGGTACGTCTACAGCCCGCTGCGCATCAAGTATCCCTACCTGCGCGGCGTGTTGATGGACCTATGGCAGGCGGCGCGGTTGAAGCACGCCGATCCGGTTGCGGCGTGGGCGTCGATCGTCGAAGACGAGGAATCGCGCCGGCGCTATCAGCAGGCCAGAGGCAAAGGCGGGTTCCGGAGGGCGAGCTGGGATGAATGTCTCGAGCTGATAGCCGCTTCGCTGCTGTACACGGCTAAGAAGTATGGCCCCGACCGCGTGATTGGTTTTTCGCCCATTCCTGCGATGTCCATGCTGAGCTATGCGGGAGGCTCGCGCTTCCTGCAGCTATTCGGCGGCGTGCTGCTCAGCTTCTACGACTTGTATGCGGATTTCCCTCCGGCGTCTCCTGAGACCTGGGGCGAGAAGACGGACGTAGCGGAGAGCGCCGACTGGTTCAACAGCAAATACATCGTGACCCTGGGCAGCAATCTCAGCATGACGCGCACCCCCGACGTTCATTTCGTTGCGGAGGCGCGGGGTCACGGGGCCAAGCTCGTCGTTCTGTCGCCGGATTTCAGCCAAATCTCAAAATTCGCTGACTGGTGGATCCCGGTCCATGCGGGCATGGACGGAGCGCTCTGGATGGCTGTGAACCACGTAATCCTGAAGGAATTCCACGGCGACCGGCAGGTCCCGTATTTCGCCGATTACCTGAAACGATTCTCGGACGCCCCATTTCTGGTGGAACTGAAGAAGGAGGGTGAGACGTACTCGGCGGAACGCTTTCTGCGCGCAAACCGGCTGTCTTCTTACCGCAACGTCGAAAACGGCGATTGGAAACTGCTGGTTTTTGAGGACGCGTCAGGAAAGCCGAAGATGCCGCTGGGGGCGATCGGGTTCAAGTGGCAGACGAAAAAGGGCCAATGGAATCTGCAGATGAAAGATGGCCTCGACGGGTCGGACATTCAGCCCCGATTGTCGCTGCTCGGAGGACATGACGATGTTTTCTCCGTGCGCTTCCGCGACGCTGCCGGCGGCCGCACATTTGCGCGCGGCGTCCCTGTGCGTTACGTGGACACAGCGCAAGGGCGCGTGGCGGTCACGACGGTCTTCGACCTGCTGCTGGCCGAGCACGGTGTTTCGCGCGGATTGCCTGGCGAATATCCGGCAGGCTATGACGACGAGGAAAGTCCGTACACACCAGCATGGCAGGAGAAGTTTACGGGCGTCAGCCGGAACACGGTGGTGCAACTGGCCCGTGAATTTGCCACCACCGCGGAGAAGACCAAAGGCAAGTGCACAATCATCGTGGGATCGGGCACCAATCACTGGTACCACAGCAACGTTTATTATCGCTCCGCGATTACCGCGCTGGTGGCGTGCGGGTGCGTCGGGGTGAACGGCGGCGGGCTGAACCACTACACGGGCCAGGAAAAGCTTACGCCGATGGCGTCGTGGTCGACGCTGGCCATGGCGCTCGACTGGACGCGACCGCCGCGCCTGCAGAACGGGCCTTCCTTCCACTACGTGCACAGCGATCAATGGCGTTATGAGAGGGGTGTTCCGGAGGATCCACCCGCTGAGGGCCGATTTTCCAGGCAGCACATCATGGATCTGCAGGCCGCGGCCGTGCGCAACGGATGGCTGCCCTTTTATCCGCAATTCGACCGCAACCCCATTCATTTGGCGGAGGAGGCGAAGCAAGCGGGCGCCCGGAGTGCGAACGAAATTGCGGATTGGACTGTCGACCAGCTGCGCACGCGCCGGCTCCGCTTTGCCGTCGAAGACCCGGACTCGCCGGAGAATTGGCCTCGCGTATGGATCATCTGGAGGGCCAACGCGATTCATGCGAGCGCCAAAGGCCACGAATTCTTCCTGCGGCACTATCTAGGAACGCACAGCAACGCGATCGCGGACGAAATGGCCGAAGGGTCGGTGGAAGACGTCGCCTGGCGCGGCGACGCTCCTCAAGGAAAAATGGACCTGGTCGTCGATCTGAATTTCCGCATGGACACCTCCGCGTTGTATTCGGACGTCGTTCTTCCCGCCGCCAGCTGGTATGAAAAGAACGACCTGAACTCAACCGATCTGCATTCCTACATACACCCGCTCGGCGCCGCCGTGCCACCCTGTTGGGAATCGAAGACCGATTGGGAGATCTTCCGGTCGCTGGCGGAAAAAACGAGCGCGCTCGCCCGCGACCACTTCCCGAATCCTTTCGAGGAGATCGTCGCCACGCCGCTGCTCCACGATACGCCGGATGAAATCGCACAGCCTGAGGTGCGGGACTGGCTGAAGGGGGAGTGCGAGCCGATCCCTGGGCGGACGATGCCGCATCTGCGAGTGGTCGAGCGCGACTACGTGAACCTGTTTCACCGCTTCAACTCGCTGGGGCCGGAGATCAAGCGGGAGGGCATCGAGGACCACGGCATCCACTTTCCGGTGGCCGATCTGTACGACGAGTTCGCCAAGCTCGTTCCCGCGTATGAATGGGACGGCGCGAAATATCCTTCTCTGGTTGACCCGCTGCACGCGGCCAACATGATACTTCATTTTGCACCGGAGACGAACGGAGAAGTCGCTTACCGCGGGTTCAAAGCCAGGGAGCAGGACGTAGGACTTCCGCTGGCCGATCTCGCCGAGCCGTACCGGGGTGTGCGCTGCGACTTCGCCGCCGTAGTACGCCAGCCGCGCCGGATTCTGACCAGCCCGTGCTGGTCGGGAATCGTCAACCAGGGCCGGGCGTATTCCGGCTACGTGCAAAATGTGGAACGCCTTGTCCCCTGGCGCACGCTGACCGGCCGGCAACACCTCTACCTCGATCACGAGGCTTATCGCGCTTTCGGAGAATCGCTGCCGACATTCAAGACGCCGATCACGGTGGCCGACACGCTGAATCTGGTGAAGAGCCCGCCGTCAAGCAAGTCGGTGACACTGGCCTGCATCACGCCGCACGGGAAATGGCACATCCACTCGACCTACTCGGACGATCTGCGCATGCTCACGTTGTCGCGCGGGATCGAGCCCTTCTGGCTCAGCGACGTCGACGCGGCGCAAATCGGAGTGCGGGACAACGACTGGGTCGAAGCCTACAACGACAACGGCGTGGTGGTCACCCGCGCGGTGGTGAGCGCTCGAATCCCGCGCGGCCTCTGCATTTTCTACCACGCGCCGGAACGCACGATCGCCTTTCCCAAGGCGCCGAGCCGGGATTTCAAACGCGGCGGCGGAACAAACAGCGTGACGCGGCTGCGCATCAAGCCCGTGCTGATGGCGGGAGGCTATGCGCAGCAATCCTATCGTTTCAACGATTACGGCCCGCCGGCCTCGGACCGCGACACATTCGTGATCGTGCACAAGCTGGAGGGTGAGCCAAGGCTGGATTGAACTTAAGGCGAGGGTGTCCGTGAACGTACGCGCACAAGTCTCGATGGTGTTTCACCTGGACAAATGCATCGGCTGCCACACCTGCAGCCTGGCCTGCAAAAACTTGTGGACCGATCGCCCGGGCACGGAATACATGTGGTGGAACAACGTGGAGACCAAGCCGGGAACCGGCTATCCCTCGCTGTACGAGGACCAAGAGCAGTATTCCGGCGGGTGGGAACTGCGCAATGGCAAGCCTGCGTTGAGGCTGGGCAGTCCGGCAACCGAGCTCGTCAATATCAGTTTCAATCCTAGACTTCCCACTTTGGATGACTATTACGAACCCTGGAGCTATCGCTACGGCGACCTGATCAATGCCCCGCTGGGCGACGATCAGCCGGTGGCCAAACCGGTCTCGATGATCACGGGCAAAGAGATTCAGATTGAGGCTGGGCCGAACTGGGACGACGACCTCGGCGGCTCGTCCATCTATGCAGCCAACGATCCGAATCTCAAAGTGCTGAGCGACGTGGAACGCCAGCAATTTTTCGAGATGCAGCAGCTGGTATTCTTCTATCTCCCGCGCATCTGCAACCACTGCCTTAATCCGAGCTGCGTGGCTGCGTGTCCGAGCGGAGCCATCTACAAACGGGGCGAGGATGGCATCGTTCTCGTCAGCCAGGAAAAATGCCAAGGCTGGCGCATGTGCGTTTCCGGCTGTCCGTACAAGAAGGTGTACTTCAACTGGAGCAGCGGAAAGGCGGAGAAGTGCATCCTGTGCTATCCGCGCCTGGAAACGGGGCAAGCGCCCGCTTGCTTCCACTCCTGCCCGGGGCGAATTCGATATCTGGGTGTCGTGCTGTACGACGCGGACCGCATTGAAGCGACCGCCTCGCGTCCGGATAACGAATTGGTCGAAGCGCAAAGAGAGATGATCCTGGACCCATTCGATCCCGAGGTGATTCGGCAGGCGCGGGCGAACGGGATTGACGATAAGGTTGTGGAGTCGGCTCAGAAGTCGCCCACGTTCAAATATGTGAAGCAGTGGAAGCTGGCCCTGCCGCTCCACCCCGAGTGGCGCACGCTGCCCATGCTTTTCTACGTGCCGCCTTTGCTCCCCGTCACGGCCTCTTTGATCCAGGGGAATTATGAACTGGCGTCCGATTTTTTCAGTTCGCTGGCGAGCGCGCGTCTCCCGATCCGATACATGGCCAGCCTGTTTTCCGCGGGCGATGAAGAAAAGGTCGTCGGCGTCTACAAGAAGCTGTTCGCGGTGCGGCTGTTCAAACGGTTCGAAACGGTCGGCGATATCCCCCAGGAGCAGGTCGCGCAGGCGCTGGAGGACACGCAACTGACTCCGGAAGCGATCGAAGAGATCTATTACTTGACGTCCCTCGCATCGTTCGAAGAACGCATGGTCATTCCGCCCTTCCTGCGCGAAACCGCTATTGAGATGGTCGGCGACCCGCACGCTTTCCAAGAAGAGCGGGGGGCGGGCTTTGTGCAATTTCCCAAACGAGGATTGTGAGGAATGAGCGTTTATCGATCCTTTGCGCGCGTGCTGGATTACCCCGGCTGCGAAATGCTGGAGCAGTTGGACCAGTGCGCGTCCGAACTGCGCGAGCTCATGCCTGAGTGCCAGGAAGGTGTCCGAAGATTCCAGGAGCAGCATCGCAAATGGGGAACGGCGCGACTGCAGGAGATTTATACGAGCGCCTTCGACATGCAGCCGGACTGCACGCTGAATTTGAGCTACCACCTGTTCGGGGAAGACCAGCGCCGGGGATTGTTCCTGGTCAAACTGAAAGAACTGTATCAACAGGCGGGCGTCGATTCGGGAAACGAGCTTCCCGATCATCTGTGCGTGATGCTGCGGTATCTGGCGACGCATGCGGAGGCGGCGGAAAAGCGCGATCTCATCGCGGATTGCATGATTCCTGCGGTCTCGAAAATCAGGGGAGGCGTAGACGAAGCCGCCAACCCGTATGGACATCTTCTGGACGCACTGCTTTTGTGGCTGAAGAAAGAGGGCGAAAGCGGCGCTGTCCCAAACGAGGCGGCTGTCGCCGGATCACGGTGACGCCGCGATGCGGATAAGAGAAAAAACGGATGAACGGATTTTTTTTCATCGCAATTCCCTACGTGGCCATCGTGCTGGCCGTGCTGGGCGGCATCTACCGTTTCTACGCCCGGCGATTCACGTATTCGAGCCTCTCTTCGCAGATCCTGGAGAACCGGCGCCTGTTCTGGGGATCCGTTTCCTGGCATTACGGGATTTCGTTGATTCTCCTGGCGCACCTGTTTGCGGGCCTTTTCCCGGCTGCAGCCGCTTTCCTGCTGGGTGGCCGCATTCGCCTGATGGTTCTCGAGTTCACCGGCATGGCGCTTGCGCTGTACGCGCTGTTCGGGATCATCGTGCTGATCGTTCGCCGGCTTCCGACGGATTCGCTGGTGCGGCGAGTGACTTCGCGAATGGACGGGATACTGCTTCTCTTCCTTCTCATTCAGGTCGCCACGGGCTTCAGCATCGCCGTCGTGGACCGCTGGGGCGGGCTGTGGTACCTCAAGACCGCCGTGCCCTGGTTCTGGTCTCTGGCGCGCCTGCACCCCGACTACAGCACGGTGGCGTTCCTGCCGGGATTTGTGCGATTTCATTTCGTGTTTGGGTTCATCATAATTCTGCTCTTTCCGTTCAGCCGTCTCGTGCATGTCGTTAAGTTCCCGATTCCGTATCTGTGGCGTCCGCATCAAGTCGTCATTTGGAACCGGCGATCTGCGCGGACCAGCAATGAGTAGAGGTCGCGAGAATGATTGAGAATGCACAGCCGGGCCAATCGCCTGACTTGAATCGCCGCCGCTTCTTCAGCCGCTTGAGCGTTCTTCTTGGATCGATCGGCGCCGCCATCGTAGCCGTCCCGACCGTCGGGTTTCTTTTGGGTTTGCGCCGGCCCACGAAGATCTGGCGAGCTGTGGGGCACGTGCAGGATTTCAAGATTGGCGAGACCACCCAGGTCGCCTTTGAAGATCCCTCGCCGCTGCCGTGGTCCGGCGTGACCGCGCAGACGGCCGCGTGGCTTCGTCGCAAAGCCGACGACGAGTTCATCGCTTTCTCCGTGGACTGCACTCATCTGGGCTGTCCCGTCCGCTGGCTGCCGGGCGCCAACCTGTTCATGTGCCCCTGCCACGGCGGCGTCTTCTACTCGGACGGCACAGTGGCCTCCGGGCCTCCGCCCAGGCCTTTATTTCACTACCCGGTTCGCGTGCAGGGCGACGAGGTGCAGATCCTCACCAGCCCCCTGCCGATTTCCTGACGAGGAGAGACCCTGCTCGTGCTCAAGCGCATCTGGGACTGGTTTGACGACCTGACGGGCACATCGAAATGGCTGGTGCCGCTGCTGCGCCATCCGGTTCCCCACGCAAAGAAATCGGCGTGGTTCTATGTTCTGGGCAGCGCAACGCTGATTGTTTTCATCCTCCAGATCGTCACGGGGATTTCTCTCGCCAGTGCGTATGTCCCGGCCTCGGGCGAGGCCTACCATAGCCTGCTCTTCATCAGCGGCACGACGTTGGGCCGCATCGTCCGCGGCATCCATTACTTCGGCGCCTCGGCGATGATCATTCTGATCGGGGTGCATGCAGTGCGGGTCTACCTGATGGGCTCGTACAAGTATCCCCGCCAGGTGAATTGGCTCACCGGAGTGGGGCTGCTGGTCTTGACGCTTCTGATGGCCTTCACCGGGCAGTTGCTTCGCTGGGACCAAACGGGATTCTGGACCGCAGTCGTGGCAGCGGAGCAAGCGGGACGGACTCCGTTCATCGGGAATTGGCTGGGCCATTTCATCCTGGCCGGAGATACGGTGGGAGGCGCCACACTCAGCCGCTTCTTCGCGGCGCACGTGTTTTTCATTCCCGCGCTCATTTTTGGCCTGTTAGGTTTTCACCTCTATCTGGTGATCCATAACGGCATCTCGGAGCCGCCGAAGGCCGGGCGTCCGGTCGACCCGAAGACGTACCGCCGCTGGTACAACGATCTTCTGGGAAAGGAAGGTCACCCGTTCTGGCCGGATGCTGCCTGGCGGGATGTCGCCTTCGGGTTCGCAGTGGTAGTCATCATTGTGGTCCTCGCCATCGTTGTTGGGCCGGAAGCCCTCGGTAAGCCTCCCGATCCGACGATTTTGGGTGCCTCGCCGCGTCCCGACTGGTATTTTTTGTGGTACTACGCATTGCTTTCGGTGGCGCCGCGATGGTCGGAAAACTACATCATCATCCTGGCCCCACTGATTTTTGGGCTGCTTCTGATCTTTCTGCCGTTTGTTGCCGGCAAAGGAGAGCGGAGTCCGTTGCGGCGTCCGTGGTCCATCTTGATCGTCGCGACCATCATCATTGTCATTGGCTACTTCGGACAGTTGGGGCACAGCGCTCCCTGGTCGCCTCGATTCCGGGCGGAGCCGCTGCCCGCCACGGTAGTGGGCGCCTCGGGGGGGGCGGTCGCCGATGGCGCACGCTTGTTCTACGAGAAAGGTTGCGAGTACTGCCACATGATTGATGGCTATGGAGGAATCCGCGGGCCGGATCTAACCTATGTCGGCGATCGGATGACTGCGGATCAAATCAAGACGCGCATTTTCAGTGGCGCCACCAACATGCCATCCTACAACGGCAATATAACGGACCAGCAGTTGTCTGCTGTGCTGGCGTTTCTTGAATCACGGAAGCACAGGCTGATCGAAAAACAACGCAGCAGCCCTTGATTTGGCGGCTGCTCGCATTTGAGCGCGAGGGGATCGAGAGATGAACGATGTCAATGTGAGAGAACCGACCGATGACTCGCTGGTGGATTTGATCGCGCATATCGTGGCAAAGCACCACACGCGTTGTCGCGAAGAACTGGAGCGCATCGAGCGGCTTTTAAGCAGCGTTGCGCGCAAGCACGGGGAGGGCCATCCCGAGCTTCGTCGCGTGCAGTCGCTCTTTGGGAAAATGGGGAACGATTTGAGGCAACACTTGCTGAAGGAAGAACAGACGCTTTTCCCGATGATCGCTCGCTTGGAAGAAGCTCACGGCCGGCACGCGGCGCCGCCCAAATTCCCTTTCGGCACGATTGCGAACCCGATTCGCATGATGGTCCTTGAGCATGACACCGGCACGAGGGAAATCGATGAGATCCGCAGGCTGAGTTCCGAGTACACCGTCCCGGCCGACGGGGACGAAGAATACGGCGTTCTTTTGCGTGCTTTGAGCGATTTCGAACAGGACATGAAGCAGCATGTGTATCTGGAAAATGAGCGGCTTTTTCCGCGCGCCATTGCTCTTGAGCAAGGCGGCACTGCGAGTGCAGTTTCGGGTTCTTGACGACGTGCAGCACTGGTGACGACAGGCCGGCCCGCGTGCGAGCAACCCCAGCGATGAGCGACACTAAAGCAGACTCCCCGACGAACCCGCTCGCCAAGAACGTCCAGATTCTCCAACCGGCCTATTTTGCTCTGGTCATGGCGACCGGCATCGTGGCGATCGCCGCGTATCTCGACGGCCTAAACCGCATCGCCAGGGCACTGAGCTGGCTGAACGTGCTGGCGTTCATCGTTTTATGGTTGTTGACTCTGGCCAGGATCGCTTTTTATCCCAGGGACGCTTTTCGAGATTTGATCGATCACGGGCGTGGCGTCGGGTTCTTCACCACCGCTGCCGGGACTGCGGTTCTGGGAGCGGAGGCGATCGTCGTGCTTGACAGATATCGACTGGCGCTTGCGCTTTGGTTCCTGGCGGCCGTGCTTTGGTTGTTGCTCACCTACGTGATTTTCACTGCGTTTACCGTGAAGCAGAAGAAGCCAACCTTGGCGGAAGGAATCAACGGCGGGTGGTTGATTGCCGTCGTAGCAACCGAGGCGGTTTCCCAGTTGTCGACTCTGCTCTCTTCCGTTTCTGTAGTTCATCGAGAGCAGCTTCTATTCGTTGCACTCTGCCTTTGGCTCTCCGGGGGCATGCTCTACATCTGGATGATCTCGCTGATCTTCTACCGCTATACCTTCTTCGTGTTCTCGTCCTCAGACCTGATGCCGCCCTACTGGATCAACATGGGCGCGGTCGCCATCTCGACGCTTTCCGGAGCGCTTCTGATCCAGTACGCCTCGGCTCCTTTTCTGCTTTCGCTGCTTCCATTTCTCAAAGGCTTGACCCTTTTCTTCTGGGCCACCGCGACATGGTGGATCCCCATGCTCGTAATTCTGGGAATCTGGAGGCACGGGTACAAACGGTTCAAGCTTTCCTACGATCCCCTCTACTGGGGCCTGGTGTTTCCCCTCGGGATGTACTCGGTGGCCACACGAAGGCTCTCGGAGGTAGTTGCGGCGCCTTTTTTGCATTCGATCGCGCGTGGTTTCGTCTACGTCGCTTTGGCAGCGTGGATTGCCACATTTGTCGGGCTGGTGCATCGGCTCATCAACATTCTTTTCGCCAAGCAGCCTCCGCATCTCGCTGTTCCGGGCTCGCCGTGAATTGTTACGCTTGTTCACCGCGGCGGTACAAATAGATCATTGCGGCAAAGCCTGCAAAATACGAACATTCGACCATCATGAAAAACCAAGCCCTGCCGTACGACGTGTTTTTCGAAGCGCTTCGCGAGAACGAGGTGGACGCGCTGAAGGCCTATCCCGTTTTGATCCTCTGCGGGGACCCGGAATGCAGCGACCGGATGGTTGCTGCGGTCCGGAGACGCGGCCTTGAAGCAACCTGCTGCTCGAGCGTGGAAGACGCTCGCCGCCTGCTGTCCGGAAGAAATTTTAGTCTCGTGCTGTCCAGCGACATCCTTCCGGATGGTGACACGCGCTCCGTGATCAAGCTCGCGGGGACGATGCCTGTTATCGTGTTCTCGCAGCGAGCGGAGTGGGACGTGTACTTGAATGCGCTGGACCAGGGAGCATTCGACTACGTTGCCTGCCCGCCCGATCCGGCGGAGACCGAGCGGATCCTGGAGCTGGCACTCTACGAGAAGTTCGGATCGTGACCGCAACGCGCGTCCAGCACAGCGTTCATCAGCCAGGTGATGGTGATGCGCGCGGATTCAAATCGTGATGGAAGCGGGAATGCGCACTGACGGAGGCGTCGCCGCATGAGGGTCCCGGCTGTGTTGTTGATCGGCAAAAGCGAAATGGATTTCGCCGCGCTTCGCCGGCATTTGGAAGGTCAGGGCTGCGATTGCAGATTCGCGTCTTCCTATTCCGAAGGCGTCGAGCTTTTTGGCCGGCTGCATTTTGACCTGATATTGGTCAGCGGCCAGCCGGGAATCAGGACTCTCGTCTCGTCGGTCGCCGGCTCATCCGCAAGCCTGTTCTGCGCGCATGCCATCGAAGACAGCTGCTTGTGGGTGCCGGTGGTCCTGAACGGAGACGAGTGCCTGGGCCTGCCTCCGCTTCGCCCGGGCGAGTTCAGCGAAAAAATCCGCGCGATGATCCACGAGATCAAGGAGCACTCAGTGCGGGCAGTTGGCGGCGCGCAGTAGATCGTTAAAGGCGAGCGTGACTTCCACTGTCTGTGAGACTTCCCCGGCGGTTGTGGTCCGCCGACTTATGCGGCGATTCCTTTTTTCTTCATCTGCGTCTCGAGAAATTGTTTCAGAGCCACTGCGTTGTTGTGTTCCGTGTCATGCGAGCTGAACAGCAGCGTCACGTTTCCTTGGTTCGCGGCCTTGAGGATCGGTGTCCAGACCTCCCGGCTATGGCCGAGCTCGGCAAAATACCGCCGGCGGAACTCGTCCCATTTTTCAGGGTCATGGCTGAACCATTTCCTGAGCGCGTGGCTCGGACCTGCATCCTTGAGCCAGGCGTCGATTCGCAACGAAGTCTTCTTCACACCGCGCGGCCATAATCGTTCGATCAGAAATCGCGAGCCGTCGCTTGAGGCGGGCGCGTCGTAGACTCTCTTCAGTTGAATCATCCTGTCCTCCTGTCTTCCCAAGGCACTCTCGGTCAGTTTTTCTTTCTGTGACCTCTTGATTCGAATCCTCGAGAAGCTGTGCCGATTGTCAGTGATAAAGTCCTGCGCTGTGCTTCCCGGTCACGATCTCCATCTTTTGCTCGTACAAGATGATGCGATTGATCTGTGGATAGCCGGGCTCAAAGGTCCAACCCGCTTCGCCGTACTTCGCCATCAAGCGGTCGAAGAACCACGCTTTCCTTTCCCGGTTTTCGATAATCCGGACGCCGCCAAAAACGACCACGCTGCTGTAGACGAGCGCTGAATTGCAGGCGTACGGTTTCCCGCGATGCACAGCCGCCATTTCGCCCACTTCCACGCAGATTCGGGGATTGTGCTGGATATTGGTCAAGAAGTGGCCCTGATGATCTCCGGTGTGGAGATACAGGATGTCGCCGCCTTCGTAGATATAGACGAGCGGGACGACATAGGGCCAGCCGGCCGCGTCCACCGTGCCGACGTGAGCCACTTTATGAACCCGCAGGAACTCCTGCGCGTCCCCGTCAGGCATGAGCCGCTTCGCCCGGTACATTTGGCCGCGCATATCCGTAACGCCGTAACTTGCGGGCGCCACTTCTTTGGCGGGCTCTCGCTTTATCTCGGCAAAACCGCCCTTGGCGTCACTATCGTCCACAGGTCCCATTTCGACTCCTTTGGCTACTCCTTGTAAGCTCCCACCCGTTTAGAAGGAGAATGCACCGTGACCCAACGCGCCGTTCTGCGGGAGTGAGCATCATGCCTCCTTCCAAACCTCGCGGGTGGCGCCGGTTCGATGGCCGGCGCCCACTTCCTGGAGAAGTTGGCACAACTCGTGCACTTGGATCGTCTCGCAGGACTTCACGGCCCGCGCGATCGCGCCCCGCAGAGCTTCGGTCGTAAACGGCCCCACAAGCCTGTCAAATTTTTTCAGTGCCATCTCCCACGACATCGGATCGCTGACGAAACCAGGATAATCGCGCCTCTCCTGGCTCAGTACACGGCCGTCGCGCAGCGTGACGATCAGGTGGCAGGGCATTTCATGCGGAAAGCGGGCGGAAAAAGCATCCACCGGATGCACCGAAACCTTATGCAGGAGCTGTTGAACATCGTGGCGTCCGATCCGCGCGGGATCGTATTGTTCCGGCATCACCTGGCCGTCCAGCAGCGCGACGCTTACAACGTACGGGAGGCTGTGATCGGCTTCTTCCTTCGTGCTGACAAGCGTCTTATCGCCCTCTTCGCCTCCGCCAATAATGTTGTAGGCGACATCGAATGTTTCGATGTCGATGTGCTCGATTTCACGAGAATCGATCTTTTCTTCGGCCTTCAGCTGCAGGGCGCATTCAATCGCTGTTTGCGAATGAATCTCGGCATTGTGCTTTTTCAGAATTGTGGAGGTGACACGGCTGAGATCTTCCTGCGACCAATCGAGGTGAAAACATCCGGCGATCGCGTCCATGAAACCTTTCTCGCCTTCAAAGACCTCGAGCGGGCCTGTGATGCCGCGCATGGCGAGAAGGATCGCAAATGTGCAACAAGCAGCCATGTTGGGATAGGCCAGGCCCTTCCAATGCGAAAGCTTGCCGGTGCGCGTGACGCGCAGCCCGTTAAAGGACGTCCCGCAGATCGCGATCGCGTTCGCCGTTGCCGTTGCATCGAGTCCAAGCGCTTTGGAAACTCCTGCGGCAACCGCGTAGGAACCTTGGGTCGTATGGTCGAACCCCGCCGCGCGGACGGGAGCTACATCGCACAGCCGGCACTGCACCTGATACGCCGTTGCCAGAGCGCAGAGCAGCTCGCGTCCCGTGGCATCCGCATACTCCGCTGCCGCGAGCACGGGCGCCAGATTATCGCTGGGATGGCACGTCTCGCCTTTAGCCAGGTAACTGTCGTTGAAGTCCAGGTAACGCACAAGCGCCCCGTTATAAAAGGCAGCCCGGTCTGGAGCCGCCCGGCCTCCTCCAATCAGGGAGCAGGCTCCGCCCTGCTCTGCAACCTGGTCTCGAATCGTTGATTGAATTGCTTGAACGGGCACGCTGTCCAGCGCACCGATAGCGCAGCCGAGAGCGTCCAGCACCCGGATCTTGAGTTGAGCGCGCGCACTCTCGTTCAAGTCATCGAAAGATCTTTCCGCTACAAAACCGGCGAGTTGTTCGGCACAACTCACGCTGCCTAGCTCCCCCCTTGCGCTTCCTATGCGAACTCGCCCGTGAGTCTCTGACATATTGATCGTCGGACGGCCGGCGTGGGGCGACAATGGGCCGTTTATACCGCTCGGGGAAACACGCGTAACGTCCTTTTGGACGGCAAGAACTGCTATCTTTATGTACCGAAGAACGCGCCGATGCCCGGGGGCCCAGGGAGAAAATCGGCATTGCTGGACCTTTCGAAATTCGAAGTGTGGTTCGTGGCGGGCAGCCAACTGCTCTACGGGGAGGCAACCCTTGCTAGAGTTCGAGAAGACGTTCGTGAAATAGCGGAGTGGCTCGATCGATCGCCCGCGATTCCTGTGAAAGTCAAGCCGGCTCCTCTGATGACATCGCGGGATGCGATTGCAGAACTCTGCACGGAAGCAAATCGAGACGCGCGATGCATCGGCTTGCTGGTCTGGATGCACACGTTTTCTCCCGCCCAGATGTGGATCGGGGGTCTCAAAACGTTGCGCAAGCCGCTTGCCCACTTGCATACCCAGCACAACCGCCATCTGCCCTGGGGCGCCATCGATATGGACTTCATGAACTTGAATCAGTCCGCGCACGGGGATCGCGAGTTCGGCTTTCTGACCGCGCGCATGGGGCTGAAGCGCAAAGTCATTTCGGGCTTTTGGCAGGAAGAAGCTGTCGTCGGCCAGATTGCAGCCTGGTGCCGCGCTGCGGCAGCCTGGCAGGATTGGAAGAGCCTGAGGATCGCTCGCTTCGGCGACAACATGCGCAACGTGGCGGTCACTGAGGGGGATAAGGCCGCGGCGCAAATCCAGTTCGGGTACTCGGTCGAAAGCTTTGGGGTCGGCGATCTCGTCGACCGGATCAGCGGAATTAGCGAGGCCGAAATCAACGGTTTGCTGGGCGACTACGACGCCTCGTACGAAGTAGCCGCGGCCCTGCGCCCGCAAGGGAAACGTCGCGCTGCCTTGCGCGAGGCCTCCAGAATCGAACTGGGGCTGGAAAAGTTCCTGCAGGGCGGAGGCTTCGCCGCCTTTACCGATACGTTTGAAGACCTTCACGGGCTGAATCAGCTTCCGGGAATTGCCGTGCAGAGGCTGATGGCCAAAGGGTACGGTTTTGGCGCCGAAGGCGATTGGAAGACGGCTGCGCTCGTAAGAGCGATGAAAGTGATGAGCGCCGGCCTGGGCGGTGGAACATCCTTCATGGAGTTTTACACCTACGACTTCGGCAGCCCATCAAAAGTGCTGGGCGCGCATATGCTGGAGGTCTGCCCCTCCATCGCCGAAGGAAAGCCCTCGCTTGAAATCCATCCGCTGTCCATTGGAGGTAAGGCGGATCCCGTCCGGCTGGTCTTTGACAGCCGCATCGGGCCTGCTGTGAACGCCTCGATCGTGGACTTGGGCAACCGGTTTCGCATGGTCTCGAGCGAAGTGGAGATTGTTCCGCCGGACCAGCCCT
>Ga0208140_1000097_pt1 | contig 18444 bp, 23 predicted proteins | sample SF_Rice_5C_0N_40_FD_185616 | JGI IMG/M metagenome (GOLD analysis project Ga0208140, IMG submission 185616) | Rice paddy soil microbial communities from Twitchell Island, California, USA - SF_Rice_5C_0N_404 (SPAdes) (version 2) | ecosystem: Environmental > Terrestrial > Soil > Paddy field/soil ... | reverse complement strand
GGAGCGGCTCGCGGACCTGCTCGCGGCCGCCGGGCTGGACCACACACTCGCCCTGTTCCACCGCGAACTCACCCAAGTGGAGTGGCGTGTGTATGAGGTCCGCCGGGCACTGCTGCCGGGCGGCCGCGGGCGAGCGGTGCGGTGGCTGCGGGCACATGCGGCCGGAACCCGCACCCAGATGGCCGCCGAGCTGGCCCGCATCGCGGCCACCGACGGGCTGTGTATCAGCGCCGACGACGGGATCGAGCGGGCCTGGGTGCGCCGCCGCGGCGCCCACGTGCCCACCGCCGAATGGTTCTACACCGCCGCCCCCGCCGGCGCCACCGACAAGGAAGGCCCCGGCTTCGCCGCCGCCTGGCCGGCCGCGCTGGCCGGGCCCGCTCAGGGGGAACTGTTCACCCCCGCCGTAGCCTGACACGCTCCTGCCAGCTGTGGACCCGCCGCCGGTGCTGCCACCTCGAACAAGGACCGGCCAGGACGGGCACCCCCGCAGAACCTTCACCCGCCGGCGGGCAACGCGACCGGCCAGCACCCGACAAGTGCTCGCCCAGGTGGGGTTCTTGCCCCTGGTGCCCCAGATCTCGACGGCGAGCCGTAGCACGCCTCTGGCGCGCCCGGCTGGCACCGCGGTGGCGGGAGCGGGGTGTACCCCGGGGCGGGGCTGGCGGGTGGAGGTACCGGCCCGATGACCTCCTGGTGCGGCGGTGCCCGAAGGCGGCCGCCCTGGCGGAACGCGCTGGTGACTGCGGCATTCCCTGTGAGGTAGGCCCCCGGGCGCGGTCCCGGTGTTGCCACCGGTCGTTTCCCGGGAGCCCCCTCCCGAACCCGGCGGGCGGCTCTCACCGCACCGGGCTCTCCGCGTGCCTTGCCCGCTGGTCAGTTGCTGGTGGCTGCTGCCGGTGCGGGTGTCCACGGGGTCGGGATGTTGCTGCCGCGGTAGCGGTAGCGGCTCACTGTGACGCTGGATGCGCCGGTGAACTTGACCCCGTTGTGGGCGATCCGCCATCCCTGGACGCAGAAGCGCCGGCGGAAGTGTCTCATTCCGAGCCGGTGCTTGCCCGCGTATTTGGCCCGTATCCAGCGCATCAGCCGTCCCCACGCGTGGTTGTCGACCGCGTCGAACACGTCCTTGGACACGCCGTGCCGGAAGTAGTTCGCCCATCCCGCCAGGGTCTTGTTCAAGCTGGCGATCAGCTTGTGGAGTTCCCAGTGGCGGGTTGACCTGTACGTCTTGGCCTTGACCTTGTCCTTGATGGCCTGGATGGCCTTCTTGGATGGCCGGGTGTAGACGTAATGCCTGCTCGTTCCCCGTTTCCGCTGGCGGCGGATGTTGAAGCCGAGGAAGTCGAAGCCCTCGTCGATGTGGACCACGCGGGTTTTCTCCGGTGCCAGCCGCAGCCCAAGGGGTGTGAGCACAGCTTCCACTTCCTGGCGCAGGGCCTCGGCTTGCTCCCGGGTGCCCAAGACCATGACGACGAAGTCGTCGGCATAGCGAACGAGCTTCCAGGTGCCCAGCCCGTGTTTTCTGCGCCATTCCCGCTTAGCCTTGGTGCCCATCAGCTCCGACCACTGCTGGCTGAAGTGGTCGTCGAGCGCTGAGAGGGCAATGTTGGCCAGTAGCGGGGAGATCACGCCCCCAACGCAGTTGGCAATTTCTGTTTCGAGGTCACGCTGGGTTACCGGCGGGTGGAGCGTGGCCGGTGAGCGCGGGGCGGCCGGGTGTTCCGGCCGGTCCGCTGGAGTCGTCTCCGGGCGGGTTCGTGCCCGAGGCAGAGCGGTCGGTGATCCTGGCGGGCGTGCTGGGCGGTGTCGAGATGGGGGCCTGGGACCGCCGGGTTGCGGGGTGGCTGGCGGGGCTGGATACCCCGACGGCGCTGACGGTCGCGTCGTGGGTCGCGCGGGCGCGGGCGGCGGGTGCGGCCCGGTGAGCGGGGTGATGGCGGCGCGGGCTGCTCGCTGCGCCCTACGGGACATTACATGTATTAGTCTTATGTCATGGCTGGCGATCGCCGCGCGAGTGCCGCGGACCATGCGGCGCATGTCAACGCTGCCGCTGGCCTGCTGGGGTCGGGGGTTCCGGCGGCTGAGGCGGCCCGCGTGCTGGCCGGGCGGCTGGGCTGCTCGCAACGGCAGGCGCGCCGGTATGTCAGCCAGGCCGCGGCCTCGGGGCCGGTGCCGGTTCCCGAGCCAGGCACGGTGTTCACCGTCCGGCTGCCGGGCAGGCTGGCGGCGGCCGTGCGGGAGCACGCCCGTGTCTCGGGCCGCACGATCTCGGCGGTCGTCGCGCAGGCGCTGGAGGAGTTTCTCGACCGGGGTCACCGGAATCCGCGCAGGTGAGCGGCCGGCGGGTCGAGGCGCAGTTCGTCTTCGACCGGCACGCGGCCACCGACTTGTCAGTGGCCTACGGCATCTTGGTGCCGCAGCCGCGGGGCCGCGCTGGCCGGGGCGGGCAGGAAGGACAGCCAGATGACGAGCGGGGCGATCTACGCCCGGGTCTCCAGCAAGCGGCAGGCCAAGGACCAGACGATCGGGTCGCAGGTCGCCGCGCTGCGCGAGCACGCCGCGGCCAGCCGGCTTGAGGTCCCCGCCGAGTGGGTCTTCCTCGATGAGGGGCACTCCGGGGCGACGCTGGTCCGCCCGGGCCTGGAGGCGCTGCGGGACCTGGCCGCGCAGGGCTGCCTGGACGTGGTGCTGGTCTACTCGCCGGACCGGCTGGCCCGCAAGTTCGCCTACCAGGCGCTGCTGATCGAGGAACTCGCCCGCTGCGGCACCCGGGTCGAGTTCGTGAACGGGCCGCGCGGGGACAGCCCCGAAGACCAGCTGCTGGTCCAGTTCCAGGGCATGTTCGCCGAGTACGAGAAGGCCCAGCTGATGGAGCGCTACCGGCGCGGCAAGGCCTACCGCGCCCGTGCCGGCAGCGTGAACGTGCTCGGCGGCGCCCCGTTCGGCTACCGCTACATCCGCAAGGCCCCCGGGTCCGGGGCCCGCTACGAGATCATCGAGCACGAGGCCGTGCTGGTCGCGGAAATGTTCCGCCGCTACGCCGACGACGGCTCCACCATCGCCGGCCTGGCCCGCTGGCTGGCCGCCTCCGGCGCGGTGACCCGCACCGGCAAGCACCGGTGGGACCGCAGCGTGATCTGGGGCATGCTGCGCAACCCGGCCTACGCCGGCCGGGCGGTGTTCGGCAAGACCCGGGTCATCCACGAGCAGGCCGGGCTGAACCGCGTCGCCCGCCTGCAGGGGCGCACCACGCCGCGGGCGGTCAAGGTGGTAGACCAGCCGCGGGAGGAATGGACCGAGATCGCGGTCCCGGCCATCGTCAGCGAGGACACCTTCGCCCGCGTGCAGCAGCGGCTGGAAGACAACAAGCGGTTCGCGCCCCGCAACAGCAAGCTCCCGGCCTCGCTGCTGCAGGGCCTGGCCGCCTGCTCGGCCTGCGGGTACGGCTACTACCGCACCTCCACCCGCACCACCAGCAAGAAGATCTACTACTACCGGTGCCTCGGCTCCGACGACTACCGCTACGAAGGCGGCCGGGTCTGCCACAACAAGCCCGTCCGCGCCGACTACCTCGACACCGTCGTGTGGGACCACATCACCGGCCTGCTCGCCGACCCCGCCCTGATCCGCGCCGAGATCAGCAAGCGGCTCGAGCAGGCCCGCACCTCCGACCCCGTCACCCGCCAGCGCAGGCAGATCGAACAGGCCCTGGCCAAGGCCGGCACCGCCATCACCGCGATGATCGAGGCCTACTCCGAGCAGCTGATCACCATCGACGAGCTGCGCTCCAGGATGCCGGACCTGCGCGCCCGCGCAGCGAACCTGAAAAGCCAGCTCGGCGCCCTGGACACCCAGGCCGCCGACCGCGACGCCTACCTCAGGCTCGCCGACGACCTCGAAGGCTTCCTCGCACGGCTGCGCGGCAGCGCCGCCGGCGCCAGCACCGACGACCGTCGCCGTGTCCTGCGGCTGCTGGTCAAAGACGTCCTCGTCGGCCCCGAGAAGATCACCATCCGCCACCGCATCCCGACCCGGCAGCACACCAGCCGCGGCAGCCACCACAACACCACCGACACGGAGGGTGACATGCGCCAAAGTTATGAACTGTGTTGGGGGCGTGAGTATCCCGCCTTGCGGGGTGCCGGTCAGTGTCTCTTCCCGGTTCCCGGTGTCGGTGAGGACACCGGATTTGAGGAACGCCTTCACCAGCGCACCCACACGCTTGTCCTTGATCCGTTGCCGCAGGCGGGCCATCAAAGCCGGGTGCGAGATTTCGTCGAAACAGGCTCTGATGTCAGCCTCCAGCACCCACTGGTAGCTGTGGGAGGTGAACAGGTGGATCTCGGAGATCGCATCGTGGGTGCGGCGGCCGGGGCGGAACCCGTACGAGCACGGCTGGAAGCCAGCCTCGAAGATGGGTTCGAGCACCGCCTTGAGGCTGGCCTGGACCACACGGTCAGCGACGGTGGGAATACCGAGCTTGCGGAGTTTCCCGTTCGCTTTGGGTATGGTCACCCGCCGCGCCGCCGTGGGCCGGAACTGGCCAGATTTCAGCTGGTCCCGGAGTTGGCCCAAGAACGCCTCCACCCCGATCCGGGACTCGATCGCGGCCACCGTGGCCTTGTCGATCCCCGGGGTCCGTGCCCCCGCGTTAGCGGACACGCGTTCCCACGCGTGCACCAAAAACGCCGGGTCATGCACGAGGTTGAACAGGTCACCGAATCGGCGGGAGGAATCTTCTCCCGCCCAGCGGTGCAATTTGATCTGCATCTCCCGTACCGTGAAGTACGCCGAATCCGCACCCGGCCACGCCACGGCGCCGGGATTCCCCGGCGCATCTTCGGGCATTGCACTCCTCTCCTTGCCTTGCACGCTGCCGCCCTTCCCCATGTGACCGGCTCTCCCGGCCCCGGAGTACTACGGCGGCTCCGCCCCACCCACGCCCTCTCAGCAAGCGCCGCACCTATCCGCTCCTGCCGCCCCGGTATGGGCGGCAGCACGGAACAAGCGCAGGTGGTTCCCACGTTCCCTGTCGTCCGGTCGACGGGTTAGGCACCCGGCTATACCCCTGCGGCATCGCCACAGCTACGCCGTAGTCCTTCACTGTGGCCTCCAGGCCCAGGCCGGAAAGACCCTGCCCAAAGTTCCCGCTCCGTCATGAAAGGCGCGGGTACGCACCGCCATCCAGCCCAATCCACCGGGTTAGAGCTGGCGGCCAATTAAGAGGCGTAACGCGGCCGGTTCCTCTCGTATACCTTCCCGTCTCGCTCACCACGCCCGGCCCGTCCGGCAGTCCCAGACCGGCGCGACTTTGTCAAGGCTGCTCCCACCCTCTCCGGCGGCCCCCGGATCAGGCTGCCTTCAGCTTCACCCCACCGCTACGACGGCAGGGCCACAGAGGTCTCTCACCCCCATCCGGCGCGACAGAACTGCGTGGCGCCCTCCCGGCTTAGCCAGGTTGCGCCGGGCGGCCGTTCCCGCAACCAGGCAGCTGATCCGGGCGGGCAGTGATCTTTCCCCTGGAGCGGGCCTTCCCGGGTGCCGGCTGCGCCGGCGCTGCTTGCTGCCCGCGGGGAAACATCATGCCGCCCAGGCCGCCTGGTTGCGTGCCCGGCCTTACCCGGCGCGGGCACCAGGCCGCCGGGAAGGGCACCACAGTCCCCGGGCCGCCACCAGGGCGGCCGGCCCTCCCGGTCACCGCACCAGGAGGAACACCCATGAACCTCACCATCACGCTCACCGGCCGCCTCGGAGACGACCCCCGCACCTTCACCACCCGCGACGGCATCGCCGGCACCGAACTGCGGCTGGCCGTCGAAATCCCCTCGCGCACCGGCGGGGACAGCATCACCCGCTGGGTCAAGGTCACCGCCTACGGTCTGCTGGCCTCCCGCACCGCCGACTCGGTCGGCAAAGGCGACCGGGTCACCGTCCTCGCCGACGACCTGCGCGCCGAGGCGTGGACCGGCAACGACGGCCAGCCCCGCGCCACTCTCGCCGCCCGCGCCCGCGAGATCGCTGCCTCGATGACCTTCGACACCTTGCGGACCGGCTACGCCGACCGCAAAGCCGCCCGCGCCGCCGCCGCCAACGGCCAGCCCAGCGACCTCCCCGCCGCCGAGCAGGCGGACGCCAAAGTCCTCGCCGGAGTCACCAGCTCCTGAGCCAGCACTGCTGGGGGCGGGCCCCACACCCGCCCCCAGCCCATGTCCCCGACAGCTACGCACACTGAAAGGAATCCGCCATGACGGCTTCAAGTCCCCGCCCAGTCGTGCGGGTGAGCGGCCCCGGCGGTCTGCTCGCGACCGTCCCTCACCTGTTCGGCTTCACCCCCCGCAACAGCCTCGTCGTCCTCGCGGTCGACCCTGGCACCCGCCAGCTCCAAACCGGGCTGCGCTACGACCTTCCGGCCACCCCTGACACCGCTCTGGCCAGGGAAGTCGTCGGCCACACCGCCCAGATCCTGGGCTCCCACGGCCTGACCGCCGTGGTGGTGGCCGGGTACGGGCCCGGGCATTTGGTTACCCCATTCGCCGACGCAGCCCGCCAGCTCCTGCCTCCAGCTGGGATCACCGTGCTGGACATCATCCGGGCCGAAGACAGCCACTGGTGGTCCTACCTCTGCGAAGACCCCTCCTGCTGCCCACCGGCCGGGCAGCCGCTGCGGCCCGCCGACGAGCACACCGCCGCCCTCCTCACTGGTGACGGGACAGCTCCGCTGGCCAGCCGCGAAGAACTGGCGGCCACCCTCGCCCCCGTCACCGGCGGCTCAGCCCAGGCGATGACGGAGGCCACCCGCCAGGCCGAAACCACCGCCGCCACGATCGTGCGCCGGGACGGACGGCTCGCGCTCCAAGGGCAGGGCCTGGCCGCCGTGCAGGCCGCCATCCGCACCTACCGCCACGGCGGCGCCATCACCAGCCCGTACCGCCACGCCTGGCTCGCCCTCGTGCTGCGCAGCCTGCGGGTACGTGACGACGCCTGGGCACGGATGGACCCCTCCCACCGCCAGGCACACGCCCGGCTGTGGGACGACCTGACCTGCCGTGCTCAGCCCGGCTACGCCGCCGCGCCCGCCTGCCTCCTCGCGCTCACCGCCTGGCAAGACGGCCGCGGCGCGCTGGCCAACATCGCGCTCGACCGCGCCCTCGCTGACACCCCCGGGTACTCGATGGCCCAGCTCCTGCGCGATGCCCTCAACGCAGGCACACCCCCGTCCGTGGCCATCCCGCCGATGACCCCAGACCAGGTCGCCGCAAGCTACGCCAGCCCACCCACCAACAGCTAACCACCCCAGGGTGCCTGGGGCCGGCTGGCCCCAGGCACCAGCGCACCGCAACCTTCCGTTTCTCCAGGCGAAGGAGCCCACATGGCCATCACCCTCACCCCCCACACCCAGATCAACTGTGCCCGCCCCGGCTGCGCCGTCGTCACCACAGTGGCGGTTTCCGTTTTCGACGGCCGTTACGGGCAGATCTGCCCCGGCTGTTACCCCGTCCCCCTGCCAGAGCCGGAAGAGGACCCCATGATCCCACCCGAGTACCTAGAAAGGCTGGAGCCCCCGTTCTAACCCCAGCAGGGCGCCCGCCGGCCACCGGCCGGCGGCGCCTTGGCCCACCCGTCCGACTTTGCCGGTCTGGACTTGGCAGCGCAGCAAGGGCAAGTCCCCGCCCAGCCTACGGCCGCTACCTTTCGCTGCGCGAGCGTTCATGCACAACCTGCATACGGCTTGCGGGCCTGGCACGGCACCTTCCCGCCCGCCCGTGCCCTGGGTTTACCTGGAGTCACCACCTAGCAGCAGGAGAGTGACCAGCATGCCCAGTCACCAGGGTCAGCCGGTTCACCGGCAGCAACCCCAGCCCAGCCCGCACGCCCCCGCGCCACCGGTGACGCTGCTGCCCGCGCTCACAGCGGGTGTGGGCGAGGCGGCGGCCTGCGCCGCCCGGATGCTCGCCGCGCTGGGCATCGACCTGGAGTCTCCGGATCTGGCGGCCACTCCAGCCCGCATGGTCCGCGCCCTTCAGGAGATGCTCACTCCGCCCACCTTCATCCCCACCGATTTCGAGATCACGAGCGAGCCGGGGCAGCTCGTACTGGTGCGCGACATTCGCTTTGTCTCGGTATGTGAGCATCACGTCTTGCCCTTCACCGGAACTGCCTGCATCGGCTACGTGCCTCAGGGCCGGGTTCTGGGCTTGAGCAAGATCGCCCGGGTCGTCCACTACTGGGCACGCCGTCTCCAAGTCCAGGAACGGCTGACCGGGCAGATCGCTGACTGGCTCACCGGCCACCTCGATCCCGCCGGTGTGGGGGTGCTGCTGAACGCCGAGCACACCTGCATGACTTTGCGGGGTGTCGGCGCCATCGGTTCACGAACCACAACGTCCGCGTTGCGCGGGGTACTGCTCGATGAGCCAGCAGCCCGGGCCGAGTTCATGTCCCTGGCCACGGCATGACCACCTGCCAGCCCAGCGCGAACTCACTCATCCGTGCCCACGTCGGGGGCACAGGCTGGGATTTCCCGGCCGCGCACACCGGACTGCACTCCGGGGTATTCGAGCCCTTGCACGGTCACACCTACCAGGTCACTCTCACCGTGTACGGAAAGCTGGACCAGGCCGGCATGGTTGCCGACTTCGCAGTTCTCAAGCACCACTTGCGCGCAGTCATCGCCCCACTCAAGCGCCGAACCCTGATCGCAGCGTCCGCACCCGGCGTCACGATCGAAGACACAGGCCGCGGCCAGCTTCAGGTCCGCGGCGGTGATGCCTGCTTCACCTTGCCCCGCTCCTGGCTGGCGCTCTTGCCGATCGCCGCCACCACAACCGAAGCCCTGGCCACCTACCTGGCCGGGCAGCTCGGCTGCCGCACCATCGCGCTGTGCCCCGCCATCGTGCGCCTAGAACTGGCCCTCGCCGAGTCACCTGAATGCTCGGCCACCGCTGAGATGGTTCTGCGATGACCGCTCACCCCGCCCCGCTTCCGGGAGCTGGCCTTGGTGTACTGGCCGCCATCTTGGGCCTGGCACTGGACGCAGACCTGTCCAGGCGCCCGGCCGCTGTCCCCGAGCTGCACCATCCGTGGGATGCCTGGTGGCTGGCCATCCGCTCTGGTGGCCGGGCACTGCCCCGGCCCGGCACGCGGGGAGCGTGTCCCGCCTGCGCGGCGTGGGCCAGGTCAGCGATGGTGCCGGGGTCGCCCGCTCACCCTGGCCACGAAGAATGGGCCTGCGGATGCCACCAGCGCTGGGCGGAGTTTATGCGTGCCCCCGCACCCCCTGGGGGGTTGCCGGCCCCACCGCAGCGGCTCACCCTCGCCGTGATCAAACCGGCCGCCCCGCGCCAGATCATCCGCTCGCAGATCCGGTCCGCCTTCCGCGAAGTCCACACGGTGGAACGGAATCTGACAGCCGCCGACTGCGGCCGGCTCTACCCCGACGCCTACGGCGCCACCTTCGTCGCAGAACGCACCGCATACATGACCAGGGCCACCGTCCAGGTCTTAGTCCTCGCCGGTGACCAGGACGCGGTAGCTTGCGGCGCCGCGCTCAAGCGCACGGTACGCGCCCAACTGGGCGCTGGGCCGCTGCGCAACCACCTCCACATGCCCGATAACCCCGCCGAAGCCCTGGCAGACATCGCCCTGCTGGCAGGGTGGGGCGTACTACAGGACTCCTACCAGCGATGGGAGAGCCACGATGACCAGCTCCTTGCCACCCGCCGGGAGGGTTACCGGGCTTATCTGGGACAGCGAACAAGCGATGCTGGAATGGTCGGCCCTCACTGGCGGCACCTCACATCCCGCCACACTGCCAGTCCCGCTCGGCGCTGAGCTGGCTTTCACCTGCAACGCTGACCGGCGCTGCGTTGGAGTCTGGATGGCGGGCCGGCGACTGGCCTGCCCGATGACGGCACCACTCGGGCCTGCCTCCCGCAGTGCCCAATGCCGCTCGTGTGCCGATCTCGCCAGGTCCCGCTCGGTCGCCGCCGACACCTGCCTCGATGACCCACGGCCCTTCGCGGTCTACCTCGCCCACCACAACGCCGTCATCAAGGTCGGCATCACCGCTGCCGAACGGGGCCTTTCCCGGCTGCTGGAACAAGGCGCGCTCGCCTCGGCCGTCATCTCCACCGGCTCCCTTGCCGCCGCCCGCGCCACCGAGCACCTGCTGACAACAGCCCTGGGCCTGCCCGAGCGTGTCACCACCGCACATAAGCGCGCCGCCCGCGCATGCCCCCCACCACCAGCCAAACGAGCCGCCGACCTGGCCGCCGCCGCCGAAAGAGCCCAGCAGCTCACCTGGCCGGCCGGTCAAACTCGCTGCCAGGCGCAAGTCAGCGACCACGCGGGACGCTACGGCCTCCCTCAAGCCGGCCTGCACCCCGACGCCGAAATGCTCCCCTTGACACCAGGGTCCACGATCGCCGGCACCGTGACGTGCCGCATCGGAACCGACATCTACCTAGCCACGCCAGCGGGCCTGGTGCTGGTCGACACCCGGCTGCTGGCCGGCTGGCCAGCAGCCCCCGCCAGGCCAGGAGCCCCCTTCACCGCCCCGTGCCACTCTCGCCAGCCCGACAGGGAACAGCATGATGTGCTCTTTTAACACCGTGATCGTCGCTGAAGGCATGCCCGGTGCCGGCAAGACCACCGTACTAGCCGCCCTGGGCGCCAGTGGTCACACCATGCTCGGCGAGTACACCACCAGGACGGGCACGGTCCTCCCATTCGCCAGCTATCCGTGTCACCGCGACGAAGACGCCCACCTGGTGAACTGGCTGCGCAAGACAGCCCAATTACACCCGCTCACCGGCCTGGTGTGGGTAGACCGGGACTGGCTCACCGCGCTCGCCTGGGCGGCCAGCACCACCGGCCTGCCTGCACGCGCCGCATGGGTCTATCACCACCTCAAAGCAGGCCGACTGGTCTTACCCCAGCGCTGGCTCATCTTCGACCTCCCGCCAGCGATGAGCCTGCACCGCCGTACCAGCCGCCTAGACCCAAGTCACCCATGGTCACAACTGCCGGTGCTGGAAAGCTTGCGAGCCTTCTACCGCGACCCTGCTGCCACCTTGAAACCCGCCCATCCCAGCCTGGCTGCCCTGGTCGCGACCGTGCCGGTGCAGCAGTTCGACGCCACCGCCACGCCAGCCGAACTCACCCGCGCCGTGCAGAAAGCAGCCACCCCATGAGCGGCGCCGCTGTCGCTATCGCCGTCCATGACGGCTACTTCAGCGCCGGCTCCGGCGCCGGGCGCAGCAACCGCGCTTTGATCACCACCGTTGCCGAAACCCTCGCCCCGGGTGTGCACCTGGCCCTGCTACCCATCCTGCTCCACCCGGCCAGCCCCGAATACGGCCACCAAGGCCACCACGCGCTTCGCGAACGGCTTTCGACCGTGAATCATCAGGTCATCCCTATCGGCAACGGCACCGGCGGAATGCACCGCTTCGGCAGCCTCACGGCCTTCCAGCACGCCGAACGCGGCGCCGCTCAAGTCCTTAACCCCTTCATGCGCCGCCACCACCCCGGGCTGCTGATAGCCATAGACCAGCCGTTCGCCGGCCTTGGCTCCCACCTCCAGGTGCCGGCAGGCTGGCGCCTGCTCTACCTGCCCCGCTCCACCGCCACCCACCACAGCCATTCCGCCTGCACCACCCATGAACGGCAGGGCCTCGCCGGCTGGGTGGCACATGGCGCCCATATCGGCGCGATCAGCACCCACATGCGCGCCATCCTGAACAGCCAGGGAATTCCGCCAGCCCAGATCATCGACGTGCCTGACGGCCTCACCCCTGCAGAGGACGTGCCCCTCTCGGCCGCCCCGCCCCTGCCCGCAGCGGCCCAGACCGGCGGGTTCATGCTCGCGATGGGCCGTGCCCAGCCCTACAAAGGCTTCGAGGATCTACTAGACGCCATTACCCAGCTCACCCATCAGCGCGTTCACGTACCCCATCTGCTGCTGGCAGCCGTCGCCGAAGGCGAGCTCACCGCCTACCAGCGCTACCTCCGCACCCTTGCCACCGACCTGAAGGTCGCGGCCACCCTGTGGACCCGGTTCGACCTCCGCCTGCCCGGCCTGCTGCATCACCCGGAACTTCGGGCCGTGATCGTGCCCTCCCGCATCGAGCCATTCGGCCGCATTCCCTTAGAAGCGTTCGCCGCCGGAGCCGCTCCTGTTGTGGCCACCAGCGCCGGCGGCCTCGCTGAGACCGTTATCGACGGCCTCACCGGGTTCACCGCCCCGCCGCGCAACCCGGCTGCCCTTGCCTGCGCTCTCCACCGGGCACTGACCGCCACGCCCGGGCAGATCGCACGAATGCGCGCGGCTGGAGCCGCCGTAGTGGCCGCCCGCGACTACACCACCTGCATTACCGGCGTGCTGTCCACGCTGGCACCCTGGGCGAGCACAGCTGCAGCAGTGAAACCGTAGATCTCCCTCGCCACCTGGGCAGCAGCCGCCGCCTGCGCCATGCCAGGCTTTCCCCAGCCCAGCAGGCCAGCAGCAAGCCGCAGCGGCACCCACACCCGCGGGTACACCAGCCCTGTGTCCGGATCTGGCCTGGCATCCTGCCACTCGCATACCCTGGCCGCTGCCCGCACCTGGGCGAACCGCCCCCCAGCCTGGGGCTGGACTTCTTGGTATCCGAGCGGGCGCACGTCGCGCACCGTAATGCCGGCCTCTTCCAGCACTTCGCGGTGCAGCGTCGCCTCCCAGCCGCCGTCGTATCCCTCCGGAGTACCGCCCGGAAGGTTCCACCCTCCCGGCATCCTGATCAGCAGCGTGCGTCCTGCCTCATTCACCACCCATGCGTAGACCTGGTGGATCGGCAAGCTATCAGGGACAGGCCAGCACTGGTGCCACATGAAACGTGTTGCCACGCCCGCACCATAACCAACTTCCGTCCCTTCCAGCGGTAGCGATCTCCATGTGCCGCCGAAGCTCTGACCTGGTGGCAGCGGGGGGTGCAGCCTGGAAGCCCTACAACCCCTTCTAGTAAGGCAATGTGCCCGCCGGCCCACGCCCTGCGGGCGGAGTTCGCAGGGGGTACATCAGCGGCGCAAAGGCCTCATGTCACGGCGCGTCCGGTGCGGCTGCTGATGCGCCCACTGCGCATAGTCGGCCGCCGTGGCCGCTACGTCGTCAACAGGAAGGGCCGCCCACCGGTCCACCGCCATCCGGGCGATCACTCCCCGCGGCACCGCCCGGGCACGGGCCGGCAGCCGCCGCCGGAAGATCTGTTCCCTCACCCAGGCCGCCTGCTCGTCCTCGTCGTCAGGGTGCCGTTCGGCAGCCTGACGCCACAGCTCACGGTGCGCGTCAACCACTTCGGTGACCGCCGCGGCCCGCAGCTCCTCCACCACCTCCACCAGCGGGGCGGGCAGGTAGTACGACACCGGCTGATGCACTGCCGCCCCCGGCGCGCCACGCGAGAGCGCCAGCCTGCCTGCTTCGCTGTACCTGGCCAGATCCAGCCCGGTGATCCCTCCCCCTTCGGCCAGGTCGCGGATCGCGGCCGCAATCACATCCGAGCACGATGCCTTGGGCCGGTCGTCGATACCCAGCAACCGCAGCACCGGCCCTACCGGCTCCTTGCCCGGCAGCGGCCGGTCCTCCAGCAGGCGGGCACGCCAGCGCTGGATGACATCGGCCTGCGGACCGGTCAGCCGTCCTGTGGAGTAGTGCCGGGCACCCTCCTCGTCGCCAGGCAGCTCCGTATCCGGATCCGCGTCGTTCTGCTCCTGCCCCGGGCTGGGCGCACCGAAATTTTCCATATGGGAACTCTACTAGCGGAGAATGTCAGCGGCCGCGCTTACCGTCGGCAGCATGGACTCCCTGACAATCAGTCTTGTCACCATCGCCGGCCAGCCCACTCGCGCCCGGGAGCTGACTCCATCTCAAGCCAGCGGCGAAGCCTGCATCCAGTGCGGCACGGCTAGTTCTGTCCTGCTGCCCGTGGGAGTGGTGTACCCACCGCCCACGGGCAGCGCGGGCATCGCAGCCGCCTGCTCCACCTGTGCTCAGACCGGCCCCTTGACCCCGTCACCATCAGCCAGCGCCGCGGTGGAGCCGGCGCGGTCCCGCGTCGGCCTGCTCTCGTTAGCTTCGCCGTGGTCAAGGTAGCGCCATTCGATACGAGTGACGTCGGTCCCGGGCTGGCAACCGCGGTGCGTGCCGCAGAAGAAGGCCACGAACTGGCCGGGTGTCAGATGCGGGAATCCTTCGGCGGCAACGTCGGCGGCGGTGATCGCGTCCAAAGGCTCACGGCGTACCGAGATAATTTCCACGGTGGCGATTCGCTCCAGGGGCTCGCCACGGCGGCGGCCCATCACCTTACGGCACAAGGTGAGCTGGTCGCCGACGCGCAGCATGCGCCAGCCGGCTCGCCGGGTGACGGTCTTGACCCGGTCACGGACCTGGGGTTCGGTGAGCGATACCGCCATCAGCCTTGGCACATTCCCTCTCCCCTCACATCACGCTCAGCTCGCCTGCAGCGGGTCGCTGGCGGCCTAGCCATGCCACATACTTTCGCGGCCGAGGATGCGCTGGAGCCAAGCGGCCTGGGCAACGCGATATAGGGGTGGAGTAGGCGGGCGGCATAGTGCTGGATGAGGATGCGGCTGGCTGCAGCGCGGCAGCGATTCATGGGGACCTCACGGATATAGCCGGGCCGGCACGCGGCTCTCGCCAGCCGCCGCAGTCCCCGTTACCGTGGGCGCGGGAATTAAGTGACCGTGCGGGAGCCGCATATGGATGCCTACGATCCGCTGTGGACCTCCGCCCGCGCCCGGGCGTTAGTCGCCGACCGCGACATCGGCGGAGTGCTGCGGCTTGCCCGCCAGGCTCGCCGCTGGCGCCAAGCCGACGTCGGTGCTGCCGCCGGGTACTCAGCCTCCACCATCTCCCGGCTGGAAACCGGCTGCCGGGCTGGGGCCGACCTCGGCGTGCTGCGCCGGGTGGCCGGTGTGCTCGCGATCCCGCCAGCGGTTTTCAGCGCGCTGACAGGCCTGCCAACGCTGGCCGGCGCTACGGTGGCCCGTACCACCGGTCAGCGGGCAGAGGAGGACGACTCGGTGCGGCGACGTCGGCTGCTGGCCAGCCTGGCCGCGACAGCGGCCGTCTCCGCTATCCCTTTGCCCGCACACAGCATCAGCGCAGACGGGGCGGATACCGGGGAATCGCTCATCACCCGGATTGGTGACGCGATGCTCGGCCTCGACGCCAGCTCTGCGGACTGGCCCGCCGCACGTCTGCGCTCCGGCCTGGACGCCGCGCTCGCTGACTTTCACCACTGCCGCTACCGGCATCTGGCAAGCTCACTGCCCCGTCTCATCCGCGGTGCCCATGCCGCCGCCGCTGACAGTGCGGACCCGGCCGTCACCGGCTTGCTCGCCGAGGTCTACACGCTGACCACTCGCATGCTGATCAAACTTGATGACCAGCAGCTCGGCTGGCTGGCCGCTGACCGCGCCCGCACCTTCGCCGGCGGGGCCGGTGACCCGCTGGTCACCGCTGAAGCTGCCCGCAATCTCGCCGTCCTGGCACGCAAAGCCGGCTGGCACTCACGCGCCATGACCATCGCCCTGTCTGCCGCAGACCGCAGCGAGCTGCGCACTGCTGGCACCGTCGGCGCAGCCGAGCGGGGCCTGCTGATCCAGTCGGCCGCCTACTCAGCCGCTAAAGACGGCGACCGCTCCACCATGCGCGACCTGACCGGGGAAGCTGCCGCCATCGCCACCCACCTGCACCACACCACCACGCCGGTCGGCCGAGGAGGCGAATTCACCCCTACCACCGTTCAGCTCCACCGCATCTCCGCCGAATACTCCGTCGGTGAGGCCGGCGCCGCGCTAGCCGCAGCCGCGGCGATCAATCCAGCCCGGCTACCCACAACAGAACGCCGCGCCCGCTTTTACACCGACCTGGCCCAGGCCTACAGCCAGCACGGCCGCCGTGCACAAGCCATCAACGCACTGATCGTCGCCGAGCACCACGCCCCAGAAGAGGTCCGCACCCGCCCGGCCATCCGCGCCCTGATCACCGGGCTGCTCACATCCGGGCCGACCACGCCTGAACTCAAAGGACTCGCAGCCCGCTGCGCTCTGGCATGAACCCGTGCTGCCGTGCCGGCCCCGACGCGGTCACCACGTCGGCTGTCGCCATGTGGCGTGAGGCGAACGTGATGCGCCGCCCCAGCTGGCCACCCGAGCCGCTGAACGACCTTCGATCTACCGGATAATGGCCCATTATTCAGTAGGCTGATCTCCAGCGGGCAAGAGTGACCAGCGGAACATCGGCACGGCGGTGACGCGACTCATGCACGTTATCCGGTAGGTCGATCAGGACAGGGGTCGGCGATGTCAGCGACCGTGACGAAGCTGGAGAACCGGTGGCGCAGAGCCGGCGCCGGCGCAGTCGGCGGACCGACCGTCCGGACCTCGATCGACGCCTTCCTCGGCTCCCCGAAGATCAAAGGCAACCCGAACACTCTGCGCGCCTACACCAACGTGCTTGACCGCACCAGTGAGCAACTCGGCCCCGGCCGGCCGCTGGCCGACGTGGGCGACAGTGAGATCGGCAAGGCGCTGGCCACGCTGTGGGGCGAGGCGGCCCCATCGACCTGGAACCGCAACCGCGCCGCGGTCGGCTCCTGGCTGACCTGGTGCGCCGACAAGCAGCGCTGGACCAGTCCCGGGCTGCCGGCCGCGACGGAGCGGCGGCGGGAGAACAACGACGACACCAAGGCCGTATCCCGGTCGCGGATCGACCGGCTGTGTCGGCGGCGGGACGTGCCGCTGCGGGAGAAGACGCTGTGGCGGATGCTCTACGAATCGGCCTCCCGTGCCAGCGCGGTGCTCGCGCTCGACATCGAGGATCTGGACCTGCCTAACAAGCAGGCCCGGATCGTCGCCAAGGGCGGCGACATCATGTGGATCACCTGGGGAACGGACACCGCGCACCTGCTGCCCCGGCTGATCGCCGGCCGGAAACACGGCCCGTTGTTCCTGTCGGCGTACCGGCCCGGCCCGCACCGCCTGGCCACGACCGACCCCAAGGACGTCTGCCCGGAGACCGGCCGGGCCCGGCTGGGCTATGACCGCGCCCGCATCTTGCTAGCCCACTACGCCGATGGGCTGCAGCTACACCAGCTCCGGCACTCCTCGGCCACCCACCTCGGCGAGGCCAATGTCTCCGCTAACGTCATCATGGCCAAGACCGGCCACAAGAGCCTGCGGTCGCTCCAGCGATACGTCAAACCCGGCCTCGCCGCTGTCCACCAAGCCACTGAGACGCTATCCAGCCCCCGTCGGCGAGGCTGACACGCATCGGTGTGCAGTTCGGCGAGCTAGCCTCACCCGGACCCGCAGATCATCGGCGGGTACGGGCCTGATCAAGGGGCTGACCGCGGGGGCTAAATCGCTGCGCGCACTGCAGGGCGGCCTCGCCGGGCCCAACGTGCGCGCAGCGATTCTGAAGGGCCTGTTGCAGCAGGCTCACTTCTAACCTTTCCCGTTCACCGTCCAAGGCGCCAGACTAGATTCCGGGAGTTACTTCCCCATAAGTTTCTGGGGTTTCACGTACTGAAGACTGTACCGGTTGATTACGAGACCGGGTTCTGAGACGCCTGGGCCGAATCCATTTAGGAACGCTTCCGAACGCTCGCGAACACCCCGGTACATCCTGTAACGGTGCTGCTCAGCTTCCCCTATTGCTCGCATCGTTGGCGTGGCGCGAGCGGTGCGATGCGCTGGCAGCTCATGACCGTGAAAGGTAACCTTGCGGGTGCGGTGGATGGGTTGCAGCCCATTCTCGCATGTGGACGCAAAAGCCGTCCAAGGCGCCAGGCCCGGCTGGGGCAAGCTGGGCCTCACATTAGTTCCGGGAGGAACTTATGGATTTGTCATTCCATGTCGTTACCCGGCCGCGGCTGAGGCTGGGAATGGGGCTGTATGTGACCATCGTGGTCATCCTGATCCTGGCCTGGCTGGCCAGCCCCGGTACTGGCTTCCCGCTGGCGCTGACCATGTCTGTGGTCAGCGCCGCGGCACGAATGCAGACAGCCGGAAAATGCGACCACCTTGCCCGGGAGGGATGATGCCCGCGCCTAACTGGGACCGGGTAGCGCTCACCCGCCTGACGGCTGCGCAGCACGCACTGACGCGCGCAGAAGGCGCCTTGGCCGAAGCCCAGGCCCGGGCGGATCCGGCGGCTGGCGACAACCACGACCGGTGGCTCATGTCAGTCGCCGATGAAGCCGTGTCGACATCTCAGATGGCCCTGGAATCCGCGCACCGGGCGGTCACCACCCGGAAGGCCCGGCCGCTGCAGCAAGCGATCCCAGACACGGACGGGTATGACCTATGCCCGGACCCGCTTATAGCCCAGACCCCGGCTGAGCTGGTCGATGCCCTGCGCCGCTACCGGCTGTGGGCAGGAGA
>Ga0208140_1000095_pt1 | contig 18679 bp, 19 predicted proteins | sample SF_Rice_5C_0N_40_FD_185616 | JGI IMG/M metagenome (GOLD analysis project Ga0208140, IMG submission 185616) | Rice paddy soil microbial communities from Twitchell Island, California, USA - SF_Rice_5C_0N_404 (SPAdes) (version 2) | ecosystem: Environmental > Terrestrial > Soil > Paddy field/soil ... | reverse complement strand
CGGCACGTTGGCGGCGGCACAGAAAAAATAGCCGTGCGAGTCGCGTTGCATGGGGACGAAACGCGGCGTGGAATCCTGAATCTGCACATCCACGGTTTGGGCGAACGGGGCCCAGACGAGAAATTCGCAACGTTGTTCGCCGATAGGCCGGGCACCTAGTGTTTCCATTCGATCCGCGCGGACGAAACCTTACGTCGTAAACCAATGATACAGGATGGAAAGCGCGGAATTGAAGACCAGAAGAAAATCCAAAGCGGAAAAAAAGCGATGAGAGCGGCGTGATGAGGTCATGAGTTATGTCTCCGGTTCCTGGGCCGGTGCGCGCGGACGAGTGACTTTGTCTGCTGCGGCAACTTTGGCTTTCTTGCGCGAGCTTTCGCGCCTGGCTGCACGCCCCTGCGAGGCAGCCGTATTGCGCGAGCCGGCGGGTCGTTCGAGCGGCTGCACCCGCTCGGACAGTTCCTTGCGTCGCCGGCGCGAGCACGCACGTTCGCGGTCGAGAAGCGTCGGAGGTTCCGCCACCGCACCGGAATCGAGCGCGCGCTCAACGGGCTCCTCCCGCGGCATCACCATGCGCTCCCGCCAGGGATAGAACCGCAGAGAACCAATAAAATCGCCAAGGGCCATGTCGTCAAACTCCCCAAGAAAGACGGGCGCGAAAGCCCGGCCGAAATTCACATCGATATTCTTAGACTAGTAAGCCACGCGAACTGCGGATGAGGAATACGAAGAAAACCTGGTATTTCAGGCACTTAAGCTGCATCGCGAGCAGGAACGCCTACGAGAAAAGCGCTGATGACAGGATTTTTTGCCGGAAACGACCTGATGCGCGGCGCGGAAAGACCCACGTTGCTCGGACCCCGGAAGAAACCGATCTCGAAACTTTTCTGGAGAGAAGCGGGAGAATCGGCCCAGCCCTCGCGCCTTGTTTTTTCAAGGCACCCGACTCCCCGCGTCTCTTCCAGCCTGCGGGTTACATTCCGCATGACTGAATATTGCTTGCGAACTGCTCGTGCCGAAATACCGTCGATCGCCTAAATCATCTGCAAACTTCGTGTAACCTGCGCCAGAAACTCAGGAGTGAGCGTCACTAGGGCTCGATGATCTGGTTGCGCACCGCGTAGCGAACGAGTTCGCTGACGGAGTGAATTTCCAGCTTGCGCATGATGTTGGCGCGGTGCGTTTCCGCCGTCTTGACGCTGATGCCGAGGACGGAGGCGACCTCCTTGCTGGTCTTGCCCTCGGAAAGGAGTTGCACGATTTCGCGCTCGCGCGAGGTCAAGCGTTCGTTGATGATGTCGGGCATTTCGCCAGGCGTGCCCTTGCTGTTGAAATTGCTGAGGATCAATTCGGTAGCGCGCGGCGTGAAAAAGGGCTTGTGATTGGAGAGGGCCTCGACGGCGATCACCAGATCGCGGTCGGAATCGGATTTCACGATGTAGCCGCGAACGCCGGCTTCCAGAATGTCGCGAATGAGCTGGTCGGAGTAGTGCACCGACAACACCAGGATCTCGGTGTTGGGAGAAGCCTTCAAGATTCTCCGTGCGGCTTCCACTCCGTTCAGTTCCGGCATGGTGATGTCGAGGATGACGATGTCGGGTTTCAGTTCTTCGGCTCGAGCCACTGCTTCGCGCCCCGTGTGCGCTTCGGCACAAATGGTCCAGCCGGGATGCGATTCCAGAAGGGACTTCAGACCGCGCCGCATGAGGTCGTGGTCGTCAGCCACTAAAATGCGCAGGGGTCTCATGCTGCCTCCGATGCGTGGATCTTGTGCGTGACCCGTTCTAATCGACGATACTGAGGAACCCATTATTGCACCTCCCTAGCCTTTGCGTGCTTGAGAATGTTTTGGTCCATGAGGCTGCCGACGCACAGAGCGAACAGCACCTCAGAATTAGTTAGTATTTCTCATAACCGCCCGCTGTCTTCCGGAAAAACAGACGCGACGCCGGAACCCAGGGTTGTCCGTTCCGCGCCGCGGAGAATTGTGCACCGGTCTTCAGAACTGCGATCAATGCACCTTCATTGCCAGCGCGAAAGACCGACCCCAAGACGCCATTAACCTGCCCGCTTTCAACATCTTTGTACAACGCGGAGCAGCATAGCAATTGGGCGCCCCGGGTCGAATCCGTACGATCGTTGTAGAAATGAAGGGTGCACCGGAAAAATTTGCCTAGCTTTCGCCAGTGATCGCGGATTCCCACCCGTAAGCCGCCACCGGCCGGGAACTTGCGGACTCTGGCCGCACGGGACTGCAATTTCGCGCCAGGAATATCTGTCCGGCGGAAGGCCGCGTGCATCGAAAGAAGTGGGTGTCTGCGGAGGTCGACGTGAGCACATTCAAGAGAGCCATGATGTTGATCCCCGCGCTTGCTCTTTGCCAGTTGGGAAGTGCCGCAGTTCGTCCGAGGCAAGAGCGTTTGGCCAATACCGGAGAGAGCGTCAATTCCGCACAGGCGGAGCAGGTACAATCGGTTTCCGGGCGCATCACCGCCGTGACCGGGAACACCTTCTCTCTGGAACCAACTCAGAGCAATGATGGACCGAACAAGCGGAGCGCGATCACCGTGGTGATTGATCAGGACACAGTGGTCGAGGGGCGCATCCAGGTCGGGGCGAAGGCGGACGTCACGTTCCGGCGCGAAGCTGGCAACAACGTCGCGGTCAGCGTCCGCATTTCTCGTGCTTAGAATCATCGCTACCCTCGGTACCGTGTGTTTCTCAGGCGCGCCGTTGTAGTGCACCTCGAACAACTCACCGTAACGAATCGATCCCCTGGCCTGCTCATTGCAACCGGACAAGCGCCGGTGATATCCGCAACCGGCGCTGCAAGAAGGCTTATGCGCCCGCGCGCAAGCGCCGACTCAGAATCGAATCGACGGCCCGAACGTGATGCGCAGGTTCTGGTGCACGCCGTTTGAGAAGTACATTTCGTCGCCGGCGTCCACACGCAAACCAATGGGCCCAATAAACGCTTCGATGCCGCCGCCAGGATAAAACGTAGCAATCAGGTTATCGGCACGAAGATCGCTCACGGTACTGGTGTAGGTTCCAACTGTCGCGGGCCGGTTGGAGAACAGGAACGACATGGCGCCGCCCTTCGCCGTTACGAACAGCCGCACGGGACCGGTCGTTTCCAGCTTCGGCCCGAACAGGCCGCTCAAGATGCGCAGGTGAGTGCGCGACGTGAGTGCCACAGTGCCGCCGGAACCCGGCGCGCTGAATCCTTCGATGAACACTTGCGAGAAGTCGTATCCCGTTTCAGCTTCGAGTTGCAGGTGCGGAGTCACGTTGATCGCGAACCGGCCTCCCACTCCCGTAAAACCGAGGTTATTATTCGCGGCCCAGCGAAAGTACTCGCCGTAAATCCCGAATTCCACATGATCTCCGGAATCGTGGTATTGAGCAAAGGCAGCGGGTGTAAACAGCAGTCCCGCTACAATCAAGCAGAGTATTGTCCCGAAACGCTTCATAGTAGTCTCCTCCAGCAAGTGCACGAACAGGGAAAGGCGAACAGGGGCGCCCAGCCAGCGCGACCGAAACGGGCGGCTCGGGAAGCAATCCATGGAGGGCTGAGGGCGACTCTCCGCATCGGGCGAACTCGTGCTCACGTGAATTACAGCAGAGGAGGATTCCAGGCGTCTATCCAAGCGTTTCTGTAAGTGCCCTGGGGCCTGTCCTGTACCAGACTGGACGCTCGGGCGGCGCGCCAACTATCTGAATTTGCGCTTTTTACATCGGGATCAGACTCGAAATACGCGGCACGCTGTATTGGACAGTTCTGCGCTCGCGCTCAATATGTGTGGATGAACTGCGCGCCCTTGGGGCGCTTCGTATATCGAGGAGGAAACCATGCTACGTTGGGCCCTTGCGTTCTTCATTATCGCGATCATCGCCGCGATCTTTGGTTTCGGCGGAATAGCGATGGCGGCGGCGGGCATCGCCAAGATCCTCTTCTTCATCTTCATCGTGCTCTTCCTGATTGCGCTTCTGGGAGGTCTTGCGCGACGCGCTTGAAGCAGGCCGGCCAGAAAAGGAAAGGAAATCGTATGAAAGGCTTCACTCGAAGGATTTTGATCGGCTCGATGGCGCTGGGCATTGCGGTGCCCTGCGCCTTCGCGCAAAACCAGCAACAACAGCGGCTGAAAGAAGCCGGAACCGTGATGCAGCAGATCTTGAACGTGCCCGACAATATCCCGCAGAACCTGCTGAACCACGCCAAGTGCGTGATCGTGCTGCCTTCGGTGGTCAAGGCGGCGTTCGGGGTCGGTGGAAGTTACGGCCACGGCGCCATGGTGTGCCGCACCGGCGCCGACTTTACGGGGCCATGGGGTCCGCCCGCGATGTATTCGCTCGAGGGCGGAAGCTTCGGCTTTCAGATCGGAGGGCAGGCCACGGACGTGGTCCTGCTGGTCATGAACAAGGCCGGAGTAAACAGCTTGCTGCAGAGCAAGGTCAAGCTGGGAGTGAACGCCTCGATCGCGGCCGGACCCAAGGGCCGTTCTGCAGCGGCCAACACGGACGCCTATCTTCGGTCTGAAATCCTCAGCTACTCGCGATCGCGCGGGGTTTTTGCGGGCGTATCGCTGCAGGGAGCTACGCTGCATCCAGACACCGGCGGCGATACGTCTCTCTACGGCAAAAAGTTGAGCGCACGGCAGATTGTTGAAGGACCTAATCGGCCTGCGATACCGGCAGCGGCCCAGAAGCTCGACAGCGAACTGAGCAAGGCTTCGCCGCACGGCACAAACGCGTAGCCGACAACCACCATACCAAGCGCTTCACGGAGAGGGGGAAACGAAGGGTTTCCCCCTTTCTCTGTCCCACCTTCGAGACCCTAATCCACGTGAACGCGAAATCGCCAGAGCGGCGAGCCGGCCCTACGATGCCGGGAGCTGCAGAGGAAAGCCCGCTCGCACCATACAAGCGCTAAATATCTTGACCTCATCAGGAATCGTACCCCCGCACTTCGCCGCAAATTGCTGGCTTCACGGTATTTCCCGCAACAAGGCGGTGTGTTCCCCTAAGCTGAGGCTCGGTGGCCGATCCTGCCCTCATCGAGTGCCGAAGTCCGGAGGAACTAAACATGAAAAAGGTCTTCCAGCTTTCTGCTTTGCTGTTTGCAATCGCTCTCGTGGTCGCCGTAGCTCCTTCAGCCCCGCTGCCGGCGCACGCCAACGCCACCCTGATCGCCGCCGCGTATTCGGCGCAGACTGCCAATCCCAACGCGCAGCCACAGAACCAGAACCCGCCCGCCACCAATCCGAACGACCAGAATCCGAACCAGAATCCCAATAACCCGAATGCAGCTCCCCCGATGCGCGCGCGCGGACGCCGGCTCCCCAAGACGGCCAGCCCGCTTCCGGAGATCGCTCTGATCGGCATCTTCTCGCTCCTCGGGATCATCGTGGTGCGGAGATTCGCGCGGAACATGGTCCGAGGCTGAGGCCGCCACTCGAAAGAGGCGAACAAGGCTCTGGCGCTCTCGGCCCGCGCCAGATGCCGCAGCCAACTCGGCCTGTGGCCGAAGGAGATGTTGAGTCTGCCATGGCTTCTGCGCCCGCGGCGGAAGAGAAACTGAAAGGCCGGCGTTCGCACACAAGCGTCAGCGAATACGCGCGGCACGTCTGCGAACAAGTCGCGTTTGCGGCAGCAAGCTCCCTGTTTGCCGCAGCCGTGATTGTTCTCGCGAACGCGGCGCTCCTCCGCTCGCACTCGGTTCTCCGCCTGAGGGCATGGCGCAGGCAGGCCGCGCAAATGCGCGCGTCGGTAAATTGGAAAGCGGTCTTCCGGCCCGCGTTACGCCTCACCGAGGCCGGCCTGTGGATCCTGGCTGTCGGCACCCTGGGATATTGCAGTTATGCCTACGCCAGCGCCGCGCTTCACCAGCAGCATCAGAAGGCCGCTTTCGCCGAAGCGCAGGCGCAGGCGCGTCAAACGCCGGAGGCAGCGTCGCCCGTGACCGCTTCGTTCCCCCTGCCGCTTGCGCGCGGAGAAATGCTGGGCATTCTCGACATCCCGCGGATCGGTCTTTCCTCGGTAGTCGAACAAGGCGCCGACGCGCATGTCCTGCGCAACAGTGTTGGGCACATTCCGGGAACCGCTCTGCCGGGAGAAAGCGGGAACGCCGCGCTGGCGGCGCATCGCGACACCTATTTTCGCCATTTGTCGGAACTGCACCCCGGAGATCAGATCCTCTTCCACTCGATCGTCGGGACGTACCGCTACACGGTGCGGTCGACGCGCATCGTCCCACCGACGGACACGGCGGTGCTCGCTTCGACTCGCAAGCCGACGCTCACTCTGGTCACCTGTTTTCCCTTCTATTATGTGGGAAGCGCGCCAAAGCGATTCGTGCTCGTAGCGACGGAAAACAATCCCAACCCCTGAGCCTATGGGATAAGACGGAAGCGGCCAGTCGCATAAGCGATCGTCCGCTTTTTTTCGATTTGTATGAGGAGTATTGAAGGCGCCCGAGGCGCTTAAACGCTGAATACCGCTCTGATGAAGCGGCCGGCGGGAAGGGCTTCGCTGCTCACGGCGCGCGTTCGAGCTGGAGAGCCGCTCGCTGCCCGGCCTGCCACAACAGACTCGGCGCCGGTCGCTGCCAAAGCGCCCGCCGCATTCTCGAACTGGCTTGGCGAACTCGAGCGGATCGATACCAGCAGCGACCCGCTCCTCAGATGTTCCTCGTAAGAATCGGCCTGACCCGGCGAAACGCCCAGAGCGACCAGCGCGCCCGCGATCACGCCATCCCCTTCCGGGCGCACATACGTCAGCCAGCCGAGGGCGCCGCCGATGAACGCCGCGGGATCTGCCGCCGCTGTGTCCGCGTCGTTCTCTTCTCCGGAAAACGTTTTCGAGACTGCCGATTCGGCAAACAGGACGGCAATATCGTTATTGCTGAATTGCAGGGCCTTCAGACTGTCCACACCCAGACGCAGGCTGGGGAAATCCCGATACAGACCAAAAACCCGGCCCTCCTGATGAACCGCCACTTTGTTTCTCCTTTCCCGCGCGGTCCGCTTCCGAATCCGCTTCGCTCGGAGCGAGACAATAGATCATTCGACAATACGGCGGCAATACAGAAAAACCTGCATTTTGGGAAGGCTGGTTTCAGTGCCGCTGTGGAAAATACCCCTTGCCGCCTAGCGGGTGCTCCGCAGCCGCACGCTACGGAATTGCCATGGGTCTTTTCAAATGAACTACGGTATGCTCCGCAATTGAAATTTGATTTCTGCGCGGAGGTCCACGTGAAAAAATTCTTACTGATCGGAACGGTCATTTTTCTGAGCGCGATGACTGCTGGGAACCGGGCAAATGCGCAAAACAGGTCCGCGGAGCGCGAATGCCCGTTACTCGCCGGAATTCCGACGGGACAAACGCGGGTAATTGACCTGAGCTACCTCATCAACAGCCATTCGCCGGCCTGGCCGGGAGACGAGCACCCCTTCACCGCGACGACGGTGGATACGATTGCGAAGGACGGCTATTTCGCGCGGCGCTTCACCATGCTCGAACACTACGAAACGCACATGGACGCGCCCGCCCATTTTGGCGGCAAAGACACGCTGGACGAGATTCCCATACAGCGTTTCTTCGCGCCGGGCGTGGTGATTGACGTTCGCGAGCAAGTGGCGAAGAACCCGGACTACCGCCTCACGGTGAAAGACATCGAGCAGTGGGAAGCGCGGCACGGACGCATTCCACCGCATGCCATGGTCATGCTGTACACCGGCTGGGGCTCGCGCTGGCCGGACCAGCAGCGCTATCGCAACATGGACGCCAAAAAAGTGATGCATTTCCCGGGCTATTCGGTTCCGGCGGCCAAATTCCTGATCGCGCGGCAGGTGACCGGGCTGGGAATCGACACGCTCAGCATCGATTACGGCCCGTCAGCCGATTTTGAGGTGCATCACACGACCCTGCCCGCGGGACTCTTTCACGTGGAAAACCTGGCGAACCTTGGCGAGTTGCCCGCCACGGGAGCGTTCATTATCGCCGCGCCCATCAAATTGCAGGGCGGTTCGGGCGGCCCCGTGCGCGTGTTCGCGATTCTGCCGCGCTAACCGCAGAGGACGAGAGCGCGCAAACGAAGCTTCATCCTTCTCCACCGGCGCCGGCGGAGGTTGCCTTGCGCCTTGGCGCGCCTTCCCGTTCCGCCTGCGGCGAGCGCGCGGCCTGGTTGACTTCCTGGGCCGCTTCCGTGAGCTTTTTGTCCGCTTCTTTTTCTTCGTCGAGGGTCTGCGCAATCAACGAGGCCGCCTCATTCTCGCTCAGGAGCTGGGCAAATTCGCGAACAGTGCCATACGCGGCGATCTCGTAGTGCTCGGCGCGTTGCGCCGAGGCGATGATGGCAGCGTCGCGTACGGGGCCGCCGGGAGTCTCCTTCAGCGCGGCGTTCCCTTCCGAGATGATTCCCTGAATGCCCTTGCACTTCTTGCCTTGGGCGGTTTCGCCAAGTGCGTCGAAGATCTGCTCGATCCGTTTGGCGTGCTCCTTGGTTTGTTCCAGATGGTGCTGGATGCCGGATTTCAGTTCGCGGGATTCCGCGGCTTTGGCCAGCTTGGGCAGCGCTTTAATCAGTTGATTCTCGTTGTCATACAAATCACGCAATTCGTCAATATAGAGTTCTTTCAGGGTATTTCCCGCCATGCGTTCTCTCCCGAGAAAATGTTGAAAAAACGGCCGGGCATCGCTGCTGGGCAAATCAACGTGTAGGTTAGGCGGCGGCACAGCGGCGAACAATCCGAGGAAACGTGTACGCTCGGGACGCGTTCCATGTACGGCGATTACAGGGGAACGCCGCCTGCCTTACGCTCTGCTATGCGAATCGGCGTGCTGGAACAGCGACTCGAGTTTTTGCCGCGACTTCCAGAAATCGGCCCACAGATCGCCCACCTTCTCGACGCGCTCGCGGATGGTGCGCAGGTTCCAGCGCTCCGGTTTGAGCCCGGCGCGCAGTTCCGCGAGGCGCACCGGCGCCGAAACGGGCGCGTGGGGAAACGCGCGCACGGAATAGGCGCAGGCCAGCGACTGCCCGCGCGAATTCTGGTGCGCATCCACATAGATCGAGCCGCGGCGGCGCTTGCTGACGGTGCGCTCCGAAGTCAGCACGCCCGGATGCTTGCGCGCCACCACGTCCGCGATGGCTTGCACGAACAGGCGCGCCTGCTCGAAGCTGTAGCGCGGCTCGATGGGAATGAAAATGTGAAAGCCGGTGGCGCCGGACGTTTTGGCGAACGCTTTGATCCCGAAGTCTTCGAGCGCCTGCAGCAGAAGTTTTCCGAAATGGATCACCGTCGCGAAAGTGGTTCCCTCCGAGGGATCGAGGTCGAAAAAGATGTAGTCGGGGTGCTCCTGATCGTCGTAACGGCTGGACCAGGGATTGTGGTCAATGCAGCCGAGATTCGTGAGATAGAGAAGCGTGGCGCGGTCGTTCGCCACGATGTAATGAACCGAGCGGCCCGAGCTGTCGGACGCGATGGGAGCCGTCTTCACCCAGTCGGGCGTGTCCCGCCCCGCATCTTTCTGGAAGAAGGCTTTCTCCTCGATCCCATTTGGGTACCGGCGCAGGACCAGCGGCCGGTCCTTCAGAAACGGGAGAATCATGGGCGCCGCCCACAAATAATGCGCGAGCAGATCGCGTTTGCGGTAGCCGTCCTTGGGGAAGTAGATCTTATTCAGGTTGGTGAAATGGAGCCGCTGGCCGTCCAGCTCCACAAAAATGTTGTCCGACGTGCCGTTCCGCAACTCCTGTTCGATGCCCTTGTCCGTAGCGGGAGCGGCGATGGGATCGTGCGAAGAATGCGCCGCCCTCTTACGTGACGACGCGCGCTTGCCCCCTTCCCTTTTGCCGCTCGTCCCCTTGCGCGCTTTATGGCTATGTTTCATCTTCTCGCCGCCTTCCGGCGGCTGCTCGCTCGCCGTCGCCGCTTCTGGACCCTCCTCCTCGAAGGTACACGCCCTCGGGTCGTGATCCTCCTGCAAACCGAGGAAGCGGGGCTGGCGCAGGTGACGATCGCTGGTCCAGTTTCCAAAGCGAACGCGCGCCACGAGTTCCGGCTTCACCCAATAAGCCTGCTCGCGGGTCAAAGGCTCTTGCGCGAAGGGGCATTCGCTGACCCGCAGGTTCTGCAGCCGCGGCCACAGGCGTTCCTGGACGTCCACGGCGAACCCGCTTCCGACGCCGCCGATAAATTCGAGCTTCTCTCCGTCGTACAGGCCCAGCAGAAGCGCCCCAAAGTACTCGCGCGCGCCGCGCGGGTCGGTCCAACCCCCCACCACTGCATCTAAGTCCCTTTCCAGCTTGATCTTAAGCCAGTTCGCCGACCGCCCCGAGGGATAAGCGCTCGAAACCTTCTTCGCCACGATTCCCTCGAGATTTCGTTGAGTTGCAGCCTGGAAAAGCTCTTTGCCGTTCTCGAGGACGTGGTCGGAATAGCGGATCTGGGCATCGTCGTGGAGGATGCGGCGCAGGAGTTCTTTTCGTTGCGCGAGCGGAACCTGGCGCAGGTCGTAGCCGTCGAGATAAAGGAGATCGAAGACGTAGTAAACGGCCGGGACTTCCGCGATCAATTTGGGCGAGGGTTTCTGCACGCCAAAGCGGAGTTGCAGGCGCTGAAAATCGCTTCGCCCCTGGTTGTCGAGGGCGACGATCTCGCCATCCAGCCAGGCCTCGCGCGCGTCGATATTTTTGGCAATGGGCGACAACTCCGGATACTCGCGGGTAATGTCCCGTTCGGAGCGCGACCACATCTGAACCTTTCCTTCGCGCAGGGCGGTGAGGGTGCGCACGCCGTCCCATTTGATTTCGAACAGCCACTCAGGATCAGAAAATGGCTTGTCTGCGAGGGTCGCCAGGGCGGGGCGAATGTAGTGCGGCATAGGAGCCGGCGCGGCGCCAGCCGGCATTTTTGTTCTTGGCCTGGGGCGAGCTGCCTGGCTGGGTGCAGGACTGGAGGGCGCTTCACCCGACGTGGCGCCCGTTTTCGCTTCCGATGGAGGCAGAATAACGCGCGTTGCGGGAACTGACACGGAAGCAGCATCGCGGTGCTTGATCAACAGCCATTCGGGCTTGGAAGAGTCGCGGTTGCGCAGCTTGACCAGCACAAAACTGCCCCGCAGCTTCTCCCCATGCAGGACGAATTTCAGTTCGCCGCGCTTCAATTGCTCGCTGGCGGAAAGCTGGCCCTCGGGCTCGAAGCGGCCTGCGTCCCAGATCTTCACTTCTCCCGCGCCATAGTGGCCTGCGGGGATGGTCCCGTGGAATGACGCGTATTCGAGCGGGTGATCCTCGGTTTGCACGGCCAGGCGCTTGTCGGCGGGATTGAGCGAAGGCCCTTTGGGCACCGCCCAGGACTTGAGCACGCCGTCGATTTCGAGGCGAAAATCCCAATGCAGACGGCGAGCGTGGTGTTCTTGAACGACGAAGCGGTCGCCCGCCGAACCGCGCGCTTTTCCGGAAGGTTCGGGGGTCTCGGTGAACTTGCGTTTTCGCCGGTATTCCTCGAGGCGGGCCATGAGCCGATTATAGGAGAGACCGCATCCAGGGCGGAACACCCGCAAGCCACGCTACACCAACTATTTCCGGACACTAGGGAAAGGGCTGGATGGGACCCGTATAGACGCCGTTTTAGACTTCCGCCCTGTTGGAAAAGGGGGTGAAGGAATGCCGGCGTCCGTTTGGAAGGGTTTCATCTCCTTCGGACTGGTTTCGGTGCCGGTGCGGCTGTACGCGGCGGCGCGCGGCTCGCGCATCGCGCTGCATCAACTGCACAGCACGTGTCACACGCGCTTGCGCCAGCCGCTGTTCTGCCCGACCGACGACCGGATCGTGGATCGTTCGGAAGTGGTGAAGGGATACGAGTACGAACCCGGGAAGTACGTTCTGATCGAGCCGGCAGACCTGAAGAAGATTCAGCCGCAGTCGGCGCGCACCATGGAGATCTTGAGCTTCGCGGAGAGTTCGGAAATCGACCCGCTGGTGTTCGACGCTTCCTACTTTGTGGTTCCCGAAGAGGAAGGGCGCAAGGCGTATCTGCTTCTGGTCAAGACCCTGGAAGAGACGCATCGCGTGGGGATCGCCAAGGTGACCATGCATCAGCGGGAGTACACGGTGTTCATGCGTCCCTACCGCCACGGGCTGGCTCTGCACACGATGTACTTCGCGAACGAAATTCGCGAAGCGCCCGGATTCGGCGAAGTCAATCACATGAAGCTGTCGCCGCAGGAAATCAAGCTGGCGGAGCAGCTTGTCACGACGCTGTCGGAGGAGTTCCATCTCGAAAAATATCACGACGAATACCAGGAGCGCCTGAAGGAGCTGATCGAAGCCCGTCAAAAAGGCGAAGAAATCGCTGCAGCACCGTCACCAAAGCGCGCGCCGGTCATCGATATCATGTCGGCGCTGAAAAAGAGCTTGGCGTCCGCAGGCCAGCCGGGCAAGGCCCGCAAAGCCTCGAAACCGGGCCCGGCGAGGGCCGCAGCGTCGAACCAACGACGGGCCGCTCACCGGCGGGCGAGTTAGCCGGGAACAGGCAGCACGTTGGAGTGGAATCTGTTTCACGGGAATCGCATCGAATAGTTCGATTTGGAGGAAAAAATGTCCGTCACGAACGCACGTACCAGCATTCATACCAGGAAGTATGAAGCTCTGTTGCAGAAGAAGAGGGAGGAATTGGCGCGACGCCTGAATTATCGCCTGGGAGACGTAACGGTCGAGCAGGAGCCGGATGACGAAGGCGATATGGCCCTCCGGAACTTCACGAACGATCTGGCGGTGGTCACGATGCAGCGCGAACGGCGCGAACTCGCCGAAGTGGAAGCAGCGCTGCGGCGAATCAAGGCGGGCACCTTCGGCATTTGCGAAATCTGTGAGAATCCGATTCGCGAGGCGCGTCTGCAGGCACTTCCGTGGGCGCGACTGTGCATTCAATGTGCAGACCGGGGAGTAAACGCAGCCGCCGATTAAGCCAAAGCCGATCGCGCGAGAGCTGGCCCGGAGGAGGCCGGGATACCCTCAGCGTATCAAAGACTCCTCAACAGCGTGAGCGTGGCGGGCGTTGCGGAACGACAGGTTGATCATGGGCGGTGCGATCACGGTGGTCAGCACCGCCATAAACACAACCACGGCGTACACAGACGGCGAAATCACGCCGAGACCGAGCCCGATCTGGGCGACGACCATCCCGACTTCTCCGCGCGGCGCCATGCCCAGGCCCACGCGCAGCGCGTCCGCCCAGCCAAGACGGATGGCCCCGAGCCCGCAGCCTACCAATTTCGCGACGATCGCCGCGACGAGAATGATTCCCGAAAGCAGCAGTGTGCCGCGATTCGCGAAGACCGAGGGCTTGAGATGCAGGCCGATTCCGACGAGGAAGAACGGCACCAGCAGCTCGGAGACTCCGTGGGTCAGAACGCGAACCCTCGGCTCGACCGAATCGGACAGCGCCAGCCCCGCGAGGAACGCGCCGATGATGGCCGCGACTCCGGCGTAGATAGCGAGCACGGCCAGCCCGAAAAGAACGATCATGGCCATGTTGAATTGCACTTCGCCGGCGCGAAGACGTGGCTGCACGCGATGAACGATGCGGTCCATGGTCATCGTGCCCCATTTGGCGATGACCCACACGAAAAGGAAGGCTGCCACCGCGGTCAAGCTTAGTTCGACTACGTTCACGCGGCCGCGCGCGAGGCCGCTGACGAGGGCCAGAACGATCAGGCCGAGCACGTCATCGATGACCGCCGCGGCCAGGATCACTTTGCTGGCGCGATGCTGCAGGAGTCCTTTCCTCGCCAGCACCTCCGCGGTGATTCCCACGCTGGTGGCTACCATAGCTGCGCCCACGAAAATGGATTCGATGCGCGGCTCGCCCCAGGCATGCATGATGGCCCAGCCGAGAAAGAACGGAACCAGCACGCCGACGAGGGCGACCGAAATCGCCGTTCCGCCCATTTTCACCAGCTCGCGCGATTTGACTTCCATTCCCACGCGAAACAGCAGGAACATCACACCCAGTTCCGCCAGGGCCATGAGCACTTCGTTCGGCTGCACCCAGCCGAGGACGCCCGGCCCGATCAGAACGCCTGCGACGATCTCGCCCACGATGCCCGGCTGCCCGACCCGCTCGCAGATTTCCGCGAAGAGCTTGGCCGAGCCAAACACGATGAGCATGTCCAACGGGATGTGCACGAGTCCCGTTTGGGCGTTGGCAAAAAGCAGTGCGATCGGAGCGACCGCGGTCACGCCTGGCCCCCTTCTGAAACAGGCTTCTGAAAACTGCGCTTAAAAAAGTGGCGGCAGCAGGAAGCAAACGGAAGCTGCCGCCTGCTTCCGCAGGCACGAATTCCGTTCTTAGAGCTACCCATATAACTACCAGAAGTCAGAACTGCGCGTGCGAAAATCGGATGCTGCTGCGAGTCGCAGACCCGGTCTTCGCCGTTGTGCGGTATGATTGGGCTCGATTTTTTGGAACCCATGCTGCGAAATCCTCGAATTCGAGCGAGCACGCTGTTTTCTCTGTGCGCGGTGCTGGCGGCTGGCGCTTTCGCAGGATCGTCTTCAGCGCGCCGAGGATCGGCCGTAGCGCGCGCCGATTCCGGGGAGAAAACCATTGCGGCGACACCGCCGATGGGCTGGAACAGCTGGGATTCGTACGGCGAGTCGGTGAGTGAGAAGGACATTCGCGCGAACGCGCAGGCCATGGCCCGGCACCTCAAGGCGTTCGGCTGGCGATACGTGGTCGTCGATATGGGCTGGTACGTGGAACACCATTCCACGGAGAACGGCGGAAAGAATGCGAAATTCAGCCTCGACGCCTTCGGGCGCTACACGCCCGCGACCAACTCGTTTCCGTCAGCCGCGAGTGGGCAGGGTTTCAAGCCGCTGGCGGATTCCATTCACGCGCTGGGCCTGAAATTCGGGATCCACATTCTTCGCGGAATTCCCCGAATTGCGGTGAAGGAAAACCTGCCGATCTCGGGCTCGGCGTATCATGCGGCGGACGCCGCCGACACCAACGACACTTGCCCATGGAATTCGTACAACTACGGCGTCGACGCGTCGAAACCCGCCGCGCAGGCTTACTACGATTCCGTCATTCGCCTGTATGCGAGCTGGGGCGTGGATTTCCTGAAGGTGGACTGCATTGCGAGTCATCCGTACAAGGGCGCAGACATCCGCATGCTGGCTGAAGCCATCCGCAAATCCGGGCGGCCAATGGTGCTGAGCCTATCGCCCGGCCCTGCGCCGCTGGAAAAGGCCGAAGCGTTTCAGCGCTACGCGCAAATGTGGCGCATCTCGGACGACATATGGGATGTCTGGCAAACTTCGACGACTTTTCCGCAGGGCCCGGGCAATCAATTCGCGCGCGCGGCGAAATGGGAGAAATATTCCGGGCCGGGCCACTGGCCGGACGCGGACATGCTGCCGATTGGGCGGCTCGAGCCCTCGCCAGGATGGGGCCAGCCGCGGGCGACGCGGTTGACGCGCGATGAGCAGCGCACCCTGATCACGCTGTGGTCGATTTTCCGCTCGCCGCTGATCATGGGCGGCAATCTTACCGCGCTCGATCCGTGGACCGAATCGCTGCTCACCAATCGGGAAGTGCTTGCGGTCGACCAGCACTCCCGCGATAACCGCGCGGTGATCGATACCGGCAAAGCCGCTGTCTGGCTGGCGCGACCCGAAACGGGCGGCGGTTATTATCTGGCGCTGTTCAATCTGCAGGACGCGCCGCAGACGATCCGATATTCCTGGAAGGAACTGGGACTGCGCGGGTCGAAGTATCGACTGCGCGATCTGTGGGAACGCAAAAACACCGGTTCAGCCGGAGCCGTTTCGGTTACGCTGGCTGCGCACGCGTCAGTCCTCTATCGCCTCACACCGCGCTGAGTTGCGAGCGGCGCGCTGTTCTAGGGCATACACGCCGACGAGCTACACGACTTGCCGATTTTGGTCTACGCGCTAGACCTGATGGCCTGCATTCACCCGCTGGCCTAGCCTGAAGAAGGGCTCGTTCCCGTACACAACCGCGAGGCAACAAACGCACACGCTCCCGCCGGCAACGTGAAGAGCCCCACCACAATTCCCCAGCGGGTGAAAAAAATGGCACAGGTCAAAACCGAGCAGCGATGCGCGAACCCGCTGTGTTCGTGCACAGTCACGTCAGACAAGTATTGCAGCGTTGAGTGTGAGGTGGAGGCAGCCGGCCACACCAAAAGCACGCATTGCGAGTGCGGGCACGAGGAGTGCCGCAAGAAGCCGCACGCCGCAAAAGTGCAAATCGGCTATTGAGCCCTTCCGGGCATCTTGACGCGCTCAGGGGCGTGGCTCGGATCTCTGCTTGCCCGGCGGCTTGATGCGAATCCACCAAAACACACGGATAATCAAGCTTGGAGGAAAAGATGGCTCAGAAGAATCAAAAACAGTGCGCAAATCCGGCGTGTTCGTGCACGGTGACGTCAGGCGAATATTGCAGCCCGCAGTGCGAGGAATCCATTCGTGCTTCGGACAGCGGTTGCCATTGCGGCCACGCGGATTGTCAAGCGCAGGCGCAGAATGCGCGTGGAGCGGCCCGCGGATAGCCACCTGGCGATCGCCAGCTATCGGTTTGGTGCGCGTACGGTTGTATGTGGGCGCAACAGAGCCGATCAGGCGTCCGCGGGAATGAGCCGCGGGTACTCCGGCGTCCACTGCGTGGCCGCAATACGGTCGCGCAGTTCTTCGGGCGACATAGGCTGCGCTCCTCCGCTGCGCTGCGCTTCCTGTCCCACAGCGAAGGCAATGTCTCTCGCCACGCGGCGCAAATCCTTCAGCGAAGGAAGCAATGGTTCCGCGGGATCGCGCAGAGCGGGGGAATTTTCGCCGAGGGCGCGGGCCGCAGCGATCATCATTTTGTCCGTGACGCGTCGCGCGCCGGCCGCAACCAGGCCGAGCCCTACTGCTGGAAAGATATAGACATTATTGCACTGCGCGATGGGAATCCTGCGCCCGCGGAAGTCCACCGCCGGGAACGGCGAGCCCGTAGCGATCAGCGCTCGTCCGTCGCTCCAGGCGAGCAAATCGGAGGGGATCGCTTCGGAGCGGTCCGTCGGATTGGATAAAGGGAAAATGATGGGCCGTTCGACTTTACGCGCCATCTCGCGAACGATGGGTTCGGTGAACGAGTCACGCACGGTAGAAAGGCCGATGAGGATCGTCGCGCGAACGTTGCGGACGACCGTCTCCAGGTCCACTTTGCCCTCAGCCGTGCGCTGCCACGAGGCAATCCGTTCCACCGGCTGCGCGTAGACGCGCTGCTCCGGAGAAAGGTCTTTGCGTTCGCTGTGCAGCACGCCGCCGCGGTTGACGATCCAAATCCGCCGGCGCGCCTCCTCTTCGGACAGCCCGGTTTGTGCCAAGGCTTCCCGCAGGTAATCGGCGACGCCGATTCCAGCCGCCCCCGCACCAAAAAACACAATTTCTTGATCTTTCATGCCGGTGCCGGAGGCCTTGATCGCTCCAATCAGGGCGCCCAGCACGACGGCGGCTGTGCCCTGAATGTCGTCGTTGAAGGTCAGCGCGGTAACGATCGAGCAGCGGGCGCGCGTGCGGATTGGCGAAATCCTCCCATTGCAGGCACGTGCTGGGCAGCTCGTGCTTGAGCGCCTGCACGAAGAGATCCACGAACGCGTAGTAAGCGTCGCCGGAAACGCGCTCGTGCCGCCAGCCAAGATATTCGGGCGCTTTCAAGCGGTCCTGATTATTTGTTCCCACATCCAGGACAACGGGAAGGGTTCGCGCGGGGTGAATGCCGCCGATCAGCGAATAGAGCGAGAGCTTGCCGATGGGAATGCCCATGCCTCCCACGCCCTGGTCGCCGATACCCAGGATGCGTTCGCCGTCGGTGACCACAATGATGTCCACTTCGTTGTTTGGGCGGTTGCGCAGCAGATCCGGAATGCGGTCGCGCAGCGGATAGGAAATGAACAAGCCGCGCGGCCGGCGATAAATCTGGCTGAAGTGCTGGCATCCGAGCGCGACTACCGGTGTGTACACAACGGGCATCAGTTCTTCGATGTGATCGCTGACCACCCGATAGAAAAGCGTTTCGTTGGTGTCCTGTAGCGCCCGCAAATAGATGTGGCGCTCCAGGTCATCATTCTTTCGGCGATACGCTTCATAGGCGCGAGCCGCCTGTTCGTTGAGGGATTCGATTTGCGGCGGCAGCAGGCCGGCCAGCCCGAAGGCGGCGCGCTCCTCCAAGGAGAACGCGGTGCCTTTATTCAGCAAGGGAGTATCGAGGAGATTCATGCCTCGCAGGCTTACGCGCTCGGTGCGAGCGCCCATTTCTTCCTCCAAAATGCGGCTTAGCGGACTCATGGCGAGCTCCCTCAGTGCGGGGCTCAGAATAGCGAAAGTGGCGGGGATTGTTAGTGTCCTACGTCACGGCCTGCGTATCCTTTTGAACACACACGGCTTAGCACCGTCCGACGGCACTTTTCAGGGTGTCGACGGCTGGCCTGTGCGGGAATTCTTCGACTCCGCCGACGGGGAGTTTTCCGCAGCGCGCCGGGTGCCGTAGTTCTTATAAAGAATACCTCCGAGGATAATGAGGAAAGCGAACAAGCGAACGGTGTAAATCCAAGCAGTGCCCTCGTTCGGCTTGCTGGCGTTGAGGCTGGCGACCCGGTTTGC
>Ga0208140_1000093_pt1 | contig 18689 bp, 16 predicted proteins | sample SF_Rice_5C_0N_40_FD_185616 | JGI IMG/M metagenome (GOLD analysis project Ga0208140, IMG submission 185616) | Rice paddy soil microbial communities from Twitchell Island, California, USA - SF_Rice_5C_0N_404 (SPAdes) (version 2) | ecosystem: Environmental > Terrestrial > Soil > Paddy field/soil ... | reverse complement strand
GCGAGTTTGGCGATTCAAAGAGATCTTTCGAGGGCGCGTGCATTCGTTCGGCCTTTCGCCAAGCGCCGAATTTCGCGCCGCGAACATCGAAGGGCATGGGCTCGAAGGCTCCGAATTTGATTTCCACTCTCCCGAAGGCCAGGCCCGGCTTCGATTGGCGCTGGCGGGACGCCACAACGTGACAAACGCCTTGGCGGCGCTGGCTGCCGCCAGCGAGTGGGGAATCGGCGCGGCGGAAGCCAAAGCCGTCCTCCCCAACCTGCAAGCGGCTGCCCTGCGCGGCGAAATCCTGAAATTCGCCGACGGTCTTACGGTCATCAACGATTGCTACAACTCCAATCCCGTGGCTCTGGAAAGAATGGTCGACCTGCTGTGCTCGACCCCCGGCTACGGGCGCCGCGTGCTTGTTGCGGGGGCGTGGCGCGAGATTGGTCCCACTTCTCCGCAACTTCATCGGGCGGCCGGCGAATATGCCGCGCGAAAGAAAACCATCGACTGGATTATCGGCGTGGATGGCGACGCGAAGGATTTGGTGGAAGGTGCTGTTGACGCCGGGCACCCGCGCGAGCGCACCTCTTTCTTTGCCGCCTCGCCGGAAGCCGCCGCTTTCCTGCTCGAATTCGTCCGCCCGGGAGACTTGCTGCTGGTGAAAGGTTCGCGCGGCGTGCACATGGAATCGATTGCCGCGGCGTTGCGCGCGAAGTTTCCTTTGGCGGAAGGCGCCGGAGAAGCAGCGGCCGTGCGGGACGGCGGGAAGCGCTAGCATGCTCTACTATCTCTTCTACGACTTGCTGCGCCCGTACTTCAGCCCGCTCAATGTGTTTCGTTACATCACCGTGCGTACGGCGGTCGCCAGCCTGACCGCGTTGATTCTGTCGCTCCTGCTTGGCCCTTGGGTGATCGAGCGCCTGCGCGAACTGCAAGTGAAGCAATACATCCGCGAGGAGGGTCCCAAGGCGCACCAGAAAAAGGCGGGCACGCCCACTATGGGCGGCGTGCTGATCGTCGGAGCAATCGTCGTCCCAACGGTGCTCTGGGCCGATTTGCGCAACGCCTACGTGCTGCTCGCGCTGGGAGCGACAATCTCCTTCGGCGCCATCGGCTTCGTCGACGACTACAACAAGGTCGTTCGCAAGCGCAATCTGGGCTTGACGGCGCGCAAAAAGTTCGGGCTTCAGGTGTTGACCTGCCTGGGCGTCGCGGTCGTGCTGGCTGGGCTGCAAACGAAAACGGGCTATTCCACGCAGCTGATCGTGCCCTTCCTGAAGAAACTGCATCCCGATCTGGTGATTGACTCGCTCTTGCGCCACCGCTTTATCTGGCCGCTGGCCTTCGTTCCCTTTTTTCTTTTTCTGGTGCTGGTGATCGCGGGGCTTTCGAATGGCGTGAATCTCACCGACGGCCTCGACGGCCTCGCCATCGGCTGCGTGCTGGTCGCCTCGGTGGCCCTGACCGTGATCACCTATCTTTCCAGCAACGCGCGCTTCGCCGGCTACCTGGAAATCCAAAAAATCACGGGTTCCGCTGAATTGACCATCTTTTGCGGCTCCGTCGTGGGCGCCTCGCTCGGCTTTCTCTGGTACAACGCGCATCCCGCGGAAGTGTTCATGGGCGACGTCGGCTCGTTGGCGCTGGGCGGGGCCATCGGCGTGGTGGCCGTCATCGTGAAGCAGGAAATCCTGCTGCTTTCGATCGGCGGAATTTTCGTCATCGAGCTGCTTTCGGTCATCATACAAGTAGGTTCGTTCAAGCTCACCGGCAAGCGCGTATTCCGCATGGCTCCCCTGCATCACCATTTCGAGCTGGCGGGTTGGAGCGAATCGAAAATCATTGTGCGCTTTTGGATCGTGGCGCTGGTGCTGGCATTGTTTTCGCTGACCACGTTGAAATTGAGGTGAACGGAAGTGAGGCCTGGATTCGATCTGCAAGGGAAGCGCGTGCTGGTCGTTGGACTGGCGCGCACGGGAGTGGTGGTGTCTCTGTTTAGCGCGGGCTATGGCGCGGATGTCACCGCCACGGACGAAAAGCCCGAAGCCGACTTGGCGGAAACCGCCGCGCGCTTGCGTGCAGCCGGGGTGAAACTCGCGCTGGGCGCGCACGATCCTGCGTTATTCCTCGCGCAGGACTTGATCGTGCTCAGCCCTGGAGTTCCCGCACATCTCCCTGCGCTGGACGCCGCGCGCGCGCGGGGCATTCCCGTGTGGAGTGAGATCGAACTGGCCTGGCGCTTCTTGCGCGGCAAACTCGTCGCGATTACGGGCTCGAACGGCAAGACGACCACGACCTCTCTGGTTGCGCACATTTTGAAGACGTCCCGAATTCCGGCGCTGGTGGGAGGAAACATCGGCGTGCCGCTGCTGGCCCTGGTCGAATCGTCCACGCATTCGAGCGTCACGGTGGCCGAAATCAGCAGCTTTCAGCTCGAAACGGTCGCCGAGTTCCGTCCCGAGATTGGCGTGCTCCTGAATCTGACTCCCGACCACCTCGATCGCCACGCCTCCTTCGATGAATATGCCGGCGCCAAGATGCGCATGTTCGAAAATCAGCGCGAAAGCGATGCCGCCGTCTTGAACGCGGATGATCCGGAAGTGGCCCGCCGCATGCCTTCGCGCCCGCATGTGTACTGGTTCAGCCGGCAGAAGCGTGTGGCCTCAGGCGCATTTTTGCGCGACGGCCAGATCATTTTCCGCGCGGAGGGCGACGAGATTCCGCTGCTCCGCCGCGACGAAATACCTTTGCGCGGCGAGCACAACGTCGAAAACGTTTTGGCAGCCTGCGCTGCCGCGTATCTCGCGGGCGCCGATCCGGCCGGGATTGCGGCGGGCGTGAAGACGTTTCGCGCGGTCGAGCACCGCCTCGAATTTGTAGCCGAAATTGCCGGCGTCTCGTTCTACAACGATTCGAAGGCGACGAATGTGGACGCCAGCCTGAAGGCGATCGAAGCTTTTCCCGGGCCGCTCATCGTCATTCTGGGTGGGAAGGACAAGGGCGCGCCGTACGCGCCTTTGCGCGAGCCGCTGCGGCAGCGCGGGCGTCTTGCCGTGCTGATCGGCGCCGCCGCGGAGAAAATCGAGGCCGAACTGGCGGGAGCGGTCGCGCTCGCGCGGGCGGGCACGCTCGAACGCGCGGTCGAGATCGCCATGGAATCGGCGCAGCCCGGCGACACGGTCCTGCTCGCGCCGGCCTGCGCGAGTTTCGACCAGTTCGAAAATTACGAGCACCGCGGGCGCGCCTTCAAGGAACTGGTGGCACGCCTCGAGCGCCGGCATGCAGCGCCCCAGCCGGACGCCGCAATTTCGTGGGATGCGGTTTCAGGGTCGGCCAATGCCGCGCCGGATCGACCGGATTCGACGGCGCAAACGAGCGAGCATTCCATCGACCCAACGAGTCGCGACTCCATCGCGCAAGGGAAAGGGTAACGATGCCACGCAGCTTGCAGCCTGACCGGCAGCTTTTTGGTGTGACGCTGGCCATGTGTCTGTTCGGCGCCGTGATGGTGTTCAGCGCCTCGGCCGTGACCGCCCGCGACATGTACGGCAACGCCTACGTCTTCCTGATCCGGCAGCTTCTCTATATCGCGCTGGGCATTGGCGGCATGTTCTGGCTGATGAACACCGATTACCGCAAGTTGCGCCAGCCGCGTGTAATTTTTACCGGACTGGGCGTGACATTCATATTGTTAACAGCGGTTTTCTTCCTCGATCGCAGCCATGCCACGCACCGCTGGATTCGCTTCGGCCCCTTCAGCCTGCAGCCCTCCGAACTCGCCAAGCTGTTCATCATTCTCTATCTCGCATGGTTCATCGAGTTGCGCCGCTCGCCGCGCGGCCCGGGAATCAATCATCTCCTGCAGACGCTGCTGCCTGCGCTCGGCGTGGTGATTATTGTGGTGGCGCTCATCCTGGCTGAGCCGGACATGGGCACTGCCTGCATGATCGCGTTCATCGCCGGCGTCATGCTTTTCGTTGCGGGAGTTTCCCTGCGCTACATTTTCCCCGTGGCTCTTGCCACGCTGCCCGCCATTTATTTGTTGATCGTCCGCGTGCCGTACCGGCTGCACCGCGTCCAGGCCTTCTTTTCCCCAGGAACCGATCCGCAGGGCCGCGGATTCCAGCTTCTGCAATCGCTGATCGCGGTGGGTTCGGGCGGGTTCAGCGGCGTTGGGCTGATGGAAAGCCGTCAAAAGCTGTTTTATTTGCCCGAGGCTCACACCGATTTCATTTTCGCCGTCATTTGCGAGGAATTAGGTTTTCTTGGCGCCGTCGCCGTACTTTCGATGTTCGCCGTGTACGGCTGGCGCGGTTTCGTCGCGGCCATGAAGGCGCCCGACGAATTTGGCCGCTTTGTGGGATTGGGAATCACGACCATGGTGCTAGGCCAGGCGCTGATCAACCTCAGCGTGGTTCTGGGTCTGATGCCGACGAAAGGGATTCCGCTGCCGTTCATCAGCTACGGCGGATCGAGTTTGCTGGGGATGCTGTTGGCAACCGGCGTGCTCTTGAATATCAGTCAGCACGCGGATGTGACGTGAGCGCCGATGGCTGCGAGTGCCGATGCAGTTGCCCGGAAGCAGTTGAGCCTGCTGATCGCCGGAGGCGGCACGGGCGGCCACGTATTTCCGGCTGTCGCGGTCGCGCGTGAATGGCTCCGGCGCGGAATGGGCGCGCCTTCGGATTCTGGCGAGGAACGAAACGTGGTGATTGTTGGAACGGAACGCGGGCTCGAAGCGAAGCTGGTCCCTCAGGCCGGCCTGCCCCTGGAACTGATTCGCGTGGCGGGCTTGAAGGGCATTGGCGGAACGAAATTCCTGCGCAATCTCGCATTGCTTCCCGCGGGATTATGGGATTCCGAGCGCATCATCCAGCGCCACAACTTTTCCGCCGCATTCGGCGTGGGCGGCTACGCCTCCGGTCCCATGATGTTGCTGGCCGCGATGCACGGGATTCCTTCCGTGGTATTCGAGCCGAACGTCGAGCCCGGCTTTACCAACCGCGTCCTGGCGAACCTGGCCACACGCGTCGCCGTAGCGCACGCCGAAACCGCCGGCAAGCTCGGCCGCAGGGCCGTCCTGACCGGGTGTCCTGTGCGCAGGGAGTTTTTCTCCGTTCCCCCCAAGCAGCATGGCGCGCCCTTCCGCATTCTGATTACGGGAGGGAGCCGCGGGGCCGCGCCCATCAACCGCGCCGTAATTGATTCGCTGGACACGCTCGCTGCGCGAAAAAATCAACTTTTCATCGTGCATCAAACCGGCGAGCGCGATTATAATGCGGTGCGTTCGGCTTATGCCCAGCACGAATTTCCGGCGGAGGTTCTGCCCTTCATCGAGAATATGGCGGAGAGGTTTGCCCAGGCGGACTTGATCGTCTGCCGTTCGGGCGCGATCACCGTGGCGGAAGTTTCCGCCGCTGGACGTGCCGCCATCTTCATCCCCTTCGGAGCCTCCACCGACGCGCACCAGACGCGCAATGCCGAGGCCATGCAGGACGCCGGCGCCGCCCGGCTGCTCCCCCAGGACGAACTGACGCCCGCGCGCTTGGCCTCTGAAATCTTCTCCTTCCTGGACCAGCCCGGCACGCTTGCGCAGATGGAAACTCGCGCGCGCGCCCTCGCGCGGCCGCGCGCGGTTGAGGATATCGTGGACCTGCTCGAGGAAGTCGCGGCTGGGACGCACGCGCGCACCGGCGCATTGCGCCAGAACACCGCTGATTCCTCGAACGAAACAGTCCAGACGGCTTCGAACCAACATACAAAGGGTATGCAGTCATGAACGGCTCATTTCGCAATTTCAAACGCATTCATCTGGTGGGCATTGGCGGCAGCGGCATGAGCGGCATCGCCGAAATCCTGCTCTCGACGGGTTATGCCGTCTCCGGCTCGGATTTGAAGCCCTCCGCCGTCACCGAACGCCTGCAGAATCTGGGCGCGACGATTTACGAAGGCCACCGGCCCGAACACATCGAAGGGGCGCATGTCGTGGTGGTGTCCTCCGCTGTGCATCCTGACAACGTCGAAGTCGTTCAAGCGCACCGCTTGAACATCCCCGTCATCTCCCGCGCCGAAATGCTGGCCGAACTGATGCGCCTGAAGTTCGGCGTTGCTGTTGCGGGAGCGCACGGCAAAACGACCACCACTTCCATGACCGCCTCGATTCTTGGGGCCGCGGGCCTCGACCCCACCTTTGTCGTCGGCGGGCGCGTGAACCACATTGGCGCGAACGCGCGCTTGGGCCAGGGCGACTACATGGTGGTCGAAGCGGATGAAAGCGATCGCTCGTTTCTCCTGCTGAATCCCATGATCGCCGTCGTCACCACCATCGACCGCGAACACCTGGACCACTACGCCTCGCTGGAGGAAATTCAGGACGTTTTCCTGCAGTTCGTCAACCGCGTCCCGTTTTATGGCACGGTGATCCTGTGTCTCGACGATCCCAACGTCGAGGCCATCCTGCCTCGCGTGAAGCGCCCCGTGATTACTTACGGATCCTCCCCTCAGGCGGACGTCCGCATCAGCGGCATTCAGCTCCACGGCCTGTCCAGCGAGTTCCGCCTTGCTTATAAAGGAGAAGATCTGGGCCTCTTTAAGCTTCCGGCGCCGCCGGGAATTCATAACGTGCGCAACGCTGCCGCTGCGGCTTCCGTCGCGCTTTCCCTCAACATCCGCCCCGACGTCATTCGTGAGGCGCTCGCCCGCTTCTCCGGCGTGGGGCGGCGTTTCGAGATCAAAGACGTGGTGGAAGGCGTTACGCTGATCGACGATTACGGCCATCACCCCGCCGAGGTGCGCGCCACGCTGGAAGCGGCGCGCGGCTGCGGCTATCAGCGCCTGCTCGTTTTCTTCCAGCCGCATCGCTATACGCGTACGCAACATCTCTGGAACGAGTTCCTGCACTGCTTCGACCGGGCTGACGCGCTCATCCTTACGGAAATCTATCCGGCGGGCGAGCCGCCCATCGAAGGCATCACGGGCGAGCGCCTGGCCGATGCGATCACCGCTGCGGGGCATCCGAACGTCATTTTCTCCAGCACCATGCAGGGCGGGATGGAATATATCCTGCGGGAAGCGCATCCCGGCGACGCGGTGCTGGCCATCGGCGCCGGAAGTGTGGGCCGCGTCCTCGACCAGCTCGCGCTCCTGCTCGGCTCAAGGGTTTCATCGACTCATGCGGCTTGAACGCAACGCGCTGCTTGCCGGCCCTGGCGGACTCGCTGTCGAAGTGCGCCCCGGCGCAAATTTTTTTGTGAAACCTGCGGATTCCTCTTGCACGCACATGCTCAAACTGGTTGACTACGTTCGCGGCTGCGTCCGCGGCTCCGATGGCGTCGAACTCGAACACGAGGTGATCGTCTGGCGAAATTAAGGGTCATGGACGCGGACACTTTCCCGCGAGAGATTCTCGCGGATGAAGAGCCGAAGTATCTTCGTCGCCAGAAGCCGCTCGAAATCAAGCGCCGCAAATTCGGGCGCAAGACTCTGAGTTCGTTCTTCCGCGTCAGCATCTGGGTCGGCGCCGGGCTGGCGGGCGTCTGGCTTACCTACGCGGGGGCGCGCTTCCTGCTGACCGCTCCGGCCATGCAGTTGATCCACCCCGAACAGGTGGGCGTTTCCGGGAACCATTTCGTTGCGCGCGCGGCCGTCCTGCAGACGTTCGTCGCCGACCGCGGCAAGAGCATCCTGCGCATCCCGCTGGAAGAGCGCCGCGCGGAAATCGAAACGCTGCCCTGGGTCGAGCACGCCGTCGTACGCCGTGTTTTGCCCAACCGCATTCAGGTCGACATCGTCGAGCGCACGCCCGTGGCCTTCTTGCGCGAGCAAAATAATATGTTCCTGATCGATGCGCACGGCGTGATTCTCGACCCGCCGCTGCGCTCGGATTTCCAGTTTCCCGTGGTCACCGGAATTTTTTCGGGCATGCCGCTGGACGAGCGCGCAAAGCGCATGCAGCTGTTCCAGCAGTTTTCCCGCGAGGTCGAGAACGCGCGGCCGGGCGCCATGGGCCAGGTGAGCGAGATCGATTTGTCCGACGCGAATGACTTGACCGCGTCGATCACGGGCCTGCAGAAAGCGCCATCCACGGGCAATGGCTCGGCTCAGGCGGATCTGCCGGTCACCGTTCATTTCGGCAACAGCGATTTTGGCGGCAAGTTCACGACGCTGGTGGACAATATCGCGCAGTGGCGCGCCACGGCAGGCGAGGTCAATTCTGTCGATCTGCGCTTCGGCCGGGAGGCGGTGGTCAACCCGGAGATTGCGGCGGTGACGCAGTTGCCCGCGCAGCCCCTGGCTGAGCCGCAGCCTGTGCTGCCCATGCGAGCCGCGCGCTCGCGTCGCGCCGTGCTGGCGCCCGCGCGTGCCAAGCGCCGGCACAGGACGCGCGGCTATCGCCGGTAGGGCGCTGCTTGCTGCGCCCTCGGAAAACGAGATTCGCTTTTTTCTGACGGTTCGGAGGGGCGGTCTTTCTGCCCGCCCTGTTGAGATGGAGTGGGTGATTTGACGAAGAAGGAACGGCACGTAGTGGCGCTCGACATCGGCAGCACGAAGACGTGCGCGCTGATCGGTGAAATGGACGACGACTCCGGCGTGAAGTTTGCGGCGCTGGGTGCGGCGGAATCCAAGGGCTGGCGCAAGGGCCAGATTGTCAACCTGGATCTGGCGGTCAGTTCGATTCGCCGCGCGGTGGAAGAAGCGGAGACCATCGTCGGCGTTCCGGTGGAGTCGGCGCTCATCGGGGTGGCCGGCGGGCACGTGCGCGGCGTCAACAGCCGCGGCGGCATCACCCTGGGCGCCCGCCCGCGCGACATCCAGCGCGACGATGTTCGCCGCGCCGTCGAAGCGGCTCGCGGCGTCTCGCTGCCCGAGGACCGCGAAGTGCTGCACGTCCTCCCGCAGGAATTTTCCCTGGATGCCCAGGACAACATTCGCGACGCCATCGGCATGTTCGGCCAGCGCCTCGAAGCGAACGTCCACATCGTGACCGCCTCCGGCGCCGCCACGCAGAACATTGTGAGCGCCGTGAACCGCGCGGGCGTGCGCGTCGACGACACGGTGCTCGAGCAGCTCGCCTCCGCCGAGGCCTGCCTCACCCAAGACGAGCGCGAGCTGGGCTGCTGTTTGCTCGATATCGGCGGCGGCACCACCGAGCTGATTGCCTACGTGGGCGGCGTTGTGCGCCAGACCTCCGCCATCCCTGTCGGCGGCGATCATTTCACCAATGATCTGGCCGTCGGCCTGCGCACGCCCGTCCCTGAAGCCGAAAAGATCAAGCGGCAGCATGCCTGCGCCTTCCGCGAAATGCAGAAGGAAGATTTCTCCATTGAGATTGCCAGCGTGGGCGATCGCCCGCCGCGTACCGTCTATGCGCGCATGCTGGCCGAGATCGTCGAACCGCGCGCCCAGGAGCTGCTCATGCTGGTGCGCGACGAGCTGCGCCGCGGCGGTATCGAGTCGCAGATACCCGCGGGTATCGTGCTCACCGGGGGCGGCGCGTGCCTCCGCGGCCTGGTCGAGCTGGCGGAGAAGACTTTCAATTTGCCCGTGCGCGTGTCCGTTCCGCGCGGGCTTTCGGACATGAGCGAAGAGGTCCAGCGCCCGGAGTACGCCGCCGCCGTAGGGCTTGTGCTCTATGGAGCGCGCACACGCCGCTTGGCGGGCGCGCGTCCTGCCGGCTGGACCGGGAAGCTGAAGGCCCTCTTCGCCGGGCAGTGATGTAGTTCGTACAGCATGCGAAGTGGGGCAGGTCCTGTTTTGCGGGATCCGACCGGCGCGCGAGGTAAAAGGGGATTTTGGGATTTGCTCGGCCCCAGACGGACGAATCCCAAAGAAATGCAGTTCGACGGGGCAAATTTCGGGGGAGGGAGAATGACGCCGAAAGAATCCGGCATTCGAGTATCGTTCAGCAACGAAGAAACACAAAACGGCGCGAAGATCAAAGTGATCGGCGTGGGAGGCGGCGGCTCAAACGCCGTCAACCGCATGATCCGCGCCAAAGTCGAAGGCATCGAGTTCATCGCCGCCAACACGGACTTGCAGGCGCTGAAACTTTCGGCCGCGCCGGTCAAATTGCAGCTGGGCGCCAAGCTCACCAAGGGCCTGGGCGCCGGCGCGAATCCTGAGGTTGGACGCAAGGCGGCGCTCGAGGACACCGAAAAAATCCTCGAGGCGCTGGACGGCGCCGACATGGTGTTCGTCACCTCCGGCCTCGGTGGAGGCACGGGCAGCGGCGCTGCGCCCGTCGTCGCCAATCTGGCCAGCGAGTTGGGCGCGCTGACGGTCGCCGTCGTCACCAAGCCGTTCGCCTTCGAAGGCAAGCGGCGCATGCTGCAAGCCGAACAATCCCTCTCCGAGCTGATCGGCTGCGTCGACACCGTCATCGTCATTCCCAACGAGCGCCTGATGGACTGCGTCGAGCACGGCACCAGCTTCTTCGACGCCTTCCGCATCGCCGACGACATCCTGCGCCAAGCCGTGCAGGGCATCAGTGACATCATCACCATTCCCGGCATCATCAATCGCGACTTTGCCGACGTGAAGACCATCATGTCCGGCCAGGGCTACGCGGTGATGGGCACCGCCGTCGCTTCGGGCTCGAACCGCGCCGTCGATGCCGCCAATCGCGCCATCAACAGCCCGCTGCTCGAGGACAACTGCATCCAGGGCGCGCAGGGCATCCTCATCAACATCACCGGCTCGTCCTCGCTTTCGATTCAGGAAGTGCACGAAGCCTCCACCATCATCCAGAAAGCGGCCCACGAAAACGCGAACATCATTTTCGGCGCGGTGCAGGACGATGCCATGAAGGAAGCGGTGAAAATTACCGTCATCGCGGCCGGGTTCCGCGAAGTGGCCAACAAGAAGACCCAGTCCAGGCCTTCTTACTTGCCGAAGACGTGGAAGTCGGGACGTGAACAGACGGCGCCCACGCCCGTCGCGCCGCCGCCTCCGCCCACCGTCGTGCAGCAGGTGGCCCGCAACGTTGGCGAGGTCGCCCGCACCGTGAACGAATCGGTTCGCGACGTCCCGGCGGACGATCTCGACGTGCCCACATTCCTGCGCCGCCAGGCTCAAAAAGCTTAGCGCGCTATCAACCCTGTGCGTTTGCAGGGGCGGGTCCCTCGACCCGCCCCTTTTCTGTCTCGCACGTCTGACCTTCCGTACAGGTAACTGGCCGGCAGCAAAGTACCTTCCGCCCATTGTCAGGGCCTTCTACACTCGAAATACTGCAACAATCATGAAAACAAAGACTGTGTTGGCGTTGCTCTGTGCCGGTGCCTTCGCGAGCGCGGCGTTCGCGCAGCAGGGCCCGCGAAAATTCGGCTGGACTCCCGCGAATGCGGAGACGGCGCGCCTCGACCCGGGCAATTACTACGGCGGCCGCACCTATCATCCGTCGGCGGGCGGCGGCAACATGCACGTCGACATCAAGGCGCAACAGCCGGTCACAGTTTTTATGGCCTACGCGGGTGAGTGGAGCTATGCGCTGCAGCACCCGGAAGTAATGGCAACCCTTCGCGAAGTCTGTCCGCGGACGCATGTCACCGAGACGACCTTTACCTGCTTTATTTCCGAGCCCATGACCCTCGTCATCGAGGACGAAAGGCCCAGCACTGGCAAAGCAGTGGTCGCCGGACTTGGGGCTGCGCTGGACCAGAGCGACACGGCGGTTAGCCGGGTCGCAAGAGTGGGGCTCGCGGCAATGCTTTCGGGAGGCACGCCGGCGAAACGCCATTTCACCGCGCCGAACGACGTTCACGTCCAATACAATCGCTGGAGCTGCATCGAGAATTGCGTTCAGCCGGAATTCCAGTGGGTGAGCGTGGCCAGCGAACAGTACAAGCTGACGCCTTATATGAAAATCTACAGCGGGTACACGCCCGACACCGACGGCGAGCAGGTCAGCGTTTTCATCAAGGCGCCCGTGCCCATGATCGTGGCGCTGGTGCCCTCCAGCGTTGCGGCCCAATTGGACGAGAGCCGCCAGGCGCTGCAAAACGCCCTGGCCAATGTCAGCTGCCAGCAGCGCGCCGTCCAAAAATTGCAGTTCCAGTGCACCTTCAACGTTGCCGACGGGCCGCAGTCGCTCGTCGTCGTTCCCGAAAACGACGATCGTGTCCCGCACAAAAAGACAGACGTCGATTGGCAGGCGGACAAGTGCGTCGCCAACTGTCCGGCTCCGCAGCAACCGGAAGCGCCCCAGCCGCAAGGGCAACAACCGCAGGGGCAGCAGCCGCCAGCGCAGCCGCCGGCTGGGTCCCAAACTCCACAGAACTAGGATCGGGGTTCGTGCTTTGGTTGTGCTTTGAAGCCGAATCTCGCTCACTGCGACGGGGCGGGCGCATCAAGAAACCGCGCCTCTGCGTCTCCGAGCCGGATCAGCGGATAGCCATGCGTGAAAACCCGCCGCCCGGACGCGGCAGCACCATCGTGGTGAGCGCCTTCACGACCACTACTGTGAGGTCGTCGTGCTGCCGCGCGCCTGCCCCAAATTCCCGTATGCCCTCGAAAAGAAGGTCGAGCGTTTGCTGCGCGGATCTTGCGCGGCAGCGTTGCCAGAGTTCCGGCAGTTCTTTCGTGCTGAAGTCCTCATTCTGGCCGTTGCGGAGTTCGTGAAGCCCATCCGTAGCGAACAGGACCGCCTCCCCTGGCGACAGCCGGGTCGAATGAATTTCGTAAGTTGACCCGGGAAACAGTCCCGATGGAATTCCGCCTTCTCCTAGCGCCTTGCACCCTGCCGGCGAGGCATGCAGCGGGTAGGGCAAACCCGCGTTCGAAAATCGCAGCTCCAGTGTCGCCGGATCCAAGAGGGCGTAAATCGTGCAGCAAAACCGGCCGGCTACCGGACGCGCAAGCAGCCGCGTGTTCAGCGTCGCGAGAACTGCGGCCGTATCCTCGCCTGTCTTGTTCGTTCCGCGCAGCGTGCCCATGACCATCGCCCCGTACATCGCTGCGGGCAAGCCTTTGCCCGTCACGTCTCCCAGATAAATTCCGACGAGTCCATTCGGCAGATCGAAGTAATCGGCGAAATCGCCGCTCACGTCAGCAAAGGGAGCGAACCGGGAAGCAATCTCGAAGCTCGTTCCGCGCAACGGGCCCGTCGGCAACAGCGATGCTTGGATCCGCTGCGCCTCGCCGATTTCGATTTCGCGCATATCGGCGTCATTCCGCGGCTCTCCGACGCCTGACGCGATGACCTGTGTTTGCTGCGTGGAGTCAGACGGTTTCATGCAGACGGAATCTGCGCACGCAGACGGCCAACCGCCTGGCCTGCGAGGCAAAGGAAGTAAAGGACGTAGAGGAAGCAAAGGAAAACAACGGCACGCACGCCGTTTCACCGGCGCACGCCTGTTTCTTCTTGGAACAGGATCGCTTCGCTGAACGTTTGCTTCGGCGGACTACACCCGGTCAAGAACCGGCATGGCATGCCATCCAGCTGAGGAACTGACAGCACAAATCTCGCCGCGGTTCGCTCCTCTACTTCCTTTGCGTCCTTTACTTCCTCTGCTTCCTACTTCTGTACCGCCGCCGATGCCGCTTCCACTGCCGCAAGCCGCCTCGCGTAAAGCGGGAATTTCGCCGCAAGCTCGCCGACCTCGCCGCGAATGCGCTTCTCAGTCGCTTCGTCGCCCAGATGATCGAGCACTTCGCCGACCCATCCCGCAATCTTCTCCATTTCCGCCTCGCGCATTCCGCGCGTGGTCACCGCGGGCGTGCCGACGCGAATGCCTCCTGCTTTCATCGGCGGCAGGGGATCGAACGGTATCGCGTTCTTGTTGACGGTGATCCCCGCCTTGTCAAACGCCGGCTGCGCCACGCTGCCCACCAGCCCCCGCGAATTGATGTCGATCAGGAAAAGATGATTATCCGTGCCGCCGCTCACCACCCGGTACCCGCGCTTCGCGACTCCCGCGGCGAGGGCTTTTGCATTCGCGACGATCTGCTTCCCGTACTCGCGGAATTCCGGCTCCATCGCTTCCTTCAGGCAGACTGCCTTCGCTGCGATGATGTGCATCAACGGTCCGCCCTGAATCCCCGGGAACAAATTGCGGTCGAGGTCTTTCGCGTATTTTTCGCGGCAGAGAATCATTCCGCCGCGCGGCCCGCGCAGCGTCTTGTGCGTCGTAGTCGAAACAAAATCGGCGTGCGGTACAGGACTCGGATGGACTCCCGCGGCGACCAGTCCTGCAATATGCGCCATGTCCACGAACAGCAGCGCCCCGATCGAGCGCGCGATCTCGCCCATGCGCGCGAAATCGATGATCCGCGAATAGGCGCTCGCGCCCACCACGATCATTTTTGGCTTGTGCTCCTGCGCCAGGCGGTCCAGTTGCTCGTAATCGATCGTTTCCGTCTCCCGCGTCACGCCGTATTCGATGAACTTGTACATCTTCCCCGAAAAATTCAGCGGATGCCCGTGCGTCAAATGTCCGCCATGCGCCAGCGCCATGCCCAGAACGGTGTCGCCCGGCTGCAGCGCGGTCATGTAGACCGCGATGTTCGCCTGCGTTCCCGAGTGCGGCTGCACGTTGGCATGCTCCGCGCCAAACAGCTGTTTGGCCCGGTCGATGGCCAGCTGCTCGGCGTGGTTCACGTATTCGCAGCCACCGTAGTACCGCTTCGTGCCGTAGCCCTCCGCGTATTTGTTCGTCAGCACGGACCCCGCCGCCGTCAGTACCGCCTCGGATACGAAATTCTCCGAGGGTATCAGCTCGATTCCGGTCGACTGCCGCCGCAACTCGTCGTGCAGCGCCGCGGCAAGTTCGGGATCGACTTCCTCCACAGTGCGATTCATGCGATGCAATTCAGCCGTTTCCTTGGTCATGTCAGGTTTTCCTTCACTCAACGCAGCACAGTATACCGCAGCAAGCAGGGAAGCAAGGCGGCAAGAAAGCAGCGAGGCAAGGTGAAATCCAGAGAATCGGAGCGACGCCCGCTCACATCCAATCTGTCTGCCGGTCCAAATAAATCAAGAGGAGCAAATCATGGAAGAACGGTTCAACATTGCCAAAGCAGCGCCCGGCGTCTATCACGCCATGCTTGGGCTCGAGACCTACTTGAAAGGATGCGGCCTGGAAGAGCCGTTGCTCGATCTGATCAAGCTGCGAGCCTCGCAGATCAACGGCTGCGCCTACTGCCTCGACATGCACTGGAAAGATCTCGCCGCCCTCGGTGAAAAAGAGCAGCGCATGTATGGCCTCGACGCCTGGCGCGAAGCTCCCTATTACACCGAACGCGAGCGCGCCGCTCTGGCCTGGACCGAAGCCGTCACCACTGTCCGCGAAGGCCACGTCCCGGATGAAGTTTACGAACACGCCAAAAAGCAGTTCACCGAAAAAGAACTTGCCAACCTGACCTTCGCCGTCGCCACCATCAATGCCTGGAACCGCTTGGCCATCGCTTCGCGCGCTCCGGCCGGCACCTATCAGCCGCGGAAGCGCGAAATGAAGACTGGCGCCTAGCACCCGGCGGGCAGCGGAATCGAGCAGTTGCCGAAACGGCGCTTCCTCATGCTCAGGGCGCTACCGCCCATGCGCCGTGAGCACCGCCAGGACAATAGGCACGACGCTCAGGGCGATGATGAACGCGATCAGAAGCCACGCTGCCGGGCGTCCGAAGTTCAACGTGTACCCGATCCCGAAGCGCTTCTCGACCAGAATCGCCGGATCTTGCGGATTGACGTAGAACATTCCGGCGCGCCAGCATTGGTCCGGCGTCCGGTCTCCCACGGGCCGCGCCGCCTCCGCAATGTCCGATTCCGATCCGGCGCGCGACAAGTTCGCGCCGCCCTGGCCCGTGTGAACCAGGATGGCCACCAGCACGCCGATGAACGCGAACGTTCCCAGCAGGAACGGGACGACGTTCGGCGCTTGATTGGGATGCGGGCTTAGCGCGGTGAACGGAATCCCGTTGAATACGAGCGCGAAGAAATATTCGAGCGCAATGAGAACGCCGAACTGAACCCGCCGGAAGTGGGCTTCGTTTTGCGCGTCAGCGCCGGTGGCGCGGATTTGCCGTGTCCAATGGAGTATGCCGTAAGCAAAGATCTCCATGAAGGCGCAAATCCCCACCCCAATCAGCCAAAAACCGTAGATTCCCATGAACGAACGCGTGCTCCAGCCATTCGGGTTGCCGTAAAGGTCCCAATGGATCGGAAAGCGCGCGGGAATGCGATACCAGATCAGGCGAATATAAATCGCGGAGGCGGCCAGAATCGCAAACGGGCCAATTTGCAGCAGCGCGAAGCCAATGCCTCCCGCGGGCCGCGGAACGAGCGCAGCCTCGCGATGGACGCTGGGACTCGCGGCGTGCGGCATTGTGCGTTTGCGCGCGCGCAGGAAGGCGAAAATCACGCCGGCCTCTTGTCCGAAGACTCCAATCAGGGCGAGTAGCGGCCTTCCCAGAATGAATGCGGCGAATACGACCGCAACTGCCACAACGGACTGAATCCAAACGGCCGCACGAAAGCCGCGAACGATGTCCCGCGCTTCGGCGCTTTGCCGGAATGCCGGCACCACCGTCACAGCGAAGAAAATGTCGCGGCGGGTGAGATTCGGAAGGAGGTGAAACAGGATCGCGACGAGCGCGATCGGCAGCAGCATCGCCATCAGCACTGGCGCGAACGGTTTGGCGGCGATGGCCGCTACCAGCGCGGCTGGGTTGTGGGGGAACATGAATCAGTCTCCTTTTCTGAGACCCCAGGTTCTTACGTATTGCGCGTGCAGCGTCAATTGGCGCGCGATCAGTTTGGGCGCCACTCCTTCAGCGACCGCCTTGGCCAGAAGGCGCTTCAGCTGCGACCGGAACGTCCGTCCGGCGCGCGGGTTGGCACGAGCCGGTTTCGACCGCGAGACCACGCGCGCGCCTCGCCCGCGGCGCAAGTCCAGCCAGCCTTCGCCCGCCAGGATGCGGTACGCCTGCGCCACCGTGTTGTGGTGCACGTTCAAATCGAGAGCGAGCTGGCGGACGGTCGGCAGCGGTGCTCCGGGTAGGAGTTCGCCCGCAACCAGAAGAGCGCGAATTTCCGCGGCGATCTGCTCGTAGGCGGGCGCCTGCGAAGAGGTATCGAGCCGGACGATCGGCGTTTTCTTCATTTGTATGGTGTACGTGTACAATGTACTTTAGGCCCGCCCGAAATACAAGCACATTCCGGGCCCGGCGCGCGCCCGCGAGGCCTGGCCGCAAGGCGCAGCTCCGGCCTCTACAACGGTGCGGATGGTCTAAGATACTTCGATTGGCGAACGCGAGGGCGAGCCGCGCCGCCAAATACTTCTGGAGGCGATGATGGCTACTGAGGGATACGCGCCTGCCGCGGCCCGCCTGGCACAGCCCAAAACGGCGCGAAGCTTTGCCGCCGCGGCATGGATTGTTCTGCGCATCGGTTTGATCGCGGGAACGCTCGACATCACCGAAAATTTGATCTTCAACGCCTTTCGCGGCATCACGCCGAAAATGGTCTTTCAGTTCATTGCCAGCGGGCTGATTGGAGTCAAATCGGCGCTCGCCTGGGGCATGGCATCGATCGCGCTCGGCGTAGCCATTCACTATTTCATCGCCACGTGGTGGACCGCGGTCTATTACCTCGTCAGCCGGAAATGGAGATTGCTCGTCCGCCGCGCGGCCATCAGCGGAATCGTCTACGGCGCGTTCGTCTACATTCTTATGAATTTCGTAGTCCTGCCGTTCACGCGGATTCCGCACTCCAAAGTGGCGATGACCCCGGCCTCCCGCGTCAGCGGCGTCCTGGCCCTGCTGTTCTGTATCGGCCTGACGATCGCGCTGCTGGTCAAACGAAGCGAATCCGCCGCCTGACCCGGACTCATCGAGCCGGCAGCGGCGCCGAGCCCGCATGTAATTCCGCAGGCACAAACTGGAAGAGCACATCGGAACCGATGACCGTCGCGCGCCCGCCCGCGGATTCGTACTCCTGCATTTTTTCCGGAACCGCGGCGCATTGCAGGCAGACAACCGCGCATGCGGCGGGATGCGGATTCGCGTCCACATATTTCGAACTCAGATTGTGAACGTCCGTGTACCACACGGTGCGGTGAACCCCGTCCGCATGGATGAGCGCGAAGAGCGGGTATTGGTACCAGGATTGCGGTGTGTTCTTGATCAGCCGCATGGCTGTTGGTGTATAGGCATCGATCGCCACATTCTTGCAGCCGGTTTGGTTTACGGCATCGGCCAGGGAAATGTACAGGGGGGCGAGTGTCATGTGCTCCTCCGCAAAATAGAGAACGCGACGCGCTTGATAGACGCTTTGCAACGGACGCATCGGCACCAGCGAGCGGAACCGGTTCGCAACGGCATCGGGCAGCGCTGCAAGGATTAGGAATGCAGCGATCCATGCCGCGGTCTTCCCGTTCAGCCAGCTCTCCAGGACGGCTCCAATCAGCGGCGCCGCGGCGATAAACAGTGGGAGTTGAAACCGGGCGCCCCAGCGTTGCCAGTGAAGCAGGGCGGAGAACAGCAGGAAGGCGAAGATCAGGGCCAGGCCATACCAGGGAAGTCCGTGCACAGAAAAGCGCTTCCAGCTGCAAAGCACGATGCCAAGGACAAGCAACAATACGAGGAGCAGAATCGGGTCTCCCGCGGTGACCTCGTTCAGCGAGTAATGGTTCACCTCGAAATTTCTGTCAAAAACAGCCTTCGGATCGTCGGGATTGGCCCCCAGTTCTTTCGCGATGAACCAGCGAAAT
>Ga0208140_1000091_pt1 | contig 18834 bp, 14 predicted proteins | sample SF_Rice_5C_0N_40_FD_185616 | JGI IMG/M metagenome (GOLD analysis project Ga0208140, IMG submission 185616) | Rice paddy soil microbial communities from Twitchell Island, California, USA - SF_Rice_5C_0N_404 (SPAdes) (version 2) | ecosystem: Environmental > Terrestrial > Soil > Paddy field/soil ... | reverse complement strand
CTCGCGCGAGCCGCCGTCCTGTTCGCGGCACTCGGTGTTTTCTGCGCGCCGGGCCGGCCGCAGACAGAGTCGCAAGGGCAGAAGCCGCAAGTCGTCGTGGTCGATGCGGCGGCGCCCAGCCATCCCTTTCCGCATTTTTGGGAGCAGATGTTCGGTTCCGGGCGCGCCATCCTCAGCCTTCGCGAGAGCTACCGGCGCGATCTGCGCGAAGTGAAGCAAGTCACCGATTTTCGCTACGTTCGTTTCCACGCGATCCTCGATGACGACGTGGGAGTGTACAGTGAGAACGCGCCGGGCCAGCCGGTCTACAACTTTTCCTATATCGATCAGATTTACGATGGGCTTCTCGCGAATGGAGTGCGCCCCTTTGTCGAACTCAGCTTCATGCCGGATAAACTGGCCGCGCACCCAATCTATCAGGGCTTCTGGTATCACCCGAACGTCTCGCCGCCCAAGAACTGGACGGCCTGGGACGACTTGATCTCCGCTCTCGCCAGGCACTTGGTCGCGCGCTACGGTATCGGTGAAGTCAGCAAGTGGTACTTCGAAGTGTGGAACGAGCCCAACCTGGATTTCTGGGGCGGCGATCCGCGGCAAGCCACGTACTGGCAGCTGTACGATCACACAGCGCGCACGCTGAAGGCGGTGAGCCCGCGCATTCGCGTCGGGGGGCCGGCCACGGCGCAGGCGGCCTGGGTGCCCGCGTTCATCAAGCATTGCCACGACAATCATGTGCCTGTCGATTTTGTGTCGACGCACGTCTACGGCAATGACACGGCGGAAAATGTTTTCGGGACGCAGGAGCAGATTTCGCGGAAGGACATGGTCTGCCGCGCGGTCAGCGCGGTGCACAAGCAGATTCAAGCGTCAGTGATGCCGGAACTGCCTCTGATCTGGAGCGAATTCAACGCCGCCTACAATAACGACCCGAACGTGACCGACTCTGCCTACATGGGGCCGTGGCTGGCCAACACGGTTCGAGAATGCGACGGTTTGACGGAAATGATGTCCTACTGGACGTTTTCGGACGTTTTCGAAGAGCAAGGGGTGGTCAAGCAGCCCTTCTACGGCGGATTTGGGCTGATCGCGGAGCGGGGAATTCCGAAGGCGTCGTTCAATGCGTTCAAGCTGCTGCACGAGCTGGGCGACCAGCGAATTGACGTAAACTCGGATTCGGCGCTGGCCACGCGGAGAAGCAACAACACGATCGTGATTGCCGCCTGGAACTACGCGCCGCCGGGCGAGACGGGCGCGGCGAAAACGCTCACCTTGGAATTCAAGGATTTCAATCCGAAGCAAGCGTCGGTCTCCGCCGTCAATCCGACGCACGGCGATTCGCGCGCGGCCTTCGAAAAAATGGGCGCGCCGCCCTATCCCACATCCGCGCAGATCCGCGAACTGCGCGACGCTGCCCAATTGCCTCCGCCGTCGGTCGAAACGATACACGGCCATCGCTTGACCCTGACCATTCCTTCGCACGGGCTCGATCTGATCGAGCTGAAGTAGCCATTCCTAGCGCCAAGCCGGGGCCGTTGTTCAACATGCGCCATCGCCGCGCCTGATTCTGATTTTCGCTTCCGCTTTCGCCAGAACAGTGACTTCGATACAATCGGGCGCATGCCCGCACATGACGCCCTGATCGCCGCGGCGCAAAAGGCGCGCGAGAACGCCTATGCGCCGTTCTCCAATTTTCGGGTGGGAGCGGCGTTGCGCGCGCAATCGGGGCGCATTTACACCGGCTGCAACGTGGAAAACGCCAGCTACGGGCTGACCTGCTGCGCGGAGCGCGTGGCTATCTTCAAGGCGGTTTCCGAAGGCGAGCGCGGCTTCGAGGCCATCGCCGTGGTGACCGATGTGGACGTCCTGACGCCGCCGTGCGGCGCCTGCCGGCAGATTATCTGGGAATTCTGCGGCGACGTTCCGGTAATACTGGCGAACCTGAAGGGCAAGGTCGAACAGGAAAGTTCGGCGAAACTGCTGCCGCGCGCATTCGATTCGTCATTCCTATAAACGAGCGCTGTTAAACCGCAGATGAACGCAGATCAAAACAGATCAATGCAGATGAAAGCCAAACGGACAGCCGCCTGGATGAATTTGCACGGCGCCAGAAGTATCGGGTTCCGGTCCGCGCAACGGCCGGCGTTGCGAATCGTTATTTATGTGTGCCTATGCGTATTCATTTGCGGCACGGTTGCCTTCACGGCGGCGAAGGAGCGCGCGGACCTGATCGTGGCCGGCGGCACGGTGGTGACGATGGACGCGCGGAAAGACGTCATCCCCGACGGCGCTGTGGCCGTACGCGGCGACTCGATTGTCGGCGTGGGTACGGCTGCGCAGATCGAGTCGCAATTCGACGCCGCGCGCACGATCCAGGCGCGCAACGACTTGGTGCTTCCCGGCCTGATCAACGGGCACGCGCACGCCGCGATGAGCCTGTTCCGGGGAATCGCCGACGATCTCGCGCTGGACGACTGGCTGCACAAGTACATTTTCCCCGCCGAAGCACGCAACGTCACGCCCGAGTTCGTGACCTGGGGAACAAAGCTCGGCGTGCTCGAAATGCTGCGCGGCGGGATCACCACGTATGCCGACATGTATTACTTCGAGGACGCGGTGGCGCGCGCCACGAAGGATGCGGGAATGCGCGGCGTGCTGGGCGAGACGATCATCGATTTTCCCGCTCCGGACAACAAAACGCCGGCACAAGCGCTGCGCTACACGCAGGAGTACATCGACCATTGGAAGGGCGATCCCCTGATCACTCCGGCGGTGGCTCCGCATTCCATTTACACCTGCTCGCAAAGGACGCTGCAAGAAGCGGCGGCGCTGGCGCGGCGCAATCATGTGCCGATCCTGACGCACTTGGCCGAAGCTCCGTTCGAGCTGCAGCAAAGCCGCGAGCAGCACGGCGCGACGCCCGTCGGATATCTCGAGCGCATCGGTTTTCTGGGTCCCGACGTTGTGGCGGCGCATTGCGTGTGGCTGGATGCGGCGGACATCGCCGCGCTCGTCCATTTCGGAGTGGGCTGCACGAACAATCCCTCGAGCAACATGAAGACGGCGGCGGGCGTGTCGCCCGTGCCGGACATGCTGGCGGCGGGCATGGCGGTCGGGCTGGGTACGGACGGCGCGGCAAGCAACAACAATCTGGACCTGTTCGAGGAGATGGACCTCGCGGCGAAACTGCAGAAGATCACGAGAATGGATCCGCGCGCGCTGCCCGCGGAGAAGGTGGTGGAAATGGCCACTATCGACGGCGCCCGCGCGCTGCACATGGACAAGGAAATCGGCTCGCTCGAAACGGGCAAGAAAGCCGATCTCATCCTGGTCGACACCACCGCGCCGCATGCGACCCCCATGTATAACGTCTATTCGGAGTTGGTGTATGCGCTGAAAGCTTCTGACGTGAAAACAGTGATCATTGGCGGCCGCATCGTGATGCAAGACCGGCGCATGCTCACGCTGAACGAGCCCGAGATTCTAGCGAAGGCGCGGGAGTACCAGAAACGCGTTTCCGCCTCGCTCGCGATTTCGACAAAGGCTGCTCAGTAGGGCTGCGACGTCATGGATTTTTTCCCGAAAGCCGGTAAGATGAGTGGTCCCATGCGGAATCTCGCCGTCTACATTGTTGTTTTGGGCGCGCAGAGCCTTGCACGGAACCCTGGGGCAGAAATCCGCGGATGAAGTCCGGCCGAACGAAACGCGCAAGCCAATCTGATCCCGCCGAGCATACTCCGTCTTTCTCCTATCGTGTCACCCGCCATAATGGAGCGGCCACGCGCGAGGTGTGCTGTGAGGGTGTCTCTCTGGAGCGCGTCGCCACATCGGTGGGAACGCCTGCGTACGTTTACAGCCGTAAAAGCATCGAAAACGCCTACCGGCGGCTGGATCGTGCCTTCGGACGGTTGTCGCACCGGCTCTGTTATGCGCTGAAGGCCAACGCCAACCTCTCGGTCTTGCGTATTCTTGCGGGCCTCGGCAGCAGCTTCGACATCGTTTCCGTCGGCGAATTGGAACGCTTGAGGCGTGTGCGCGTGCCCGGCGAGCGAATCGTCTTTTCGGGCGTGGGAAAGACGCGCGAAGAAATTCGCAGCGCCATCGCGTATCGCACGGGCGCGTCGCGCAAGCCGGGCGGCATCTTGATGTTCAACGTCGAGTCGGAAGCGGAGCTCGAGGTGCTGATTGAGGAGGCCGCGCGGCACGTGCGCCGGGGCGGACACCGCGTCGCGGCAGCGATTCGCGTGAACCCGGACATCCTCGCCGGCGGCCATCCGCACATCTCGACCGGCTATCGCCATCACAAGTTTGGCCTGGAATGGACCGAAGCGCTGCGGCTGTACAGGCTGCACAAGGACTCGCGCGCGATTGTGTGGCGGGGAATCAGCGCGCATATCGGGTCGCAGATCCTGGCGGTCGCGCCGTTTCGGGAAGCGGCGGAGCGCCTCGCGTCGTACGTTCGTGAACTCGCGGCTGCCGGGATTCTTCTGGACTACCTCGACATCGGCGGCGGCCTGGGTATTCGCTACACGAAAGAGACGCCCGTCGATCCGACGGCATACGCGCATGCGCTGACGAAGATTATCCGGCCGCTGGGATGCGCTCTGCTGGTCGAACCCGGACGCGCGCTGGTCGGCCCGGCGGGCGTATTGCTCACGCGCGTGCTGTACGTGAAAAAGAACGGCGGCAAGCGCTTCGTCATTGTGGACGCGGCGATGAACGATTTGATTCGCCCATCCCTTTACGGAGCGACGCACGCCATCACACGCGCCAGCGCACCGGCTGTCGTGCCCAACGGGAGCGTCGAACCTGCAGATGTAGTCGGGCCGGTCTGCGAGTCGGGAGATTTTCTCGCGCGGGATTGGCCGCTTCCGCAGGTGCAGGCGGGCGATCTGCTGATCGCGTGGGCGACCGGGGCGTACGGGTTCGTGCAATCGTCAAATTACAATGCGCGTTTGCGCCCGCCCGAAGTGCTGATCGAGTCGGGAAGATTCCGCGTCATCCGGCGGCGCCAGAATTTCGAGGACCTGATCCGCGGCGAGTAAGAGAGGCGCCGTGCGGCGCCCGCCGCAGTCCATCAAAGGCGCCGTTATTTTTCCGTGCGGCTCCCGCGAGACTTTTCGCGTTCACGCGAGCCCTGGAAACGATAACCGATCCACGGCTCGGTAATGATATAGCGCGGGCGGCTGGGCTCCGGCTCGATTTTCTTGCGCAGCTGATTGATGAACACGCGCAGATATTCCGTCTCTTCGCCGTAATCCGGCCCCCAGACCGCTTGCAAAAGCCGCCGATGCGATAATGCCTTCCCTTGATTGGCGACCAGCTGGCGGAGCAATTCGAACTCCTTGGGCGTCAGACGGACCGGCTGGCTCTTGACGATTACCGAACGCGTTTCAAAATCGATTTTCAAGTCGGCGGCAACGAAGGGAGGGAGAGCCTCGGCCGGCGCGGCGCGGCGCAAAGCGGCTCGCACGCGCGCCATCAGCTCGTCGGCGCCGAACGGCTTCACCACGTAGTCGTCGGCGCCCGCGTCCAGCGCCTGCACTTTGTCGCGTTCGGAATTGCGCACGGTCAGCATGATGATGGGGACGTCGCAGGAGCGCCGGATTTCGGCGCACGCTTCCATGCCGGACATTCCGGGCATGTTGACGTCCAACAGAATCAGGTCCGTCTTTTCCGCCCGGATCTTTTCCACCGCTTCCTCGCCGCTCCGCGCTTCCAGCACCGCGTACCCGTGCGACGAAAGCATCGTGCGCAGCACGCGCCGGATTTGCGGTTCGTTGTCGACCACAAGCACGGTTGCGGCGCTCATTGGACAACGGCCCGGCCGCCATCCACCGGCAGGGTGAAGGTGAACACCGAGCCATGCCCGCTCTGGCTGGTGAGGCTGATGGCGCCGCCGTGCGCTTCGACGATGGCTTTGGCAATGGGCAGGCCCATGCCCGTGCCCTCGACGCTGTAGCGCTGATCCCGGCCACGGTAGAATTTCTCGAAGATGAGGTCCTGCTCCGGCGCGTCGATTCCGGCGCCGTGGTCCGCGACGCTGGTGGACACGTAATCTCCCGCGCGCTCGGCGGTGATGGTGATGGCCTGATCCTGCGGCGAGTACTGGTTGGCGTTCTCCAGCAGCTGAATCAGGACTTCGCTCGCGCGGGGCAGGTCGACGCGCACGCGCGGCAGCCCGGGCGCAACCTGCACGTTAACTTTGCGGTTCACCAGCGACGCGCGGCAATGCAACAGCGCTCCGGAAATCAGCTCGTCGATCGAGTGCGGCTCCATCTTCAAATCGACATTCCCCGCATCGAGCTGCGACATCTCCGCCGCTTCTCCAACCAGGCGGTTCAGGCGGTCGCTTTCCTCGTTAATGACGCTCAGCAGGTCGCGCTTCTGCGCGCTGTCGAGGCTCTGGTTGGAAAGCAAATTGGTGACCGCGCCCTTGATCGAGGTGAGCGGCGTGCGCAGAGCGTGGGTGACGGAATCCAGCAGAGCCGTCCGCAGCCGCTCGCCTTCGCGCGACGCTTCCGTTTGCCCCAACTGCTCGACGGCGCGTGCGCGCTCCATGGCAATGGCGATCAGAGTTCCCAGCGCTTCGAGCGTCCCGCGCGACAGGATGGTTCCGGAGATTCCCAAGCTGCCGATTGGGCGCGTTCCCAGCTTCACGGGAACGAAGCTGACACTGTTCGCCGCGTCGATCACCAGTTCCTCGCGGGCGACCACGCTCTTCAGCGTTTCCAGGTCCAGGTGCGGCACCACCGGCCCCGAACGATAGACTTTTTGCTTCTCCGCCAGTAGCAGCGCCGCCGCGCCCACTTCGAAGTCCTGAACGATTTGCGCGGGGATGCGGTTCAGCAGTTCGATGACGTTGCCCGATTCCAGCAGGCTTTGGCTGAAGGCGTAGAGCTTCTCGATGTCGCGGCGCCGCGCCGACGCGTATTCCGCCTGCTGGCGCGCGCGGGAGGAAAGATGGCTGGCCAGAATGGAGACCACCAGGAAGGTGGACAGCGTCACCCAGTTTTCCGCCGAGTAGAAGGTCAGCTTTTCGGCTCGTTCCAGAAAGTAGTAGACGAATGCGGCCGTCGCCACCAGAGACATGGAGACGGAAACCACCATTCCCCAAACCGCCGAAACAGCTAGAATAGCCAGAACCAGGACGAGCGCGGCGGTGGTGGCGCTGACGTGCAGAAAGCGATGAAAGACGAAGGGAATGCCGGCGGCCAACACAAAAGCCGCCACGAATCGCGAAGCCTGGATTGGGATCGGCTCACGCACTGGCGATATTCTACCGTAGTGCTGCGAAAAGAGACTTCGTAATGCCCAAAACGCCGGAACAATGGCTGGCCGCGTCCAAGGAGCCGGAGAAGACCAAAGGCATTCTGAAGCTTTTCCTGGGCTACGCGCCCGGCGTGGGGAAGACGTATGCCATGTTGAGCGAGGCCATCCGGCGCAGCAGCCGAGGCGAAGACGTGGTCATTGGTGTGGTGGAGACGCACGGCCGAAAGAGCATCGCGGAGCTGGCCGCAAAATTGGAAATTCTTCCGCGCAAGAAGCTCGATTACAAAGGAACGACGTTCGAGGAAATGGACGTCGACGCCATCCTGGCGCGCAAGCCCGCCGTCGTGCTGGTCGACGAACTGGCGCACACCAACATCCCGGGCAGCAAGCACCGCAAGCGCTACGAGGACGTGTTGGAGTTGCTGGACGCGAATATCGACGTGATCTCGACGGTCAATATCCAGCACATCGAGAGCATCGCCCCCACCGTGCGCGCCATCACGGGGGTTTCGGTGCGCGAGACGGTGCCGGATTGGGTCCTGCAGCTCAGCGAGGAAACCGTGATGGTCGACCTGACGCCGGAAGCGTTGCAGAACCGCATGCGGCGCGGCGACATTTACGGCAAAGAGAAAGTCGAGCAGGCGCTGAAGAATTTTTTTCGCCGCGGAAACCTGATCGCCCTGCGCGAGCTGGCGCTGCGCCAGGTCGCGGAGCAAGTGGACCGCAGTCTGTGGTCTTACATGGACGAAAAGGAGATCCGCGAGAATTGGAATGTGCGCGAGCGGATCGCCGTGTGCATCAGCTCGAATCCACGCGCCCAATTCCTGGTCGCGCGTGCCGCGCGCATGGCGCGCCGCATGGATGCGGAACTCTATGCCGTCCACGTCGATGTGAATCAGGACGGCGATTCGCAGGCGGAGAGATCGCTGGCGGCCAACCTGAAGTTCGCGGAAACCCTGGGGGCTAAGGCGGTTCGCCTGAAAGGCGACAACGTGGCCGATGCCGCCGCGCAGTTTGTGCGGGAAAAGCACGTCACGCAGGTGATTCTCGGCCGCTCGGCCGTCGAAGGTTGGCGAAAGCTTCTGTACATGAACGCGATCAACCGTTTTCTGAAGGAAGCGCCCGCCGTGGACGTTCACATCGTGACGCAAGAGCCGGAATAAATTCTCTGAAGGGAGCTTTCCGCAGGCGTCGGTTCTCTAGCCGAACTTTTTCTTCTGATTTCCGGCGGGAGAAATTCAGCGCCGCCGAAGATGCTTCTCTGAGGTCGAAAATCCCTCCTGCGCCACTTCAAATGTCCGGAATGAGGCCCGAATTCCCTGGTGCTCGAAGCGGCCCGCGATTTCCCTGCCGATCGAGTCGAAGCGGTCCGTTCCCAGCGCAATCACGCTTGGCCCGGCGCCGCTGAGCGCAAGTCCCAGCAGCCCGGGCATTCGAGGAATGGCCAGAATCTGCTCCAGGCCCGGAATCAATGTCTGGCGATAAACTTGGTGCAAGCGGTCCTGCATCGCGTCCCAGATCATGTCGTAGCGCCGTTCTTCGAGCGCCGCGATGAACAGAGCGGTGCGCTGCAGGTTATGAACGGCATCGCTCAGGCAGACCGTTTTCGGCAGGACCCCGCGTGATTTGCTCGTCTGCAGCGTGTAATCAGGCGTGATGGCCACGATGCGAATCATTTTGGGCCATCGTCTGTGCACGGCTCCGATGCTGCCGTCCGCTCGCGCAAACGTCACCACTAATCCTCCGAACAACGAGGCGGCCACATTATCTGCGTGACCTTCCACTTCCGCGGCGTATTGCAATGCGGTTTCCCGCGAGATCTCGCGCCGCGTGACCGCAAACCCAAGCACGATCCCCGCAACGGTCGCGGCAGCGCTGCTTCCCAGTCCGCCGGCCACGGGAATATCATTTTGAACGGCCAGCCGGATCACCGGAAGCCGGAAGCCCTCGCGCTCGACCGCGTGGCGCATCGCGCGGAATATCAGGTTTTCGTCCGGTGTGCTGGGCAGAGCGGAAGTGCCGGTTACGCCGCGGCTGCGCGCCACCGCTCGCGCGCCGGGAGTAGAGATTACCGTGGCGCGCACATTCAGGTACAGCTCGAGCGCCAGTCCCAGGCAATCGAATCCCGCGCCGAGGTTCGCCGTCGAAGCTGGGACGCGCACGTCGATCGAGAACTCCTGGGGTGTGGCCATACGGGAATCAGCCTTTGCGGCTTTTCAAGCGCTCGAGGACCGCTGCTTTGCTTGCCGCAACTTGTTCGGGATAGTTCCGAAAGGCTCCGTCGATCTTCTGTTCGGGTTTGCCGTCCCCGCTATCGGACGCAAGCGAGAGCGTTCCGCGGTGATAGCGGCTGACGTAATCGGGATCCTTCAAAACGTGCCCGGTGAGCACCGCGACAACATCTTCGTCGCGCCGGATCGTCCCCGCCGCGGCCAGCCGGCGGATTCCCGCAACCGTGGTTGCCGAGGCCGGCTCGCAGCCGATTCCTTCGCGGCCGATCATCGCCTTCGCGTCCGCAATATCCTGCTCCGTCACGGCAATCACTTCCCCGCCTGACTGCAACACCGCGCGCAGGCTTTTCTTCCACGAGACCGGCGCGCCGATCTTGATGGCGGTCGCCAGCGTGCGCGGCCGCGGCTCGATCGCCATCGTTTCCGGCAAGTCTTCCGGCGATGCGTTCTTGCCCGCCTTCAGTTCCGTAAACAGGCGCGCGAACGGAGCCGAGCCCTCCGCTTGGATGACGTGCAGTCTTGGAATTCGATCGATCAGACCCACGCTGCGCAACTCGCGGAATCCTTTGCCGAACGCCGAGCTGTTCCCCAGATTCCCTCCGGGCATCACCATGTGATCCGGCACGCGCCACCCGCATTGTTGCATCAGCTCGAACGCCACCGTCTTTTGGCCTTCGATTCGAAATGGATTGATCGAATTGGCCACGTAGATCGATGAATCGTCGCCGAGTTCCTGGACCAGCCGCATGCAGTCGTCGAAATTGCCTTCGATCTCATAAATCGCCGCGCCGTAATCCATGCTTTGCGCAAGCTTGGCCGCGGAAATCTGTCCGTGCGGCACCAGGATGGCGCATTTCAGGCGCGCGCGCGCCGAATAAGCGGCCAAACTCGCCGCTGTATTGCCTGTGCTGGCGCAGATGGCTGCCTCCGCGCCCAACATCACGGCGTGAGTTACAGCGACAGTCATGCCCGTGTCTTTGAACGAGCCGGTGGGATTGCAGCCCTGATGCTTCAGCCGTAGCGCGTCGATTTCACAGTATTCGGCGCAGCGCGGCGCATCATAAAGCGGCGTGTTGCCTTCAAAAAGAGTGACGGCATCGGCGGGGTCAAACGGCAGCAGTTCGCGATAACGCCAAACGCCGCTGCGATCTTTCGGTTCGGCGGAAGCCGCGCGCGCGCGCCACTTCTCCCGCAGGGCGGCAGCGTCCGGCACCGTGCCCGCGGCAATCTCGATTTCGAGCGGGCCGCCGCAGCGCACGCAAACGTAAATGCGATCGGTCAGAGCGTAAGTGCCGCCGCAGCCGGGCGCGATGCAGCGTTGCGTTGCTCGCCCAGCCGTCTTCTTTGCCGCGCTGGCAATTTCTTCCATCAGTTTCGGAGAGCTCCGCTCATCTCTCGCGTTGCGGCTGTGCCCAGGCCGAATTCCCGATGCAAGGCCGCCAGCGCGGTCTTCACGTGCTTTTCCTCGATCACAAAGGAGATGTTGCATTCCGACGAGCCCTGCGCGATGGCGATGATGTTCACTCCCTCGCGCCCCAGCGCGCTGAACGTCCGCCCGGCCACTCCCGGAGTGCCGTGCATCTTCTCGCCCACCACGGCAATGATCGCGATGCTGGGATCGACGGTGATGTGCTCCACCTTCTCGTGCGCCACGTCCTGCGCGAATTCGTTGCGCAAGGCCTCCACCGTCTGCTTCGCGTCCGACGCCGCGACGATAAAGCAAATATCGTTCTGCGACGACGATTGCGAGATCAGCAGCACATTCGCGCGCGCCTCCGCCGTGGTCGAAAAGGTGCGCCCCACGACATCGGGCAGGCCCACGATCCCGGGGCCTCCAATGGCGATCAGCGCCACGTCCTTGATCGCGGTCAACGCCTTGACTCCTCCGCCATTGCTGCGCCCCGAGGGCGTGATTTTCGTCCCGGCGCGCTCCGGTGCAAAACTGTTGCGAATCCAAACTGGGATGCCCTTCGACACCACCGGCCGGATCGTCTTCGGGTGCAGAACCTTTGCGCCAAAATAGGCCAGTTCCGCGGCTTCGCGATACGAAATTTCCGGAATGGTGCTCGCCTCCGGAACCAGCCGCGGATCGGCCGTAAGCACGCCGTCCACATCGGTCCAGATCACGACTTCATCGGCATCGAGCGCCGCGCCCAGGATGGTCGCCGAGTAATCGGAGCCACCGCGTCCCAGCGTGGTCAACACGCCCTGCTGAGTTGCTCCGGTGAAACCGGCCACCACGGGCACAATTCCCTGCGCCAGCAGTGGCGCGAGCCTGGATTGCGCGCGCTCGCGAGTCAGTTCCATCAACGGCGCAGCCGCTCCGTGATACCCGTCGGTGACGATCAGTTCGGCGCCGTCAATCGCTTCGCTGCGCACCCCGATTCCCTCCAGCGTTCCCGCAATCAGCGGCGACGACAACTGCTCGCCCAGGCTGGAAACGGCGTCGAGCGTCCGCGGCGTCAGTTCGCGCAGCAGCAAAGTGCCTTCGCACAGCCGCTCGCCCTTGGCAAAAACCTCTTGCATGGATTCATCCAGAACCGTACGCCTCTCCGGCGAGGCAACCAGAGTCGCCAGAGCCTCTGCATGTTGCTTGCGAAGCAGTTCGAAAATGCGCGCCACTCGATCGCGGTCGCTTAACTCCGCCCGGCTGGCTGCTTCGATCAGATGATTGGTCACGCCCTTCATGGCGGACACGACCACCGCAATCGCGCGCTCGCGCGAGGCTTCGCGCACAATCTGCGCCACGCGCTGGATACAAACGGCGTTGCCCACCGACGTGCCGCCGAATTTCATGACGCACAATGGCTTTTTCATGGTTCTCGAACGATTCTCCCAAACGGGCCCGAACGGGCGGCCATCCCTGGCCGGACGTGACACTACGGAGCAGCGCTTCGAGGCGAACCGGTTCGTGAATACTATACACCCGCCCGCTGCGGCTCTGATTTTCCGCCCCGATCACGCTGATTGATTTTTTGGATGCAATCGATTCGTCCCGGCATTCGCCAGGATGAGAAACGATGGGCTAAGACTCCTGCCCGCCCATCTTGCGCTTGCGATGGAGTTTCTGCGCCGCCGAGCGCACGGTGTCCGGCACGTTTTTGTTCGCGCCGAGTTTGACCAGGTCGGTCGCGTTAAGTCGCGGGAACAGATGCAGCGAGATGTCCAGCGGTGTCTTGGGGTTGAAAACCAGATTTTTTACAATCGCGTAATTCTTCATAAACAAGCGATTCAGCGAAATGACCCGCAACACTTCGGTCGAAATGTTGGCCATGGCGGCGAAGCTCTCCACTTCCGTTTCCGTCAGCCGGGGCGACTGCAGCACCGATTTCTGCACCAGCTTGTTGGGGTCGCGGATCAGCAGCATGCGTTCCTCGCGCCCGCCTTTCAGCGCCAGCGTCAACCGCTGCACCACGGTCATGAACGCGAGCCTCTGCACCAGCGTTTTCCGCTTCACCGGATCGGGTTCCGCCTCCGCGGTTTCCTCCAGTTCCTTCTCCGAGAGCGGGCCTTTCTGCATTTCGTCCAGCATTTCGCGCTGCGCGGGCGTAGCCACCGTCGACTTGCGCAGAGCGTGGATCAGTTGCGGATCGTGTTCCAGCCAGGTGAGATTATCGAGCAGGGCCTGGATTCCTTCGCCGCTCAGGTGCGCCGCTATGCGCACCAGCAGCGAAGGCGTGCAGTTGCGGTTTTTCGCCATCGCATCGGCGATTCCCGGCTTGTCTCCCAGATTTTCCGCGCAATAGGCGAACAGGTGCGCATCAGCATCCGGATGCGAAAGCGCGGCAAGATACAACTGCACCGGCTGCGCCAGAGCCGCATGCCGCGCACGTTCGGCAATGGCGGGGTCGGAATCGGTGCTCAGGATCGCCAGCAGTTCGACGCGTTCTTCAGGCGGGCCTCCGATTCCGCCTGCGCAGATGGCCATCTTTTGTTCGGGACGGATTCGGCTGTTTCGGACCGCGTCGCGGAGTTCGGAACTAATGGCTTCCCCCAGCGGAAGACTTCAGGTCTTTCGCTGAAAGTGTAATCGTTCCCGGCAAGTGGGAGGGGCCAATTTGCGGGATCGCGTGTCCATTTAGTTCAAGCTGCACGGCGGAAGAGTCGCTCGCAGAAACCCGGAAATCCTTGTTGGCGCTGAAATGCTTCTCCTGCCCCCGCTGAATCAAATCGTCCGCAACAACCTTGCCGTCGGCGATCACGCGGAGCTTTGCCGCCTGCGTCCCCCGGATAACCAACTGCAGCGGGGCGGCCGCTGGCGTGGCGGGAGTTTCGTTCGCAGCCGTGCTGCGCACTACGGTCGGCGGCGCTATGACCCTTCGGCGGGCGCGGATCCCGTTGACGATTCTCGATCCGGCGAACCACAGCCCTGCCACAAGAAGGACCAGAACCCCGGCGGAGATCGCGATCCGTTTCCAGTCGCGTCCGCTGCGTCCGGGGCGTATCTCGGCGCGCGTGCTTCCGTTGGAGTCGGTCTCCAGCGAATATTCGGCTACCATGCCGTCTTCATCCAGCCCGAGGTAGCGTGACGCCGAACGTATAAATCCGCGATTGAAGGCGCCTCCCGGCAGTTCCTCCCAGTGCCCGCTTTCAATGGCGGTGAGGAAGCGCGTGCTGATCCGCGTCGCCGAAGAGATCTCTTCCAGAGAAACTCCCCGCATCTCGCGCTCCCGGCGCAGGTGTTCTCCAAAGGGTGATGTGGATGCCATCGCGAAAAAATATAGGCGCGGGCGGAAAGAGTGTCAATCCTGCCCGCACGCCGAATCTGGGCGGCCCGGGAAACGAACCCCCGTAACTTTCAGGTTCGGGACGCCCGGGCTGCCCTATTCAACTTTCGGCAAGCGGTTTTCAACAACCGTTGCAGCACGCTGAAACGGTTCCTATAATGCCCGTGTTGCCTCCTGAATCCCAAGACCCGGGCGCGCAGGGCGCCGCGACCCCTGTGCGCAGAGCCGCCGCCAAACCCTTCGATGGCGTGGAGCGCCGCCGGAGTCCGTCTGTCGGCCTGGACATCCCTGAAGGCAGCGAAGTCGCTGTCTTCCACGAATTGGGCAAGGCGCTCACTTCCTCCTTGCAGCTCGATCAGGTCCTGCGCACCATCATGGAGAAGATCAACGAAGTGCTGCGGCCCGACACTTGGTCGCTGCTCCTGATGAACGCGGAGAAGGGCGAGCTGTATTTTCAGATCGCCACCGGCAAGGGCTCCGAGGCCCTGCGCGACGTCCGCATCAAGCTGGGCCAGGGCGTGGCCGGCTGGGTCGCGCAAACCGGCGAAGTGGTCGTCGTGCCCGACACCAGCAAGGATTCCCGGTTCTTCGCCCAGGTCGACGAGCAAACCAAAATGGAGACGCGCTCGATCGTGGCCGTCCCGGTGCGTTTTCGCGACCAGTGCCTGGGTGTAATCGAGCTGATCAACTGCTTTGGAGCCGATGGCTTCAGCCAGCGCGATCTCGCTTTTCTGGAGGCCCTAGCCGACTACGCCGCCATCGCCATTGAGAACGCGCGACACGTGCAGCGCATCCACGAACTCACCATTACCGACGACTGCACCACTCTCTATAACGCGCGCCATCTCAATTTCATGCTCGACACGGAGATATATCGCTCCCACCGCTATGCCTTCGAGTTCTCGCTGATCTTCATCGACCTCGATCATTTCAAGAACGTGAACGACACCTACGGGCATTTGATGGGATCGAAGCTGCTGGGCGAGATCGGCCAGGCCATCAAGGACAAGTGTCGCCTGATCGATCTGGCCTTTCGCTATGGCGGGGACGAATTCGTGGTGCTGCTGCCACAGACCTCCAAAGAAAATGCGATCGGCGTGGCGCGCCGTCTGCACAAGCTCATCCGCGAAACGGTATGGCTGAAGGAACCGAACCTGAACGTGAACGTTACGGCCAGCGTCGGTGTTGCGTCCTATCCCACCGATTCCCGCACCAAGACGGAACTCCTGCACCTGGCCGACGAGGCCATGTATCTGGTGAAGAATACGACGCGCGACAGCGTGGCCGCGGCCAACGTGGGCACGCTCTGACCCCGGCTTCCTCTTCCCTATAACAGGCGTTGCGTCTGGATGGTCACTTCCTTGGTTTGCCCGCCATGCTGCACCAGAAGTTTGTATTTGTAGCCCACTTGCCGGAACATTTCCCGCGCTGACGCCAGGCTGATGTCCGCTGCCGCTTCGCCGTCTATTCCCTCGATGACATCGCCGGCCTGAATCCCCGCATCCGCGGCCGGGCTGTGCGGGACCACGTGCGCGACTTCCAGCGTCTTCAGCCCCGGGCCGGAGGCGATCAGCGCAATCCCGCTTTTGTCCTCTTCATCGTAATTGCCGAAATTCTCGTTGGCCTCGAACATGATCTGCTTGTGCGGGTAGTCGAAAACGATGTTGAAACGCCGCAGCAAGCGCCCGCCAATCACTCCGGCCAGCGTCGCGTCGCCTGTCCCGGCCTTCTTCGAGGATGACAGTTCGGCGATGGGGTCGTCCGCGGCCGATTTCCCGATCTTGAAGTAGCGCAGCCGGAACAGCGAAACGTTCTCTCCGCCGGTCAATTGCGGATCGAATCCTTGTGCGCTCTTGCCCTTCTTGGGAAAAATGTGGTGCGCGTCGGAGAATTTCTGCGAGATCACGACGCCGGCAATCAGGGCGGTGTCGATCCCGAAGTCGGCCTCCACCTGCTTTCCCTTGGGCGTTGAGAACCTGGCGCGAATCACCGGCATGCCGTCGCGCATGCTCAGCGGCAAAATGCTGCCGGTCCCGGTGTATTTGTAGCTGCCCGGATCGAAGATCCGCACCGTTTCGCGCGCGTAGTCGATGGCCACCACGGCCCGCGAAAGAAGATCGTTCCCGATGGTTCCCGGGTACGGCCGTCCCGTAGCGGCGGAGAAGTCGGCGCGCCCGATCGCGGGCAGCGCGCTCAACGGGAACGTCACGCCCGGCAAAACCAGGGCGTCCGGCTGATTCGGGCTGAGTCCAAGCTCCTGAGCCCGCTTCGGATCGATCGAGGTTTCACTCGCGGTCGTGTCCAGCACGAAAAGCGAAGGCTGGCTCCCGTTGATGTTCACGGGAAAGAAGACCAAATCCTCGTTGAAGGTAGCCGGCACCTCCGCGGCGTTTCCGCCAAAGGCGAATCGCGGAGCGTACGGCGAAGGTGCGACGACCGCATTTTTCGCTTCGCTTGCGGCCGGCTTCTTCTTGCTCTGACCCCCGGCTTGCGTCATCCAGGCCACCGCGAAAACTGTCAGAAACGTGACACACAGCCCTTTCTGCGCCATTCATCCTCCCATGAAGCGAATCGGGATTATACGATGCAGAGAGTCTGTGAGCGGAGGTTTGGTTGTGCGGCAGGGAACTGCGCTTCATGGCCCAGGGGCCACGTATCCTTCGCGAAACGACAGGCTGTACTCCGGCTGTTTGCCTTTCTTCTTTTTGTGACTCTTCTTGCCAGGCGCCGTGCCTTCCTGGCCGGCGATTTGCACGCTCAGCTGATGAAAGGCCCCGTCGTGTTCCGGGGCGACCCCAACCACATATTCGTGCCGCAGGCAGGCCGCGATTTGACGATAGGCCGGCGCAAAGGCCGCCCCTGAGTCCGGAAAATAGGCGCGTCCTCCCGTCATGCTCGAAAGCGAATGCAGCGCTTGCTCGGCTTTTTCCAGCGTTGGCGCGCCTGCCAAATTCTCCGAATCGAACGCCTCGGCCTTCGACATTTTTTTCGAGTGCTTTTGCTTTACCGTCTTGGCGTTCGACAGCGGCCCCAGCAGCCCCACGGAGAAAATCAGCACATCGCTGCCGCGCAGTCTCTCCGTTAGCTCCTGCCACTGCGCGGGCGGCGATGAATCCAGCCCCGTGGTCAGCAAGACGATCGCTTTCTTGCCGGGATATTGCGACAACCCGTGAACCACATCCGAAACCGTGTAATAGAGATTCAGGGCAGCTGAGCCCATCATGTACTGCACGTTGCCTAGCGCGTTCAGCAGCTCCGCCTTGTTCGTGGTGAACGGAACGACCTCGCGCGGCGTGTCGGAATACGTCACCAGCGCGACCTCGTCGTCTACCCCTAGCCCATTGACCAGGGCGTAGGCCGCCGCAAGGTGCTCGTTCCGGAACAAGTAGACCGCGGGGCTCGTCTCCAGCACCACGACCACTTTCGCTGCCGCCGTCACCGGAGCGAAAAAAATGATCGGGCGCTCGACCCCGTTGTCGAAAACGCGAAAATCGTCCTGCTTTAGCCCGTCGACAAAATTCCCCTTGTCATCCAGAACCGTGACATCCAGTTTTACCAGCTCGGTTTTTGTTTCCAGGGCCTGCGCGGCGGCGGGTTCGGGCGTTGTCTGGCCGAATGCGGGGCACACTGCGCAGGCAGCGAAAAGAATGCAAATGCCCGAAAACAGCCATTTTAGCGAAGTGCGAGTCACGTCAATGCCCGCCTGCGAGACGCGCAGGAGTTTTTATCTGCGCTAGCCATCCCGCACAAACATACACACGTGCGCGCATCGGCGCTCTGGGAATCTCGAACGCATGAGGATTATCAGGCAACAGCAAGGGCGCTGCGAGCGCCCGCTATCGATTGCTGCCCGGTTGCCCGGCCGGAGCGGACGCCGCCGGCTGGCCCAGCGACTTCGGCGTGCTCAGATAGCCCTTGGCCTCTTTCTTGTTCAAATCGAATACCACAATTTCGTACGGCACGCGCGCTCCGCGGACGTAAAACTGCACGGGCTCTCCGATCGTCTTGTCCTTCTTCTCGATCTTCTTGTCGTCCACCACCACGTTCATGGTGTAGCGGTAATGCTTCGTGTCGAATTTGCGGAACTGAATCTGAATCGGCCCGACGTGCTGCGGTTTCTTCGTCTTGCCCAGGTTAAACTCGAAAATGTCGCGCTCTCCCAGCCGCTTCAGTTCTTCGACTTCACCGTGATTCCGCGCGATCAACCCGCTCTGTACGCCCAGATCGCCGATGGTCGTTTGCAGCTTGTTCTTGGTCGCTTCCAGGTCGGCCTTCGTGGCCGAAAGATCGGTTTTGGTGTTGGTGAGGTCGGTGGATACCTGCCCGAATTTCGTCGCGGTATCCTGCTGGAACCCGCCAAGCTGTTTCCGGAATGTTATATCGCTTTCCTGCTGCCGTTTCCGGATGGTCTGCGCCAGGCTGCGGGCGCGCGCCAGTTCGTCCTCGGTCAAACCGAGTTTCTGCGTCGTGACGTCCATCTGCCCTTTCAAATCCGCGATGCGCGAATTCGTCTTGTCCAGCTCCCCGGCCAGCGCCTGCGTCCTCTGGTTCGCGACGGCCAGCGTGTTCCGCAGTTCCTGCCGCTGGGAATAGCTCGCGTATACCAG
>Ga0208140_1000090_pt1 | contig 18960 bp, 14 predicted proteins | sample SF_Rice_5C_0N_40_FD_185616 | JGI IMG/M metagenome (GOLD analysis project Ga0208140, IMG submission 185616) | Rice paddy soil microbial communities from Twitchell Island, California, USA - SF_Rice_5C_0N_404 (SPAdes) (version 2) | ecosystem: Environmental > Terrestrial > Soil > Paddy field/soil ... | reverse complement strand
CCGACCGCGTTGCGTCTAATGGTTGCGTGCTCGATTGGTCCGCCCTGCGCCAGCTCGAATTCCAGGATGTCCCCGCGGGCAAGTTCCCCTGCCTCGAACTGGCCAAAGAAGCCTTGCGCCAGGGCGGAGCCTTGCCCTGCGCTTTGAACGCCGCGGACGAAATTGCTGTGGCGGCTTTCCTCGATCGCCGGCTCCCATTTCCCGGCATCGCCGCGGTCATCGAGGCGGTGCTGAAGCGGACGCCGCGCGCGCCCCTGCACAGCATTCCCGACGTGCTCGCTGCGGACGCCGAGGCTCGCCGCGTGGCCTCCGAAGAAGTACATCGCTTCTCTCTTTCGTCGTGAAGGAAACTCCTCCTCGAACCCGAGTAGAACCGCGCTCCGTTTCCAAGATAGAATGGACTCGTAGGGGCTCGGTGGTAGCGAGGTGTCATGTCCAATTTTTTGTTTGATCTGACCGTCGGCGCCCTGGTGCTCGGGCTCATGGTGCTACTGCACGAGTACGGGCACTTCGTGGCTGCCAAGTTGTGCAGCGTGCGCGTCGACGTTTTCTCCATCGGCTTTGGCCCCCGCATTTGGGGTGTCAAACGCGGTGACACCGACTATCGCATCAGCGCCGCGCCCCTCGGCGGCTACGTCAAGATGGCGGGCGACAATCCTGCCGAAGAACGTACCGGCGAGCCCTACGAGTTTCTTTCCCGTCCGCGCTGGCAACGCTTTATCATTGCCGTTGCCGGGCCGGCCGCGAACGTCATTCTGGCTTTCCTGCTTCTGTTCGGCGCTCTATTTTTCCTGGGGATGCCCTATCCGCTGTACACCCGCCAACCGGCCGTCGTGGCCGGGGTGGTGCCGAATTCCGCTTCTTCACGCATTCAGGTCGGCGACCACATCGTGGCGGTCAGCGGCCACGACACGCCGACGTGGGATGCCGTTCTCACCCAAGTGTCCCAGGTCAAGCCCGGCACCACTCTTTCGCTCACCGTCATTCGCAACGGAAACAAGATCGATCTCACCGAGCCGGTAGGCCAGCCGCCTATTAAAGCCGAGTCCCTCATCGGCTATCCTCCTCAGGAACCCATCTTGGGCCAGGTTCAGCCGGGCCAGCCCGCTGCCAAAGCCGGCTTGCAGTCCGGCGATCACGTCTTGTCGGTGAACGGCCAGAAGGTCAACACCTGGTTTGAGCTTCCCGACCTCATCAATGCCGCCGGCGGCCACCCGAGTCAGTTCCTGGTCGAGCGTGGCGGCAAGAAACTTTCCATCAGCGTCAGCGCGCAATACACACTGAATCCTCAAACCGACCAGATGGCTTGGATGATTGGCATCGCCAATCCCCCCATGAAGGAAGGTTTCGAGCACGAATCCTTCTTCGCCGCGGTGCGCGACGGCTATCGCGCCACCATCGCTGACGTCGTGTCCATGGGCGAAGTCGCCAGCGGTCTGATCCATGGCGAGATTTCCTTCCGCGACCTGGCTGGCCCGGTGGGCATCGTCCAGATGTCCGGGCAATACGCCAAGCGCGGCCCGCTCATGCTCCTGCAGTGGATGGCGTACATCAGCATCGATTTGGCTCTCATCAATCTCCTGCCCATCCCCATCCTCGACGGCGGCCACGTCCTGATGCTGGCCATCGAAGGCACCTTGCGCCGCGATCTCAGCCTGGCCACCAAGGAGCGCTTCGTTCAGGTCGGTCTCGTTTTCATCCTGGGCATCTTCGCCTTGGTCATGTACAGCGACTTCCTCCGCCTCTTCTGGCATTAGCCCATCCGCATTCCCGCCGCGCAGGGCTGTGTCATCCCAACCGAGCCGCGCTCTTCGCGGATCGGGGTGAGGGATCTGCTTTTCGCCTTTAGCTTTTCGCCTTTAGCCTTTCGCCTTCAGTCTTTGGCCGTTGCCGTTTTATTTCAGCCAGGTGTATCTGCGTTTATCTGCGTTCATCTGTGGTTTCACAGCCCGCGATCACAACTGGCACAACTCGCATCTCTCCAACTGTCATCTCCCACCGCCTCTGACCTCCCACCCCGACCCTGCTATAATCCCCTGAGCGCATGGCACCCAAACCCGCAGGCCGTGTATCCATCGGCGAGCGCATCAACGCCGACGAGCCGCCCGGCCGGCTCCAGAGCGAACTCGGCGCGCGCCGCATTCGTCTGACCCGCCAGCGCCGCGTCCTCCTCCAGGTCATGGAAACCGCGCCGCGCCATCTCGACGCCGACGAGGTCCTCGAACGCGCCCAGCAACTCGATCCCAACATCACGCGCGTCACCGTCTACCGCACCATCGACCTGCTCAAGCGCGAGGGCCTGATCGACGAACTCGACCTGCTCCACCTCCGCGGGCATCGACATTTCTACGAGAAACACAGCCCTCGCGACCACATCCACGTCGCCTGCATCCGCTGCGGCAAAGTCCGCGAATTCGAGAGCGAGCTCTACGAGCAGCTCAAACGCCAGATTTCCCTCGATTGCGGCATCGACATCACCGTCAGCCGCACAGAGGTCGGCGGCATCTGCACCGACTGCCGCGCCAAATCCCCCCAAGCCGTATAACCTCGCGTCTCCCCGTCGTTTCTGCCTCCGTGTTGGAGCCAGGTCTGCGAAGCGCGTCGAGATTTCCCAACGCCAAAACCACACCACGTGTCATCCCGCTTGCCCTGAGGCACGAAGAGAACCCAGTCCCGCGCTTCTTGCGGGAATGAGGTGTGCGTGTTTTGCATCCCGGATGCCGTGCCGGGAAGGGATCTGCTTTTCGCTTCGCCCCCGCCGCAGCCGTGCCCCATGTATCAGCCCGGGACTTCAAAAAAATGTAGCTCAGGTCTTCAGACCTCAGGTTTGCGGGGTTTCCGTTTGGTTTTCGTGTCAGCCTCGCGCTCCCCGAGGATTTAGCCCCGGAGGGGCGCAAGACCGTAGCCCACGGCGAAGCCGTGGGAACAGAGCAGCACGACAACAATTGGTAGCCCGTAAAGCGGGCGCAAGAATGTAGCTCAGGTCTTCAGACCTGAGGGTTTGCGCGGTTTGTGTTTGGTTTTCGTGGGGCCCGGCGAAACGCTGCGCCCTGCCGGTCTTGTAGCGCCGGCGTCTCGCCGGCGGTTTTGGTTCTTAGGAGGGGTAGCCGCGGCACGGTTCTTGTGCCGCGGGTCTTCCTTGCCGGCGGTAGGAGGTCGGAGCTACAGCTCCAATAATCCCGTGCTCACACATCCGACCCACAGGGACCCCGCAAAACATACCCGCCCGCGCGAAGTGCTGCCGATGATATTATGCGCGCGTGTCTGGCGGTGAGCGCGCCTCAAAGATGAGCCTGGGGCACCCAGTGGAACGATCTACTACTGTGAAGGAGACTTCGTGGGGAGCTCTCGCACCATGGTGCAGGAGGGCCAAACCTCGCCGTGTTACGACGCAGACTTCCTGCCCTTCGGATATGAGAAGCAGGTGACCAACACCTGCGCTCAGAATTACAAATTCGAGGGCAAGGAGCGCGATACAGAAACCGGCAACGACGATTTCGGCGCGCGCTACTACTCGAATCACTTTGGCCGCTGGCTCTCCCCCGATTGGTCAGCCGTTCCCGCACCAGTTCCTTACGCAAACCTAACGAATCCGCAGACCCTGAACCTTTACGGCATGGTCAGCGACAACCCGGAATCCTTCGCCGACCTCGACGGACACGACACCATCAAGTCGCCACCGCCAACTTCCGTGGCTAGCGACGATCCCATATGTCTGAACGTGGACTCCCCGAAAGGGGCTTGCAATCTGGAGTTAGGAGGCGAATTCCTTCGCGAAGTCACCACCGACGCCAACAACGGCAATAGCGACCCCGCCAAGGAATCACAGAAAGCGGATCAAGACGCGACGAATCCAGTTCTGCAGACTGTGCAGGACACAGCAGTTGGCGGGGCCAAGGGCGTTGCGAACCAGGTAATCGATTTGGCGAACTTCGTGAACACGTACGTCGATGCTGGTTTGAGCGCTCTCGGGATTAACTATAGCTTCGGACAAGGCCAGGAACTCCAACCAAGCAACGAGGGCGAGAAAGGCGCGATGCTCGGAATCAGCATTGCCAGCTTCTTCGTTGGCGGTGGCGAGGAAAAGGCTGCAACTAAAGTCGAGACTCTTACCGCTGACGCAGAGAAGGCGTATCCCAAGCTCGCTGGCAAGTTTCAGGAGCACCACATCATCCCTAAATACCTGGGTGGCGCGAAAGACGGGGAAACCGTGCGTCTTCCTGCCGCTTACCACCAGCTAATCACGAATGAGTTCAGAAAGCTGGCTCCCTATGGACAAAGCATCGAGCGTTCGGCGCAGGAGGTTGGGAACATCCTGCAACAGGTTTACTCGACATACCCGCTTCCTCGATAATTGCAGCAGAGAAACTGCTATCGTACGTGGGATACGAATGACTGAATACGTAAGCGTGAGAGCGTCAGAAACTCTGGGGCAAGAGGAGCTAGTCTCCTTTCTGAAGTCGCGTTTCGCAGAAGCGGCTAAACCCATCGGACGAACTGTAGCGCCGGGAACGGGATGCGTTGAGGTGCGTGTGCCTGCAGGTTCACGAGAATTCGAGGAAATCCGTACGTTCATCGAGACGAAGAGAAAGCTGGGTGAGCGGGCATTCTCAGAATTCACGATAGGCTGGTATCTGCGGAAGTATTCGAAGGCCGAATTGCAAGATGCCGAGATTCTGCGATTGGGCATCACGTCGCATTTCGAACCCGCCGGGGAAGAATGCGGCACCATATACGAGACGCTTTGCGATCATTGTAACTGGGGGCGTCAAACCTCTGACCTGATTGTAGACCTCCGGCGTGTGCCGCAGCATAAGGACATAACGGAGACGATCGCACGGGTCGAGTGGCTTGTCTCTTCAAAGTTCGTGCAAATCTTTCGACAGAGCAAGTTAACCGGCGCAGAATTCCGGCCAGTCTTTGACCTTAGAAATCCGACAAAGCCCTCCGTAGATTGGCATCAACTGCGAGTGACCGGCAAGGCTGGTGATTTGGCCGAAGCGACCAAGCTTGGCAAAGACCCGTTTAGCCCGTCCGTAATCAGTTGGCATTGTCCGCTCGGCCACTCCACGGTCACCGAATTCCTTTCCGAGATATATCTTCGGAGGCATACCTGGGACGGTTCAGATATCTCAGTTACTGGTGCACTCTTTGGACAAGGTCGCAACCTTCTCAGGCCCATACCCCTAATCATCATCTCGCAGCGTGCCTATCTCGCGCTAAAAGACGCCGGACTCAAGGGCTTGAGTTATGAAGTCGCGCATTTGGTGTGACACCAGATGGAGCTAGCGTATGCAGCATACGAAAGGGCGAGAAGCGGGTGACCAACACCTGCGCTCAGAATTACAAATTCGAGGGCAAGGAGCGCGATACAGAAACCGGCAACGACGATTTCGGCGCTCGCTACTACTCGAATCACTTTGGCCGCTGGCTCTCCCCCGATTGGTCAGCCGTTCCCGCACCAGTTCCTTACGCAAACCTAACGAATCCCCAGACCCTGAACCTCTACGGTATGGTCAGCGACAACCCCGAATCCTTCTCCGACCTCGATGGCCACACGTCGCCATGCGGCCTGGATAGTTGTCCCGCCGCTACCAAGGATCCGGCGTGCAACAGTGCGAACGTAGACGCCCCGGCAGGCGCTTGCGCCCAGGAATCCGGCGCCGAATACCTCCGCGAGAACATGACCGCCGCTGGCAACGGCAACACCGACCCCGCCAAAGACCAACAAAAAGCCGACGAGAAGGCCCAATATCAGTTGAGCGCGAAGGGCTTGGCGTTCATCAAGAAATGGGAAGGGGGGTTCCACAGCCACGTTTATGATGCCAGCGGAAAGAAACACCTGGGTGACTGGACCATCGGTTACGGCCATAAAGTTTATGACCCCACGAAATATTCGAAAGGCATCTCGAAAGCGCAGGCAACTGCTTTGCTGCAGGGAGACGTGGCGGCCGCCGTCGCCGGCGTCAACCGATACGCCACGGCCATTCTCAACCAGAACCAGGTTGACGCCTTGGTTAGCTTTACGTTTAACGAGGGGGTCGGTCGCTTTGAGCACTCATCGCTCCGCGCGGACGTTGTCGAGGGAAACAAGGTTCCTGAAGGCGACTTCACCGAATACGATAGGTCAGGCGGTTACTCCAATCGGGGTCTCCTGAACCGACGCGAGGCCGAATACGAACTCTACAGGTCCTGGTGAGCAAGTAGGAGATGAAAGGCTATGAACCGCTCAGAGGGAATCACATGAAAGCAGCCGCAATCGTCTGCCTCGTCGGCCTTACTGCGCTTTGCCCCGGAAAGGGACAGGCCGGCACTCACGCCGCTGTCAGCAGTCGCCCTCCCGCGTCAGTCTGCGGGCACTGGATTGTGAAGAAGGTTATCCCCACCATAGGTGTTTCGGCCGCTCCTAGGAAGGATTTCATCGGTATGAAGGCCGAATACTTGCCCTCCGAAATGCGTTTCGGAAGTCTCGTTACTGTGCGTAGGTCCTTTTACAGGGTTAGGAAGTGGTCGAGGCGGAAGTTCTTCACAGAATTCCACAACCACGTCGCGGAGTTGGGTGTGAAGGGCGAGTCGGTTCTTCTTGTCGATGTGGTGGATGAGCACGGTAATGATATTATCCGGCCCGGCGCGGGCCTGATCATTCGGAACGACCATCAGATCATCTCGGACTGGAACGGCGTCTACTACCTGCTTGAGCGGGAGGGCGCGCCCTGCCCAGGCGCGGCTCCTGATGCTAAGAAGTAGTGGGCCCAGCAGACTTGGTCTTTTTCGTGGCAGATCAGTGCCTCCGGCAGCTTCCTCTGGCAAGAAATAGGAGGCGTCTACGACACCACCCTGGCCCCTGTCGTCGATACGGTAAAGCATCCGATCCAGACTGTCGAAAATGCGGCCTCCGATTTTGCGCAGGGCGTGGCAGACGTTGCGATGGACCCAAAGGGCACGCTGACAGCAGCCGCTGGAGGAGCCAAAGACTTAGCAGTTCAATTTGGCTCGCAGGTCGCTTCGGGAAACCCTCGGTCGATCGGCCAAGCCGCAGGAATCGTCATCGACGCTTACATTACAGTGAGGGGAATTCAAGGCAAGGAAATCAAAATCACCGATAACCTCCGAATAGCACCCACAGGTAACAGAACAGGGCACCCGACAGGAAGGTTCCCCCATTACCATCGGCGCATTGTTGGCCCAAACGGCAAGACGTTGCCCGGGGGTTCGATGAAATGGCACCGTCCATGGGAGCCATAGGAGGAAGACATGTCATCATCGACCGAGAGAAGCGACCGCGACATAGTACCTCCGATCATTTTTAACGAGGACGCTGATGTTCAAATCTATCCTTCAGTTGATGCAGCCACTCGCGACGTAGAGGCGGTGGACATCGTGAGCAGCAGATTTACCTTCCATGATTCCACGGGCCGCCTGCTGAAGGCCAGCGTACATCACGGCCGGGTCACCTTGGAACCGACATCGGTGATTGAACCCGACTCCGAAACCCTCAGGAGCAACATGCTCCAGTTTCTGCGGTGGCGTGGCGTGCCCGAAACGGACCTGTCTGGCGCCTCATTCGGTGAATTGGTCCGGCTTCTAGGCGGAGAATCAGGTCGTTGACAGGGATGGCAGCGCTGATTGGATGAAGTTGTCGGTTCCTTCCTCCGAGTAGATTCGGTTGCGCTTCGCGAGCGACGCTCGGAAGAAAGGAGCCGTGCGATGCTGATTATGGGATGTGATTTCCACACGCCCTATTAACAGGACGCCATGCTGGACCCAGCCACCGGGGAGTTGACGAAACGGAGATTGGAGCACCAGAACGGTCAGATACCAGCGGAAATTTCACCAACGGGTACGGTATCGGCGGCATCTGCGCCGACTGCCGCGCCAAATCCCCCCAGTCTAAAAGCGAAGAAGAGGCGAAGAAATTACTGCGCTAACGGCATCAAGAACCTTGATGCCAAAACGCCCTTAAAAGGCCTTCAATTTGCCACTTTTGGCGCAGGTGAACACGCCGCAGAGAGGCGGGCGGGAGACAACGGCTGTACCAGTACTTTGCCTGGGAGTCCTGACCGGGAGCGGCGCGGGTGCCAGAAGCGGGCTACTGCACTTCGGCGAATTCCTGGGTGATGTAAAGCGAGCCGTCGGGGCCGCGCGCGATGCCGATCCCGACGCGGTTGTAATTTGTGTCGAGGATGTTGCCGCGGTGGTTGGGCTGGAACTTGGGCTCGTTCATGAAGAGTGCTTCCGCCTGGAACGCGCTCTCCGCCCTGGCAATGTTTTCACCGGTCGCCAGCCAGTGAATCCCCGCCTCAGTGACGCGGTTCATGGGTAGGCTGCCGTTCGCTCCGCGATGGCTGAAAACGCCCGTTTCGGCCATCTCCTGCGAGTGCTGGAGGGCGGCTGCCGCAAGTCGAGAGTCCCACTGAAGCGGCTGGGCATGGCCCCTCGTCTCACCTAAGGTCGCTGGCGAACTGCGGTCACTGTTGACCATTTGCCACATCCGCAGCGCCATCTGCTCCAGGTCAGCCGCAGGAACGTCCGCTTCCGCGCTGGTGGCCACCAGGCGAGCGCGGCCCGAAGGGGCACGGGAGGCCGCTGAGGGTCCGTCAGGCGTGTGCTTGGGACCGGCTTCGGCCGGGATCGCCAGCCCGGCAACGGGCAGCAAAGCCACCAAAAGTGCCAGCGGAAAGGCCCGCGACCACCGCCTGGCTGGACCACACAATGGCCGTATCTTATTGGAAATGCAGCGGATGGTTGTTGGTATGCCGTGCGCCATGGGTTTGGCCCTGTTCGTCTGATTCTCCAGACTAGCGGGCGGAAACATGGCGGGCTACTGGACGACCGGCCAAAAGTCGTACAGCGAATCGTCAGCGAAAGAGTTTCAAAAAGGTACTGGGAGGGGTATCCAGGGCGCTACTGGCCCTTTTTCGAGCTGGGGACTAGAGCCGGGGAGTCCCGAATGACCGACCGGAGCCGTGGCTCGCGGATGCAGCCTGAGCGGACGCGGCAGATTTCGCAGCCTCGGGAGGCTCCTGGGCAGGTTCGGGCTGGGATTGCGGTGTCGCGGCCTGGGATTGAGTCTCCAGCGGGGGCTTAACTCCTTCGTGGTCTGAGGATTGTGCGCGGGAGGTCAGCTCGGCGGCCTTGAAAATCGAGTCGATGACGAAGCGCAGCTCATCGCCCGTGGGCTGAATCACCGCCTCGAGTTCGCGAGCGGCCTTCTCCCGGTCTTCGATCTCTTTGCCTGCGGCATGGATCGCTTTGCGGACCCGGCCAAGTTCGCTGATCCAGGTCAGCGTGGCCAGGAAGATCAGGATGGCTGTCCCGATGATGACGTCGGCAAAGCGCGGCTGGAATTCGACGAAAATCAGCCAGCCGATCAGCAGGCCGGCAAAACAGGAAAATGCGAAGCGGATGGCGGTCTCGCGGCGGTCCATGTCCCGGAAAAGGCCGGGGAAGTAGTGCCGCAGGACCAGGTCGCGGGAGGTGATCTCGTTGGGATAATCCGCCAACCAGTCGGCGTCGGCCCAGTGCACCAGCTTCCAGAATTCAACGCGCAGGGAAACGATGACGAACAGGAGGCGTCCGGCCAGGTAGCACGCCGCCGTCAGCAGCAGCGCCAGGGCCCAGGTAGGCGGATGATACGGCGCCAACAGCGCGTTAACCTGGTCGAGATTCAGCCGGCGCGAGGCGAGTCCTATGGCAAAGAACAGCCCGCCGGGAATGGCGCAGAGGAAAATATCGCGAATCAGCAGACATGCATCGAGAAACAGCGCGGCGGCACCACGAGCAGCGGAAGGCGTTTCGGAGCGGAACTGCCTCATGAGTCGGAGCGTATACCACCCGGTCGCGGGTGACAAGCGCTTGCTGGCCGGCTCCGCGCGCCGCGCGGCAGCACCGCAACGAAAAGACAAAGACTCTTACCGCAGAGGAGCAGAGTCCGCAGAGAAATTCGCGGCGTCGTTTGAAGGAGTCGAGGATCAATCCAGCAGCGTCGCGCGGCGTGCGCTTTCCGATGGACACGATGTAGGCAGACAAAACCGCCTCCTGCGTGTGCGTTCGCATGGGTGTTGCTCCTTGTTTTGGGTTAAGAGCCGAAGGGGTGGGAGAAGGAAGCTTGGGGATGTACTGTCACCCCGGACGGACCAGCTGTTCCGGTTGTCAGCGGTTGTGGGTTAAAAGGGGATTGTGGAATTAGAACGTGAGGCGAGCTATTCGAACCTCAAGGCGATTATCGGGTTTACATGAGCCGCGCGCCGTGCAGGGATGTAACTCGCGGTCAATCCCGTGATCAAGATCATCGCGGAACATACAATCGCAATTGCAGGGTCGGAGGGTGCAATCACAAGCTCATGCGCGATCAAGCGGCCCGCACCTATACCGAACAACCACCCTGTACTGAGACCTACCACCAACAGAAGAGCTGCCTCCTTCAACACGAGCCCGAGGACTTGGTTCGGGCTGGCCCCAAGAGCCATGCGAATTCCCATTTCGTGCGTACGACGCGTAACTGAATAGTTCATCATACCGTAAACGCCGACGCATGCCAATACAAGCGCGAGGATCGTAAATGACGCCATTAGTTGAACCACGAGATTGGAGCCGGCAAATCCGTCTCTGACCGCTTGAGCTACAGTCTTGCAATCGTCCATCGGCTCGTCGGGGTTCCAGTTCCGAACGGCTCGTATTAGCCCAGGAATTACCGCTGGTGCATCTTCGGCGCGCACCACAATCTGCGATGCCGCACCCAGTTTTGAAAGCGGGAAATAGATGGTGGGAACAGGCTGTCCCGAACGGGCGTCGGTCAACCAGTCCGACACAACGGCGGTAACCGGCATCCATCTGCCATCGCTACTCCGAACTTGAAGTCGGAGCGCATCCGGGCCATAGCGACGCGCAAGTGATTCTGACACTACCACGCCTTCTGATTGGCGGCTGGAAACAAGTTCGCCTTCGAGCGTAGACAGTCGCAAGGCACTGAAGAAACCGCGATCAACGGTTAGTTCTACGGCCGAAACTTCGGTATTAGCGCCACCCTGCCTCACCGACAACGGACGCAGGTAACCTCGCGGATCGGATGTGGGAAAACCAGAAGTGATGCCAACAGCCTCAATGCCGGGCAGCGTCTGTAGATTGGCTCCAAGCCGGTTCAGTCCTGATCCATACTCCGTGGGGGTGATGCTGAACGCAACCACCTTATCGGTGTCTATTTTCGGCGGTGCCACTCGCTCTATGAAGGCCATTGTGCGCGTAGCCGAAGCAGTCACGATAAGCAGCGTCATCGCCATAGTGACCTCAAGCACCACCAGGGGCAACCGCTTGAGACTTACCCGAGCGTTGGCTGTCGCAGATGCCTGTCGAAGTGCGTCATTCAAGCTCGTCTTCGACAGGCGGGCCGCAGCAATCAAGGCAAAGCCCAGGGGAAGTAGCAGACCGGCGACTGTGCCGAAAAGCAGTGCACTTCCGTTCAGATGTAGCGTTGCGGCCAGGCGTGGCTCCACAGATTGGAAGGCTCGCCGCATTATAACCACGCCTCCATAAGCAGCCAGCACACCTGCAATGACACCAGTTATGGCAATGATTGAATACTCAGAGAGGAGTTGGCGGACGATTCGGCTGCGTGTAGCTCCGAGCGCCGCCCGCGTTGCAAACTCTGTCTGTCGAACGAAACCACGCGCCAGAAGTAAGTTCGTAATGTTTGCGCATCCGATCAGGAGCACCAGAATCGAGGGGCCCATGCCGAACACCAAGCCCAGCCCAGCTTTCTTGCTTTTTTCGCTTTCGTAAGTGACGACCCTCATTCCCATTCCCTGATTTGCGGACGGGAATTGGAGTTCCAGTGCATGGGCGAGGACTGCAATGTCGGCATTCGCTTGTTTGTCGGTGATGCTTTTTTTCAAGCGTCCTACGACCACCAATGTCCTGTCAGCTGGATTAGTTAACGGCATCCACACTTCGGTTCCTTGATCCCCAAACCAGAAGTCCGTCGGCATCACGCCGACGACCCGATATGGAACGCCGTTCAGACGGATATCCTGGCCGAGCGCATCTACTCTTCCGCCGAAATCCGAGTGCCATATGGCGTCGCTAATCACGGCGACGGGTGGGGCGCCCGGCTGCTCGTCATTCTTCGAAAATGCGCGTCCTAATTTCGGATTTACACCAAGGAGGTGAAAGAAATTGGAAGCAACCATCAATGCTGCGACGTGTCGCGGCTGCCCCTTGCCCGTCAACACCTCGTCCGCTCCGGCCAGTGCCGTAAGTTCCTCAAAAACAGTGGCGCTATTTCTTAGGGCCAGGAAATCAGCGCCGGAGACGAGCCCACGGTTATCTCCTGTCTTATGATTGACCATCCATATATTGGCAATTCTTTCTAAATCATGCACTGGCGGACGATTCAGGATTGGGCCTTCAAAAAGGCTGAACATCGTCGTCGCACATCCGATCCCCAGAGCGAGCGTCAGCACGCATGCGACAGCGAAACCGCGCGCCTTGAGTAGCGTCCGAGAACCGAATCGTGCGTCTTGGAGAAAGGACTCGATGCTCATCGTAATTAGCCGGTTCCTTACACACTGTATAACGGATTGGCAGACGCGACCTGTCGTTTCGATTTCTATTTCCCTGATTAGTTACGTGCTATTTGTCGGAATGCGCGCTCGGCGAGAGCAGGGCCACGAGCACAATATACGCGCTGCGGTGCGGCATTTTGCCTGTCGAGCACTTTACAGTAATCCGAGTCAGAGAGGCTTTCCGTCTCTCTGACTCGGACGTGTGGGTGGATGCGGCAGCCGGTCATTCGGCAGCATCGGGCAAGAACTCTGCGATGTTCTTGTATCCGTTGTTGCCCTGACCGACTTTCACCAGGCAGGGAAGATGGAGTTCCATTCCAGCTTCGATCTCACTCGCCGGAATGTCGTAACCGCTCGCTTCCAGACGCTCCGCCAGCTCTTCGGGACGGCCGAACACGCGCACCGTCTCGCCACCGACATCCACCTTGAGAAAAAGAGATTCGCCCTGACGGGTTTTCATGCGATCGATCTTTGCGATGACCGCATGAGCAGGACTCCCTTCTGGGGTGGATGTGGAACGAGACTTCACCAATCAAGCGAAGAAGGATTAGGCAGGTAGCGGAAGTACTCGGAGCATGGATCTCGAACTCTCAGGTAGTCTGGAAGGCCTTGTTCTTCAGTCTTGGGGCGGCAGCTTCGGGAAGGGACTCTTCCAAACTCGAATAGAATAGGCGTGGAAGGCGGAACCTGGGATGGCAGGCAGCGCAAATCCGGAGCGGGTCGTGCGAATGCGCATCGCCACGCGCGAGGATATGGACGCGATGATTCCGGTGGTGAATGCGGCGTTTGCGGTCGAGGATTTCATTGAGGGCACGCGCACGGACGCCGAGCGCATGGGCGCGATGATGCGGAAAGGCGAATTCCTGGTGGCGGAGGATGATGCAGGGCGCGTGGCCGCCAGCGTGTACACCGAGTTGCGCGCCGAGCGCGGGTATTTTGGAATGCTGGCGGTCGATCCGGCGCGGCAGGGAACGGGGCTGGGGCGCTTGATGGTCGAAGCAGCGGAGAATCATTGTCGCGCGCGGGGCAGCCAGTGGATGGACATCAGCGTGCTCAGCCTGCGAAAGGAATTGCTGCCATTCTATGACAAGCTGGGCTACGCCGAGACGCGCACCGAGGAATTTCATCCTTCGCGCCCGTTGAAGCCGGGATATGAGTGCCACTGCATCGTCATGTCGAAGCGCTTGGACGGGTGATAGACGAGCAGACGCGAGGGCCAGGGCTAAAGCCCGCGATCGCGTGTGCACGTATTCCGTGGGGCTGAACCGCGGGTTGCAAGAAAAGCGGCAGCAAGCTGCCGCACTCCAAAGCGGCTGCGCCGCAGAAGAAGGCCGGCGGGACGATGGCGCTACTGCCCACCTACGTTGGCATTTTGAGGAAGAAGTAGACGGCGAGGAAGCCGAAGATGGCGTCGGGCGCCCATCCGGCAAGCACGGCGGGGAGCAGGCCGACGGTGCCCATCGATTCGAGCAGCGCAGCCACGGCGCGATACGCGATCCCGATACCTACAGCGAGAGCGAGGCCACCGATGGCTCCGCGCGTTCCCACCAGAAAAGCGAACGGCGCGCCCAGGCAAACAATGATCGCGGCGATCAAGGGATAGGCGAATTTCTCCTGCCACTGCACGCTGAGGCGCGAGGTGTCGAAACCGGCCTGGCGCAGGCTCTTGATGTAGGCGCTCAGCTCGCGCCAATTCATCTGGTCGGACTGCAAGACCTCGCGGCGGAAATAGCTGGGCGGCTCGGAAAGCTCGGCAAGGGAATAGGCGCGGAAGGGCATGAACTTGGTGATCTGGCCGTTCTGGAAATCACGCACCCATCCGCCCGTGAGAATCCAGGTATTTTCCTGCGGATCCCAATTGGCGCGCGAGGCGTACACGCGGCGGCGAATCTGAAAGGTCGCGGGATCAAGCTCGAAAACATTCAGGCCGCCGAAGAGCTGGCGTTCGGCGTCGAAGAACTCGTAATTATAAATTTTGTCGTTCTCGCCGAAAATCCACTGATGCGTGGGCTGGAAATAGGTTTGCGGCGGACGGCCCTTGATTTCGTTGCGCAAGGCGTCCTGACGCTGATTGGCATAGGGGAGGAAGGTTTCGCCCATGACGAACATTCCTCCGGCCACCAGGCAGCCGGCCAGGCCGAGGGGAAGAATCAGGCGATACAGGCTGATGCCGCTGGCTTTGACGGCGATCACCTCGTTGTTCTTCGTGAGCATGGCCAGGGTAATGAGCGTGGCGACCAAAGTGGCCAGCGGCGCCAGGACGTACACCATGTAAGGAACCAGATAGCGGAAGTAGTTGAGGACGACGGAAATGGCGACGTGATTTTTGGAGATGTCGCCGAGAAGATCGAAGAGGGTGAAGGCGTCGAAGATGAGCACGAAAACGGCGAGCAGGACGAGGAGGTAATAGAAGAAGCGCTTGAGGAGGTAAAGGTCGAGCATTAAAGGAAAACCGAGGGTGCGTTTGGCGAACGTCACACGCAGGTTGGCGGCATATTGCGCGACGGTGGCCGCGCCGTTCGATACGGGTCCATTCGGGACGGGCACAGCGGCGCCGTTTTGGAGGCGGTTGCGCAAGCGGGCGCCGCGCCGCCGCAGAGAATCGAGCCAACCGAGCAGGCGGTTGGGACCGCGGATTTGCTCGATGCGGCCGAGAAAGGCGATGCCGATGATCGCAGCGGCGATGTTTGCCGCCCAGACGCCCAGCCAGGGAGGCAGCTTGCCCTGCTCGGCGAAGTGGTCGCCGGTGACAAAGATGAAGTAGTAGCCGCCGATGAGGATGAGGGTGAGGATCATGCCGGTCGCGCGGCCGCCGCGACGGGGGCGCACACCGATAGCGACGCCCAGCAGGGCGAAAATCAGGCAAGCCACGGGAAAAGCGATGCGGCGCTGGAGTTCGATATGCGCGCTGCGCCAACCCGGCCCGTGGTTGGACAGCAGAGCGGTTACGGGTTGCTCCGCTTCGGCGATGGCCGCTGTCGTCGCGGGCGCGCCGGGGGATTTGGAGATATTAATCGGAATATCGGTCGCGCCGAAGGTGGTGAGGCTATAGCGGTCGGGGCGGCGAGGGTCGTAGGCTTGCGTGGAACCGGCGCCGAGATGAATCTCGATCTCTTTGCGGGCAGGGCCGGTGGCGATGGCGGCGTCCTGCGCGGTAGTGACGCTGGACTCGCGCGAATTGCCGGAGGAGGCGAGGAACACATCGCGCCAATGGGTGGCCGCCGCGCTGACGTCCTGCACGTATAATACCCAGCCGGGAAAACGTTCGTCGAAGACGCGGGGCTGGACGGCAAAGGGCGCCTGCGAGGAGAGGATCTGCCCCTCGAGACTGTGGAGTTCGCGTACGGCCAGCGGGCTGAGCCAAAGCGTGATGAAGAGTGTGATCAGAGAGAATCCGGCGGCCACGTAGCCGACCGGAACGAGCAGGCGGCGCAGGCTGATTCCGCAGGCATGCAGGGCGACGACTTCGCTGTCGGCAGAGAGGCGGCCGAGGCCGATCAGCACGCCGACCAGCACAGCCATGGGCATGGAGAAGACCAGCACGGGCGGCAGCACGCACAAGAAAAGAAGCGCGACGGAGCCGGTGTTTCCTCCATTGCGCACGACGATATTCATCAAGCGAACGAGTTGCGGGACGAAAAAGACGAAAGTGAAGACAACCAGCCCCAGGAGCGAGTGAGTGGCTACTTCCCGGCCAATGTAGCGATCGAGCAGGCGCATCTTTGCGCGCGGCCATAATAGCATGAGCGATAAGATGCGAGGGCGGGCCTTCGGGACGGATGTTTCCGAAGAGGAAGATGGAACTGCGCCAAACCGTGCGATCTTCGATCTCCTTCAATTGGGAGCATCGGGCAGGCAGCGAGGTTGCATGGCGGTGTCAACGCTGCGGGAAACGGGCTTTGAAGAGACGGAAGAGATGAGACAACGGGAGGATAGACGCAGATCGAAGCAGGAAACGGAGCCGCGCCGGCTTCGACGCCGCGTGGGAGGCGCTGAGGCATGAGCCGCGTCCATCTGATGATCCTGTGGCACATGCACCAGCCGCAGTACCGGGATCCGTCAACGGGGCGGTACGTGCTGCCCTGGACGCGCCTGCACGCAACCAAGGATTACTGGGGCATGGTGCGCGTGCTGGAGGAATTTCCCGGGGTGCATGCGACGTTCAATTTCGTGCCGCTGCTGGCGGCGCAAATCGAGGAGTACGCCGGCGGGAATTTCCGCGAGCCGTGGTTCGATGTGACGTATGCCCCGGCGGAAGACTTGCGGGCGGAGGGCAAGAGGGAACTGCTGGAGCGCGCCTTTCACGTCAACGAGAATTTTTTGCGGCGCTGGCCGCGGTTTGAAGAATTGCGGGCTACGGTGCTTGCGGGGGGAGCAGAGGCGTGCGCCGAGCGGTTCAGCGCGCGGGAATGGCGGGATTTGCAGACGCTGTCGCAACTGGCTTGGACAGATGAAGAATACCTGGAAAAAGACCCGGTGGTCAGCGCACTGGCCCGCAAGGGCAGGGACTTTGCGGAAGACGACAAGCGCGCGTTAGGCGAAAAACAACATGAACTGCTGAATCTGGTGCTTCCCGAATACCGCAAGGCGGGGGAGCGCGGGCAAATCGAGGTTTCGACCACGCCGTATTACCATCCGATCCTGCCGCTGCTGTGCGATTCGGACATTGCGCGCGTGGCGAATCCGCATACCCCGCTGCCGCATCCGGCGTTTCACCATCCGGAGGATGCGCGAGAACATCTGGTGCGGGCGCGGGCGACGCACGAGCGAGTTTTCGGCAGGGCACCGGCGGGATTATGGCCGTCGGAGGGTTCGGTGTCGGACCAAGTGCTGGAAATCGCCGCGGAACTGGGGTTCCGGTGGTTTGCGACGGATGAAGGCGTGCTGGGGCGAACCCACAACATGGGGTTCTGGCGGGATGCGGGAGGCTATCCGGAAAACGGTCCGGAATTGTACACGCCGTGGCAGCTGCAGCGGGGCGGGAAGGAAATCACGGGGTTTTTCCGCGATCACTACTTGTCCGATCTGATCGGGTTCGTCTACAGCCGCATGGACGCGCAGGCGGCCGCGGAGGATTTGCACCGGCGGATTCGCGTGATCGGGGATCGCGAGCCTGCGGGACGCACCGCGACGATCAGCTTGATTCTGGACGGCGAAAACGCGTGGGAGCACTACGCAGGAAACGGCCGCGACTTTTTGCGGGCTTTTTACCGCCGGATCGAGGAGGACCCGGAGATCCGCGCGTTGACCGCGAGCGAGGCGATCGAGGCTGCGCCGGGCAGGCCCGCGATGTACGGGATTTTCCCGGCGTCCTGGATCGGCGCGAATTTTGATGTGTGGATCGGGAGCGGCGAGGACGTGCGGGCCTGGGATCTGCTGCGCGACGCGCGCGATGCCTACGAGCGGGCGTCGCAACGGGCGACGCGCGGCTTGCCATCCGACCCGGCAGAACTGGCGCGCGCGTACGAATCGATCCTGGCGGCGGAGGGCAGCGATTGGACCTGGTGGTTCGGGCCGGAGCATGCGTCGTCGAACGATGCCGAGTTTGACGCGCTGTTTCGCAAGCATTTGACGGAAGTGTACGCGACGTTGGGCGAGCAGGTTCCCGACGCGCTGGGCCATCCGATCAAACATGCGCCGGAACACGCGCGGCGCGAGGCGCCGATGACGTTTCTCGATGTGCGCGTAGATGGACGCGAGAGCAACTACTTCGAGTGGCTGGGCGCAGGGTTCTATGCCGCCGAGCGGCAAACTTCCGCCATGCACGGGCGCGTGTTCGCGTTTGGCGATTTTCTGTACGGCTTTGGCCCGGACAAGCTTTTCCTGCGCATCGATCCGGTGGCGGAGACCATGGCGGAGATTCCGGATTTCGAGCTGCGCATCACGGTGTGGGACTCGGGCGAGACGCGCATCACGCTGACCGCGGAGAAGGGCAAGCTGGCGGGATGCGTGGTCGAGCAGGGCGGCAAATGCTTTCTGCAGCCGGAGTCGGTGGTGCAGGCGGCCTACGGGAAAATTATCGAGGTGAGCGTCGCACGCGAGCTGTTCGACCTGCGCGGCCGGCGGGAATTGCTGCTGCGCGTCGCGCTGAACGAGGCGGGACTGCCGGTGGATGTGCTGCCGTCGGAGGGCGTGCTGCCGATCGCGCTGGGGGAAGAAAACTTTGCGTGGAATGCCGACGGGGCGGCACCGGACGCGGGGAATCCGAACTAATACGGAGTGCATGCGCATTGACATTTGCGATTCCCGGGCAGATAGTCTGATCGTCCAGGCATCCCGGGCTTACCCGGGAGACTTGGGACCAAAAACTAACGGCAGTTGGCTCGCGGTGTGAGCCGCCCAACCTGAAGGCGACACCCAAGGTTGCCTTCGGAGGAGGGCCTAAACGATGGCCAAGCGG
>Ga0208140_1000089_pt1 | contig 19036 bp, 13 predicted proteins | sample SF_Rice_5C_0N_40_FD_185616 | JGI IMG/M metagenome (GOLD analysis project Ga0208140, IMG submission 185616) | Rice paddy soil microbial communities from Twitchell Island, California, USA - SF_Rice_5C_0N_404 (SPAdes) (version 2) | ecosystem: Environmental > Terrestrial > Soil > Paddy field/soil ... | reverse complement strand
TGTTGATCAGTTGCAGGTTGAAAGTGACCGTTCCGCCGTTCGCCAGTGTCCCCTGCTGCCCCACCGCAGTCGGATAGAAGGTCTGCGTGGCGGTGACACCGACTTTCCCTGCAATCACGCCTTTGAACTGGAAATTGCCGGAGGCATCCGTCTGAACCGACTGCGTGTTCTCCTGCTGCAACGAGCAGCCGTTCAACCCGAGCGAGTTCAAAAGAATCTGCGCGCCCAGCACGGGATGACTCTGCGGGTCTATGACTGAGCCATTGACGGTCCCCGTTCCGTGGAACTGCAGTGTTGCAAAAGCCGTCGCGCCATCCTGCGTGATATTCGCCGTTCCCATCGCCAGATCGCCGACACTCGTGCTGACAGCCACGAATTGCGTGCTTCCGACGGGTAAATTCGAGAACGTGGCGATGCCGCTCGCATTCGTATTCGCGGTAGTTTCGCCGCAAGGAGCGCTTTGATCGAGCGGATCGTAGATCGCGACCGTCTGGCCTGAAACGGGCTTGCCGTTCGCGTCTATAACCGTCACCTGCGCAGTTCCCAGACCGGATAACGTGATGGAAACGCCCGAATAGACCTGGGCGGCGTTGGCGGTTATTGTCGCCGTACCCGAACGCAGCCAGTCTGTAGTGGTTGCTGAAATTGTCTGTGGATTCGCTTCGACCGGAACCCCGACCAACGAAAACGTACCGTCCGCGTTGCTGAGTACGGCTGTTTGCGAGTTCGAGTTGGCATAAACGATCACACCGCCGGCCGACGAACCGTTCGGCAACACCACCTTTCCGTTCACCGTCGCCGTGCTCTTCAGTGCGATCACCAGCGGAATCTGCAAGTTCTGGCCTGCGGTCGCAACGCCGGTCGCGCTTGCCTGGTTATTCGCATCCAAGAAAACTTGAACCATGTAGGCGCCCGATGGCATCCCGGTGAGTGAATAACTCCCGTCCGCAGCCGTCTGTGCGACTCCGACTGCAATAGGGTTGGTAGGATTCGCCGTCGAGTAGTACGCAACGTACAAACCTGGTAGGGCCGAGCTCACGCCATTCTGCAGCTTTGTAACCGTGCCAGTCACGTTTACACTTCCGCTATTCAGAGTCACATCCACAACGGCGGTTGTTCCGGCACGCGCGATCACTCCGGCAGCCGAACCGGTGCTTGTCGGCGTCGCCGCTTTTACGTTCACCTCGCCGACGGGAATCTTGTTGATCGTGTACTGGCCGCTTCCGTTGGTGTAAGTGAAACCGCCGACCTGAGAGTCCGTTTGGCTCACCGTTGAAACTTGCGCGTCTGCCACGGGATTCCCAGAGAGGTCTGAGACAACTCCGGTGACCGACCCCAGTCCTAACATGGAAAGATTTAGAACGATTTCTTGGCCCGGTCCTTGTACATACGCGCTCGCCTGGCGCAGAGCTCCAGTGACCGGATCTTTGGTTGCCATTGTGAGTGGCGCGCCGCACTGGTTCTGATGGACGTACCGGAATTGGTACACGCCCTGTGAGTTGACCGGAACTGCCGCTACTCCAAATTCGCCTCCTGGGCCCTGACAGGGAGGAAGGTTTGGCTCTCCGTCGACGTCGGTCACCGCCGCAGTCGTTGCCGGCGAGCCGTCGGCGTTGTAAACCTTTCCGCTAACCACCGCTCCGGGATCAGTCAGCAGCGATTGCAGCTTCGCCGTTGCGCTTGGCCCAATCGCTCCCCGCTGGTCAGCGATGCCGCTCACCGAGACTGTGGTCGGAACGTAGGGACCCTCGGGCTGCGCAAGGTTGCCGAAAACCAATCGCCCGGAGAGCTGGCGACTGGCTGAGAGCACCGCATTCGATGGGATCTGATAATTACTCGCAGAGCCCGCAGTCACTGCGTCCACCACGCGGTCAAACAGCAGTACGAGATTCAGGCCATAAGGTCCGGCTTGACTCACTGTCTGGGAATCAATAACGCTTGCGCTGATCAGATTAGGACCCGATGGTGTGATCGTCGTGATCGCGAGCGGCGTACTTGTGGCGAACGATCCATCACCGTTGGTGTCGGTTTGCAGAATCAGATTATTCGGATTCGAAAAATCCGCCACGATGCGCATCGCCTGCCCCGACTGGACCGGCACGCTCGTGGCTTGACCGCGAATGACCGTCCCGCTGCCGCTCGGAATCGAAATCGAAATATCAGTCGTGCCCGTGCCCTGGGGGTTCAGAAGCAACGTGTACGGCGAAGTGATCGGTGCCGTTACAATACCGAGCACGGGACCAGCGCCCGGTGAACCTAACGGCAGCATGACTCCTCCGGGCACCGCGCCGCCCGGCACGGTTGAAGTCATTCCATTGTTCGATCCATCAGTCAGACTCACGCTGACTGGAGCGGCCGATGAGCCATTGCCGATGGCAAATGACAGGAAATTCGGCCCCGAGGCACCGAGTTGCGCAAACTGCTGTTCGTAAGCCACAGCGCCACCGGCCTGCGCCATCGCTTGTGCCAAGTTCGCGCCGATCGCGTTCGCAAGTGCCTGACCGGCCGGAGACTGGCGCAACAACTGGTCAAACCCCGGATCAAACGGCGAGCCGCCCCAGAAGTCGGTGGCCAAATCACGAACTGCATTCGAAACAGGCTGACCAAGCGAGACACGCAGTCCCGCCTCGGCAAGCGCCAGCGCTTTCTGGGTGACCACGCTCGTGCTGATGGGCGTCACTCCAGCCGGCAGCGTCCCTTGTGGTGCGGTTGCCGCGCTCCAGGCTTCGCCCAGCACTCGCATAGCCGCGCTCACCACGTCGCTCGGCAGATTGTTCACCTGGGAAGGCAATACGAGCGTGTCTGGCGAAAGCGGAACGCCACGGGGGTCTACCCCCAGCGTGAAGAGCAAGTTTCCGGTAGTTCCATCCGTGGTGTCGAAATTCAGATAGGTGGCAACGACCTGCCCTGTTCGCTGGGCCTGGAATTGAAACGCGAGTTCCGCTGAGTCGCCGGGGTTCAGCGTCGGGATAGGCGGTAGAGGCCCATTCAGCAGCACAGCTCCGCTCAATGAACTCGCATCGAGCGAAATGCTGACGTTATTCGCGATGGCTTGGCTTGTGTTCGTCACGGTGGCGTACATCGTAAAGGTCTCGCCGCTGCGGACCACACCGGGTACCGTGAACGTCACGTTGAAATAGGGGTTTCGGACCAGCAGTCCACCGGACGCCGTCCCGCTTACCTGCACCGACCCTGTCGGCAGGCCATCCAGCGTGGCATTAATATTGAAATTGATGGTGTAAAAGCCTTCCTTGTTCGCCACCACCACGAATTCGGCCTCGCCGGTCTGGGCGGCATCGATTTCATTGTCGGTAGGCGTGCCGTCCGGCCCGGGAGCAAGAACCGGCAGCGTGTCGGGCTCGGGACCGCTCTCAAGATCTGGCAACAGTAGTGGGTCATCCGATGTGCCTACGACGCCATCTGCGCCCGGCGGCAGCTCGATCTGTGCTGTCACGTCATGTACGACGAGATTTGCGTCACTCGGCGTTCCGTTCGTGACGTAGAGCTTGGCCGAAAAGAACTGCTTGAGGTAACCGACATTCCCCGGAATGACGAGCAACGCCGGGATGCGTACCGGTTGTGGCGGACCGCCACCGGGAGGATTGTACTGGGGAATTTGCTGATCGGGTCCGTTGAGCATCACCGCGACCATCGTGGGCAGCGGAACGCTAATACCTTGCTCCGACACGCTGGGAGGATTAATCGGCAGCGGCACCTGCACGCCATTCTGATCGAACACGACCGGAAAGCTGACGTTGACCACTTGCGAAGACAACTGCAGGCCCACTGTAAACTGGAAGCCAGTGTAGTCGCTGCTGTCCAGCACTACGCCCATGGCTTGAATCTGGCTAAGCGTCAGCGGCTGCGTTTGCACCGACGTGACCAGTACCTGGTCAAAGACTTTGACCGTTACGGTGCTAGGCGAGAGGTCCAGTGCATCGGTGCCGTTGACCAGAAAACGTAAGTTGCTGAGGGTGTAGTTCCCGTCTGCGGTTAGAACCGGTAAATTCAAAATCAAAGAATTAGGTGCGGGGGTCTGCGGAACATCGATTGTCTGCGTCAGGCCGGGACCCGAGAGTTCGCCTGCAATCTGAAACGATCCACCGAGGTACTGGGCGACACCGTTAGCATCGAGAGGCTGCCCGTTCAGGGTCACTACGATCTGCACGCCCGTGGCGATATTCTTCGGAATCTGCGGCTGTGCGGGAGTGACACTCGCAGAGAGGCCGCCCACACCTAAATCGAGCTGACCGATTTTGGTCAGCGTGCTCTGCGCCCGCGCAACAGAGAACGCGCACAGCAACAGAGGCACGAGAACAACGACACGGCGGCCGGGACCCCGTCGTTTTCTCACTATTTTCCTTTCAGGGTATCTTCTGTTTTCTGAAAGCGGTTTCGGGCGGGCAATCTATACAGCGCGCGAACTGTTGTCAAGAGACAAAATACATTTTTGTGTTTATTAACGTTCGACTATCGCCGCCGGCCCGTTATTGGCATGAGTGCTGCCCGCCCTAGGCGAATAGAAAATGAAGGTGAGGTCGTGTGCCACCACACGCTTCTCTTGGATTTGGTCGCGGAACCGAGTCCCCCACTAGAACCGCAATCACCACGGTAGACCTTGGCATCAATTAGGCATCAAAATCCGGGCTAGCACGATGTTTTTCGGGGCCTGCGATGGGTCAAGGGCAACAGAATCAACGAGACTTAGTTAGTGTCCTGCTAATTCAAATCCCATCGCTCACCCCAAACCTCACTGAAACAAAGACGCTTACGCTGCCGGGTCAGCAATTCGAGAGTCAGTCAGCAATTGGGCCAAGCGCGACACTGCATCGCGTTGAGATTTTGGAATGACATGCCCATACAATCCCAACGTAATGCGGGGGTCGCTGAGCGCAGCCGTTGCCAATAGCAGTTTGCGCTGACTGTCGTTCATTCGAGACAGTGGATTGGAAAACGCACGTAGCTCTTGGTCGCTGTTGCTGTCGGTCACGCTATTAAACCTTCGAATTGCAGTCAGTCACCCAGTAGGTAAGTCTCCTCGAAAAGTGGGCTGGCCAAGCGTGGTGTCGCACGGCACTCGGATCGATGCCGTGCGTCACTGCGCTTTCTTGCTCGTTGTGGTAGCGAAGAAAACAGGAGTGCAAAAGTACACGCCCTGCTTCCAGAGGAGGTTCGATGTCTGACCTGTCGAGGCGAGTGCTGTTCTGGACTCCTCGCGTCCTTGTCGCTTTTGCGTCGGCTCTTTCCGTTGCCGCCGCCCAAACATCTTCGCCGGTGCTGTCCGGCAGTGAAATTGTCGACCGCGTTTCGCCAGCCGTGGTCCTCGTCCTCGCTGGGTCGAGCCCACAGGAAGTATCCACCATGAGTTCCGGCGTGATCGTCCGAGCCGAGGGCGTTATTTTGACTGCCTATCACGGAGTCAAAGGCGCACAGGCTGTTCGCGTACAGTTGAAGAACGGCGAAATCTTCGATCGAGTGGAACTTGTTGGGGTCGATGAGCGGCGCGACATAGCGGCACTCCGCATCACCGGTACGGGCTTGCCCACCTTGCCGACTGTTGGCTTGGCTGACGTACAGGCAGGCGAGCGGGTCTATGTCATTTCGCACGCGGAGAATCTTAAGTGGACTGCGTCGGATGGCATCGTCAGCGCCGTGAGGCTGGCAGATGAGGTGCCCGGTGCCGGCCAGGGGTATCGCGTTGTGCAGTTCACCGCTCCCGTTTCGCCTGGGTCGAGCGGCGGTGTACTTGTGGACGCGCAGGGGCGCGCATTAGGCATCGTGGTCGGCGCTTTTGTGACAGGCCAAAATGTGAACTTCGCGGTTCCGCTCGAAGCCGTTTGGGGGCTCGCTCAACTATCTCCAGGAACGCCTTTCGGCAAAGGAACCGATTTGCGAGCACCGATCCCGGAGCCGACAGCGACTCCTGAACCGAAACCGCTGCCACCCCGAGGGCCGGAAGTATTTGGTGGGAATGCCCCAATGGTCCAGCCCCTGAACCCGTCAGGTCCGGAATTGTCACGTGCCATCGAAAGCCGCGATCCGATACAGCTTCTGCGCAGCTTCCGAACGTTGTACATCGTTTCGAAAACAGTGTGGCTCAAGCAAGACCTCATGCAAGAGGCCCTGATCAAACAGCCGTCACTGGCGTCCTGGGGAGTGGCTATCGTGTCCGATCCCACCGTTGCCGACGTCCGCCTGTCCGTGGACCGCGTTTTGTTCACCTGGACGTGGACCTACGAAATGGTCCACCAAAACACGGGGATTGTGCTTGGAACGGGCAAATACAACGCCATCGCTGGCGGGGCGGGTGCTGACCGGATCGCTCAGGGCGTCGTGGCCAGGATCGCCGAGGCAAGGGGTCTTCCGCCTCCTACGACCCCACCAAAGCAGAAATGAGTCTGTTGTGGCCGTTGTGCTGCGTAACCAAGAAGGCTCTCTCGTCGCGAACTCCTGATAAGTCGGCTAACTGAGCGTGATTCTCGGGCCGAAGCGCATCGATGCGTTTGGCCACGGCGAAAATCACAAGGGGAAAAGCGTGGCAGGCTCCTGGCGCTGTCGCTGTGGCTGGGGGATTTCCGGAAGCCCTGTTTCGCGCCACAGCCTGCGGAACTCCTCGATGGTGGCCGGGGCATGCCCGCCAAAGTGATTGTTGGCATACGCGAAGATCAGCACGCCGCGCTTGAAGATCGGATAGCAATACTCGACCCAACCGCGCAGTTCGCTGGTGCGGTCCACAATGGTTTTGTCCCACGTGGATGTTCGCTCTTCGATGAATTTGCGGTCTCCGAGCCATCGGATGTACGTCCAGTCCGCCGTGATGGGGTCGAAGTCGAGGTCTGCCGGGTTAGGCATGAAGGAGCGGTCTTGCAGCACGAGCGCGATCCCGCGATCGCGCAGAAGGTTTGCAAATTCCGCATCGAGCCAGTTTCGATTGCGAATTTCAATGGCGAATCTGCGGCCAGCCGGCAGTTGCTTCAGGAAGGGGATCAACCTGTCCAGGAATTCGTGCCGATCTGAAAAAGCGCTGCGGTTGAAAAATGGGAACTGAAACACGATAGGTCCCAGCTTGTTCCCGAGGATGGCCATGGTGTCCAGGAATTCGTTCAACGGTTCATCACATCCCGCCAGAACCCTGTCGTGCGTGATTTCCTGCGGCGCCTTGACGGAGAATATGAATCCCTCCGGCGTCCGCGAAGCCCAGTTGCCAACCGTTCGAGCGGCCGGACACGCATAGAAAGTTGAGTCCACTTCGACCGTGCTGAAGCGCTGGGCATAAAAACCAAGATAATCGGCGGGCCGCATCCCTTTGGGGTAGAACGATCCTTCCCAGCCAGCGGCACTAAACGACGAGGTCCCGAGGAGAATAGGAGTTTCGTTCACTGTTCTGCCATTTTATTCCAGGATGCCGCGCCGGCGAATTTCGACGGCCCGCCCGAAAGCGAAAGGATGCAACGCCTGCGATTCTCGCATATCATCGTGCCGCATTAGAAAGTGGATATGCTTGAAGGGAACTCCGGATGAGGCGCAGAGATTTTCTGAAGTCCAGTGTCGCCCTGGCCGCGGCCGCGGAATTCGCCAGCACGAGAGCCCAGGCGATCGTGCCCGCTCACAACTGGGGCAAGTATGACTTTGGCTCCGGTCCGCCGGTTTCCGACCGCCTGAACCAGGGCCCTTTCCCCCAGTATCCGCCCGACGCCGTCATTCCCGGCGACGAAGTGGTGATGACGACGACTCCATCGGAAGATGTCGTTCCTGGCTATGGGAAGGGCCTGATTACCTACATCACCGCGGACATGGGCAAGGACGAGATCAAGTCGGATAACACGGCGCAAGCGATTGAGGAACTGGTGCGTTTTCCACTGGGACAAAAGCTGTACATCCGTCCCACCTGGCGCGAAATCCAGCCGCGGCCGGGAAAGCTGGAGTTCCCGGAATATCTGAAGCTGGTGTTTGACTTGGCGAAGAAGCATGACAAGAAGATCGGCATGCGCATTCAGATGAGCGCTCCGGATTATTGGAACGCGCCGGCCCTGCCGGATTTCGTTCTCGACAAAGTGCCGACCGTCGATCTGGTTATGGATCCGCGCGAATCCCCGGCGGAAGGCGCGAGATTCCTGAAGAATCCCTATTCCAGATACCAGCCGCGCTATGACGCCCCGTTCTTTCAGCATGCGTTCAAGGAATTGATCGAGCAACTCGCGGCCGAGTTCAACGGGAACCCTTCGATCGAATTCATCGACACCTTTCTTTACGGTTTCTGGGGCGAGGGCCATACCTGGCCATTTCGCAATAATCCCTTTCCGGACTACCAGACCGCGGAGCGGACCTGGATTCACATGTGGGAAGTTCAGCAGGAGAATTTCTCGAAGACGGTCTTAGTCACTAACACCCAGCCCGATTACAGCCGCGTGGGAAATTCAGAAGTTCTCGATCGCACCGTCCGCAGCAACAACTGGATCCGCAGCGATACGATTTTTATCGAGAACGAGCAGATCGAAGCTCTCAGCAATCGCCCACCCTGGGTTGCGGTAGTGATCGAACAGGGCCTGCCCGGCCTGCCGCCGGACAAGCTCACTTCCTACCAAGGTATCTCGCCTTGCGATGACATCATCGTTCATGTGATGGACGTAGGCGCCAATTACTGGTCGCTTTGGAATTTTCATCAGATCAGCGCCAGGAACCTGGCCGAGTACTATCGCGCGTTCCCCAAATGGTTTGACCGCATCAATCGCCGCATCGGTTACCGCGTACGGCCGTCGTTCATCTGGGGCTACGAAAATGACGGCTACCAGGGATTAATCGTTGGCTTTGCCAATGACGGCATCGCGGCAGTTCCCGGTGTATTGCGCGTAACGGTGGAAAGTGAGGACGGCAAGCCCTTAACGAGCGGCTGTCTGGATGCGGGATATCCGCTGCCCGGGAAGATCCGGCAGGCGCAGTTTGTCTTGCCGGTGCGAGGAATAAAATGGCCGGGGCTGAAGCTGCGTGCGGAAGTTGAAGTGAAAGGGATGCGCTATCCCGTGCGCTGGGCCTGCCACCAGAAATTGAATGATGACGGCACGCTCTCGTTGCGCGCCAACGGCCGCCATGGCTCGTAGCAAATCTCATCGCTCACGCCATCCAGCCAGTGCACGAATCTCCGCTGGCAGATGCAGCATGACGCTCAACATCACTCGTTCGGGTAGTTGAAGAAGAGCTGATTGCCGTCGGGATCATCGACCACCAGCAGACGGTAGCCCCACGAACCGTCCTTGACCGCAACACCCTTGGCCTCGAGTTCTGCGCGCAGCGCGTCCAGGGCGGCGATCGCGGCCTCGCGCGTCTCCTGCTCGATGTTCAGCGAAATGAACGTCAGCGCCTTGCCAACCTTTTGCGGCCACTGGTCGGAGAGAATAAGCGCGCAGCCCTGGCGGTCGACCTGCGCAACGCGCGGCCGGCCGCCCTCCTCGTAGCGCCAAGGGCTCGTGAACCCAAGCCGGTTGACGTAAAAGCGGAGCGAGGCCTCCACGTCCGCCACGTGCAGGATGGGGCGCGCGAACCAGTTTGTCTTGGGCTGCATATCCTCCAATGAACAATGAAGACCGGCACATCCGGTCTGCAGACCGCGCTAGCGGGCTACGGATGTAAATTGCTGTCGATGAAGGCGGCGATGTTGTTGTGCAGCTGCACGCGATCCGGAGTGTGCAGATACATCATATGTCCGGCCGTGTAGTACTTCAGGCTGACGTTTTTCTCGAGATTTGCCGGTAAGCCCAGATGATCCATGGTGTATTCGGTGGCGAAAAATGGCGTGGCCAGATCGAAGTAGCCGTTCTCCACCTGCACGTGCAGGTAGGGATTCGTGACCATGGCGTGAGCGAGATCTCCCTCCACATTAGGCGCGCCGGGGAAAAACCCGCCGCGCTGGCCCGGCTCCGGGCGCCTCTTCCAATTCCACACCATCGGGCGCGGGGCCGAATTGTGGTAGACCATGCCCTTGCCGAACTTCAGCTCATTGTTCGTATATTCATTCACCGCTGCCGTGAACGCTCCGCCGACCGCGGGACCCTCCGGATCAAACGCCGCATTCTCTTCGAGCAGGTCGTAGGTGTCGCCCGTGAAACGCGCATCGATGCGGCCCACGGTCTTTCCTTCGCGGCGCTCGAGTTCCGCCATGAATTGCCCCAGCTTGACCCGCAGGTCCGCCTTCATCAGGTAGTCCTCGCTCAACCCGGTGAAGGCCGAAAGCTTGGCGGCGACGGCCGCTTTGTCCTGCGCGCTCAGGTTCGATCCCTTCTCCAGCGCCGCTGCGTAATCGCCAAACGCGTACTGCCGCGCCTGTTCGAGGAAGGCGGGCAGGTCGGCGGGCTTGTTCTTCAGCATGTTGTGGTACCAGGCGACCGCCGCGTAACTGGGCAGGTAAAAGACGTAGGAACGGTCGTCACCCGGGCCGAATGTGATGGTGGAAAGATCGAGCACGGAGGAGATGAGCACGATGCCATTCAGCTGAATCGAATAGTGGTCCTGCAGGTAATTGCCCAGGGCGGCCGAGCGGAACGTGCCGTAGCTCTCGCCGATCAGGAATTTCGGAGAGTTCCAGCGGTTGTTGCGGCTGATGTAAGTATCGATGAACTGGCCGAACGCGTCGATATCCTCATCGATGCCGTAGAAGTCTTTGGGCTTGGCCTTGCACACCGCATGGCTGTAGCCGGTGCCCATGGCGTCGATGAACACCAGATCGGTTTTGTCCAGCAGGCTTTCCGTGTTGTCCACCAGCTTGAAGGGCGCGGGCGGCGTAAAGTCAGGGGCGTTTGTGGTGACGATGCGGCGCGGCCCGAACGCGCCCATGTGCAGCCAGAGCGTGGCGGACCCGGGACCCCCGTTGTAGAGGAAGGAAATCGGGCGCGTGCTCAGATCCTTCACATCGTTTCGCGTGTAAGCCACCGAGTACATTAGGCCGGTCGGCTCGCCCTTGTCGTTCTTGAGCAGGATGAAACCGGCCGTGGCCGTGTACGGGATCGTCTCGCCGTCCAGGTGGATCGTGTGCTGCGTCACCGAGGACTCTTCCTTGATGTCGGCGGGGCTGCAGCCGTTGGGATTGAGCGCTTCTTCCCCGTGTGGGTGCATGGCCTGGTGGTCCGGCCGCTCGATACGTTCTTCCTGTTGCGCGAAAAGACGCGGCGGAACGCCGAAACTGAGCAAGGTCGCTGCAAGAACAAAATGGAAAAGCCTTTTCATCGGGATCGCTCCTCTTGGACGAGAACCGTCATTTCAATGAGGCCGTCAGGTAAACGCCGGTGGATTTTATGTGCGAACAGGAGCGCAAGTCAAAGAAAGTATCGAGCGGAGACGTCGAACCGTTCGCGCACAGGCGTAAAATGAAGGCAAGGGGAGGGGCGTATGGCCACAGCGACGAACACTCCGACGCGCGATTGGGGATTCTTTGTTCATGGCAAGTGGGTGGTGGAAGGGGAGGTTGTCGAGGTCCGCTCGCCGTACGATGGAGCGGTGGCGGGCACGATTCGCCAGGCGACTGCGGAGCACGCCCAAGCGGCGATCCGTGCGGCGCAACACGCTTTCGAAACCACGCGCAAGATGGCCTCCTACGAACGCCAGCGCATCCTTCGTGCGATTTCCGAAGGAATTCAAGAGAAGCGCGAAGAGTTCGCAACTCTGATGGCGCTGGAGGCGGGGAAACCGATTCGAACGGCGCGTGCCGAGGTGGACCGCGCGGTGTTCACGTTTGCGGTGGCTTCCGAGGAGGCCGGGCGCATCGGGGGGGAATGGCTTCCGCTCGACCTGCAGCCTTCGGCGGCGGGGCGCGGTGGAATCGTGCGGAGATTTCCGCTGGGGCCGGTGCTGGGCATCACGCCCTTTAATTTTCCGTTGAACCTGGTGGCCCACAAGGTCGCTCCCGCCATCGCGGCGGGATGCACCATGATTCTGAAACCTGCGCCCAAAACGCCGCTTTGCGCTTTGCAGCTCGGCGAAATCGCGGCGCAGTCGGGCTTGCCGGACGGTGCGCTGAACGTATTGCCCATGACGAATGCCGACGCCGAGAAGCTGGTGAGCGACGATCAGTTGAAACTGCTGTCCTTTACGGGAAGCGCGGCGGTGGGATGGTCGCTGAAATCGAAAGCGGGAAAGAAGAGAGTCGTGCTCGAATTGGGCGGGAACGCCGCGGTCATCGTTCACTCCGATGCCGACGTCGACGAAGCCGCGGCAAAATGTGTCCAGGGCGGATTCTCCTACGCGGGGCAAAGCTGCATTTCCGTGCAGCGCATTTTCGTGCAACGGAGCGTTGAGCCAAAGTTCACGGAAAAGCTGACCGCGGGCGTGCAGAAACTCAAGACCGGCAATCCCTTGGACGAAGCGACCGACGTTGGGCCCATGATCGACGAAGCGGCCGCGCGCCGCGCCGCCGAATGGATCGACGAAGCTGTCGCCGGCGGAGCGCAGTTGCTGTGCGGAGGCAATCGCGACGGCGCAGTCCTCGAGCCGGCGGTTCTGACGCACACGAAGCCTCGCATGGAGGTGAATTGCCAGGAGGTGTTCGCGCCGGTGGTCGTCGTCGAGCCGTACGACGACTTCGATGAGGCCATCCGGCGCGTGAATGACTCGGATTACGGCTTGCAGGCGGGCGTGTTCACGCGCGACGCGCGCTTGCTGTTCCGGGCCTTCGAGCAGATCGAGGCGGGCGGCGTGGTCGCCAACGACATGTCGTCCTTCCGCATCGATCACATGCCGTATGGAGGGGTGAAGGATTCCGGCATGGGCCGAGAAGGATTGCGTTACGCCATCGAAGAAATGACCGAGCCGCGCCTGCTCATCCTCAACTTCCACTGATCCGTTCCGTTGCCCGGGGCCATCGCCGGTTTCGTTATGAGGTTAAGTCGTTCTCGGATTTTATATCGACGGCATTCTGCAAGATCCGTTCAAACATCGCCGCCGCGGCGGCAACCACGGCAGAGCCAAAGGTGATAAGAAGGCCCATAAAAACCCCGCCTGACCGATCATCGCTCTTGCCGAACACAATGAAAATTTCCCCTACCGCAACGAAAGCAATGATGGATATCGCACAATATTTTATCGTCCGCAAAGCCTTGACGGCCGCTTGCGAGAAAGCCTTATTTTGTCCGGCATATCCCAACACCTTGAATGCCTGATAGAGCGCCGCGAAAAACGGAATGGACGCTATATAGGCGTACGCCAAGAAAGGATCGTTGAAGTAGATTTGAAAGAGCGTGGCGTGCGCGTTTCTGCCCTCGATGTGAGGTTCCCAAAGCAACAAAGCAAGAGCGCCGATGCCGACGAGGACAGTTACAATCTGAAGAAATATCGTTGAGCTTCGTTTCACAGAGACTTGCCTTGCTCTAATTCTATCTTCCTTATCGTTATCCATGCTCACGACTTTTCGCGCTGAGTCTCCGTCCGCACCCAGGGCGAGGGCGAGCGGATACCCACACCAAAACTGACTTGGCGCAGCAAGCAAACCCCAGTGCAGACCGGTTACCGCGTCGTCGATTTGGACGCTATGACCGAGGCCGCAATCGCGATCGCCAGAATTCCGCAAATCACGGCCAGAGAGAGACCCGCCGACAGGCTGATGTAGAAACTCAGCGCCATCTTCACCCCCGCGAACACCAGAATCAGCGCAACGGCCTGGTGCAGGTAGCGGAACCGGGGAAAAATTCCGGCCACCGCCAGACGACGCGCGCGTGCTCATCCTCAACTTCCACTGACCACCTCCGTCGCCAGTCACACACCGCAGGGAGCGTCGGTGTGCCGCACACGGCAAGGATGCGCCGGTTTTCCCGGCCAGCAGGTGTGGTCAGGTCGAACCGCTTCGATCGGACCAATTGTCCGGTATGCCCGTTTCTCAGGACCTGCAGGACGCAGCGCGCAAAATCCGATGCTTGGTTGGGCTCAGGGGCGCGCACGCGCGACGAGTTTCTTGAATTCCGGGTCTTCGTGGAGGATTGTCAGGTCCGGGTCGCGCGTGCACCAGTCGATGTTGGAGTAGCCAGAGGCTACCGAGCGCCGGAAAGCATCCAGAGCTTCCTCTTTCATGCCCAATAATCCGTACGTGCAAGCGGCATTGTACAGGATGCCCGAATCGGCCGGGCGCATAGCCACCGCGATCTTGACGTGCATCGCCGCGCTTTCAGGATCGCCAAGAATTGCCAGATCAGCCGCGAGCAGGATTCGAGCTCGAACGTCGTCCGGAAATCGCTGCAATTGATCTCGAAGCACGTCCATTTCGCGGCGGCGCAAACGCTCGGCATCCGCCATGCGCCCGAGCCGCTCCATCGAATTGATCAGCGGAACAAGCGCATTGTAGTCGTTACTGACCACCTGGAGCGCGCTCTCCGCAAGTCTCGCCGCTTCTTCGAAACGTCCCGAAGCGAAATAGGCGCGACCGAGGACGTCGTGAGCCCCTTCGCACTCGTGCTGCTGGGCGATGGCCTGCAGGCATAGTTGAATCGCTTGATCGTAGTTCTGTTCCGCGAACAGTATGCGGGCTCGCGCCGAAAGGACCTCGGGCAAATCCGGCCCCAACTCCTCCGCCTTTGAGCACGCGTTCAGTCCTGCCTCGATGTACTCGGGTTTCTGGCTGTCGAATTCGTGCTTCTGCCCCCAGGCGTGAGCGATACCCGCGTGGGCCAGCGCGAACTTCGGATCCAGCTTCACCGCCTCCTGGTACATCGCCAGGGCATATTCAAACTGCCGCTGGCGCAAATAGTTCCGGCCACGCAGGTAGAAATCGTAGGCCTGCGGATTGGCGGTCGGCTTTTTCGCAATGACTTTTTCTTCCTGCGGCGAAAGCGTGATGGCGAGCGCCTTCGCGATGCTCAACGAGATTTCCTCTTGAATAGCGAAGACGTCTTCCATCTGGCGGTCGTAGCGCTCGGCCCAAACGGAGTGGCGCGTGGCGCTCTCGACGAGTTGCGTAGTAATTCGCAGTCGACTGCCCGCGCGGCGAATGGAGCCTTCCAGCACGTAGGTCGCGCCCAGTCTCTCGCCGACTTGTGGTGCGGTCACCGCCTTGTCGCGGAATGGAAGCATTTCGGAACGCGGGAAAATTTCCAAGCGCGCGATTTTCGAGAGCTCCGTGATGATGTCTTCCGTCATCCCGTCGCGAAAGTACTCGTCCTCTTTGCCTCCGCCTAAATTTTCGAAATACAACACTGCCACGGACTTTCTCTTCTGCACGGGAACCGCTGGCACGGCCGAGGGCGGCGCCGCGCCCGCGGCAGGCTGCGAGATTCGCGTGGCGGGAGAGAGGCGGCCGGAAAACTCCACGTCGCGCCTCAGGCGTTTCAGCACTCCGCGTAGTTCCGCCGCGGTCTGACAGCGGAAATCGCGCTCCTTCTCTAACGCGATGGCCACGATGCGATCGAGTTCCGGCGGCGCCTTCGGGTTTCGGCGGGAAACGGGCTCGGGGGAATCGTGCAGGATGCCGTCAAAAATGGTGGCTGTCGTGTTTCCTTGGAATGGCAGGACGCCCGTCGCCATTTCGTAAAGCACAACACCGAACGAGAACAGATCCGTGCGCGCATCCAAATCTTCGCCGCGTGCCTGCTCCGGCGACATATAGGCGACTGTGCCCAGCGTACTGCCGGGACTGGTCAGGTCGGCGATCGAGGCGCAGGCAGTCACTTCGGACGGCTCAACGCCGGAATGCGAAACGGTGTCCGGAAGGCGATGCGTCGCCTGCACCTTCGCCAAGCCGAAATCGAGAATCTTCGCTCGTCCATGACTGCTGACGAAAATGTTGGCGGGTTTTATATCGCGATGAACGATGCCCTTCGAATGTGCGGCGTCGAGCGCATCGGCAATGTCGATCGCCAGCGTTATGTAAGTATTGAAATCGAGAGGTCGCCCCGAAATTTTATGTTTGAGCGTCTCGCCGTCCAGGTACTCCATGGCGATGAACGTTTGTCCTGCATCCTCCCCCACATCGTAAATGGTGCAAATGTTTGGGTGGTTGAGCGCAGAAGCCGCCTTGGCTTCACGGCGGAAGCGTTCCAAGGCTTGACGATCCTGGGCGACGCTTTCGGGTAGGAATTTCAGAGCGACAAAACGGTCGAGGCGGGTATCCTCCGCTTTGTAGACGACACCCATACCTCCGCCCCCAATTTTTTCCAGGATTCGGTAGTGTGAGACAGTTTGTCCGGCTAGGGTCTGTGCATCCGCCACGGTCCGGCCATTGTAGGGTGTGGCCAAAAACGAGTCAACATGGCGGATGTCCTGGTACTCAGGTTTCTCGCAACATTCAAGAGCGACTGGAATCGCTTCACTTCAATACAGGAGTGCCGTCGGACCATCTCGGCACCTCGACAATCAGGATCCGCAGCGGAGGCAATTCCCGTTCCAGCGGATTCTCATGGCCCGGGTTTGGGAACCAGTATGAAAAAGCTCCGAGGGGAACGTGCGGTAGCCACGCACCCCACTCCGAGTCGGTTTTCCTGGTCGCCACGAAAAACATCACGTGCGAAAGGTCGGACGGAGCGTTGTCGCTGAGGTACGATTCCTTGGACATCATGTAGCCCAGCGCTCCCGATTCCAGGGGAGGGATCTCTTTCTTCGCGAACGCGGCGCGAATACCGGCGATGCGCGCTTTTTCAGAATCCCCAGCCAGCTCCATTTGCGTCAGTTTGTAAACAATAGGCAGAAGGGTGCGCGCCGCGGCTGGATTCAGGCAATCAGCCCCTCTGATCTTTGGATTCCAAATTTCTGGAAAGTCAATGCTGCTGGCCCAGGCCCGCTCTACCATGCAGACAAAACCGTTCGTTCCCTTTATCGCCGTTTCCCAGCCCTTGCGCGTCAGCACCAAAACGGTCGCATTTCGCGAAATCGCTGCGGGGGCTGCCGTTCTCGCCAGTGCGATTTCCGCCTCCCGATTCATCAAGTACTCGTCGATAGGAGCGATCTTGGGATACTTCTTCTTCATGTCCGATTGCGCATTCACCCGAGCGGGCACAAAAATCAGCAGCGCAAGGAACCCCGCTAGCAGGTTGCTTATGACTCCTGTTCTTGTTGTGCTAGGCATTTCGGAGAGACTCCATCGTTCTGAACAAACCGGCGTGCCAACCGTATCACACAAACGAGCCGCCCCGTAACCGGCTGGATGCGCCGGGTTACCCGCCATTCGATTTGGACGTTATGACCGAGGCCACTATCGCAATCGCGAGAATCCCGCAAATCACGGCCAGAGAGAGACCCGCCGACAGGCTGATGTAGAAACTCAGCGCCATCTTCACCCCCGCGAAAACCAGAATCAGCGCAACGGCCTGGTGCAGGTAGCGGAACCGGGGAAAAATTCCGGCCACCGCCAGATAGAGCGCGCGAAGTCCGAGCACAGCGAAAGCATTGGAAGAATAGGCGATGAATGTGCTGCGTGTGATCGACAGGACCGCGGGAATCGAATCGGCGGCAAAAATGATGTCCATTCCTTCCAGCACAACCAAAGCCACGAACAGCGGCGTCGCGTTCCATTTCCCGTTTTCGCGCAGGAAGAACCGCCCGCCATCGTAGCGATCCGTGACGGGAAGCATCTTCTGAGCGAATCGCAGGATCCAGCTCTTTTCCGGACGCAGCATCCGTTCGCCGGGAAAGAGCATGTGAATTCCCGCCACGAAGAGAAACGCTCCGAGCACGTAGGCGAAGGCATGGAACAGATTCAGGAGCTTGATGCCGACAATTACGAACGCCGCGCGCAGCAACAGCGCCCCGACAATCCCGCCGTACAGCGCTTTTCCCTGAAACTCCGCAGGGATGCGCAGAGCCGCGAAGATCAGCAGGAAGACGAAGATGTTGTCCAGGCTGAGGGATTTCTCGAGGACGTAGCCGGCCAGGTATTCGGTTCCGGAACTGGCCCCGAGCGACCAGTAGACCCATGCGCCGAAGGCCAGCGACAGCGCGATCCAGCACGCGCTCTCGACCAGGGCGCGCCGCACCGAGATGCGCATCGCCTCCCGGTGAAAAATCACCTGGTCCACGACGAGCGCCGCGGCGATTGTGCTGCCGAAGACGATCCAGTCTTGCGCCGAGGTTGGTGTCATTCCGCAGTTCGGGAAGGCGTTTCGAGTGTATAACACGCCACGGTTCTCCGCGTGATTTTCCGTTTGCCGCATTCAACAGCGTCCTCATCCGTGGGACAGCCCAAAGGACCTGATGCGTTTTCGCGGCGTCGCCCCCAAAAAGATTAAATTCGAGGTTGTAGATCGCATCCGCTTTACTACAATGGCTGTTCTTGCGCTTCGCAGTGAAATGATGGCTGCGAGGCTGGCGAAGTGAACGTATCCCAACGCAGTTGAGGTAAGTTCGTGGCCGAGGAGAAACCATCCGTCCAGCGGGTGGACCAGTTCATCCTGGAGCAAATCGACACAGTTCCTCATCTCGAGGCATTGCTCCTCGCGTGGAGGAAACGCCCCAGGGCTTGGTCTGTTAACGACATGGCTGCCGAACTGTACGTACCCCCTGATCAAGCCGCTAAAGTTCTCCGCGATCTGAGCGCCAGAGGATTTCTCCGGGAGACGTTCCAATCCGCTCCGCAGTACGAATACGCGGCCTCGGACGATCAGGACCGCTTGATGGCCCAGGTCGACATCACCTATCGTCACGAATTAATCCGCATATCGCGTATGATTCACGCCAAGGCTCCATCGGCCCTGCGGGATTTCGCCCGCGCTTTTCGCTTCACAAAGGAGAAAGACTGATGGGACCTGCCGTCTATATTCTCGGCACGCTGACCACGCTCGCCTGCGGCATTCTGCTGCTGCGCGGATACTTCCGCGGCGCGAACAAGCTGTTGCTGTGGAGCGCCATCTGCTTCCTGGGTTTGGCGGTCTCGAATTTTTTGGTGTTCGTCGACCTCGTCTTGTTGCCCGACGTCGACCTCTATTTCTGGAGACTTCTGGTGGCGGCGATCGCCATGACGGCTCTGATGTACGGTCTCGTCTGGGAGAGCGAATAAATGAGAATCGAAGCCTTTCTGCTGGGTGTCGTCGCGCTCACTTCGCTGATGGCCGGGCTGTTCTTCCTGAAGTTCTGG
>Ga0208140_1000084_pt1 | contig 19752 bp, 13 predicted proteins | sample SF_Rice_5C_0N_40_FD_185616 | JGI IMG/M metagenome (GOLD analysis project Ga0208140, IMG submission 185616) | Rice paddy soil microbial communities from Twitchell Island, California, USA - SF_Rice_5C_0N_404 (SPAdes) (version 2) | ecosystem: Environmental > Terrestrial > Soil > Paddy field/soil ... | reverse complement strand
ATGAAGTTGGTCATGCCCTCCCCGGCCACTTCGCTGAGGATGGCGGCGGGTGAATGGTGAGGATCGTTGAGATGCTGTCGCAGAGCGTGCATGACGCTGGCATTCTGCTTCATGGCCAGATCCAGCAGGATCCGCTGTGTGGCAAAGAAGCTGTGCACGCCCTGTTGGGCCCAGCCGGAAACCACCGAGGCAAAGGAGGGTCCTTGCGGGTGTATCCGGGGGGTCTCCACTCTTGCGTCCATAGCGCACCTCCAAAAGGGTTATGCTGCAGTGCAGCATTCAAGAAGACATTAGGCCTTGACACCTGCGTTGTCAACAGATATTTTGGTTTTGCATTGCAGCATCCCGGACTCCCATGAAACCCTCCCCCGTGCTCATCAAAAAGTACGGCAATCGCAGGCTTTACGATACGGCCGGCAGCCGCTACATCAACCTGGACGACATCGCCGCGCTGATTCGCGAAGGCCAGGACGTCAAGGTGGTGGACGCCAAAAGCGGCAGGGACCTGACGCGGGTCACCCTCACGCAAATCATCACCGAAGATGCGAAAGAGAAGCCGACAGGCTTGCCTCTGGAGCTGCTGCGGCAGCTCATCGTGGCCTCCGACGAGGTGCGCCAGGAATTCATCATGTGGTACCTGAAGTCGGCCTTCGACACCTATCAGAAGGTGCAGGACGCGGTGCAGAACCGCCTGGGCGAAGTGCAGTCGGCCATCCTATCGCCGGTGGAAGTGATGAAACGGTTCCTGGGGGCCACTCCAGCGCAAGCGCCCGCCGGGGACACCGGCGCGGAAGTCGAGGCCCTGCGCCAGCGAGTGGCAGAACTGGAGGCGCGCCTGGGAAAGGCTAAGGCTTCAGGCAAATCACCCAAACGCATGAAGCGGTGATTTTCGAAACCTGAGTGGAAGACTCTATGGACCTTTTGCGCGCTCGCGGTATAATCCCGCCATCAGTCGTCCAGCCGTTGCGTACAAGTGGTGAGCTTGTACGTGGGTCCAACGAAGCCGGGGAAAACTTGGGAACGCAAAAGAGGGTAAGCAGCCAACGGACGGGGCTTGGGGTCGGCTTGCGGGCGCAGAAAACCCTCAAGAACCGTCGAAAAAAGGCCCAGCAACGCGAGATATTAGTTCCTCCCCAAACGGAAGCGGACGCTCCGCTTTGGACCGAAGCCCTCTTCGGCGCAGAGGTCCTGCTATTGCATGCCGCCCCGGTCTATTACGGCTTTGGGGTGCCGCGCGGAGACGACTCGGCGGTCGTGATCATTCCGGGATTCCTGGGCACCGACCTCTACCTGACCGAAATCCACAGTTGGCTGCGGCGCATCGGCTACCGGCCGTATTTTTCCGGAATCGGTATCAATGCGGACTGCCCCAACTTGCTGATCCAACGCCACTTGAACGAAACCATCGCGCGGGCCCGGGCGGAGACAGGACGGAAGATTCACCTGCTGGGCCATAGCCTGGGAGGAGTGATCGCGCGGTCCGTAGCGGGCCAGCGCCCGAAGGATGTGGCTTCCGTCATCACGCTGGCTGCTCCCTTTCGCGGCACGGTGATGACGCGCACGGTGCTGCACGCGGCGGAGGCGATTCGCCGGCGAATCATCAAGGAGCATGGCCCGGCCGTTCTGCCGGGATGCTACACGGGTTACTGCACGTGCAACTTCGTCGATTCGCTGCGGCGCGAAGTGCCGCGCTCGATGCTGCAAACAGCCGTTTATACGCGCCATGACGGCATCGTGGACTGGCACTATTGCATGACCAACAATCCGGCAGTGGACTTCGAAGTTCCCGGGACGCACATCGGCATGGCCTTCAATCCGCTGGCTTACTCGATTGTTGCGGACCGCCTGGCCCGGGCGCATTCTGCGGAATAGCTGAGCCCCCGGTCATTTCCAGCACCGCGCCTGCCGGCGTTTCCAAGCTTTCGATTCGGCCATTCCGCCGCTTCAGGCGTAGAACCGCGCGCGCCAGGCTGTTATTCGCCACCTCGAAGCTGCCCGAACAGTCCGTTTTGACATAGGGCAAATGGTGCGCGCTGGGACCCCGGCCATCGATCGTGGCTTCCAGTTGCAGTCCATCGCGAGCCGAACAGCGCAGTTCCCAAAGCAGATCGTTCTTGTCTCTGCGGATTTCCTGCAAATTGCGGAAGACATGCGGTTCGCCGTCGTGCCACAGCACCGCCTTGCGGAACACGAGGCCGAAGGGCATCTCGTACGCGAGCGCCTCGAAGGTGCTGGGCGAGGCTCCAGAAAGCGGGAAATAGGCATGCGTCCAGCTCCACAGGTTGCGATGGCGGTAGCCGCAATTGTGCCCCTGAAGACCAAACCCCAGGGGATCGGCGGAAACCGTGCGGCCGTCGAAGGTGATTTGCCCGGAAAAGACGCCATCGGAATGCGGCGTGCGTGAAAAGCCGATCCAGCCTTTGTCGCTCATGGTGAAGTGAAACACGGAGCGATAGCGCAGTTCCCAGGAGATGGTGTGCCCTTCCAGCTGCAACGAGCCACGGCAGGAGTTTTCATCGATCGCGTTGCGGCCCATTCGATAATGAAATGGCGCCTGGTTTCGCGGGCTGAGCTCGAGATCCTGCAGCGGAAATCCTTGAATGAAACTCTGGGGCTTGCCTCCCGAGGGAAACCAGGTGGCCCAGACCTGCACCGGCATCCCACGCGGATTTTCCGGGCAGCCTTGCCGGCCGGGATTCATCAGCAGGTAGCGAAACCACCAGGCTCCGGAACGGTCCGCCAGGCCGAGGCGAATGAACCACACTTCATAGCGGCGTCGTGTGGCCAGCGAGGAATAAACTTCATTCAGAGTTTTCGCCATCTATTCTTTCGTCGCCTTTTTTGGCGCACAGCCGTGCTCGGCTTCGCGAATGGCCGCTTCGTGCAATTCCCATGAGCGAATGGCCTTGTGGCACCCTTCCACCGCCAGACTCGTGCTCAAGAGCCTTTCCGCCTCATCGAACGCCTTTTCCGCATCCAGGTGCGCGCGATGGGCCCTCTCATCCGCTCGTTTCACTGTTTCCAGGAAGAGCAAAGTATCGGCCTCGATCGCAGGCGGATCCTGCGCCGGATGTGCCTTGGCGCTGCGGGCCGGGCTAGAGTGAAACACCTTGTAAGCGGCTTTGAGGTCGTCGCGCCAGCGCGCTTTGACTTTGCGATTCAAATCGTCGAGGGCGGCGTTGGCTCGGTCCGCGGTCTCGCGCACTCTTCCCTTCTCCCACAACCATTTAAAGACGGACCAGTCCATCGCTTCGGCCATCAGGGCCTTGGCGTCCTCGACTTCCGCGAGTTTGCGCATGGAAATGGAAAGGGCGTTTTGAGGATGGGCCGACATTAGCGTGTAGCGAAGAAAAAGTCCAATGAGCTTCAAGATGCGGAAGCAAAGGCGCGTCAGGCCGGCGGGAAAAAGAAACAAACAGCGGGGCGAGGCGCTTGCCGGCGCGCTCGCCCCTGCCGGTTGGGTTCAGTCGTGCTGGAACCAACTCGGATCCGCCTCGACGTCTACAGGCGGAATTATGGCCGGGCACTCACCGAGAATGGGCTGGCATGCGGCGTCCGGCCCCTGGCCTTTGTGAGGCGCGGGCGAGGTGTGCCGGAACTGCGCCGTCTCGGTGGAGTCGCGCAGGGCCGTGGTGGACGAAGCGCCGCTCGCAATCACCTGCTGCACCGCGTCGAAATAGCCGGTTCCGACGAAGCGCTGATGTTTCACGCCGTCGTAGCCGTATTCGCGTTCGCGGCTGAATTCCTTCTCCTGCAAGCGCGAATAGGCGGTCATGCCCATCAATTTGTAGCCGCGCGCCAGTTCGAACATCGAGAGGTTCAAAGCGTGAAAACCCGCCAGGGTGATGAACTGGAACTTGTAGCCCATGGCCGCCAGCTCGCGCTGGAAGCGCGCGATGGTGGTGTCGTCCAGATTCTTCTTCCAATTGAAGGACGGCGAGCAGTTGTACGCCAGCATTTTCCCCGGATGCGCGCGAAGAACGCCTTCGGCGAATTCGCGGGCCTCGCGAAGGTCGGGCTTGGAGGTTTCGCACCAGATCAGGTCGGCGTACGGCGCGTAGGCGACGCCCCGGGCAATCGCCGATGGCAGGCCGCCGCGGATGCGGAAGAAGCCTTCGGGCGTGCGTTCGCCGGTCAAGAACTCCGCATCGCGCGGATCGATGTCGGTGGTCAGCAGGTGCGCGCTGTCCGCGTCGGTGCGCGCCATGATCAGCGTGGGAACGCCCAGCACGTCGGCGGCCAGGCGCGCGGCGATCAGCTTCTGAATCGCCTCGCTCGTGGGGACGAGCACTTTGCCGCCCAGGTGGCCGCACTTCTTCGCGGAGGAAAGCTGATCCTCGAAATGGACGCAAGCGGCGCCCGCTTCGATCATGGCCTTCATCAGCTCGAAAGCGTTCAGGTTGCCGCCAAAGCCCGCCTCCGCGTCCGCAATCAGCGGTGCGAACCAATAGACGCCGCTATGGCCTTCCGCATGATGAATCTGGTCGGCGCGCTGCAGCGCCTGATTGATGCGGCGCACCACGTTGGGGACGCTGTCCGCGGGATAGAGGCTCTGATCGGGGTACATCTGGCCGGCATTGTTGGCATCCGCGGCAACTTGCCAGCCGCTGACGTAGATCGCCGGGAGTCCCGCCTTGACCTGTTGCACGGCCTGATTTCCGCTCATGGCGCCCAGGGCCGGAACATAGGCCTCGGAGTGCAGCAGATTCCACAGGCGCTCAGCGCCCAGGCGCGCCATGGTGTGCTCGACCTGGATCGAACCGCGCAAGCGCTCCACATCTTCGGGACTATACGGGCGCGTCACGCCTGCCCAACGCGGGCTGGTTTGCCAAGCGCCTTTCGCGCCATTCCCGTTTCCATTGCCGTTGCTGTGCATGATTCCTCCGATCTTGCCGGCGGGTTCAGTAAAACCCAAAGGCCCGGTCTGCGGCAAACCAGCGTGTCCGCTTTGGCTCGGTGGTCCGAAATGACCTAGTGCCCGCGACCGCACACCGGGAAGCGCTTAAGATAGGCTTCATGAACAGCACAACCTTGGTTCGCACCAACGCTGAAGCGGAGATTCTTACTCCCGGCGCCACCGCTTTCTTGCTGGCGCTGGCCGATAAATTCGAGGCCCGCCGCCAGGAGCTGCTGGCTCGGCGGCAGCAAGTGCAGCGGGAAATCGACGCCGGAAAAATGCCCGACTTTCTTGCGGAAACGGCAGCGATCCGCGAAAGCGACTGGAAGGTCGCGCCGATTCCGAAAGATTTGCAGGACCGGCGAGTCGAGATCACCGGGCCGGTCGATCGCAAGATGATCATCAATGCCCTCAATTCCGGAGCGAACGTCTTCATGGCCGATTTCGAGGATTCCAACTCGCCCACCTGGAAGAACACGCTGGAGGGCCAGGCGAATCTGCGCGACGCGGTGCGCGGCGTCATCCGCTACACCAGCCCGGAAGGAAAGCAGTACGTAGTGGGCGAAAAACCAGCCACATTGGTGGTGCGCCCGCGCGGCTGGCACCTGGACGAAAGGCATTTTCAGGTTCGCGGCCGGCCCATTTCCGCTTCCCTCTTCGATTTCGGCCTTTTCTTTTTCCACAACGCCGCGGCGCTGATCGAGAAAGGGACGGGCCCGTACTTCTATCTGCCAAAACTCGAAAGCCATCTGGAAGCGCGGCTGTGGAACGACGTGTTCTGTTTCGCGCAGGACTGCTTCGAAATCCCGCGCGGGTCGATCCGCGCGACGGTCCTGATCGAGACGATTCTGGCGGCGTTCGAGATGGACGAAATTCTGTACGAACTGCGCGAGCATTCGTCCGGACTCAACTGCGGCCGCTGGGATTACATTTTCAGCTTCATCAAGAAATTCCGCGCGCATCCCGCTTTCGTGCTGCCCAATCGCGCGCAGGTCACCATGGAACGCCACTTCCTCTCGTCGTACGTGGAGCTGCTGATTCAAACCTGCCACCGGCGCGGCATTCACGCCATGGGCGGCATGGCCGCGCAAATCCCGATTCGCAACGACGCCGCCGAAAATCAGCGCGCGCTCGAAAAAGTGCGGCAGGACAAGCTGCGCGAGGTTCACGCCGGACATGATGGAACGTGGGTGGCCCATCCGGGCCTCGTTCCGGTAGCGAAAGAAATCTTCGACCAATACATGCGCGAGCCAAACCAGATTGGCGCGGCTCGCAAGGCTCGACCGGTAACAGCGGGGGATCTACTCACTGTTCCTTCGGGCGACATCACCGAGCAGGGGCTGCGCTGGAACATCGACGTCGGCCTGCAATACATTCACTCCTGGCTGCAGGGACAGGGCTGCGTCCCCATTTACAATCTGATGGAGGACGCCGCCACCGCGGAAATCTGTCGCGCCCAGGTGTGGCAGTGGGTGCGGCACGGCGCAAAATTCGAAGGCGGCGAAGAAGTGACACGAAAGTTGGTCGCTGAAATGATTGCGGAGCGCAAGGAACAAATGGCCGCCGGCGAATCGTTGAACTTAGCCGCAGAGGTGCTCGAAGGATTGATGACCGGCGAAGAGTTTCCGGAATTCCTGACGCTTGCCTGTTACGACTTCCTGGACTAAAACGTCTATAGCATGAGTCCTTCGAGGACTACCCGGCAGGCCGACGAGGCGTTGGTGTCTCAGCTGCGCGAAGACCTTGCCTCGCGGCGGATTGGCCACGGCATCGCTTCCCTGGAAGCCTGCGCGTCTATGCTGGACGCACTCGATCCGCAGCAGCCCGGCGCGGCGCGGCTTCTTGGGCATCTGGCGCAATGGGTGGATGTCGGATTTTCCAATCCTGCCAATCTGAAGAAAATCCTCAGCCGATTCGAAACGTCGCCGCGCTCGCACTTTTCCGTGCGCGATTATCTGTACTTCCGCATGGCGCAGGGAATGCTGGCCATGGCGGAAGAGTCGGCCGACCCAGCGATCGCGCATTTTGATTTCATTGCGAACCTCGTGGAAGAACTCGACGATCCTCAATCCCTGGCGATCATTTGTTTCTGGAAAGGCCGCTGCCTGCGCAAAAAGGGCGAGTACGACGAAGCGCTCACCTGGACCTTGCGCGGCCGCGATCTGGCGTTGGAATTGGGGCATGCGCGCATGGCGGCGGTGATGCGCGTAGTGGAGAGCTGGCTGCTCTTCCAGAAGGGAAAGTCCCGCGAAGCAGCCAACATTCTGCGCGAGGCGCAATCCGTTCTCGAACCGACCGACGACTATGTGACGCTCGGAAATATCCATTCCTCCTACGGCCGCATCGCGCGCCGGGAAGGCCGCTACGAACAAGCGGTGGAACATTTCCAGCGCGCCATTCAGGAGTACAAGAGGCGCGACCCGCAGCATCCGAATCTGGCGCGCTCTCTCGCGAATATGGCTTTGGCCAAGCGCGGAATCGCCCTGCAGCTGCGCAGGAAAATCGACAAGTCCGCCGAACGCCGGCGCAAAGCGAGCCCGAATGGCGCCATAAAGAATGGCTCGGTGGCGCAGGACCGCCAACTCCTGCAGCAACTGCGGGAAGAGGCTCTGGCGCATCTGGACGACGCGAACGCCATCTACCTCCATCATCCGAATCATCACGGAGTGGGCACCGCGCACTTGAACTCGGGCTACATCTACCTGGACAACGATGATTTCGACCGTGCCGAAGCCAAAGCGGCGGTCGCTTACCAGTTGGGCGAGGAAAAACGCGATTACATCCTCATGGGCCGCGCGCGCGTCCTGCAATGCATGATCGAAAACGCCCGCGTCGACGAAGGCATCGCCGAAAGCGCCGATCCAGGCGCCCACGCTCGCCGCGCCCTCGAATCCGTCCAGGAAGCGGTTGAATTGGCCAAGCACACGCAAAATCACCGGCTGTTGGCCAGCGCCTACTTGTGGCAGGGGCTCACGCACTGCAACGCCTTCTTCGATAATCCGGACGCCGCGCGCGAATCCTACGACCTGGCCGTGTCCTGGAACCGCAGCAATCACCCGGACAACATGTGGGAAGACTTGCAGACCTTGAAATCGAAGGTCCTGCGGCGCGGCAGCATCGATTCAACGCTGAAAGCGTGGTGCCAGGGCGCGGTGGGCGACAAAACCTTCCAGCAAATCACCGATGAGTTCGCCGAGTTCATCATTCCCCGCGTCTGGGAGCGCGAAGGACGCAAAATCTCGCGCGTGGCGGCGCGCCTCTCCATTTCCCCCAAGAAAGTCCGGCGCATCCTGACCCGCGCCGGCCGCCGCAAGCCCGAGAAGCGCTAACACGCCCGATTCATCGCCGCCGGTCGAATAGCCCAGGCAACCGCATTCCTGCAGCCGGTATCATTCTCTGTGATGGCCGGTCCCGAATATGCCGCGCACTGCGAGCGCTAAGGCAGCAACCGTTTCCACCCTGCGTTCGATGCCTGCTGCGGAAGCCCTGAGCTTCCTGCGGGAGACCCGGGGTGTGTCCACGTGGACCGCCCGCGACATGGCACATTCGCTCAGGATCACCCCCGCAGACGCGACGCAGGTCATCTCCATCCTGCAACTCCAGGGTTACGTCAAGCCCGCCGAGGGCAACGAATGGATGACGACACTTGCCGGAGAGAGCGTGTCGGAATCCAAGATTCCGCGATACAAGCCGGAGCGGGTGGAGAAGGCGCTGGAAGACCTCGGGCGCCGCATCGGCGAAGTCAACCGCGACGCGCATGCGCCCTACAGAATCACGGAAGCGGTGGCTTTCGGGGATTTCCTCAGCGGCAGAGCCCGGGCGCAGGCCGCGGAAGTCGGTGTGCGGCTGGCACGGCGGAAATCCGGCGATGCCGGGCCGGATTCGGCGGAAGAGCGCAACGCGCAGCAAGCTTTTCTGAAACTCTTGCGCCCCAGAGGCGGTCTCCTGCACCTGGCTCGGTTTGAACAATGGATGCGCGAGAGGGCGCACCACCGAATTCTTTGAGGGATGTCCCATCCCGATCGGTTCTTGCTTCTCCTCTTTTCGCCGCTCGCTCTTTCGCGGTCCCGTTTTCAATCATCGAATTCCGGCAGGAGACCTTGCGCCGCGAGGCGCCGTTGAAGGATCGCGCTACATGCCAAGCGTCTCGCCTCCCCGTGGCGCGAAGCGTTTGACTCCGCCGAGCGGTCTGTGTTACGAACGTGAGCATGTCTTCACATTTGGCCGACCTGGCGCCGCGGCGCGTGCCGCGGCAACCGAGGGGACGCCGGCGTGTCCAGCGGCTTCTGCACGCAGCCGAACAGGAAATCGCGAAGACCGGATACCAGGCCGCGACGATGTGCGCCATCGCCCAGCGCGGCGGGTCCTGCGTCGGGTCGCTTTACCAGTTCTTCCCCAACAAGGAAGCACTGGTCGAAGCGTTGCGCACCACTTACGTCGAGGAGCACCGGAGATTCTGGAGCTCCCTGCGGACCGAACTGCCCGGGCTGAGCGTCCAGCAGCTGGTCGAACATCTGCTCGGCTATCCCATCGCTTTCGCCACCAAGCATCCCGCCTTTCTTCCCCTGCTGGACTTGCCTCCCAGCGATCGCAGCCAGAAAAGGCGCGCGCTGATTCGCGATCGGATCGCCGAAGCGCTGCACACGGCGCGGCCGGCCCTTAGCCGCGCCAAGGCGATGCGCGCCGCTGCCGTGGTCCAGCAAATCACGCGAGGATGCCTGGTTCTCTACGCGCGGACGGAGGCTCGGGACCGCCGGGCGATCGTGGACGAATTCAAGATTGCGCTGGGCAGCTACCTGCGTGCGGCGCTGGGAGAGTGAACGAAGAGGAGTCAACTGTTTTCCGCCGCCGGTCGAAAAGACGATTAGGCGGAAGAAGCGCGAGAAGGAGACGGGTATTGCGTGACGCCAAGAAAGAATTCTGGAAATCGCTGCTGTCCCTGGGAGCTGTCCTCCCGCTGCTTGCCGGCGCCGGTTGCGGACCGCGCGTCACCTCGGCGCCCGCGCCGAAGCCGCCGGTGGTCACGGTCGTCGCGGTAACGCAAAAGGACGTGCCCGTCTACGGAAACTGGGTCGGAACGCTCGAAGGCTACGTCAACGCTCAGATTCAGCCGCAAGTGAGCGGCTACCTGATTCGCCAGGATTACCGCGAGGGCGGTTTCGTGCGCAAGGGCCAGGTGCTCTTTGAAATCGATCCGCGGCCTTTCCAGGCTGTGCTGGACCAGGCCAAAGCGCAACTGGCTCAAGCGCAGGCGCAATTGGCGAAGGCCACTTTAGACGTGAACCGCGACATCCCCGAGGCCCAGGCGCGCGCCATTCCCCAGAGTCAACTCGACAACGACCGGCAGGCGCAACTCGCGGCCAAAGCTGCGGTCGAGGCGGGCCAAGCGGCAGTCGAGACGGCCTCGCTGAATATCGGATATACGCAAGTCCGCTCTCTTATTGACGGCATCGCCGGCATCGCCACCGTGCAGGTCGGCAACCTGGTCGGACCTTCCTCGGTGCTGACATCGGTCTCGCAGGTGAATCCGATCAAGGTGTTTTTCCCCATCAGCGAGCAGGAATATCTGAGCGTGGCCGGCCGTATCGGGCCCGGCGCCGTGGATTTGCTTTCGCACGCAGCATCGGTCCCCCTGCAACTGATTTTGTCGGACGACAGCACCTATGCGTATCGCGGCCGCATTCTGTTCGCCGATCGGCAGGTGAATTCGCAGACCGGCACCATCAATTTGGTAGGCGCCTTCCCCAACCCGCGAGGTCTCCTGCGTCCGGGAGAGTACGCGCAAATCCGCGCGTTGACGCGGATTTTGAAGGGAGCGCTGCTGGTGCCGCAAAGCGCGGTGACGCAAGTCCAGGGAAACTACGAGGTCGCGGTGGTGGGCTCGGACAATCGCGTGCAAATTCAGACGGTGCACGTGGGTCCGGCGACCGGAGGAATGTGGACGATCGAATCGGGGCTCAAGGTGGGCGAGCGCGTGGCCCTGGAGGGCGCGCAGACCGTGCGCGATGGCCAAGTCGTCACTCCAGTCGAATCCGCGGCGGGGAGCCACTGACGCATGTCGAAATTCTTCATTCGCCGTCCGATCGTCGCCATTGTCATCGCCATCCTCACCGTGCTGGTGGGCGCGATCACCATCGTGCGCCTCCCGATTTCTCAATTCCCCGATATCGTTCCCCCGGAAATGTTCATCGGGGCGACCTTCGTCGGCGCCGACGGCCAGACCATCGCGCAATCGGTGGCCACGCCCATCGAAGAGCAGATGAGCGGCGTGGACAACATGAATTACATGTACTCGCTCAGCACCACCTCCAACAGCCAAATGAGGTTGGTCGTGGACTTCGCCGTGGGTACGAAACCCGATACCGATCTCATCCTCACCCAGATCCGCGAAACGCAAGCCGCGCCGCAAATCCCTTCCGACGTCGCGCGCTACGGCCTCACCACGCAGAAATCGCTCACTTCGCCGTTCATGCTCGTCGCGCTGGACTCGCCAAAGGGCGCCTACAACGCCCAGTTCCTGGCCAACTACGCCTACATCAACCTGCTCGATCCCATCACGCGGTTGAAGGGGATCGGCAACGTCCAGATTTTCGGGTCGGGCCAGTACGCCATGCGCATTTGGCTGAACCCGGACCGCATGGCCAAGCTCGGCATCACCGTGACCGACGTGGTGGATGCGGTCCAGGCGCAGAACACCGTGAATCCCGCCGGACAAATCGGCAGTGAGCCCTCGCCGCCGGGACAGCAATACACCTTCCCCGTCCTGGCCCAGGGCCGGCTCGCCACTCCGGAGCAGTTCGGCGACATCGTGGTCCGCGAAAACCCGGACGGCGGAATCGTGCGCGTGCGCGACGTGGCCCAGGTGGAGCTCGGCACGCAATTTTACAACCTCAAAGGCCGGCTGAACGGGCGGCCCAGCGCCATCATCGCCCTGTACCAGCTTCCGGGATCGAATGCCGTCGACGACGCTCGCGAAGTGCGCGACTTCATGGCCCGCGCCAAATCCGAATTCCCTTCGGATATGAATTACGCGGTTTCCCTCGACCAGACCCTGGCCGTCAGCGAGGGTATAAAGGAAATCCTGATCACGCTCGGCATCGCGCTGGCACTGGTCATCCTGGTCGTTTACCTCTTCCTGCAAAGCTGGCGCGCCACCCTGATTCCGCTGCTGGCTGTCCCCGTTTCGCTCGTGGGCACGTTCGCCGTCTTCCCTCTGTTCGGCTTCTCTATCAACACGCTCTCGATGTTCGCGCTGGTTTTAGCCATCGGGCTCGTTGTGGACGACGCCATTGTTGTCGTCGAAGGTGTGCAGCGCCACATTGAGGAGGACCTCACACCCAAGCAAGCCGCCGTTCGCGCGATGGACGAGCTTTTCGGCCCGGTGATCGGCATTGCCATGGTGCTCGCCTCTGTTTTTATCCCCACCGCGTTCATCCCGGGTATCACCGGCCGCCTCTACCAGCAGTTCGCGGTCACCATCGCGATCTCCGTAATCATTTCCGCCTTCAACGCGCTGAGCCTCAGCCCTGCGCTCGCGGCTCTGCTCCTGCGCCCGAAGAAGCCCGGGCGTGGCCCGCTCGCCGCCTTCTTTCGCTTGTTCAACCGCTCGTTCGAACGCGGCAGGCATGCTTACGTCCGCATCTCCGGCCAATTCATTCGCAAGGCCGTTCTGGCCATGATCGCGCTCGCCCTCTTCTTTGTAGGCGCGGCGCTGCTGGGCAAGCGCTTGCCCACCAGCTTCCTCCCCGATGAAGATTACGGCTATTGCTACGTGAACCTCGCGCTTCCCACTGGCGCCTCGTTGCAGCGCACCGATGCCGCGTCGCGCCAGGTGGAGCAGTTGCTGACGAAAACGCCGGGAGTACGCCACGTGACCAGCGTCATCGGCTTCAGCCTGCTCAGCACCGTGCAGGCTACCAATTCGGCCTTCTTTTTCGTCACCCTCCAGCCCTGGCGCGACCGCACCAAGACGAGTGAGACCGTCTGGGCCATCGAAGCCCGCTTGAACCGCCAGCTGAGCCAATTGCCCCAGGGCACCGCCTTCACTTTTGCGCCCCCCGCCATCCCGGGCGTGGGCACTTCGGGCGGTTTCACTTTTGTTCTCGAAGACCGTCGCGGGCGAGGCATACCTTTCCTCGCCGGCAATATCGACAAGTTCGTGGCTGCGGCGCGCAAACGGCCCGAAATCGGCTCGATTTTCAGCACCTTTGTGACGAATGTGCCGGAAAAATTCGCGCAAGTCGACCGCTCCGCCGCGCTGAAAATGGGCGTGCCGCTCCCCAACCTTTACACCACCCTGCAAGCCTTTCTCGGTGGCGTCTTCGTGAACTACTTCAATCGCTTCGGACGGCAATGGCAGGTGTACGTCGAAGGCCAATCCGCTTACCGTTCCAGCCAGGACGACCTGAGGCGTTTCTACGTGCGGAACAACCAGGGGCAGATGGTGCCGCTATCGGCTCTCGTCGATTTTCGCCCGGACTTAGGGCCCCAATTCGTAATGCATTACAACGAATACAACGCGGCACAAATCACCGGCAGCGCCGCCTCCGGCTTTAGCTCCGACCAGGCGACTACGGCGCTCGAGCAAGTCTTCCAGCAGACCATGCCCTCCGGCATGGGCTATGGCTTCATGGGCATGTCTTTCCAGGAGCAGGAGGCAAAGCAAGGGGTTTCGCCCACGGAGATTTTCGGCCTGTCGCTGCTCGTCGTGTTTCTGATCCTGGCGGCGCTCTACGAGAGCTGGAGCTTGCCATTCAGTGTGCTCCTCAGCACGCCCGTTGCCGTCTTTGGCGCGTTTGGCGTGCTGCTGCTTCGCCGCCTATATGTCGCCCACTTCTATCCTTCCTACATGGTTCACATCGATAACGACGTCTACTCGCAAATCGGCTTGGTCATGCTCATTGGCCTGGCGGCCAAGAATGCGATTTTGATCGTCGAATTCGCCAAGAAAGAGTACGAGCAAGGCGAATCGCTCAGCGACGCGGCGCTGGGCGGGGCGCGGCTCCGCCTACGCCCCATCCTGATGACTTCCTTCGCTTTTATCCTGGGAGTATTCCCACTCTGGATTGCCTCCGGCACAGGCTCGGTGGCGCGCCAGATCATGGGAACGACGGTCATCGGCGGCATGCTCGCCGCAACCGTGATCGGAATTTTCTTCATCCCCGTCATCTTCTACGTCGTCGAGCGCATTTCCGGCGCGCAGGCACATGTGGCGCCGGAACTGGCGCCGGGAGATGCGCCGGGCAAAGGGGAGTGAATGCGGAAGCTGCTGGTCTCGTCATTCGTGGCGGTTGCGACCCTGCTCGCCGGATGCGTCGTCGGGCCGAATTACAAGCGCCCTGCGGTTGCTGTGCCTTCGGCCTACCGCGGCGCGACGCCGTCGTCGGCCGCCTCGCTGGGAAATGAGAAATGGTGGCAGGTGTTCCACGATCCGGTGCTCGAGAAATTGATTCACACCGCCATCGCTCAAAATTACGACGTGCGTATCGCCGCCACGCGCGTGGTCGAAGCCCAGGCGCAGCTTGGCATCACCCGCTCGAACGAATTCCCTGAGGCCAGCCTGAGCGCCGGCCTTTTCACCCAGCAAAACCCGAAAGTATCCAAGGTATTTCCCTCCTTCGAGGAAAATGCCGGCAAGCTGAGCCTTTCGGTCGTTTGGGACCTCGATTTCTGGGGAAAATATCGGCGGGAAACGGAAGCGGCGCGGGCGCAGATGCTGGCCAGCCAATGGGGACAACGAGCGGTACTGGCGTCGGTCGTCGCCAGCGTCGCCACCGCGTATTTCCAACTGCGCGCGCTCGACGCTGAAATGGCCATCGCCAAAAGCACTCTCGCCTCGCGGCAGGACTCGCTGCGCCTCAAGCAGGTGCTCGAAAAGAACGGCTCGGCATCCCTGCTGGAGGTCAGCGAAGCGCAGCAACTCGTCTCCGCCGCGGCCGAGGCCATCCCCAGCCTCGAAAGCCAGATCGCGCAGCAGGAGGATCTGCTCAGCATCCTGCTCGGGCAAAACCCCGGCCCCATTCCTCGCGGTGTCGAACTCACGGCGCAGTACGAGCCCGCGCAGATTCCGGCGGGCCTGCCTTCCGAGTTGCTCGACCGCAGGCCTGATATCCGCGAGGCCGAGCAAAATCTGGTTGCGGCTAATGCCGACATCGGCGTGCTCAAGGCAGCGCTGTTCCCCGATATTTCGCTGACCGGAACGGGAGGACTGGAAAGCTACGCTCTGAACCGCTTCATCAGCGGCCCCTCAGAGCTGTGGGATGCCGGCGTCAACGTCACGCAGCCGATCTTTCAGGCGGGAGCGTTGCGCTCGGGACTCAAGCTGGCGCGCGCGCAGTACCAGCAGATGCTTTTGAGCTATCAGCAAGCCATCCTGAGCGCCTTCGGGCAAGTCTCAGAGACGCTGGTTGCCTACCAGAAGAATCGGGAGTTTACCGTGCAACAACAGCAACTCGTCTCCGCCGCCGACGAGGCCAATCACCTCTCGCGCATTCTCTATAGCCACGGCGGAGCGAGCTACCTGCAGGTGCTGACCAGCGAAACCAGCGCCTTCGCCGCCGAACTGAACCTCGTTCAAGCGCAGCTCAACGAACGCCTCGCTCTCGTTCAGCTTTACCAGGCACTCGGTGGTGGCTGGCAGCAGTAACTTTCCCCCAGCTTAATCTCCCGCGGGCGCGGCAGTGCGCCGGGCTGCCCTCCAACTGCCGTCCCATTTTTTTCAGCTCGTCTTAGAAGATGAATCGAGCCCCAAACTGGAATTGGCGCGGGCTGTTGACGTCGTTCGTGATCTGCCCGAATGCGGCGCCTTGCTGGATATCGGCCAGGCTCGGCACGCTGGGGTATCCCCACTGCGCGTAATTGCCCATGTTATAGCCGGAGAAATCGAAGCGCAGTGATTTCGTCTCGGTCAGCTTGAACGTTTTGTAGATCGAGAGGTCTACATCCCGCGCTCCACGCGTGCGAACGTTGTCAAGGTAGTTCGGGGCCGTTCCGGGAATAAATGGATTGGGAGCGCCGCCGTTTTCGGTTCCTGGTTGGACAAAGCAATTGTCATTGAACCACGCCGTCGGCGTGTTTGGAGCGCCACTCGCCGGATTGCAAACCATGTCGGCACGCTGATTGAAATACGACGGGCTTATCCCGGAGCTCGGCGCGTTGATCGGCACGCCGCTGCTGAGGTATAGGATGCCATTGATCGTCCAGCCGCCCAGAATGGCGTTTGACATCCCGCTCAAGTTGACCATCTCGCCCTTGCCAACCGGCAGGTCGTAGGAGACCTGCCCGGTGAACGAGTACTTGACGTCTTGCGGGCTGATCGAGTGCTCGTACTGCGGATTTCTCCAGTCCTGAACTCCGCCATTGTGACTTCCGACGAAACCCAGCGGTGGATTACTGTCGTCCGTCATCAGCTTTCCCCAAGTAAAGCTCGACAGCGTCGTGAAATGGCTCGTCAGCCGCTTTTGCACCTTCATCTGCAGGGAGCTGTACTCGGAGTCGCCTCCCGGGTAGCCGCTCACATTGACGCCGTTGCCACCGCCGTAGCTGCCGTCCCCGAATTGCGGGTACGCCTGCAGCACGAACCACGGTGGCACGGTCGCCTGGCCGTTGAACGCCCCAGGGAGCGCTGCGTACGAGTTCAGCGCCGTGCTGCAGCCGGGGTCGTTCAGGATGCACAGGGCAGTGTTGTATTGCGCGATCGTGGCCAGATCGAGCTCGTTCAGGTCCACGCCGCCGAGCGGCAGGAACAATCCCCGGCTGCCGACATACGCTGCGCTCACGACGACCTGGTGCGGCAACTCGTATTCCAATCCGAAGTTGAAGTTGTAGGTGGTGGGCGTGCGCTGGGAATGCATCACCGTATAGATCGGGTTCCCCAAATTGGTGGCCAGACCTGCCGGCGGCGTGGTGAAAACCGGCGTCACTCCACCCGGAAACGGGTTGCTCAATGAATAGTCCCCGGCAAACACATCCGTGGCGCTTCCCGTATTCACTCCGCAGGAGGTGCCATTGAACACCGTATTGCCGTCCGAGTTGTAGCAAGTGCCATCCCAGATCGTCTGCGAAGAAAATCCGTCGGTGTTGTTCAGCGCGCTGGCCACGTTGTGGGTGCTCGGTCCGTAATAGATTCCCGCGCCCGCACGCACGACCAGCCGGGCCATCGGCTGCCAGGCCACGCCCAGACGCGGCCCAAAGTCGTGCAGGTTGGTTTTAAACGGTGTGCGATTGTTACCGTTCACATAAACTTCCGCGCCCGTGTAGGACACGCCAGCCACCGTATTCGTTGCGGCCGGATCGAAGTATTCCTGGCGGTTGTGGCGTTCGTTGCGCCCCCCGAAAATATCCCAACGCAGGCCGGCGGTGATGGTCAGGCTCTTCGAAGCGTGGAAAGTATCCTCGAAGAAAACGGCATAGTACGGGCTGGACTCGGCGGCGAAGACATCTTTGGTGAAGTTCGGGTACCAATTCACCTGAGCATTTGGACCGTTGGGGTCGGACGCCATCCCCACCAGGAAAGAAGCAAAATCGCTCCCGCCTGTAGCGCTGGCGTTGGACTGGTCGGTAGCGCTGATATCAAACACGTACGCGCCTGCCGGAGCTGGTGGCTGACCCACATTGAGATAGCGCTTCATCCACTCGAAGCCGAACGACAATTGGTGCTTGCCCATGATCTTCGTGATGCTTGCGTTCACGTCGCTGTTCTCGCTCGCGTACCTGAAATTATTGTAGTTGGCGGTGCCGCCCACCCCGGGTGTGCCGCTCGCCCCGAGGTCGCCAAACACCACGAAGGGAAGCTGCTTCAACACCACTTCCGATGCCAGCGAGGACGGAAAACCGACGGTCGCGCCATTCACCGTGCCGAGGTTGCTGATGTCGATATTCGAGTACGACGGCGGCCCTCCCTGGTTCTCGAAGTGCCGCGTGAAGGAGTAGCGCAACTGCAAAACGGTGGATGTGTTGAGGGTCACGTCGTCGGCCACCAGGACGTTGCGCGCATTGGTCACGTTCAGCGCATAATCGGGGTCCCACCCGCTGGGGAAGACATTGGCCGTCGAGAAGTTCAAACGGTCATAGGAAAACCGGGTGAAGATGTGCTGTGTTTCGCTCGGATTCCAATCCACACGCACGTCGAACTTGTGCGCGTGGAGTGGATCCAGCCCGGGCGCTTCAAAATTCGGAGCGGGAGTGAAATCCGTCGTCGCCTGATCACACGTGTTCGCGTCAGGGAAATTGCAATGGGGCATCTTCGATAGATACAGCAACGCGATGGGATTCGGGTTCGGTATCACGTTCCCTGAAAAAGCCTGCCGCGTGCCGTCCGGATTGTCCGGCAGGGTGGGATCGTAGATGGTAAAGCCCATCTTGGAGAAGTCCCCGGTTCTTTCCGCGGTGGTAGGAACGGAAAAAGTCTTCAGGCCCTCGAACTGCTGCTCCTGCGTGTCTTCGTAATCCCCGAAAAAGAACAGTTTGTCCTTCTTGATCGGTCCGCCGATTGCCGCGCCCTCCTGATAACGGTAGAACGACGGTGGTGTGTTGAGCTCGCCATTGGCCCCTTGCTGCTCCTTGTTGAAATAGTCGTTGGCGGCCAAAACGTCGGGCCGGAACACTCCGAAAACGTCGCCGTGAATCTGATTTGTGCCGGACTTGCTGACCAGGCTGATCACGCCGGCCCCGCCGCTCTGATACGACGCCGGCGTATTCTGCGTTTCCACGCGTACCTCGGCAATGCCGTCCTCGGGAATGCTCATCGCCGGAATGATGGCGGCGGAATTGTTTTCCGCGATTCCGAGGGGGGTGCCGTCCAGCATGTAATAAACCGATCCGACCAGCGAGCCGTTGATGGTGTCGGCGGAGACGTCGACTCCCGGGCGCCCGAACGAAATGTTCTGAATGGACTGCATCGAGTCGCTCGAGTTGGGCGAACCGTTGACCGCGTTCACACCCGCGCTCAACTGAATCAGGTCGTAGACGTTGCGCGAAATCAGCGGCACGCGATCAATGGTCGCGGACGTGATCAGCGACCCCACCGTGGAGTTGCTGGGCTCGATTAGCTGGGCTCCCTCGGTAACGGTGACGCTCTCGGTGGCGGGCCCCACCTTCAGGCTCAGGTCAACCTCCGTGACCTGATCCACGCTGACCGTGATCTTGTCTTTCACCGTGTTCGAAAAGCCGGTTTGACTCGCCGTCACCTGATATGTGCCGGGGTTCAGCGAGATAAAGCTGTACAGTCCCGCGGAATTGGTCGTCGTGTGCCGCGTCACTCCCGTTGCGGTCTCGACGAGAACGACCTGCGCTCCCGCAACCACGGCTCCGGAAGGATCGCTGACCGTCCCGCTGAGGCTGCCTCTTCCCGCCTGGCCAAACGCTGTAACTCCCGCGACCAGGAAAAGAAGGCAAGCGCAAAACAAGCGCACACCCGCGACGCCAAGGCCCTCTCTCACGACGTGACACACAAACCGGCTGCAACGAATCGCTTTCATAGACACCCCCACCTTCGCTCGCCCCCAAAAACACAATATCGGGGGTAAGTCATGAGTTTGGTTAGACCTTTACTAGACCCATCGAAGCAAAATGTCAATCTTCATCCATGACATCGCTGCTGGGTGCTTCACTGTTCTGACTACTCACAACACCTCACCTAGGGCTCCGGCCTATCCAGTGGGCTGCCGCACCCTTTTGGGGTGTAAAGGGTGCGGCCAGATTCTGCTGTGAGCGTAAATACACATAAACGGTAAGCGTCATCTGAGGGCCGTCTTGTGAAGCGCGGTTGACTATGCGTCTTGAGTTAATTCTGCCGAGCGTTCAGCGTCGAGGTTCCAGGGCAGCAGTTCCTCGATGCGATTGATGGGGTGATCGGC
>Ga0208140_1000081_pt1 | contig 20275 bp, 12 predicted proteins | sample SF_Rice_5C_0N_40_FD_185616 | JGI IMG/M metagenome (GOLD analysis project Ga0208140, IMG submission 185616) | Rice paddy soil microbial communities from Twitchell Island, California, USA - SF_Rice_5C_0N_404 (SPAdes) (version 2) | ecosystem: Environmental > Terrestrial > Soil > Paddy field/soil ... | reverse complement strand
CCGCTTGGAAATCCCGCAAAGGCGGCGGGATTCCCACTTTCCCACAGCCACGGCGACGGCTGGTGATTAACACGAACCGGACAGATCACGTGCTACGAAAACCGGACATTTTAATTTGCTAACGACAGCTCGGCGCCGGCAGCTCGGCGCCGGGCAGCGCTCGTGCACGGTCAGAATGAAAAACGCAGAGCAAACTGCATGAAGCGCGGCGTGGTCAGGGCCGAGCTGTATTTGCCGAACTGGTCCGGCCCGAAACCGAGAGAAGGCTGCGCGCTGCGCACGTTGTAGCTGACCGAGTTCGTCATGTTGAAGGTTTGCCAGGTGAACTCGAGGCTGCGATCCTCGCCCAGAGAAAAATCCTTGGCCACGCCGGTGTCGATGTTGAACAGGCCGGCGCCAATCACGTTGTTGCGCACGCCGGACTCGCCGGGCCAATCCTGGCGGAACGCGTTGATGGCCGCCTGCGGATCGGCAAAGATATCCGGTCCCTGAACGCTCGCGACATAGCCGTTCGTGGTGGCGGGAAGCGGGCCGTTCGGCATGGCGTCGCCCTCGATGTTCCAGTTGGTGGCCCAGGAGAAACCGTTATCGACCGTGATGGGGAAGCCCGTGGTCCAGCGAAACACACCGGAAACATGCCAGCCGCCAATCAAGGCGTTCAGCAGACCACCGGCGTCGCCCGCCAGCATCTGTCCGCGGCCGAAGGGAAGCGAGTAGACCCAGTTCGAGTTGATCTGGTGCTTGGCGTTGAAGTCCGAGAGCCCGCGCAGCGAGAGCGGATCCCAGGAATTGATGACGATCCCGCCGCCATTCAAATCGTTGCCCGTTCCGCCGGTACCCTCGTAGGGGCCGATGCGTTCCGCGGCGGAGGCTTCGTCGAGTGATTTGGAGAAAGTGTAGTTGAACTGGCCCTGCAGATTATTGCCCCAGTGGACGTTGTAGGTGACCTGCAGCCCGTTGTAAAGGGAGGTGCCGATATTGCGCCAGGAGTACAGGGAGGCGAACTGATCGTGGTAGAAGGCGTAAGGCCCGAGCTTGCTGTTGGGAGTGTCCATTCCCGTGATGCCGTTGGGCACATCCATGAGGAAGAGGGCGAAGGTCTCGTTGTGGACGTAGCAGGTCCACAGATCGTAGATGGCCTGGGTGGCGGTCAAAGCGTTGTTGTCCACGTCGGGGGCGCAATTTGCTGCATCGTTGTTGAGCTGATTTTGGGTGACGCTGCTCCATTGCGGGAACAGATTCTCGAAGAAAGGAATGGGCTGGATGGCGGATGTGGGAGTGTTGTTGACGGCAGCGACAGAAAGCATCTTGGCGGCCTGGAAGTAGGTCATGTGGCTGGCCGGATCGGTCAGATTGGCGGGCATGGCCAGGTCAACCTGCATGGGCAAACGCCGGCCCACGCTGCCCACGAAGGAAATCTGCAGCGATGAGTTGGAACTCAGTTCGCGCGAGATGGAGAAATTGAAGACGTGAGCGTAGGGCGTCTTCAGGGACTGGTCCAGCCCCCAGTTGATGGCGAACGCGCTGTTGCTCGGGGTGTAGGGAAAGCCTCCGGTGGGCGCGGGACCGAACAAGCATCCCGGGTCGTTCAAGGAAGCGCAGGGTGGAGGCAGGCAGGTGGGGCAGGTAAAGCGCGGGGCATTGGACGGAGTGACCACGCCCGCGGGATTGCCGACATCTGTGGACAGACCGAACGAGCCGTGCTGATCGAAGGTGTTGACGATCGGGATGCCAAAGTGGTCGAACATGATGCTGTAACCACCACGAACCGTGAATTGGTCCTTGCGCCCCAAAATTTTCGAGAGCCAGCCGTCGCCCGTGTCGGGAGCCCAGGCCACAGCAATGCGGGGCGAGAAGTCCTTGTGGTCCCAGTTCCATAGGCCGGGCCCGTTGTTGGCCGGGCCGCCCAGAATGAAGGAGATTTCGCCGGCATTATTGGCGGGCTGTCCCTCTGCGGCCAGTTTGGCGGTGTTGTTGAACCAGTCGGTGACATTCTGATTGGTGCAACCGCCGCCGGAAGCCGCGACGCAGGGAGAAACCTGCAGCCCGTTCGTTTCGTAGGGGGGCTGTTCGAGCACCCAGCGCAGGCCGTAAGTCACGGTGAGGCGAGGCGTAATGCGCCAGGCGTCCGAGCCGTAGAACTCGTAGTCGTTGACGGCGTAGCGGCGGTTGATGGGTGTGCCCTGGGCGAGGGCGGTCCCGCTGCGATCGAAATTGTAGATGCCGTCGCCCTCGGCCAGTATGCCCAGGGAAATGGCGGCGGCGCTGTCGTAGCTTGACGCAAAGTTCGAATTCACTTGCGGGTAGCCGTTGTTGGCGGGGTTGAGCGGGCTGGGATTGCCCGGCTCGGAGAGGCCCGCTGTGTTGAGGTACACGACGTTCGTCTGCGCGTCGGAAAATGAGTTTTGGTAGCTCGTATGGTTGTTGCGAATCAGAAAGATGTCGCTGCCGAACTGAAGCGTATGGTTTCCCTTGGTCCAGTTCAGGCTGTCGCTGAGTTGATTGACGGGAACGAAGTAGAGCACGGAGCGGGTGAAGGGAGTGAGGGTGTCGATCCCGTTCAGAAAGACAGCAGGCTGGAAGGAAGCACCGGCGTTCTGGCCGCCCTGGCGGATCCAGCCCCAATGGAACTCGTTAATCAGGTTCGAGGACAGAATCGAGGTGAGACCTACGGTGGAACCTTTGCTGTCGTCGAGCAAGGTATTGGCGGCCGACTGTCCCGGGAATTCCTGGGCCTGAGGCTGCTTGTTGTTCTGGGTCTGGCCGCGCCAGAAGAGATCCTCCGAGCCGCTGGAGGTGATATGCCAGTCCGCGCGGGCGATATAGGTGTTGAAGCTGGCGTCTTCATTGGAGGCGAAGCGATAGCCGGCCGTGTTCACGCCGTCGCCGACCGTGAAGTCGTTAGGATTCGGGTACTGAGCCAGGACTTGGGTGACCGCGGAGTTCGGGCCGATACCCTCCGGATCCATCGTGGTGATCTGCGAGGAATTGAGGGCGTAGTAACCCGCGGGGACACCGCTGACGCCATTGACCGTTCCACCGGGGCAGCTGGTCGCGTCCTGGCATTGGTACTCGAGAATCCCCTGCCGCAGGCTGGCGGTGGGGACGGTGCGCACCACACTCTCGCCTTGCGCGTCCCGGCGGCCCTCATAGTTGAGGAAGAAGAAGAGGCGGTTGCGCATGACCGGACCGCCGAAAGTGGCGCCGAAAACGTTGCGCAAGAGCTTGGGGCGCTCATTCGCCTGCCCATTGCTCAATTGGGAGTATTTCAAGAAGGGATCGTTGGCGCTGAAAATGGTATTGCGGTTGTATTCGTAAGCCGAGCCATGAAAGCTGTTGGTGCCGCTCTTGGTGACCAGGGCGACCTGCGCGCCGCTGGAATAGCCGGAATTGGCGTTAGGGTCGGCGGTGGTGACGCGGAATTCCTCCACCGAGTCGGGAGGCACGGTCAGCACGCTGGTAAAGGCGTAGCCATTGTTCTGATCGTTGACGCCGATGCCGTCCAGTGTGACGTTGGACTGATCGCTGCGCAGGCCATTGACGGCGCCGCTGCGCGTGTCCGTGTCGGCGTTCAAGTTGTTGCCCAGGTAGGCGACACCCGGCTGCAGGCTGAGCAACTGAACGACGTTGCGGTCGGCAATGGGCAACTGCGAAATCTGGTTGTCCTCCAGGGTGTTGCCCAGCGAGGCATCGGTGCGGTTGATCAGCGGGACGGAGGCGCCTTGAACCGTAACCTTGGTGGCCACGCCGGTCAGTTGCAGATGGATGTTGAGGGTGGAAGGCGTGCTGACGACCAGAGTGAGGTTTGCCGTTCTGAATGGCAGGAAGCCCTGCGCGTCGGCCTGCAGGACGTAGTTGCCGGGCGGCATGTCCAGGAATTGGTAAAGCCCGGCGCTATTGCTGGTGGCGGTGCGCACCAGTCCCGTGGCTGCGGCGGTGAGCGTGATTTTGGCGTTGGGGACAGCGGCGCCGGAAGGATCGGTGACGCTGCCGTTGAGTTGGCTGGTGGACTGCGCGAACGCCAAGGTGGCGACCAGCGCCACAGCCGCGAAAGCCCAGACCGCGCGCGCGGCTGCCTGCTTGCAGCGAGCTGCAGCCCGAAGCCCATAGAACCCGCTTACGCCCGACCGCTCACACATCTGCATCGTAGCCATAGCTTTCACCCTCCCCGGAAGACAAACGTGCGCTCACACCCGTGCTTTTGCGCCTGCTGAACCTTGAATGAGTTACACCACCCCTGATTCACTCCACCCGTCCATACACCCCTGCGCTCGGCCGTGCGCCCGAGCGCGCAAAAAAACGTTGGCGGGAATCCTACTGAGGAGAAGCGAAGAAATCAACGCAAATTCAAGCGGCGGGCCCGAGCCTCAGGCCGCCCGCCCAGCGGCGTAACGCGCAAGTTCAGTTAGGAATTGGTTCAGGCGCGAACAAACGGCGGTTTAGTCCCAGTTCTTTAATCGCGGCCAAACTTGTTTCAGGGGCTGCTTCATGCCGCGGCAGTAGAAGACATCGAAATGTTCGTAGGGCATGGAATAAGGGTCGTACACGGCGCCGACCTTCTGCACGCTGGTGAAGAGCTGCTCGAGCCGGGACTGCCGGTCGTCCATCACGATCATGCTTTCGCCAGTGTAGTCGCGCGGTCCCCAGAGGAAATAGCTTTGGTGCGCGCTGATGGCGGGCGGCAGGCCGAACTGCGGGCCGAACAGGTCGATGGCGCCGGCCTGTCCGTAGTTCTGGCCGAAGATGGCGGTCCTGGCTCGCACGTCGGGCGGCAGGCTGTTGTAGGCGCGCGCGACCACAGCGGTCATGTTCTTCCAGCCAAACTGGTCGGCGAAGATTTGCGGCAGCGGTCCCAGCGCGTGGTTTTCGACGCGAGGCTGCGTGACGTGCAGCGCCTTCGCGTAGCGGATGTACGTTTGCGGCGGCAGAACGGGAATCGCCATCGGCGCAAACACGACGCCAGCTGCAATCATCAGCGAGGGATAAGCGAATTTGATCCAGCTGAGGCGCGGCCTTTCGAGCCACGCTTCCCAAATGACCCCACCGGCCGCGAACAGCAGAGGAAAGATGGGAAACAGGTAGTACACGCGCGGGTTCATGGTGACGATCACGATGCCGGTGAAAATCGCGGCCCAGCCCAGCGCGCGAAATTCCGTCCCGCGTTTCGAAAAGAAAAACCAGAGGCCCGCGAGCCAGACGGGCAAGGTCAGCGGAAGCATCGCCTGAATTTCCTCAACGAAAAAGCGGAAGAAATCGAGCGAGACGTTGCGCCCGCTGCGGCGAATGTTGGCCTGCAGTTCGAGGAAGGGGAAATGGTGTTGGACGTTCCACCACAGGTTGGGGGCGAAAATGAGAAACGCGATAGCGCCGCCGATCCAGGGCCAAGGGCTGGCCAGCAGGCGGCGTTGTTTGGTCAAGAGCAGCCCGAGAACGATGCCTGCGCCAAAGATGAGCATCGAGTACTTGTTCTCGAGCCCAACCCCGGAAACGACGCCAAACCAGATCCAGAGCCGCGGGTTGCCCGTCTTGATGATGCGGATCAGCAGGTAGGCGCAGGCCATCCAGAAGAGGGGCTCGAAGGCGTTCATGGTCAGCAGGTTGTCCATGAGCAGAATCCCAGGCGCGATCAGGGTGGAAATGGCGGCGAGGGCCTGGGCGAAGCGCTTGCCGCCCAACTCGCGGGCGATAATGGCGGTCAAGACGACTTCGGCAGCACCCGCGAGGGCCGGAAGCAGACGGATTGCGGGGAGCGACTCGCCGAGGACCTTGCGCACGAGCCAGGCGACCGCAGCGATCAGGGGCGGCTGGTCGACATAGCCCCAAGCCAGATGGCGGCTGCAAGCGAGGTAGTACAGTTCGTCGACAAAGTAGCCGTAGTGGCGGCCAGCATAAAGGTGCACGGCCAGCTTCACGGCGGTTATCAGGAGCACGACAGAAGTTGCGCTGAACAGAAATCTCTTCTGGCCGGCTTTGTCTTCCTGCGCTGCGACGGATGAGGGCATTTGAGGGATGCTATCACGGCTGGTGGGCTGACGGGGCTGTGGTCGTTGCCACCCGCTCTCGCCCTCTTAGGCCGGTTGCGGACGTCGCCCCTGCAACTGTTCCGGGCGTTTTGCCATCAAACGAAGGGAACATGAGAGGCTTGGGGGGTGTATACTCAGTTCAGCCCCCAAGCTCCAGTGGACCGAGCAGCCGCGCAAAAACTGGCCCAAGTACACGGATCGGAAAGACGGAAAAGCAGGAATTCCGGAGGTCGGCCATGAGGAAATCATTCGCAGCACAGTGTTTAGCGGTAATGTTGGCGACCTCGCTCCTGGCGCTTCCCGAACTCGCCGTTGCGCAGCAGCAACAAACGCCGATACCTCCTCCCGCAAGCGGCCCCATGACGCCTCAGCCGCAGGCCTCGCCGCAGGCGCAGCCGCCCTCACAAACACCGTCGACAGTTCCAGCGCCGCAGACGCCGCAGGCACAGTCGAAGGCGAATGAGAATAACTACGGCCCGCTGCCGCAGAAGGCCCATCCGGACGTGAAGCCCGGCAGCATCGATGATGTGAACGCGATCGGCAATCGGGGAGTAGGCGGCGGTCTGGACTTCTACTCGCTGGAACACGAGATCTCGCTGGGGAAGCAGTTGGCGCAGGAAGTGGACCGCTCGGCGAAATTCATCACCGATCCGGTGGTGAACGAGTACGTGAATCGTGTGGCGCAGAATCTGGTGCGCAACTCGGATGCGCGTGTGCCGTTCACGGTGAAGGTGATTGATTCGGATGTGGTGAACGCATTCGCGCTGCCCGGCGGCTTCTTCTACGTCGACAGCGGCCTGGTCCTGCGCGCGGACACCGAAGCGGAACTGGCCGGGCCGATGGCGCATGAGATCGCGCACGTTTGCGCGCGGCACGGCACCAAGCAGGCGACCAAGGGCGACATCGCGCAGATGGCCATGATTCCGGCCATGATCTTCATCCCCTATAGCTGGACGGGATACGCCATCTACCAGGGCATGAATTTCATGATCCCGCTCACCTTCCTGAAGTTCACGCGCGACGAAGAGCGCCAAGCCGATTTCCTGGGCACGCAATATATGTGGAAGGCGGGATACGATCCCAACGCGTTCATCTCGTTCTTCGAGAAGGTGGAAGCGATCGAGAAGAGAGAGCCGGGAACGATCCCGAAGATTTTCGCTTCGCACCCGCCCACACCGGACCGCGTGGAGGCCATCCAGAAGGAAATCGAGACGATTCTCCCGGCGCGGCCGCAGTACATCGTGGACACCTCCGAGTTCGACATGGTCAAGAAGCGGCTGGAAATGATCGAGTCGAACCAGAGATTGCAGGACCAGAATCCGAATAAGCCGACGCTGCGCAAGCGGACGGAGAACAACAAAGCCGGCTCGACGGCAGGCGATCAGACGGCGCCGGACAGCGATCGTCCGACGCTGAAACACCGCCCGGACAACGGGAACGGCAGCGGCAGCAGCGATCAGCAGCCGTTCTAGATTCCAAGAGCAAACTGGAAGCCTCAACCGAAAGGCGCCTGGATCCACCGGGCGCCTTTTTTTGTTGTGCGCCCTGGCTCGATCCACCCGCTCGATTCGCTTGACAATAATCTCCAATCTGATCACAACTGAGTGGAGATTCCGGCGATAAGGAGCCGCGAATGCCCAACTGCCAGCACCTGAAGGAAATCAGAAAAGTGAAGCCCAGCGCCGAAGGCTGCGAGGATTGCCTGAAGACGGGGGACTCCTGGGTCCACCTGCGCCTTTGCTTGACCTGCGGCCATGTGGGCTGCTGCGACAGTTCCAAAAACAGGCACGCCACCAAGCACTTCCATGCTACAAAGCATCCCATCATCCAGTCGTTCGAGCCGGGCGAAGACTGGCGGTGGTGCTATGTGGACGAAATGGAAGTTTGAGGCTCCGGCTTGCGCTCTGCGCAAGAGTTCCCTGCGGGGTTGCGGAGATGATCCATGATAGCCAGTGCGCAGCTTTTCACTCGAGATGAAGCGTGGCCGGCGCTGCCGCTCGGCGAATGGCGCGAGACGTGCGACACGCTGCACATGTGGACGCAGATCGTAGGCAAGGTGCGGTTGGCGCTGAGCCCGCACGTCAATCACTGGTGGCAAGTTCCGCTGTACGTCAGCGCGCGCGGCCTCACTACGTCGGCCATTCCCTGCGCGCAGGGCAACTTCGAAATGAACTTCGATTTCATCGAGCACAAGCTCGAAATCGTTTCCGCGTGGACCAGGGCGGCCAGCGTCCGGCTGTACGCGCGCAGCGTGGCGGAATTTTACGCTGAGGTGATGCAATCGCTGGAATCGCTCGGCATTCCAGTGAAAATCTGGCCCATGCCGCAGGAAGTGCCCGATGCGATCCGTTTCGATCGCGACACCACGCACGCGCAGTACGATCCCGAATACGCGAATCGTTTCTGGCGCATTCTTTCGAGTATCGACGCGGCGTTGAAGGAATTCCGGACGCGCTTCACCGGCAAGGTCAGCCCCGTACATTTCTTCTGGGGCAGCTTCGACCTGGCGTTCACGATGTTTTCGGGGCGCCGCGCGCCCGAACGCCCCGGCGCCGACCGCATCACGCGCGAAGCCTACTCGCACGAAGAGTCCAGCGTCGGCTGGTGGCCCGGGGGCGGCGAAATCAGCGAGCCTATGTTCTACGCCTATGCTGCGCCCGAGCCGCCCGGGTTCCGCGACGCCCCGGTGAAACCCGAAAATGCCTACTACGATACGAAACTCGGCGAATTTCTCCTGAGCTACGACGAGGTGCGCCGCTCCGCCGACCCTCGCGCGCAGGTCTTGAGCTTTGCCGCATCCGCGTACGAGGCTGCCGCAAACCTCGGCCACTGGGACCGTGCCTCCGTCGAGCGGACCAGTGCTTAGCAGACCTGAACGCCGGAGCCATTCCTGGGCACGCAGGCTTCCAGTGCGCTACCGCAACGAAGAGAGGTGCATGCGGCGCATGAGATTGATGAAGCGGTGATCGCGGCGGAGCGGGTCGAACCGAGGATCCACCTCGGCGTAGGGGAGTCAAGTGGAACGGTCGCGGTAGCCCTTCTCAAGCCAAGCGATGGCCCGGTCATTCTCTCCGAGCGCGGCATAGACGGCGCCAACATTGAAACCGCAGATATAGCCGGGGGAGTGCAGGACCTGACCCAAAAGGGCTCGGGCTCGATCCGGCGCTCCTGCCAAAGCGTAGGCGCTTGCGATTTGAGCCAACTGCACGGGAAGGACGGCCTTCCGGGCAGCGCGGTCGGCAACGGCGAGGGCCTGGTCGCGCCGGCCCAGCGCGGAGTAGGACAGGGACAAGAAGGGACTGTCGTCCTCCAAGGCTTTCGAGGCTTCATCAATTGCTTGCGAGTAGCGCCGGGTGTCGTAAAGAAACCAGACGATATCGCCCTGACCGAGAGGGACGAGCGGATTGAGTGAATAGGAGCGCTGGAACTCCTGAATACCACGGTTTACATCATGGGGAACGACCAGGAGGTATTCGGCGTATTGCAGATGAGCCTGAGCGGAGTTCGGATCGAGTTCGAGCGCTTTCTGAAGCTCGCGGTGGGCGGCGGGCCAATCCCAATCGAACGCGAAGCTGATGAAACCGAGAGAAGCGTGGGCGTCTGCGAGGGTGTCGTCCAGCTGAACGGCCTTTAGGGCGGCGGCCCTGGCCTTGGGCATGACCTCGAACGGGGCCTTGTAGTCGCTGCTCAGGTAGTAGTAGGCGTCCGCGAGACCGGCATAGGGCAACGGATCATTCGGATCGTGGGCGATGGCCTCTTCAAAGTAAGGGATCGCCTTCTCTCTATCTGCGCCAACGCCTTGTTGAAGCTGGTAAAGGCCACGCAAGTAGGCCTGATGAGCCACCGGATCAACCATGTGCGCATTGGATAGGCGGGCCCGCTCTTGCGGCGTCAACTCCGCGTTCACCTGGGCGGCGATGCTTTTCGCCACATTGTCCTGAAGCGAAAGGATGTCGCGGAGGTTCCCCTCGTAAGTATCCGCCCATAGGTGGCGATCTTTGCGCGCTTCGATCAGCTGTGCGGTGATGCGCACGCGGTCCCCCGAGCGCATGACGGTGCCCTCCACGACAGCATCGACGTTAAGCTCGCGGGCGATTTGGGGCATGGGCTTGGGGTTGTTCTTGTACTGCATGATGGAATTGCGGGAAATGACGCGGAGGGCGTGGATCTTGGCCAAGTCGGTGATTAGGGCATCGGTCATGCCATCCGCAAAATATTCCTGCTGGGGATCTTGCGAGAGGTTCTGCAGCGGGAGAACGGCCAGAGACTGGATCGAAATGGCGGGGGCCCGCGTCGTGCCGTACGCGTGGATCAAATACAGAACAGCGGCCCCAAGCAGAAGAGCAGAGGCAGCAATCGCGGCGGGGATCGGCCAATGCCGGCGGGCAGCAAGTTTCGATCGCTCGATCTGCTCCAGACGGGCATGGCCGTCGTTCCACCAGGCGTCAAGTTCAGTTCGATAGGCATAGATGCCTGCGCGGCGTTTGTGGGGACGGCGATGGACGGGGAGCCCCTCCTCTTCCCAGCGGCGCACGGTGCGCTCGCTACACTTCAGGTAGGCAGCAATTTCCTTCCAGGAATCAAAGCGGTCAGCAAGCGGAGGCTGAATGGACAGGCTCCGTAAGTTGCCGGTGTCCATAGTCATAGACAATCCAGAGCTTGACGGAATCCGGGTGCGACGTCCGATTGGCAGAAATGTTAACGCAAGAAGTACGGGTGCGCAATAGCTGAGGGGAATGCGGCCAAGTGCGGTCAGAGGCGGTCTGGCCGCGTGTGTCTGTTGCGCCGCCGCGCTGCCCGGCTTAGCCTCCCCGCATATCAACCGGGACCGGGCCGCTGATCCAGCCTACCAGGAACAACCAGTGCTGCAGGAGGGAAACGAGTCTGGTTCCGAGTCGTTTTCGGCCAACGAAATTTCGCAAGGAGGAGAAGACAATGCGACGAAAAATGGTGCTAGCGGTGTTCGTTCTGGGAATTGTTGCCGTCGGGGCGATGTTGGCAGTCCGTAGCGGCGCCGATCCATCGTTTCACTGGGCGTCAATCAATTTTCCGGGGGCCAAGCTGACCGAAGCGGAGGGGATCAATCCCGGTGGGCAAATTGTGGGTTTGTACGCCGACAGCAGCGGACATCAGCACGGCTTCCTGCTGAGCGGGGGAAAATTCAGCTCGTTCGATTATCCCGGTTCGATAATGACGAACGCGTTCGGAATCAATCCGGGAGGAGCGATTGTCGGCGATTGGGATGACGGCAAAGGGAACGGTCCGGCCTCGATCCATGGCTTCCTGCTAAAGGCGGGCATGTTCTCCGAGGTCCAATTCCCTGGGTATCTCGGCACCATCGCGAAGGGCATAAGCCCGGACGGGGACATCTGGGGCTGCAATCACAATACCGATTTCATGGCCAGCATGCATGGGTTCGCGCGCACGCGCGAAGGCTACGCGGCCATTGATGTTCCGGCATCGATGAACAATGGCGCCACGCCGGATGGAAAGATGGTTGTGGGACTTTATACGGACCTGGGCACAGGGCTCACGCACGGCTATGTGATCGACAACGGCGATTTCGAGCCATTCGATGCGCCGAACAGCACGCTGACGCAGGCCTGGGATGTCAATCCGCTGCGCGAAATCGTGGGAAACTACCGCGATATCGAGGGCAAGGTGCACGGGTTTGTGCGGACCGATTCGGAGTTCACGACGCTTGATTATCCGGCGGCGGTGGCCACGCAGGCTCGGGGAATCAATCCCCAGGGCAGCATCGTCGGCTACTATCGGGATGACGCTGGCAAGACTCACGGTTTTGCGCTTATGAGAACGGAGCAGTGAGCGATGGGTCGCGGGCGGGCAAGCGCTTGCAGCGCGAACACCTTTGCGGAGAGGGAGCCTGGCGCGCGTGGTTCTCTCCCCGTTCCTTGATGAAGGGAGGGGTGTGCAGTCTCATAAGTCCGCCGCTAATCTACATAGAAGACCTGATTCAATAGGAGCCCCGCCTCCGCTACAACTCCTTTAGCCCTGCCCGGAGGCCAACATGGCGAATGTCCTGGTAGCCGACGATAAAGCCGTGGCACGACGGGCCCTGCGGTCGATTCTTACCGACGAACTTCCGCGCGGCATGACCTACGCCGAAGCGGAAGACGGTATGGAAGCGGTGGAGAAGGCGCGCGCGCTTCACCCGGATGTGGTGGTTCTAGACCTGGTTATGCCCCGCCTCAGCGGTTTGAAAGCGGCGGAGCAGATCGCGAAAGATTGTCCGGAAACGAAGGTGCTGGTCATCAGCATGTACGATCCCAAGCCGCTTTACAGCAAATTGAAAGCAGCCGGAGTTCGCGGCTTCGTGCCGAAATCCTCGGCCGGTTTCGAGCTGATCCCGGCGGTGGAATCGCTGCTGTGCGGGAAAACGTTCTTTGGGCTGCCCTCCTCGTTCCCTGTGACGGGGCTGTCGAAACCCCGCTAGGCGAGCCAGGGTGCGAAGTGCGCATTTCCGCCGGGCTGAGCGGCCCGGCGGCTACTTGCGATAGACGGTGACCTTGCCGTCGGCTACATTGGCCACGTAACGACCATCGACCAGAAACTGCATGACCTTCTTGCCGGAGCGAGCCATCCGAGCCCAGGCGGAATTTGTGTGCGGATTCTGTTCCAGCCCGCGAATCCTGTTGCCTTCGAAGGAAAAGTCGATTTGGCGAAGGCGCCGCGCAGGGGTTTCTTGAACCGGAAAGCGCTCGCCCGCCAAGTCGACGACAGCAGCGCCTTCGACGAGAACCTGCCGCCATACCACGACCAGTATCTGTTCGAATGAGTGCTTCATCTGGACGCGGGGATTATACGTTCTATTGTGGCGCCGGGCTTTCTAACCCGCACGGCCTTCAGACGAGCCGAATCCCTATTTCGGATACGGCGGCTGGTCGATCAGCGGATTCCTCAGTTGCGTTTCCCTCAAACGAATGTGACGCACCGGCTGCCCGATCAAGGTTACCAGGCATATCCCCGCGATGATGGCGCCGGCATCCCGGCCCGTCTGCATGCTTCCGAGGGCGACGAGCAATGCAGTTGAGAGCGCGGCGGGCTGGCTTGCTTTCATCGCGAGCGCGGAGACGACGGTCAGCGCAGACGCCAGCGCCGCGGCCCACAGCCGGGGCGCACTGACCAGACCCGCGCTCAAGACGTGCGGGGCGGACCACGCATTCAGCAACCACAGCGCGAAAAACCCGCTGCCCAGCGCGAGCAGATGGCCCACGATGATGTTGTAGGTTCGCGCGCTGCGCAGTTGCGGCTGTTCCACGAGTTCGTAAATGGTTGGTCCCAGGCTGGCAAAGATGAAGGGCTGATGCGCCGCCCAACCGACGCCGCCAGCCGCGAGCACCATTCCAGCCTCTCCCGCAGTGGCCCACAGCATGTCTTTATGCTTGGTCTTCAAATGCCCTCCCCGCGCGTTTGCCAACCCGCATCCGTTCGATTCTCGCCGGATCGCTTGCGAAGCAGTTCCTGCCGCGGATCGTCGCTCAGGCAGATGCTGCCGCGACGAGCCCCGTTATGTTCACAGCACGTGATTGCGCGGGCAGACGGCAGGCACAAAAAACGGGCCGCGTGGCAGTCCGCGAACGCCGCGAAGTATAATGAGCGTCTGTCCATGCAGGCGAAACGGGGAAAAATCGGCTGGCAATTAGCGGTGCTCCTGGCAGGGGTTCTGTCCAGCGCGGGGCTCGCGCGCGCGCAGGAGACTGACCCGAAGCAACTGTTCCAGGAGGCCGACCGGGCGCAGCAGAGCGGTGATTACAACACCGCGGTCAAGGATTACGAACAGCTCGTCCGAGTTCATCCGGAGATCGTGTCGGCGCAGGCAAACCTGGGAGTAGCTCTGGCGGCGCTGGGCCGCTACGATGAGGCAATCCGGCAATATGAGATCGCTCTCGCGGAAGCCCCGGACGATCCGGCGCTGCGTCTGGATTTGGGACTGGCTTATTACAAGAAGGGCGATTTCGCCGGCGCGGCCGCGCAGTTCGCCGCGCTGCACAAGGCGAAACCAAGCGATGTGCGTATCGCAACGCTGTTAGGCAACTGCGAGGTGCAACTCGGGCTGGTGGGGGAGGCGCTCGCCCTTCTGGAGCCGCTGGGGAAGGCCAACCCTGACAACTTGGACGTGGAATGGGCGCTGGGCACGGCATTGATTCGCGCCGGCCAAACGCGCGCCGGCCTCGAGCGGGTGCAGAAAGTTGCGGACCGCAGCCACAGCATCGAAGCGTACCAGCTGGCGGCCGATCTTTACCTGGGGCTTACTTATTTCGATCAGGCGCGGGCGGACGCGGAAGCGGTGATCAAGCTCAATCCGCAAGTGCCCAAGGCCTACGTCGTGCTCGGGCTTGTCGATGACTATGCGGGCGACCCGAAGGGCGCGGCGGAAGAATACCAGAAGGCGCTGCAGCTCGATCCCAAGGACACGCAGGCCAGGCTGCAGCTCGCGAACGCCTTGTTTATTCTGCGGAAGCTGGACGCGGCGCGGCAGCAGATCGAGCAACTGCTCGCGCAGGACCCGAAGTCGTCCGCCGGGCTATATGAGCGAGGACGAATCGAAAACGCCCAAGGGCAACTGCCGGCGGCGCTCAAGGATTTTCAAGCAGTGGAACAGAGCGACCCGCAATGGCTTCTGCCTCACGTCGACCTGGCCGCACTCTACTTCCGTTTGAATCAGCCGAGCGAGGGGGCTCGCGAAAAGAAGATCGTCGATCATCTCCGAACGCAGGAGCGAAAGCGCCGCGACCAGAATCACGTCATCAGCCCGCAGATTCATTCACAGTAACTAGGCGATCGCCGGAAACGTTTCGCAGCGTTTGTACGATGCCCGAAGGCCAGCGGATCTCGACGATCTGAGCCTGTTTTTCCTCGCCAAGCCCGAAGTGCACCGGCCCGTGGCTGGAGGATGCATATCCCACGCTCGAGGTCATGTGGTTGTATTGCGTGCCCGCCTTGGTGACCACTTTGACCACCGCCCCGATTCCGTCGCGGTTGCTTTTCCTTCCCACCAAGGCGACCTGCAGCCAGTGGCCAGTCGGAGTTGTGCGGTTCATCCAGAGTTCCGCAGGCGCCAGCAGCGCCGTGGCCACAACATCGATCCTGCCGTCGCCGTCGAAGTCGCCAAAGGCACAGCCCCGATGCCGGGCGGGCGGCGAAGCAGTGAATCCGGCTTCGGCGGTCAGCGCTTGCCATTTGCCGCTGCGGCCCAGATTGCGAAAGACGGTGTTACATTGATTGATCTCCGTGCCCGGTTTCTGCAGCACTTCGACGTGGCCGCGGGTGACGAACAGATCTTTCCAGCCGTCGTTGTCAAAATCATAGAGGCCGGGCCCGTAGCCGCCCATGCGAATGCTGAGCGCGCGCATGCCGCTGGATTCGGTGATTTCGTCGAAGCGCTTTCCGGCGTCGTTATGCCAGAGCGGAAAAGTCTGATAGTTCAGCGCTACGGTGACGATGTCCGGATAGCCGTCGTTGTCAATGTCGCGAAAATCCACGCCCATGCCCGAAATGAAATCGCCGTCCTCGACCAGCCCCACGCCCTCCTGCAGGCCAACTTCCTCGAACTTCTTCCCGGTATTGTGGAAGAGGTAGTTGTAGTAGGTATCGTTGGTGACGAACAAATCTGGACGCCCGTCCAAATCGTAATCGGCCACGCCGATGCCCATGCCTTTGCCCACGTGCGCGCGGATGCCCCACTCGTCCGAAACGTCGCGGAAGGTTCCGTCGCCTTGGTTCAAGTACAACTGGCTGGGCGTGCCTTTGTAGAAATTCGGGCTGCAATAGTCCCAGCGCCCGCGGAAACCGCACTGGTGCTCGGTGGCGTAGTCCCATTGCAGGTAATTCACCACGAACAGGTCGAGCAGACCGTCGTTATTGACGTCGACCCAGGCGCCCGCTACGCTCCACAGCGGCCCGTACTCGGGATCGTTCCAGTTAGCGAGGCCGGCTTTGTTGGTGACGTCGGTAAACGTGCCGTCGCCGTTGTTGTGATACAGCGTCCGGCCATGCACGCCGGCGACGAAGAGGTCGGGATAGCCGTCGTTGTCGTAATCGCCGACCGCGGCGCCTGTGTCGTATCCCGTGCCAGCCAGGCCCGCCCGCTGGGTTACGTCGGTGAACACGCCATGTCCGTCGTTGCGAAACAGCCGGTTGGAATATTTCGGCGCGTCCTTTTTGAGCGTGGCCATCTTCGCGCCATTGGTGAAGAAAATATCCGGGCGGCCATCCTTGTTGTAATCAAAGACGGCGCAGCCGCCCGCCATGGTCGCGGGAGTGTGCAGGTGTTGCAGGTCTTCGTCCGTCTCGACGCGGAAGGGCAGGGAATGCAGTTCGAACTTGATGGGTGCATGAGCTGCCGCGGGAGTGATTTTCCGGCGGGGAGAAAAAAATGCGGGCACCGCAGCCCCGCCCAGAATGGCGAGCGCCTCGCGGCGTGTCAGACCTTCGCGTATTCTCGAAGCCCGAGAAGAACGACGACGGGGCACTCCATCATCTCCTGAAGAAAGCGAACGATATATAAAGAAGCGCCAAACAGCAAGACGGTTGGACTGTCACCACAAGATACGTCGCATGCGGACAAAAAAAGGGGATGGCGCTGGGCCACCCCCTTTTCTGGCTGTCTGTCGATCGAGTTCAGAAGATGTACTTCAGGGCAAGCTCAATCGTACGGTTGCCTACCTCGTACTTGGGCTTGCCGGTTGTGTTCGTGTTCACGTTCGTCCCGCCCGGAGCGGCAAACGACAGGTTGACGTCGTTGCCCAGATTGAATTCCGGATTCGGGTGGTTGAGGAAATTGAACGCCGTGAACCGGAACTGAATGTGCTGGCGCTCGGTGATTTTGAAGTTCTTGTACATACCCAAATCGCTGTCGAAGAACGCCGGACCGGTGATATTCGGCCACACCAGCGGGCCGTTCTGGCCGCGGGTACTGGGCGCCTGGAAGCAGTTCGGGTTGAAGTAATAGCCGCTCGCCAGACCCTTCGCGGGATTGCAGGTGAGCAAAGGCTCGAGCGAAATCCCGTTGGTACCCAGGATGCTCTGGTTGCTGATGCCCCCGGGCCAAGTGGGATAGAGGCCGGTGCCCGTCAATGGCTGAAGCGGCGGGCCGCTCTGCCACTGTGTGACGCCGGAGATCTGCCATCCGTTCACAGCTTCTTCGCCGAGCAGGTTGTTGTGGATGGGGCTGGGCAGCTGGATCACGTACGCGGCATTGAAGATCTGCGACCGGTTGAAGGCCAAGGTGCCGTAGTTGCACTGCAGGCAGAAGGCGTTTAGCGATGCGCCGGCGCCCTGCCCGTTATCGTTGTTTCCATCGCGGATTCCGAGAGCGTGGCTCCACGTGTAGTTCAGGTTGAGCACGAAGGGCCCGCTCTGCTTCATCCACTGCACCACCATGCCGTTGTAATTGGAGTAGCTGCCATGGCGGAACAGGTACAGGTCCGAGTAACCATAGGGACGCCAATCGTTGACCGAGGAAGGGCCACCGATAACGCAAGTGCCCGCGGAAACGCAGGGGTCACTCGCCGATCCCTGGTAGTAGTAGGTGACCCCGGTCACCGGGTCTGGATTGAAGAGCGCACCCGGAGCCGGATAGTTGATGTCGTTGATGGCCACGCCGCCGTCGCCGTTGGCCGAGAGCAGCAGGTCGCGGCTGCGATTGCCCTTGTACTGGAGCTCAAAGGTTGAGTTCCAGGGTGCGTGCTGGTCGATGATGACGTCCCAGGTCTGCGAGTACGGCGCCATGTTGTCGCCGTACATCATTCCGCCCTGGCTCAACGAATTCCTTGCTCCTGCTGCTGCGGCCGCGCAGGTGCTTAGATCGCTGAGGTGGTTGAATGTGCAGTTGCTGGAGTAGTTTTTCAGGCCAAGAGGGGCATCCAGCATTCCGTTCTCGGTCACGTCGTTGTACGCGACATTGAACCGGTAGATGCCGAAGCCGCCGCGAAGGACCGTCCTGCCGTTCCCGAAGAGGTCCCACGCCACGCCTACGCGCGGGTCGGGGTAGAAGCTGTGAGTCGGCCAGCCGGAGATCGGGATGCTGCCGTCGATCCCGTGCCAGACGAATCCGGGCCACTGCGCGGTGCTGGACGCACTGTAAGGCTGGACCGTGTTGTTGGGATTCCACACCATGATGCCCTGATTTTCGTTGGCGGGATACCACTGGCCTTCCCGGTTGAAACGCACGCCGAAATTCAGCGTCACGCGCGGGTGAATCTGCCAGGAATCCTGGGCGTAGAAGTCCATTTCGTTGTACACCACATTGTCCGTGAAGTTCTGGCTGGCCATGCTGAAGCTGACCGCGTGCCCCAACAGCATGTCGGCGTAGATGTTATTCGACGAGTTGGACGCCCAATTATCGAATTCCCACTGTCCAACCGTTCCGCCTCCGCAGCAGGCGCCTTCCGTCTGCACGTTGGCGTAGCGGGCCCAGAAGAAGCCGGTCTTGATGGTGTGGGTGCCCTTGATCCAGGTGAAGTTATCACTGAAGTCGGGCGTATAGCTGTCTTTCCCGGCAGCCTTCCCATACCATACCGGCGAGCTTCCAAAGGAAGAGGCGTTGAATCCCGCCGCCGGAGACGCATTGGGCGTATTGCCGCCGCCCGGAGCGCAGCACCAACTCACGATGTCCGGGATCTGCGGGACCGGCTGGGGGAACGGGGTCTGCACGTTGTAGCCGTAGGTTGCCGGATCGGCTGCTTTTGGATTGGACAGCGTCACCGGGTTAATGAAATAGGCGTAGCCGAAGGTCGCCTCGTTGATCATGGTGGGGCTAATCGTGTTGGTCACGCCGATGGACCACTCGCGACTGAGTTGGGCAGCGGGTGTCTGGGATGGGTAGGGGACCGCATCACCCGCCCACCACCACAGGCCCAGGTTGTTGATGTCCGACTCGGTTTGCCGCGTGAAGGAGACGAAGCCCTTCATATTGTCGGTGACGTTGAAGTCGCCACGGATGTTCAGTTCGTTGCTGTTGACCGGCGGGCGATCCAGATATTCCGCGTTGAATCCGCCCGTGGTGGTCGGGTCGACCATCTGTAGACCCGGCGCCCCGGCCAGCAGTTTCATCAGGATCTGCCCGTTGGGATCGATCAGGCTGGGATCGACGATCTTGCTGCCAGAGACTGTGGGATAAGTGCCAGCGGCGATCGCGGTGTCATAAGCCGCCGGACTGATGGCGTTGCCGCTCGGGTCGTAGAGCGTAATTTGGCCATTATCCACCGCACCCTTGCAGAAATTGCCGTAGTTCCAAAAGCCGCTGTTGTCCGCGCAGGGGACGTTGCTCGACGCGGCGTTCAGCGGGGAGAACGGCGACAAGGTTCCCTGCGTGAAGTCCCCACCCATCATGGCTGGAGTCGGCACAAAGTACTTGTGCAGCGTGCCGGCAGGTTGTTGCTGCAGGCGTTCGAAGCCGACAAAGAAGAAGAGCTTCTTGTGGCTGCGGTTGAAGCCCGTGCCCGGAATGATGACCGGGCCGCCAAGGTTGCCGCCCGGATACCAGTAGTGGTCGATCGGCTTCTTAACATCACTGGCCTTCAGGAAAGCGTCCTCGGCGTTCAGGCTGCCGTTGCGCGTGTACACGTAAGCTTCGCCGTGGAAAGCGGAGGTGCCGCTCTTGCCGACCGCGCTAAACGTGACCGGTCCATGAGCGTGCGCCGCGTCGAACGACGAGTCTTGGATGGTCACTTCCTGCGTCATGTCCTGGTTGACGTTGGCGATCTGCGTCCCCTGGTTGCCGGCGTCGGTGATCACCGAGCCGTTCATGATCAGTTGCATTCCCCCGTTCGGTGCCGTGCCACTGGAAGAGAACATATCGATAGGACCACTGTTGATCTGCGTGAGCGCGCTGCTCCACTCCGTGTTGCTCAGGCCGCTGTTGATGGCCATGCCCGGCATCAGCTTGATCAGTTCCGCGGCGTCGCGGCCCTGAACGGCGAGCTGGCTCACCATCGTGTTGTTCAGCGTGTCGCTGCTGGCGCCCGTGGTGACGGGAACGGGCAGCGATTCCGCCGTGACGGTGAGCACCTGGCTGACGGAACCGACCTTCAGCCGAATGGCCGGAACCGTGCGGCTCTCGCTCTGGTTCAGCACGATCCCCTTTTCTTCCCAGGTGGCGAATCCGTTGGAAGAGACGGTCAGCGTGTACGTACTCGGATTGATGGCGATGAAGTTAAAGCTGCCGTCTTTGTTGGTGGTGGCAGTGCGCTGCACCTTGGTGGCTTGGTCCGTGAGTACCACCTTGGCGC
>Ga0208140_1000078_pt1 | contig 20429 bp, 12 predicted proteins | sample SF_Rice_5C_0N_40_FD_185616 | JGI IMG/M metagenome (GOLD analysis project Ga0208140, IMG submission 185616) | Rice paddy soil microbial communities from Twitchell Island, California, USA - SF_Rice_5C_0N_404 (SPAdes) (version 2) | ecosystem: Environmental > Terrestrial > Soil > Paddy field/soil ... | reverse complement strand
GCGTAAATCGGCCGGCACGCTGTGTACCGCGCCGGGGGAGATCGCTTTCTTCGGCATGGGTTTCATTCTACCCCTGCCACGCAAACCGCCGTGGGGCGCTTGTAACCTTTTCGCCGGCGGGCACTCTATACTCATGGGCAGCCATGGAACTGCTGGAAAAGGCGCGGATCGAAGGATGGACGGACGAGGAAGTGGTGGAGCGCGTGCTGGCGGGAGAAACGGCGCTCTACGAAATCATCATGCGCCGCTACAACCAGCGGCTCTATCGCGTGGTGCGGGCGATACTGCGGGACGAGGGCGAAACCGAAGACGTCATGCAGGACGCCTACGTCCGCGCCTATCAGCACCTCAGCCAGTTCGAAAACCGCGCGCCCTTTGCTACCTGGCTGACGCGAATTGCCGTGCATGAAGCGCTGGCGCGCCTGCGCCGCCGGAACCGCACGCAGCCGCTCGAATTGGCCGTAGACGATGGAGCATCTGCCATGAATCCTTCCGACTCATCGCCCGATCCGGAGCAGAACACCTCGCAAGCGGAACTCAGCCGCATGCTGGAGGAAGCCATCCTGGCCCTGCCGGAGGACTATCGCGCCGTGCTGATGCTGCGCGACATCGAGGAGTTGAGCACAACGGAAACGGCGGCGGCCTTGAGCCTCACCGAGGACAACGTCAAAGTGCGCCTCTTTCGCGGGCGCGCCATGGTGCGAAAAGCCCTCTTCGAGCGCGTGGGCGCGTCGGCCAAGAGCGCGTTTCCCTTCATGGGCACGCGCTGCGACCGCATGGTCGAGCGCGTCTTCCGAGCGCTGGCCGCGGTGGATGAAGAAAAGCGCTAATCCCCTCATCGTTTTCCCTCCAAGTCGGGCGAATTGACTTATAATCTGCGCTTCGTTGCGCCGTTCCCGCGGGGAAGGGAACACGCGACGTTTACCGGGCCTGTCGCGAGATTGTGGATCGCGCTGCGGCCCGCAGAAGTTTGCCTGGCCACGATACCTGCAGCCTGCGTTTATGCCGCAGAGGTTTGCCGGAGCACGTCGAAGAACGTTAGGAGACGAAGGATGAAAACCGCGTTGCTGTGCCTGATTGCGACCCTGGCCCTGGCTGTCGGCATTCCCGCTCGGGCGCAAAGCATCGAGGGAGAGTGGCAGAGCACTGTGCCCGTGTCTCGCGTGAACCGGCCCATCGTCGTGCATCTCTCGAACGCGAATGGCGTGCTGCGCGGAACCCTCGATTATCCTGACGACTTCAATTTCGGCAACCCGCTCGTCGGGCTGACATTCAAGGATGGAAAGCTGAACTTCCGCGAAGGCGACATTTCTTTCACCGGGACGCTCGCCGCGGACGGAAACACGCTCAACGGAACTTTCACCGTGTATAACGTCGACGTTCCAGGAACGCTGAAGCGCGCCACCGCGCCGCCGACCCGGGCGGAAGATGCGCTGGAAAGCCTGAAGAGTTTCACGCGCTTGCCTGCGGACGCATGGAAGTTTCACGCGGGCGATGTGCCGCACGGGGAGAACGTGAGTCTCGACGATTCGAGCTGGCAGACGGTGCGCGGAGGCAGCGAGGCGCCCAACGACGCGGTGTGGTACCGGCGCGAAATCGAGGTCCCCAAAACGCTGAACGGCTACGACCTGACCGGCACGCGCATCTGGTTCCAGTTCGTGGCCTACGCGAACGGGCCCATGCCGCAGATCATTTACTTCAACGGGCGGCGCGTGGCCATGGGCGACGACCTGGAGCCCATCGTCCTGTTCGACAAAGCGCAGCCGGGCGACAAAGTTCTGGTCGCGGTGAAGCTGCTGCATACGGTCGACAAGAAATATTTTGCGGGGGCGGACCTGAAGATCGACTTCTCCCCAACGCGTCCCAATCCGTCAGACCTTGTGCAGGAAATCGAATCGGTCGCCCTGTTGACCCACGACCAGCGGCAGAATTCCTCCGCCGTGCAGCAGGAACTGGAAACCGCGGTGGATGCCATCGACCTGGTGGCGCTGCACCGGGCGCAGCAGCAGCAATTCGACGATTCGCTGCGCAAGGCGCAAAGCGCGCTGACAAAAATGCAACCGCTGATTCAGGGCACCACCGTCCGGCTGACGGGCAATTCGCACATCGACGCCGCCTGGCTGTGGCCCTGGACCGAAACGGTGGGCGTCGTGCGCGATACGTACGGCACCGCGCTGCAATTGATGGACGAATATCCGCAGTACACCTTTTCGCAGTCGGCCGCGCAGTACAGCCAATGGCTCGTCGACAAATATCCCGATGAATACAAGCAGATTCTCGAACGCGTGCGGCAGGGGCGCTGGGAACTGGTCGGGGGAATGTGGGTCGAGCCGGATTTGAACATGCCGTGCGGCGAGTCGCTGGTGCGGCAACTGCTCGTGGGGCAGGAATACTTCAAGGACAAATTCGGAGTGGTAGCGAAAATCGGCTGGAACCCCGATTCATTCGGCTACAACTGGCAGCTTCCTCAGATCTACAAGAAGTCGGGGATCGATTACTTCGTTACCCAGAAGATGGCCTGGAACGACACGACGCAACTTCCGCTCAAGCTGTTCTGGTGGGAATCGCCCGACGGCAGCAAGATACTCACCTATTTCCCGCATGATTATGCCAACGGCATCGACCCCGTGCGCATCGCCGGAGATATCGCCACGGCGCGGCGCTTCAATCCCGGCTTGACCGAGATGATGCACCTGTACGGCGTGGGCGATCACGGCGGCGGGCCCACGCGCGCCATGCTGGATAACGGTGTGCACTGGTCGGATGACACAAATCTGGTCTATCCGCCGGTGAAGTGGGGCACCTCGCAGCAATTCTTCGACGATGTCCAGGGCAAGCTGGATACGAAGGATTCGCCGGTGTGGAATTACAAGACGCTGGCGGAGGGCAATACGGCGCTGCCCACTCCTCCGGCGGGCGAAATCGCCATTCCCACCTGGGATGACGAACTGTACCTCGAATATCATCGCGGCGTTTTCACCACGCAGGCCACGCACAAGCGCGAAATGCGCCAGTCAGAGACGGAGATGCTGGACGCGGAGAAAATTTCATCCCTCGCCTGGCTGGATGGCGCGTCCTATCCCGAAAAGCCGCTTACCGAGGCCTGGAAGAAGGTGCTGTTCAATCAATTCCACGATTTGGCGGCGGGCTCGGGAATCGCCGAAATTTACAAGGACGCGGACCGCGACTACGCCGTGGTCAAATGGACCGCCGATGATGCCAGCAAGCGCGCGTTCACGCGGCTCGCCAGCGAAGTCGACACGAGCACGACAACGGGTATCCCGGTGCTGGTGTGGAACCCGCTGGCATGGACGCGCACCGACCTGGCGCACATCAAGGTGCAGATGCCGGCGCCCGAGCCGAACGGTATCGCCGTGGTGGACGCCAAGGGAGTCCCGCTTCCGGTGCAGGTGGTGTCGCAAAATGCGGCGACCAGCACGTACAAGCTGCTGGTCGAGGCCAAGGACGTTCCCTCCATGGGCTACGAAGTTCTGCACGTGGTTGCCGGGACGCGCCCGGTGGCTTCGGATTTGAAGGTGAACGGCCTGACCCTGGAGAACAAATTCCTCCGCGTGGTGGTGAATCCGCAGACGGGCTGCATCACCAGCCTGGTCGACAAGCAAACGAATTTCGACTCCATTGCAGCCGGCGGCTGCGGCAACGAACTCATCGCTTTCCAGGACAAGCCCAAGGATTACGACGCCTGGAACATCGACGCCGATTTCGACAAAGTGTTCACCAAACTCGACAAGGCCGATTCGGTGAAGCTGATCGAGCACGGCCCGCTGCGCGCCACCATTCGCATCGTGCGCACCTGGGACAAGTCGAAATTCGTGCAGGATATTTCACTCTACGCCGGGATGGACCGCGTCGATGTGGCCAACGACATCGATTGGCACGAAACGCACATCCTGCTGAAGGCGGCGTTTCCGCTGGCCGCTTCCAGCAGCGAAGCGACCTACGAGATTCCCTACGGTACGATCGAGCGGCCGACGACGCGCAATAACAAAGTCGAGGACGCCAAGTTCGAAGTGCCCGCGCTGAAGTGGGCCGACCTCGGCGACGCGCGCCACGGCTTCAGCTTGATCAACAACTCGAAATACGGCTACGACGCCAAGGGCAACGTTCTGCGGCTTTCGTTGCTGCGCTCACCCACCTGGCCCGATCCCAACGCCGACCGCGGGCGACAGCGCTTCAGCTATTCGCTCTACCCGCACGCGGGCACCTGGAAACAGGCCATGACCGTGCGCCGCGGCTATGAGTTCAATTATCCCTTACTGGCCATGCAGCTCGAATCGCATGAAGGCCGGCGTCCGGCAGAGCACTCCTTCGTGACCATCAGCGATCCCAATGTGGTGCTGACCGCGATGAAGAAAGCGGATGACGCCAACGCCATCATCCTGCGCTTCTACGAATGGGCCGGCTCGACCGGCAGCGTGCAGATCGGTGTTCCGCCCGGCGCCACCTCGGCTACGTTGACCAATCTGATGGAACAGCCCGAGGGATCGCCCCTGCCAGTCGTCGCCAATCACGTCACCGTGCCCGTGCATCCGTACGACATTGTGACGGTGCGCGTCGACTATCCGCGCGCGGCAGGCAAGAGCAAAGAGTAATAGCCGGCTCAGGGGCTACGACGCGGTCTCGCGGAGGGATTGACGAATCGCGCTAGCCGGCCGCGCCCTGTGCGGTCGACGGAACCTTCGCGTTTCCCTCCCGCGATGGAAAGCCGTGACGAAACAGGTGCCTCGTCGCCATGACCCAAGCTGAAAAGGCAAGAATCTTCCGCGCGCTGCACGAGCGTGACTCCGCCTTCATCATCCCCAATCCGTGGAATGCAGGAAGCGCGCGGCTGTTGGCGCATCTGGGCTTCGAGGCTCTGGCCACAACCAGCATGGGCTACGCGTTCTCGGTTGGGCGCCCGGACGGCTCGCTCAGCCGCGACGAAACGCTCGATTACGCCGCCGCGATAGTTCGCGCCGCCGACCTTCCCGTCAGCGCCGACCTCGAAAACGGTTTCGGAGATGCGCCGGAAGCGGCGGCGGAAACGATAGGCCTCGCCGCCGGCGTGGGCCTTGTCGGCGGCTCGATCGAGGACGCGGCGCGGCGTGAGAACGAGCCGATCTACGAACGGAAACAAGCGGCGGAACGCGTCCGCGCCGCAGTCGAGGCGGCTCGCAGCCTCCCGTTCCCGTTTACCGTGACCGCGCGTGCCGAAAATTATTTGCATGGCCGCCCGGACCTGAAGGACACGATTGAGCGCCTGCAGTCCTATCAGGAAGCGGGCGCCGACGTCCTCTACGCGCCGGGGTTGACCCGCCCCGAGGAGATCGCGGCGGTGGTGCGTTCGGTGGATCGTCCGGTAAACGTGCTGGCGGGGCTGGCCGGCATGCGCCTGAGCGCCGCAGAGCTTTCAGCCATCGGAGTGAAGCGCATCAGCGTGGGCAGTTCGCTGAATCGCGCGGCGTTGGCCGGGTTTCTGCGCGCCGCCAGGGAAATGCACGAGCGCGGCACGTTCACGTTCACCGAAGAAATGGCCAATTCCCGCGACATCACCGCGATTTTCAAGCAGTGGTCCGGCTGACGTCCGGCGCGCCGCTCCAGAGCCCGCGCTGGAAACGATCAGGCCGTTCCTCTAAAAGCCGTACCTGGCGATGATGGCGCCGTTGGTTTTGCGGATCAACGCCATGGCTGCGTGCTCGGCGGGCAAGCGCAGCTTCAGCTCACTATGGCTCGTCCTGTCGACCAGATCCAGGTCGTAGTCCCGGTCCGTTTCGGAAACCATCACGTACAGCACCGCATCGCGCAGGATCGTCGGATAAATCAAAACGCCCGGCGCGGGCGCGGACTTCAATTCAAACGGCGATGTAAGCCCGATGTCGCTGAACACCGCGGAATAGAGTTTCGCCGCGGCCTGCTCGCCCTCCGCCAATTCGACCGGATACGGCGCCCAGAAAATATGGCCGCTTCCCTCGGCGAGTTTCTTCAACTGCTGGCCGCCCTGAAATTGAAACGTTTCGAGCCAGGTTTGCGCGTTGAAATCAAAGGCGAGCGGAATGGTTTCGCCCTTCGCGGTCATCGTGGCGTTGTGAATCGTCAGCGGCACAACCGTCGCACCGTCCAGGCCGACCGACGCCGCGCGATTCACGCGATGCCAGTGCGCGTCGCGCTCGATGGGCCCGGTGATCAGAAGATTGCCGCCTGCCTTCACGTAGGCGAGCAGCGTGTCCCATGTGGGACCGGCCAGCGCCTGTGCCGAAGGCAAGATGGCCAGCTTCGGCTCGCCCATCTTCGCGATTTGGTTCGCGGCAATCACGCGCACCGGCACTTTCGCGACGTACGCCGCCGCGCGCACCGCGTTGCGCTGCGCCGCGATTTGCAATTCGCGAATGGCGGAGAATTGCGCGGCTTGCGACGTAATGATGGCAACGTCCGCGGGCTGCGGGTCGCGCAGGCTTTCGTGAATTTCGCCGGCGAACTTCGCCATGTCACGCAAGACGGTCGCTTCCGGCTTTTCCGTGGCGTCTGCGCGCAACGCTCCGATGGGCACCTCGTTGCCCGAGGTCATATAGTCGTTCGAGTTCCACAGCCATTGAATTGCGCCGGAGCCTTCGACAAAGGACAACGCGTACTTGCGTTCAAGCAAATCGGCGTCCGCTTGCGGTGTGCGCCGCGCGATTTGATCGAGCGTCATCTCGCGCTGCAGGCCCGTTTCCTGGATCAGCATGGGCAGCCCGGGCTGCTTGGCGACCAGCGAATCCCACAAGAGCGCGTCGTTGTTCCACCAGGAATGATTGGTGGTGAAATCGACGTAGGGTCCGAAAAACGCGGGCGAGAGGCGGTCGTCGAAGCCGCCTTCATCCTGCCCGATGGTGATCAGTTGCTGCGAGCCCGTGGCGCGAATCGCGCTGCGCAGATTTTTCACCCAGTCCGCAAAAGTGTCCTCCGCGAACTCGAAGAAGTCGTAGAGCTTCAGCGAGTTTGGCCCCGTGTACATCCCGCGCGGATCGAATTCAGCTTCGGTGGGCACAGGCAGCGTCGCGCCGGGCGCCAGAAAGGGAAGATTCCAATCGTCGGCCAGCGCCGCGCGATCCGGATAGCGCGCGTCGAGCCAGCGATTCCAAGCGGCCAGCTCGAACGGATCGCCGTTCGGCCGCATTTTCCAGGTGTACTTGGAAAAACTCGGCTCGTTGATCAGATCCCAGGCGAGGAAGGGAACATTGTGGAATCGCTCGACCACTCCCGAGATCAGATTCGTTTCGCGCCGCACGGCCTGCGGATCGAGGTAGGCATTTTCGCCGCCCAGCACATCGGGCAGAAAAGCGAAGAACTCGAATTGCACGGGCAAGCCGTGGCGGCGCGCGGTCATCAAAAACGCTTCCAGCGTGCGCAGCGTGCGCTCGTAGGGCCGCCCTTCTTCATCGCAGAATTTGTCCCAGCCCGTCCACCAGCCGGTGCGGATCATGTTCAAGCCGGCCGCGCTGATCTGGCCCAGGTCCTGGTTCCACACGTAGACGTTGGGATGCTCGAAATAGAGCCGCTGCGCATCGCTGGCCATGTACGTGGTGCCCACCACCGCCAGCGGCTGCCCGTTCAATTCAAAATAATCTGAATTGACGCTGAGGCGCGGTCCAGACCGCAGATAATCGAGGTCGCGAATCCAGAACCCGGAATGATAGATCGCGCGAATCTGGCTGCCGTCGAGCAGTTCCGCTGTGATAGTGAACAGGCCGCGCGTTTTGGGCGCCGGGATCACGATCGGAAGTTCCGCGGGCAGCTTCACCGTCTGTGTCGTCTTCGGCGCGTTCGGTTGATCGGAAGAAATCACGACGCGGACGCTCAGCCCGGATTGCGCGGGCTCCGCCGATTTCCATCGGATCTTCAGTTCCACGGGTTCGCCCGGCAGATACAGCGGATATACCGGATGAACGATGAACTCCTCCGCGCCGCGTCGCGCCGCAAAAACAAGCATGGGGACGATCTCTTTCGCCGCCGCGCTGCTGTAGAAATCGGTGGAGAGATCGGCATTGAGAAAAATCCAGCGGCCGCCCGCGAATTTGTCGCGCACATGGTCGATCTGGATGGCGGGCGCGGACATCCGGCGCCCATTCTTCGTGCCCCAAGCCAGTGCGTCCAGCCGCGCATCGAGCCGCGCTGCCGAGCCGTCGCGGTTGTAGATGTCGGATGAAGTCAGATGAATCACGGGGCTGAACGCGCGCTGCCAGGAAAAGCGCGGCAGATGCTCGACCACCTCCGGATTGTCTTCGAAGCCGTAGCCTTCCGAGCCCGGCGTTTCCTGATACTGATCGATCAGGAGCGGAAGCGAATCGCGGACGCTGTAGGCGCGCAGGTGCCAGCCGGAGTTGTCGTGATACGCCGCGCGCGTGAACGGGCCCCCGCCCAGCACGAGCAGATTGCCGCCGCGCTCGAGGTAAGCGTAAATGTCCGGCCAGGCCGCTTCGGGATACGCGGAACCGTAGGGCAGCACCAGCAGGTGCGTCGACGCGTCCCCGAGCACTTCGTGCAACTGATCCGCGCTGACCATGCGCGCGCCGGCCACCAGCGACGTCAGCTCTGCCTGCGATGGCGCCGCGGAATCGGCGGCAGGGAAGCCGGGTTCATAAAAAACGGCGATTCCCGATCCTTGCGCGTGCAGGGAAGATGCCGCCGCGAAAAATACGAACGCATAGAGCATAACTACCGTCAGAAGCGCGTTTGTTCTCATGTATGATGACTCCTCGGAACACGCTGTTTTAGGACAAGCGCGCCGCACATGCAACCGGAAGTTTCGGCGCGGCAGCCGGCGGATTGATTCCGGCGGGCGGAACGCTATGAGCGCGCACGCGCGGGCGGACATTTCGAGCGCAATGAAAACGATCGAAGAGCTGAAGTCGCGGTTCCGCGAAGTGCATGGCCAGGACGCCGTAGTTTATCGCGCGCCGGGGCGCGTCAACCTGATTGGCGAGCATACCGATTACAACGACGGCTTCGTTTTTCCCGCCGCCATCGATTTGTTCACCTGGGTAGGCGTTGCGCCGCGCGATGACGCGCGCATTCGCGTCCGTTCCGAAGATTTCAATGAAGCGGTGGAATTCGAAATTGGCGCGCTGCCGCGCGACACCGATCCGGCATGGAGCCGCTACATTGCGGGCGTTGCGCTGATCCTGCAGCGCGACGGCCAGCGCCTGAACGGCGCGAACCTGCTCATTCGCGGCGAAGTGCCTATCGGCGCGGGTGTGAGTTCTTCGGCGGCGCTCGAAGTGGCGGCGGGATTTGCGCTGCTGGCCAATTCCGGCGTCACCATGGAAGGACGCAAGCTGGCGCGCCTCTGCCAGCAAGCGGAAAACGAAATTGTGGGCGCGCGCTGCGGCATCATGGACCAGCTGGCCTCGGCCTGCTGTGCCGCCGATCGAGCCCTGCTGCTCGATTGCCGCTCGCTCGAATATCGCATGCTGCCGCTGCCCGCGGGAGTGCGTCTGGTGATCTGCAATACCATGGTGAAGCGCGAGCTGACCGGCAGCGCTTACAACACGCGCCGCGCCGAGTGCGAAGAGGGCGTGCAAATCCTCGCGAAGCGCTTTCCTGCCGTGCGTGCGCTGCGCGATGCGACGATCGAGCAGCTCGACGAGTGCCGCGCCGCCATGCCCGAAAACGTGTTTCGACGCTGCCGCCACGTCATCACGGAAGACGCGCGCGTGCTGCAGGCGGCCGAAGCGCTCGAAGGCAACCGGCTCGACGATTTGCGCCGCGCAATGGCCGAATCGCACCGCAGCCTGCGCGAAGATTACCAGGTGAGCTGCGCCGAGCTTGATCTGCTGGTCGAGCTGGCCAATCGTGAACGCGGCGTGCACGGCGCGCGCATGACCGGCGCAGGTTTTGGCGGATGCACCATCAACCTCGTCGACGCCGAATGCGTCGATGATTTCCGCGAGCACGTTTCGGCCGGCTACGAGCAGCGCACGCGCATCAAGCCCGACATTTATGTCTGCCACGCCGCGGACGGCGTGAAGCGCGCCGAATAACGATTCGAGGCGCAAGAAAGACAAGAAAGATCTGATGCCCCACAATTTCGCGGAGACACCTCACCGGCGATTCAATCCCTTGCTGTGCGAGTGGGTGCTCGTTTCGCCGCACCGCACGCAGCGCCCCTGGCAGGGGCAAATCGAAGCGGTGCAGCCGGAGACGGCCGTCGCGTACGATCCGACGTGCTACATGTGCCCGGGAAATACACGCGCGAACGGCGCGAAAAACCCCGAGTACAAAACCTCGCTCGTCTTCGACAACGATTTCCCCGCTTTGCGCCCCGAAACCCCGGACGATACCCTGGAAGATGGGCTGCTTCTCGCCCGCAGCGAAGCGGGAATTTGCCGCGTGGTTTGCTTTTCGCCGCGGCACGATTTGACGCTCTCGCGCATGGAGCCGGCAGCCATTCGCGAAATCGTCGATGTGTGGGCCGCGCAGTATGCCGGGCTGGGTGCTCTCAAGAATATCCGCCACGTGCAGATTTTCGAGAATCGCGGCGCCATGATGGGCTGCAGCAATCCTCATCCGCACGGCCAAATCTGGGCCACTTCCAGCATCCCGAACGTTGTCGAGCGCGAGCTGAACTCGTTCGTCTTTCAGCGCATGACGCACAATCGCTGCCTCCTGTGCGATTACCTCGCTCAGGAAGAAAACGCGCGGGAGCGGCTCGTCGGCGAGAACGCCGATTTCGTTGCCCTCGTCCCTTTCTGGGCCGTGTGGCCGTTCGAAACCATCATCGTTTCCAGGCGCCATGCAGGTTCGCTTGCGGAACTGTCTCCCGCGGAACGCGATTCGCTAGCGGACTTATTGAAGCGGTTGACGACGCGCTACGACCGTCTCTTCGACGCGCCGTTCCCCTATTCGATGGGATTCCACCAAAGCCCCACCGACGATGCGGCGCATCCCGAGTGGCATTTGCACGCGCATTTTTATCCGCCGCTGCTGCGTTCGGCGACCGTGCGCAAATTTATGGTCGGCTTCGAAATGCTGGGCAGCCCGCAGCGCGATTTGAGCGCCGAGCAGGCGGCCGAGCGATTGCGCGCGGCGAAAGAGACGTGACTTTCTCTTCCGCTTTGCAATCGCGGCGCGATTCGTGCTTCGACGGCGGGAGCGAGGACGAGAACGACGACCTGAACGACGAAAGGAATCTATGGCCATTCTGGTGACAGGCGGTGCGGGCTACATCGGCAGCGTGACGGTCGAGCTGCTTCGCGCGAAGGGCGAGGCCGTGGTTGTGCTGGACGACCTCTTTCGCGGCCACCGCGAAGCCCTTGCGCTCGATTTGCCCTTCTACCAGGGAAAGGTCGGCGACCGCGGCCTGATCGCGCGCATCGCGAAAGAGCATCGCATCGACGAGTGCGTTCATTTCGCCGCCCTCGCTTACGTCGGCGAGTCGGTTGAAAATCCCGCGCTGTATTTCGAAAATAATGTCGAGCAGGGTGTCGCCTTCATCAGCGCGCTTGAACGCGCAGGCGTCCGCCGCTTCGTGTTTTCCTCCACCTGTGCCACCTACGGCGAGCCCAAGCGCATCCCCATCACCGAGCAGGAGCCGCAGTGGCCCGCGAACCCCTACGGCTGGTCGAAGCTGCTGATCGAACGCCTGTTGGCCAGCTACGACCGCGCCTATGGCATGAAATTCGCCTCGTTGCGCTACTTCAACGCGGCCGGCGCCACCGCGCGCTGCGGCGAGCACCACGAGCCCGAAAGCCACCTGATCCCCAACATTCTTTCTGCCGCGGCGGGAGAAAAACCGGAGGTGAGCGTCTTCGGAAATGATTATCCGACGCCCGACGGCACCGCCATCCGCGATTACGTCCACGTCGCGGATTTGGCGGACGCGCATATTCGCGCCCTCGAACACCTGCGCCAGGGCGGAGCCTCCGATTTTCTCAATCTGGGAACGGGAGACGGCTACTCGGTTCTCGAAGTGATCGAGGCCGCGCGAAAAATCACCGGCCGTTCGATTCGCACCCGCAGCGAGCCGCGCCGCCCAGGCGATCCGGCGCGCTTGGTCGCGGACGCCGCGCGCGCGAAAGAAATCCTGGGATGGTCTCCCGCGGCGGGTTTGGAAGCGATCATTCGCTCCGCCTGGGAATGGAAGCAACGGCATCCGCGCGGCTACGGCGCGTGAGCGCCGTTGCGAGCCGGCAGTTGTTGGCAGCTTTTGTCGCGCGGCTCAGCTCGTCTTGAGCCCGTTCGGCACCAGCGGCATCGCGCGCAATCGCACGCCCGTCGCATCGAAAATCGCGTTGCCAATGGCGGGCGCGACGCCCATCAACGGCGCTTCGCCCGCCCCCGCCGATGGAATATCCTTGCGGTCGATCAGCACCGCCTCCATTTGCGGGATGTCGCTGAAGCGCGGCACGCGATATTGCGCGAAGCGCGGATTCAGAATCTTTCCGTTGGCGAACTGAATGGCCTCGAACAGCGCGCCGCCCAACCCCATGATGTTTCCGCCGATAATCTGATTGCGCAGGCCGTCCGGATTGACGATGGCGCCGCATTCGAACGCGACCACCACGCGCATCACGCGCACCTCTCCGCTCGCGCGATCGACCGCCACCTCCGCGCACGTCGCCACGTTTCCGCCCTTCTCGAACCCGCCGCCCATCCCGAAACCGTGCCCCGGCTTCTTCGTCCCGCCCCAGCCGAATTTCTTCGAAGCGGCTGCAAAGACCGCGCGCAGTCGCTCGTCCTTCAAATTCTTCATGCGGAATTCCAGCGGATCCATCTTCACTTCGTGCGCCAGCTCGTCCATGAACGATTCGCGCGCAAAATGGTTCGCCGTGGCTGCCAGCGCGCGATACGATCCCTGGCGCAGCGGATATTCCGTGGGATGGAAGGCGATGCGCTGGTTCGCAATGTCGTAGAACGTGCGGATCGCCGACTCGCCGGAATTGTAGTTGTGGAACTCCCACGCCGTGATGGTGCCGTCGTTGCGCACCCCCGCCGAAACTTCCATCACGCCCACGGGACGGAAATACGCCCAGGTGAATTCCTCTTCGCGCGTCCAGATCAGTTTCACCGGACGCTTCGCCGCGCGCGCCAACCGCGCCGCTTCGATCGCGCATTCTCCCGTGTGCTTTCCGCCGTAGCCTGAGCCCATGTCGGGCATCAGCACGCGCACTTTTTCTTCCGGAAGATGAAACGTCTGCATCAGCTGTTCGCGCACTCCGAACGGGCGCTGCGTCCCCGTCCACACCGTCAAATCGTCGCCCGACCACTGCGCCAGCGCGGCGCGCGGCTCCAGCGGCGTGTGCGCGATGTAGGCCACCGTGTACGTCTGGCTCAGCCGGTGATCCGCCGCACTCATCCCGCTTTCCATCGAGCCCAGTTCGAAGTCCGACCGGCGCTCCCCAAGATCGCCGCCCACCTGCGCGGGATGCGTCTTGATGTACTCGTAGACGTTCTCGCTCGTCGGCTGGCCCGTCTGTTCCTTCCACTGCGCCCGGATCGATTTCAGCGCGCGCGTCGCCTCCAGTTCCGACGGAGCGGCCACGCCCACGAAGTCCCCGTCGTGCACGAATACGACGCCCGGCATCGCCGACGCGTCCGCCGCGCTCACCGAAACCAGCGTCGCTCCGAACGATGGCGGACGCAGCACTTTCCCGATGAGCGTCCCCGCAAGTTTCTGGTCCGCGGGATACTTGTGCTTCCCCGTGACAAAATCGCGCCCGTTGATTTTCGGAATCGCCGTGCCTTCCACCGTCCATTCCGCCGCCGGTTCCAGCGGGTCTTCTTCCGGGATCAACGCGGTCAGCTGTTGCCCCTTCACCAGTTCCGCGTACTCGACCGTGCGTTTCGTCGACGGATCCGTGATCTTGCCCTCCGCCGCCACCAGCTTCTGCGCGTTCGCATTCCACTGCTTCGCCGCCATGGCCACCAGCGCCTCGCGCGCTGCCGCCGCCACACGTCGCAGCCGCAGGTTCATCGTCGGCGTGGTGCGGCTGCCGAACGTGCCCATGTCGAACGGCGTCAGCTTCGTGTCGCCCATCACCAGGTCGATTCGCCCGATCGGGAAGCGCAACTCTTCCGCGATGGCTTGGCTCAGCGATGTTCGGATGTTCTGCCCGATTTCCACTTTCCCCGTGTAGCCCGTCACCGTGCCGTTCTCGCCGATGTACAGCCACGCGCTGATTTGGCGCGGCAGCTGTTCGCCCATGAACCGCCGGCGCCGCCCGCCGCCCGATTCCTGAAACGCGAACGCATCCTTCAGCACGCAGGCCACCAGCAGCCCCGCGCCCAGCGCCTTGAAGAAATCGCGCCGCTGCAATTCGAAGCGGTACTGCGGTGGCGCATTCAGCTCGTAGCGTTCGATCTCGATTTCGGGCAGCGTCGCCTGCAATTCCGGTTTCTCGTTCATGAGCGCACCCCCTCTTCCGCCTGCCCGTGCATCGCAGCCGCAGCCCTCAGCACCGCCGCGACGATGCGCGGCTGCGTTCCGCAGCGGCAGATGTTTCCTTGCATGTATTCGGCGACCTGTTCCGCCGTGGGGTGCGGATTCGCCTTCAGCAGCGCCGTCGCGGTCACGATCATCCCCGACGTGCAGTACGCGCACTGCATCGCGCCCTCTTCCAGGAACGCTTCCTGCACGGGATGCAGCTGCCCGTCGCGCTCGAGCCCTTCAATCGTGGTGATTTTCTTCGTCCCCACCGACCCCACGCGCGTGATGCACGAGTGCCGCGGGTTGCCGTCGATCAGCACGGTGCACGCGCCGCACTGGCCCTCGCCGCAGCCGTACTTGCTTCCCGTCAAGTCGAGCTGATCGCGCAGCACAAACAGCAGGCTCGCTTGCGGATCGGCCTCCACGCTGTAAACCTTTCCATTGATGTGCAGCTTGATTGCATTGGCCATCGCATCGCCTCGGTGAGATGAACTTCCAAAACCAGGCAGGACTCGCTCGGAAACATTCCTGTTCCTCCGAACTCGATTAGCCTACATCCACACAGGGGCCCCCGAACAGGTTTTTTGACGCCAGCCCAGCCACGCAGGTTTCCACGGTATGCGGGTTTTTTCTCTTTTCGGGCAGGTTGAATCTACTGTCCTGAGTCAGAAACTCGTTGCACGGTTTTTAGGGGGTCGCAGCTTCATCTCCGACATTAGGTCGCCTACTGAGCGTTCCAAAATGTTGTGACGCTTGCGCGCGTGTCATTCCGAGGAGGAGCAGCCCGATTTTCGCGCCTGAAGAGATGGACTGCGCGAAAATCGGGCGGTTTTGCGACGACGAGGAATCTCGGCGCCGGAACGGCGTCACCTCCGGCGTTGCGGCGTGTCGCCGTCTTCCATAGTTTTCGATGAATTAGCAAGGCGCGCGAGCCTCGCCAATTCGCCGGCCGAAATTCGAAGCGCCGCGGGAGGCGGCAAAACAAAAAGCATTTCACCACATTCATCCAGCCCGAAAACCACCCGAAAACGACCCACCCTCTCCGGCGCCCGCTGAATCACATTTCCTGATGCCCGCCATCGCGAAAATGAATTACCATGTCGCGGACTTTGCGGGTAGAGTATCCCGTTTTTAAGTCGATCCGCACCCGACCGGGACGAAAGGCCGCATGACCAAAACAATGATTCCGCGGCCCGCTCGCCGCTTGCCATCTCGCCAGGCAAGCCGCGCTCGGCTGGCCCTTCTGCTCGTCCTTCTTTGTTTCAGCTTTCCGCTGACACTTTTTGCGCAGTCGCCGGACTCGGCCGCCGCCGCGCAGTCGCAAGCGGCTCCCCCGACCGCGCGCGCTACGCAGAATGCCCGCCTCACCGCGCTCGAGTTGCAAGTGGCCGACGCGAAAAGCTCCGCCGACAACGCCTGGATGCTGATCAGCGCCGCCCTTGTCTTGCTCATGACCGGCCCCGGTCTCGCGCTCTTCTACGGCGGCCTGGTGCGCAAGAAAAACGTCCTCGGCACGATGATGCAGAGCTTCGCCATGATGGGCATCGTCACCGTCGTCTGGGCCATCTTCGGTTACAGCCTCGCCTTCGGCCCCGGTACCAGCTTCATTGGCGGCTTTCACCATCTTTTCCTGAGGGGCGTCGGCCTCGCGCCCGATCCCGCTTACTCCGCCACCATTCCCGTCGAAACCTTCATGGTCTACCAGCTCATGTTCGCCATCATCACACCCGCGCTGATCACCGGCGCTTTCGCCGAACGCATGAAATTCAGCGCCATGCTCGTTTTTCTGGTGCTGTGGTCGATTTTCGTTTATGACCCCATGGCCCACATGGTTTGGGGCAAGGGCGGCTTTCTCAACGCCTCGCTCGGCGGCGCGTTTCCCACCCTGGACTTCGCGGGCGGCACCGTCGTGCATGTCACCTCGGGCGTTTCGGCTCTGGTTTGCGCGCTGTACCTGGGCAAACGCCTCGGCTATCCGAAAGAACCCATGCCGCCGCACAGCGTGGTCTTGAGTTTCATCGGCGCTTGCCTTTTGTGGGTCGGCTGGTTTGGTTTCAACGCGGGCAGCGCCCTGGGAGCGGGCGCGCTGGCCACCAGCGCTTTTGTGGCCACGCATTTCGGCGCGGCGGCCGCCGCGGTTGGCTGGACCCTGGCGGAATGGCTCGCGAAGGGCAAGCCCAGCGCCCTCGGCGCGATTTCCGGCTGTGTTGCAGGGCTCGTGGCCATCACGCCGGCGGCGGGATTCGTTTCGCCGATGTCCGCGCTCATCATCGGCCTCATCGCCGGCGCATTCTGCTTCTGGATGGTCACCGCGGTGAAGTCGCGCTTCGGCTATGACGATTCGCTCGATGCCTTCGGCGTGCATGGCGCCGGCGGAACGATTGGCGCGCTGCTCACCGGCGTCTTCGCTTCCAGCGCCATCAATCCCATTTTCAGGGGCGCGGATGGAAAAGTCCTCCCGCTGGGCGTCATCGACGGCAACGCGCACCAGATGCTGAATCAGGCCGTCGGCGTCGCCATTGCCTGGGGCCTGGCGATCGTGGGGACGCTGATCCTGCTCTTCATCGTCGATAAAGTGATCGGCCTGCGCGTCGAGCCCGAGCACGAGGTCCAGGGACTCGATCTCTCGCAGCACGGCGAAGAAGGCTATTACTGGGAGACTTCCGCGTGAGGATTTGTGGGCGCCCTCGTCACCGCGGCATACATTTTGGCGTGGCTGTACAGCCGGAAGTCATCGAGTACAATGACGAACGACGCTCCGGGGTTTAAGGGCAGCGCCGGGTTTTGAAGCAGGGCTCGCGTTGTTCGGCCCGGCTATCTACGTAATCGATCGAGGCGATGCAGATGATCAAAGTCGAAGCGATAATCCAGACATCCAAGCTGGACGCCGTAAAGGACGCGCTGCACGAGGTCGGGGTCGAGGGCATGACCGTGCTCGAGGCCCGCGGACACGGCCGCCAGAAGGGCCACACGGAGGTCTATCGAGGCCGCGAGTACACCGTCGACCTCATCCCCAAGATCAAGCTCGAAATGGTGCTCGCCGACGACATGGCCGAGAAAGCCATCGAGGCCATCAAGAACGCCGCGCGCACCGGCAAAATCGGTGACGGCAAGATCTTCCTCACCAAGGTCGCCGACGCCATCCGCATTCGCAACGACGATCGCGGTGAAAGCGCTCTCTGACCGCGGAATCAGCGGCTCTGCCTGCAGAACGGTTGTCCCGCACAGACCAGGCGTGTCGTTCCGAGGAGGCACGGCGCGCTTCCCGCGACGACCTTCTCCTGCTGCGCGGAAACCGCGTGCGGTGGTGACGCCGGGGATTCCCGGCGACGGAACGGCGAGGGTGCCAGCCGAATGAACGTCTCATTGGGCCAGGAATTGCGCGATTTGTACGCCCAGGAATCCGCGTGCATCCGCGACGCCTTTTCCTCCGGCGGCAGCGGCCGGGAAGCCTTGCTCGCGCGAACCGCCCTGGTCGAATCCATCGCCTTGCGCCTCTGGCGCGAGTTGATTGCGCCCAGCCCCGGCGCCCCGCCGGATTTCGCTCTCGTGGCACTCGGCGGTTTCGGCCGCCGCTGGCTTTTTCCCTGCTCCGACGTCGATCTCCTCTTCCTCTATTCCGGCAGCCCGGCGGAGAAGAAATACAAGGAGCGCGTCGCGCAATTCGCGCAGGAGTTCTGGGACCTGCGGCTGCGTTTGAGCCCGGCCATGCGCACGCTTTCCGAGTGCGACCGCTTCGATCCCGCCAACGCCGAGTTCGTCATTTCGCTGCTCGATTGCCGCTACCTCGCCGGCGACGCCAGGCTTTTCGCGCAACTCCACGAGAACGTCATTCCCAAGCTGGTCGCCCGCGAAGCTGGGCCGCTGGTGCAAAGGCTCGCCGAACTCACCCGCGAGCGCTACTCCAAATTCGGCGAAACCGTTTTCCACCTCGAAAACAACAACGTGAAGGACGGCCCCGGCGGCCTGCGCGACTACAACCTGGCCTCCTGGCTGGAATTGATCGCCCATCTCGAACACCAGCGCTCCTGGCCCGACGAAAAATCCGCGCTGCCCGCCTCCATCCGCCGCCAATTCGAGCCTGCCTTGGAATTTCTGATGTCGGTGCGCTGCTTCCTGCATTTTCGACACTCGCGCGACGACAACACGCTCACCTGGGAAGCGCAGGACGAAGCTGCCGCCCGCCACATTGGCCTGCCGCCGGGCGATTCGCTCGATGCGGCCGGCTGGATGCGCGTTTATTTCAGTCACGCGCGCGCCATTCATCGCGTCTGCCGCCGCCTGCTCGACGAAATCCCCGCGAACCGTCCTTTGCTCTACCGCCAGTTCCAGCACTTGCGCTCGCGCCTCTCCAGCCCCGAATTTTCCGTTCTCGACGGCATGATCTTTCTCCAGGACTCCGCCAGCCCCGGCGATCCGGAAATGATTCTGCGCGCCTTCCGCTTCATGGCCCGGCACGGGCTCCGCCTCAGCACCGCCTTCGAGCGCCACATCGAGGAGGCCCTTCCGGCCATTGCCGCCGCTCCCCCGGATGGCATCGAGCTCTGGCATGCCCTGCAGGAAATTCTTCTCGCCCCCCACGCCGGAAACGCGCTGCGCGAAATGCACGCGCTCCGTTTCCTCACGCTCGTTCTTCCCGAGTTGGCCGGCATCGACGCCCTGGTCGTCCGCGATTACCTGCATCGCTTCACCGTCGACGAGCACACCTTCCTGGCCATCCAGAATCTTCACGATCTCCGCCAGTCACGCGCCAAATGGGACCTGCGCTACGCCGAACTCCTCGACGAGCTCGAACAGCCCGACTTGCTCTACCTCGCCATCCTCCTGCACGACGCGGGCAAGGCGGTGCACGGCGACAACCACGTGCTCGCCAGCATCGCCATCGCCGAAAAATGCGTCGAGCGCCTCGAACTCGATCCACCCGACCGCGATACCGTTCTCTTCCTGATCGAACGCCACCTGGAAATGAGCGCTTTTCTGCGCCGCGATATTTTCGATCCCGAAACCGCGCGCCAGTTTGCCGAGCGCGTGCAGGCTCCCGAGCGCCTGAAAATGTTGTGCCTGCTCACCTATGCCGACATCAAAGCGGTCAGCCCCGAGGCCCTCACGCCCTGGAAGGCGGAGAATGTCTGGCAGTTGTACATCGCCACCGCGAATCATTTCCTCCGCAGCCTGGATGAGCGCTTCCACGCCAGCGGAGACGACGAGGTTATGGCCCACCTGCGCACCCTCGCCCCCGCCGCCGGAAAAAATATGGACGCTTTTCTCGAAGGCTTGCCGCGCCGCTACCTTCGCACGCACGCTGCCGGAGAAGTCATCGGCCATTTCGCCATGGCCGGGCGCCTCGGCGAAGATCCCGTCCAACTCGCTCTTTCACGCGGGCGCCATTGGTACGAGCTGACCCTGGTCACGCCCGACCGCCCCTTCCTGTTCGCCACGCTCGCTGGAGTGCTCGCTGCCTGGGGCATGAACATCGTCAAAGCCGCCGCCTTTTCCAATCAGGCGGGCGTCGTCGTCGACACCTTCTACTTTACCGATCGCTTTCGCACCCTCGAGTTGAATTTGCCCGAGTGGGACCGCTTCAAATCCAGCATTCACGACGTGCTCAGCGGCAAAGCCGATCTCGAGAAGATGCTGCGCGACCGCATGCGCTCCGGTAAAAACGCGCCGCCCAAAGTGAAAGTCGATCCGCAGGTGCAGATTGACGACGCTTGCTCCGCGCAGAGCACGCTCGTCGAGGTGATCGCGCAGGACCAGCCCGGCCTGCTCCACCGCATCAGCTCCATCTTCTCGCGCGAGAATTGCAACATCGAAATCGCCATCGTCGATACGGAAGGGCAGACCGCCATCGACGTCTTCTACCTCACCGCGCACAAGTCCAAGCTCACCCCCGAGCATCAGTCTCGCGTCCGCGAAACCCTCCTCCGCGAACTCGCCCACACCTAGCCCCGTCCTGCCCTAACCGTAGCGCAGGCGTCTCGCCGGCGTTTTTTTCGTCGTTGTACGCAGGCTGGTCGGAAATGTA
>Ga0208140_1000074_pt1 | contig 21376 bp, 12 predicted proteins | sample SF_Rice_5C_0N_40_FD_185616 | JGI IMG/M metagenome (GOLD analysis project Ga0208140, IMG submission 185616) | Rice paddy soil microbial communities from Twitchell Island, California, USA - SF_Rice_5C_0N_404 (SPAdes) (version 2) | ecosystem: Environmental > Terrestrial > Soil > Paddy field/soil ... | reverse complement strand
GGAGCTGAGGCTGCTGCCGCCGAGGCCCAGGCGGCTGAGGCTCTACGAACGGGAACCCGCATCACGGTGGCCGCGGAAGCCGCTGATGCCTACATGCAGATACGCGGCGCGCAGGCGCGCTTAATCTTCGCTAAGGGCCAGATCGCCACTGACGAGCATCTCGTCGAACTGGTGCAACAGCGCAGGGATGCGGGCATCGCTTCCGACCGCGAACTCGCTCAAGCCCAAGCCGTCCTGTCGCAAGCGAAGGCGACGATTCCACTGCTCACAGTCTCTCTCGAAGCACAACTAAACCGGCTGGACGTCCTCATGGGCGCGCAGCCAGGAACGTACGCAGCGGAGTTGAGCCCTGTCGCAGACATTCCCGATGTACCGGAAATCTCCGGTTTCGGCACGCCCACGGACCTATTACGCAGGAGACCTGACATCATCGCTGCCGAGCGAACGGTTGCTGCCTCGAACGCTCGCATTGGCCAGGCTCTCGCAGAATATTATCCAAAGCTCTCTATCTCAGGAATCGTCGGGTCCGAAGCGCTCGCGCCAGCTCATCTCTTCGAGCAGCAGGGATTCCAACCAGTCAGTGTAGTGGGTCTGCGCTGGAGACTCTTTGACTTCGGCGCTGTCGCTGCGGAAGTGAAGCAAGCGCGAGGCGCCAACGCCGAAGCTTTGATCCAGTATCGAAACACTGTCCTTCACGCGGCCGAAGATGTGGAAGACGCGTTCAGCCTGCTCGTCCAATCGGAGAATCGCCGAAATGAAATTATTCGCCAGGTCGCTCAATTGCAGCGGGGGCGTGACTTGTCGGAACAGTCCTACAACGCCGGTGCCATCGCACTCACCGACGTGCTCGACGCAGATCGTCAGTTGCTTGTCGCCAAGGACGAGTTGGCTGTAGCGCGAGAGAGTGCGGCGCGTGCAGCGGTTGGCTCCTATCGCGCTCTCGGCGGCGGTTGGCTCCCATAATCAAAACTCACAAAGAAAAGGAAAAGCCATATGAATCGGATCAATTTCAGTTATTCCGCCCTGGTTCTGGTCGTTATCGGCCTCGCACTCAGCTTAACTGGTTGCGGTCAGAAGCGGGAATTAGACCCAAGAACACAGCCGGAGCTGGTTCGCGTAGTGGAAATAGGTTCGTCGTCCGGGGCAGATCCCGCGTTCACTGGCGTGGTATCGGCGCGTGTTCAGAGCAATCTTGGTTTCCGAGTTCCCGGAAAGATCACGAGCCGCTTGGTAGATACGGGGCAGTTTGTCCGCGCTGGGCAACCGCTGATGACGATTGATCGAACCGACTACGTCCATGCCATTACCGCGCGAACAGAAACCGTCTCTGCGGCAAAGGCCAAAGCCGTTCAAGCTGTCGCCGATGAGGCGCGATATCGCGGTTTGGTCAAGACAGGTGCGGTTTCCCAATCAACTTACGATCAAATCAAGGCCGCATCCGATGCGGCACAAGCTGAGCTCGCTGCTGCCAACGCGCAGGAGCAGGTTGCGAGAGATGAGGGCAGCTACTCCGAGCTTGTCGCCGATGCAGATGGCATCGTGGTCGAGACATTAGCCGAACCAGGACAGGTGGTAATGGCCGGACAGACGGTTGTGAAGCTCGCCCACTCTGGTCCGCGAGAAGCCGCAGTGAACCTCCCCGAGACCCTGAGGCCGGCACTTGGATCGGCGGCATACGCGACGCTCTACGGCAACGCGACGAAATTTCCAGTCCGATTGCGACAGCTTTCCGGTGCTGCTGACCCGCAGACCCGCACCTTTGAAGCACGCTACGTTCTCGAAGGCGCTGCCGCGAATGCTCCGTTAGGAGCGACCGTTACCGTCCACCTCTCCGGCGATGGAGAGACTGACACGTTGCAAGTGCCGGTCGCATCCATTGTCGATCAAGGCAAAGGACCTGGTGTCTGGTTATTGAACGCGTCTACATCCACGGTCACGTTTCAACCCGTGCAAGTACGGCAATTGGGTGAAGAACTAGCCATCATCAGCGGGAATCTCCACCCAGGACAACAAGTCGTAGCCCTTGGAGTTCATCTCCTTCACAACGGCCAACGCGTGCGCGTCGAGACCAAGGCAGAACTTCGATGAGCGAGCACCATATGTCAGAAAAAAACGATGCGGCTGCGAAGCAATTTCTCAACCTGTCCGCCCTTGCAGTCCGCGAAAAGGCGATCACTCTGTTCTTGCTCATTACGATCGTTGCTGCTGGCATCTTTGCCTTCCTGAAACTGGGACGCGCAGAAGACCCTACCTTCACGATCAAAGTGTTTACCGTTGCAGCGGTTTGGCCCGGAGCGACAGCACAGGAGATGCAGGATCTTGTTGCCGAGCCGCTGGAGAAGCGCATGCAGGAATTGCGCGACTACGATCGCGTAGAGACCTTCACCCGGCCCGGACTCGCACTGATGATGGTGTCTCTCAAGGACACTACGCGGCCAGAGGACGTCCCGGAAGAGTTTTACCAGGCTCGCAAGAAGCTAGGCGATGAAGCGCACAAGTTGCCGCAGGGCGTATTCGGTCCCTTCATCAATGATGAGTACTCGGATGTGACATTTGCGCTCTACTCGGTCGAGGCTCCAGACCTTCCTCCTCGGCAGGTCGCGCGTGAAGCCGAAACGCTTCGGCAGCGGATGCTTCATGTGCCCGGCGTCAAGAAGGTCGACATCGTTGGGGAACAACCAGAACGTATTTTTGTCGAGTTCTCGTACGAACGGCTGGCTACGCTGGGAGTAAGCGCACGAGATGTCTTCGATGCGTTGGTTCGCGAGAATGCAGTAACCCCATCAGGATCTATCGATACGAAAGGTCAACAGGTTTACATTCGACTGGATGGCGCGCTCGATGATCTTCAGAAGATTCGGGATACGACGGTTGTGTCAGGCGGCCGCACCCTAAAGCTGTCTGACATTGCCAATGTGAAGCGTGGATACGAAGATCCCGCGACTTTTCTTGTGCGTCATAATGGCCAGCCCGCTTTGCTTCTCAGCATCGTGATGAAGGAGGGCTGGAACGGTCTGGACCTCGGCAAAGCCCTTGTTGCCGAACAAAAGAAGATTTCCGCCGACCTCCCTGCTGGCATCAGCTTCAGCAAAGTAACGGACCAGGCGGTAAACATCCGCGAAGCAGTCGATGAGTTCATGCTGAAGTTCTTTGTTGCTCTTGCGGTCGTGATGCTCGTTAGTATCCTCAGCCTCGGTTGGCGCGTGGGAATTGTTGTGGCAGCGGCGGTTCCGCTGACGTTGGCGGCTGTCTTCGTCATCATGCTTCTCACGGGAAGAGTGTTTGATCGCATCACGCTCGGCGCTCTGATCCTCGGCCTTGGCCTGCTGGTTGATGATGCGATTATCTCCATCGAGATCATGGTGGTCAAAATGGAGGAAGGGTGGGACCGCATCCGGGCGGCCGGATACGCGTGGAGTCACACTGCTGCTCCCATGCTTGCAGGCACGCTTGTCACTGTTATTGGTCTCATGCCCGTGGGGTTCGCTCGATCGAGCGCTGGCGAGTATGCGGGAAACATCTTCTGGGTAGTGGGTTTTGCGCTGCTCACCTCGTGGGTCGTAGCCGTAACCTTTACTCCTTATCTTGGCGTGCAGATGTTGCCTGAGATCAAAGCCCTGTCCGGTGGCCATGCAGCCATTTATGCGACACCCGGCTACGAGAAGCTCCGCCGGCTGATTGCCTGGGCCGTACGCCGGAAGGTCTTGGTTGCTTGCATTGTTCTGGGCACCTTTCTTGTCTCAGTTGCAGGCATGGGACTTGTCAAAAAGCAGTTCTTCCCTCAATCCGATCGGCCTGAACTCTTGGTAGAGGTGACTCTGCCACAAGGCACCAGCATAGAAGCCACCAACGCGAGTACGAAAAAAGTAGAGGAGTGGCTGCGGCCGCAGCCCGAAGCAAAGATCGTCACGGCGTACATTGGGGCGGGCGCTCCGCGCTTCTTCTTTTCGTACAATCCAGAACTCCCGAACCCCAATTTTGCCAAGATTATTGTTCTAACGGCCAATGAAAAGGCTCGAGACCATTTGAAGCTCAGGTTGCGTGAGCGGGTTGAGCAGGGCCTCGCGCCTGAAGCACGTGTGCGCGCCTCTCAGCTCGTTTTTGGACCATATTCACCGTGGCCCGTGGCGTTCCGCGTCACAGGCCCCGATCTGGAAAAGGACCGCGCGATTGCGGCGCAGGTTCAGACTGCAATGCGGGCAAATCCCCATACTCGACAGGTAAATCAGGACTGGGGGGAGCGCGCGCCAACCGTCCATTTTGTACTCGACCAAGCTCGGCTACAACTGATCGGCCTTTCCTCGCACGAGGCTGCCGAACAGATCCAATTTCTTCTGACGGGTGCGCCAGTGACGCAGGTCCGTGAAGATATCCGAACGGCCGAAGTGATCGCTCGAAGTGCAGGTACAGACCGCCTCGATCCCAGCAAGCTGAACGATATGACTCTGATGAATCACTGGGGAAAGGCTGTTCCACTTAGCCAGGTCGGCCACATCGAGATTCGTCCGGAAGATCCGATCCTCAAACGTCGCGACCGCGTGCCAACCATCACAGTGGAGAGTGACATCGACGAGTCTCTTCAGCCTCCCCAGGTTTCTGCGGAGATTGAAAGGGCGATTCAGCCGATCATCGCCAGCCTGCCCGAGGGCTACAAGATCGAGACGGGCGGCAATATAGAAGAATCTGGAAAAGCGAACAGGGCACTGGCGAAGGTATTTCCTGTGATGATCGTGCTGATGCTTACGGTGATCATTTTCCAGGTCCGGTCATTCTCTGCGATGTTCATGGTGGTCCTTACCGCGCCTCTCGGTCTCGCTGGTGTCGTTCCGACATTGCTTCTCTTTCATCAACCATTTGGGTTCAATGCGATCCTCGGCCTGATCGCGTTAGCTGGCATCCTGATGCGCAATACGCTGATCCTTATCGGTCAAATCAAAACAAATCAGGAGGAAGGTCTTGACAGTTATCACGCGGTCGTCGAGGCGACTGTACAGCGATCGCGGCCGGTGATCCTTACGGCCCTTGCAGCTGTATTGGCTTTCATCCCTTTGACCTTCTCAGTCTTCTGGGGGTCGATGGCATACACCCTGATTGGGGGGACTGCCGTAGGTACGGTGCTGACCCTTATCTTCCTGCCTGCACTCTATTCAATCTCGTTTGGAGTAAAACCGGCGGCAGTCTCGAGCGATGAGGCTGAGGCAGCGCTGCGTCCATAGTCGAAATGATTCTTGACAGAAATTAAACGAACGAAAGGAGTCTTATGAAAATCACAGGTCGCACGATCCTTATTACCGGAGGCTCTGCAGGTATTGGCCTCGCGTTTGCCCTCAAGTTTCTCGAACTCGGCAACCAGGTCATTGTGACTGGCCGGCGGCAGACAGTGCTCGATGAAGTGAAGGCAAAGTATCCGAAGCTCCACACGATTCAGGGCGATGTCGCAGACCCCGTGCAAATCGCCTCTCTTGCAACGCGCGTGAAGGCGGAATATCCAAGGCTCGACGTGCTGATGAATAACGCAGGCATCATGCTCCACAAGAACATCAAGGTCCCGGCGACCGACCTCGACGGATTGATGGCCGAGATGAACATCAATGTGGGGGGCGTGATTCGCATGACGTCCGCATTCATCGACATTCTCGCAGCCAACAAGGGAACCGTCATCAACGTATCCTCCGCACTCGCTTTCGTGCCTCTACCTTCTGCGCCAATCTACTGTGCGACTAAGTCGGCGGTTCACGCCTACACCCAGTCGCTGCGGTTCCAATTGGAGGAAACTGGCGTTGAAGTGATCGAGCTCATGCCGCCAGCCGTGAAGACCGACCTGTCGGCAGACATGGTCGAGGGCGACGGCATCACTCTAATGACGACAGACGAATTGGTGAAGCAATCCTTTGCGTCACTCAAGGCTGGTAAGCTCGAGATCCGGCCGGGGCAGTCCAATCAGCTCGCATTCATGCGTCGCTTCGCACCCGATTTCATCAACCGGCAGCTCTGGAAGGCGTCCAAGAAATTGGTGCCGGTTGCAGTGGGATAGGCCCGTTGTCGTCAAGGACGATGGCCACATAACAGGAGTTCGAACGCCGAGGCCTAGATTACTGCCACGCAGCCTTCAGGCCGCCAAGAAAAATCGGGTTCTGAGCGCAAACCTTTGTTGTCGGTTGCGAATAGTTGCGAATTTGAGGGGGGCTTTTGGTCGGCCCAAATCCCGTAAGTGACGCCAGGACGGTGGCTTAGGGATTTTTTACTTGCTGGTTCGGGACCAGGAGGTCGGTGGTTCAAATCCACTCGCCCCGACCATTTTTCCCAAAAGCCAGGGCGCAGAGTCCCGCGGGACACTAACGGTTAGCGGCCAGCCGGCGGCCGGGTAGCGCGGCGGAATCTGTCAGAGTCGCCGCCTTGCGCGAGACCAGATTCAGGCCATGCGCTCGCGCGTCGCGCACCAGCTCTCCGAGTTGGGCGCGGGCGGACGGGGAATTTTCCAGTATTTCGAGCCGCGCGATTGCCAGGCGGGCATCGCATTCGATGCCGTAGTAGCCCAGGCGACGCGCGGCCGCCAGCGCACTCAAAAGCTTGCGCTGCGGCTGCGAAAAATTCGGCTTTGATTTCTTGTTTGCCCGCGCGGAAAGCTCCGCGGCCTGAATGCGCGCGTCCAGAATCGCCACTGGCAGCTTCAGGCTTGGATCGCCGCTCGAAGCGCTCAGGGTCATTGCCTCCGAAATGGCTTGGCGCGCGTCGGCCAGTTTGCCCTCGCGCAGCAAAACCCGCGACAAATCCGTGTTTGCTTCGACCTCATCCAAAACCGCGCTTTCAGCGCGAAACTCCGCCAGGGCTTTTCTGAACGCCTGCTCTGACTCCGGCAATTTTCCTTCTTCGAGAGAAACTCCCGCGAGCGAGGCCTCCGTTTCGGCAATGCCTGCGTAGTTTCCCCTCTGCTGGAATATTCCCATTCCCTGTTGAAAGGTGCCGCGCGCGCCGGACAAGTCATCCTCGGCCACCTGGATGGCGCCCATGACTTGGTCGGCTGCGGCAACGTCATTCGCGTCGTTCTGCCGGCGCGCAATCGCTGCCGCTTGCTCCGTATAATGCTTCGCGCCGGCAACATCGCCTTCATACAACCGAATATTTGCGATGCTGTAGAGTTCGTAGGCGACCTCACCCTTGGAATCGGCGTCTGTGATCTGTTTTCGGGCGCGCTCGTACTGCAATTCCGCGTCATGCAGCTGCCCGTGCAGCATTAGGACGTCGCCCACGTTCCCGATCGCGACCCCGGCGTGCAGAAGGTCCCCGCATTCGGTCCAGGTTGCCGCAGCCTGGCGAAATAGCTTTTCGGCTTGGTCGATTTGCCCCTGATTCTCGTAGGTGATGGCCATGTTGTTGAGCACGACCCCTGTCTTTTCGTGCTCGCCCATGGGAAGCAGAATCGCCAGCGCGCGCCCGTACAGCTCGCGAGCGCCGCTCATGTCTCCCTTGCTGCCGCGGCGGTCGCCCATGGTGCGCAAAGCGTCGGCGGCGAGGAGCCGGTTTCCCGCCGCCATGAGAATGTCGTACGCCTCCTGGCAGTGCCGCACGCCTCCCTGCGGATTGGGGCCGTAGACTTCGCTTACGCATTGCGCGAGCCGGAGCCGCGCGTAAAGCAGTTTTTGGCCCTGCGCGCTGGCTTTGGCAATGGCGCTGCTCAGCAGCGCCTGAGCAACCTTTGGGTCGGTTTCGATCAAGGACTGCGCAAGATCGATGTGCGGATCGTCGGAAGACGGGGAGGGAAGCTTACGAAGTTGTTGAATGACAGCGAGTGCCTCTTCGCTGCGCCCTCCCCCGTTCAGAGCGTCGAACAGAACGAGGCCATAAACCACACTGTCTGGGTGCAGCGAAAAAAGAGCGCGGCTGGCGGCAATGACCTTGTCTTTGTCGTGCAAGCTGCCGTAATAAGCCACTTGCGCAAGGAGCCGGTCGCTTTCGGGAAGACTTCCAGACAATTCGAACGCTTTCTTCGCCTCTGCGCGCGATTTTTGGTCATAGCCCAAATCTCCCCACGCACGCGAGAGCATGAGATGCACCAGCGGAAAATTCGGCGCAATCTGGGCTGCCTGCAGGAACAGGTCCTTTGCGGCGGCCACATCCTCGTCCCGCAATTTTTCCAGTCCGAGCGAATACAGCCGATTCGCATCTGGATCGGACGGCAACGAGGACACCACCCCAGCCTCCTCCGATTCGGAAATCATCGGCAAGCCCAGGCGTTCGCGAAGATCCGTGCCTACCGTCGCCACCAGACCAAAAAATTGTTTCTCGCTTCCGGTCTCAGCGCCTTCGTACAGGATTTCGCCGGTCTGCGCATCCTGCAGGCGAAAATCCACGCGCACGCTGCTGCTTTGCGGGTCGCCAAGGGCCGCGAACGAACCGAGAACCAGGAGGTCGCTGTCCAGAGCCCTTCCAATGCGCGACGCCGTTTGTCGATTCAGCGAATCGGTGTCCGACCAGGGCGCCCCTGCACGGAATTGCGCGACGCTTTCGCCCGGCACCACGCGCAACTTCCCGCCCGCGCCAAGTTCCGTCCGCAGCATTTCGGCCAGCGCGGTGGAAAGCCAGGCGTCGCTCGGCCGGCCCGACGCATTCTGGAAACCGAGAACGGCCACGGAACGCCGCAGCGACCCAATATCGACCGACTTGCCTTCCGCCGAAACCGAAGTGGGCACACCGTGCCTACGAAGAGCCAGGAAAGCTGCCAGCGCGATCGCTGCTGCGGTCACGGCGCTCACCACCATGACCCAGCGCCTTCCCCCGAAGATGAATTGAGATACAGAAGGGCTTGCACTTGGACTGGGTGCGGCCGGCGTCGCCGCATTCGAAGGAACGACCGGCGCCGAATCAATCTCGGCAGGTTCCGGGGAATCTTGCACGCTAACGGGCGCGATGAAGCGGTATCCGCGTTTCGGAACGGTTTCGATGAAACGCGGATTATCCGCGTCGTCGTCCAGCGCAACGCGCAGACGGTTGAGCGCCGCATTCAAGCTGCTGTCGAAACTGACGTAGGTTCCCGCGGGCCAGAGTTCGCGCCGCAGGTCTTCCCGCGTCACGATTTGCCCTGCATGCTCCAGCAGCACGGCCAGAATGCGGAAGGGCTGTTCTTGAAGCCGGATGCGCACACCCTTGCGCGTCAGCCGGGCATTCTCCAGGTCTGCCTCAAATAAACCAAACCGAAATAGCCGAGGGCTGGCACCAGCGCTCATTCGGCCTCACAAGTCGGAAGAGGTTCCGCAGAGTGTATCACGACTTCGCCACAATCGATCATGCCAGATGAGCGGCGGCGCAAAGCCCCCTCTTTTCAAGGGATTGGCTCGTTACAAAACGGTTTGAACCTCGTGCTTTGACTCCCGGCTGCTCTTCCCGTATTCCAGGGTGGTCTTTTCCCAAAAATGCGTTCCGACGAGGTCGAGCGACATGAAACAACCGATGACGTGCTCCAGCCTGGGCTTTGTTGGCCGGGACCTGCTGGTGAGGATCTGCTCGGTGCTCGCCCTGGGCGCCATGACCCTCGCATTGTCTTGCGGCAACGCTGCGGGCCAAGGCGTACTCAAGACCGCGCCCAACATCAACGTCAGTCTGCCTGGACCACAACGACATAATCCACCCGCCGGACGCACCATGCCGGGCACGGTCGAAGGCTTCGTGTACTGGGAGACGCACGCGGTCACCCATAACCCGCCTGGCGCCTGCAACGGATTCTCCGTCAGCGTGATTGCGGGAGGACACGTCCTGCAAGCTGCGAGCGGCCAGTTCGGCGCGAAGCCGATCCCTCAGGTGAAATCTTTCCTGGCTAACGGCACGATCGAGCTCTACGACGTTTGCACCTATGCCTACGACAATCTGCCGGAGAACACGCCGCTGCGCGTCGAGCTGAATATCACCCAGCCCGCGGCGTTTTCGACGGCGGTCGCGCCCGCCACTTCGATCACCGCGCCGATCACCATCATCAATGCGCGCTGCAACATGCTGCCCAACATCGTTACAGCGACGCTGGCGGACCTCACCGCGCATTGGGGCTCCTGCCAGAACATGGCCTTTGACGTGAATTTCCAGCTCGTCCCTGCCAGTGCCGCCAGACGAGGGGCCATGCTTTCGCCTGCAACTCGAACCCTGGTGCAAGCCGCGCCGGGAGCGGCGAACGTCTCCAGTTCCGGTGGAACGCTATTGACTGCTGGCTCAAACGCGACGCTGCTGGGCAGGAGCCAGCAACCCGTTAGTGGCGGCTCGAATACGACCCTGCAGCCTCTTGTGCCGCGCGGCAGTTCGAATACGGGTTCCAGCGGCACAGGCACCACCGGCCTTAGGCCGCTCATCCAGCGCGGGAGTTCAACCGGCGGCTCAAGTACCGCCCCGTCCAGCGCTGGTTCGGAGAAGCCTCTCACGAACGCGGACGTCCTGAAACTGCTGCGCGCCGGCATTTCCGAACAAAACATCCTGGCCACGATCCGAACCCACCGGGCCGCATTTGATGTCTCGAATCAAGCCAGAGCCACCTTCGACAGGGAGTGCGCCGCGATCGAGCCCGCCGGTATGAGTGCCGGCGCATGGGGTACCGAAGTAGCGAACGTCTGGAACACGATGGCAAACGTCGTGATCTGTCAGGAAACGAATGGGCGCGGCGGAGAGGGCTCCTGCGTTCTGAAAGGGAATGGAAAGAACAAGTATGACGCGGTGACCCTCGAACGCGGCGTCACGCAGGACAACGGCTTTGCGAAATGGGCAAGCGGCGGTGCGGGCGGAACAAATGCGGGAACCAACAACGGGAACAAGGTTGCGGACGATCTGAACCCGCAACCCTTGCCGCCCAAGAGCACATCCGCTATCACCGGATCGCGAGCTTCAGAACAGAAATCGAGCGCCGCGCTGGCGAACGCTCGGGTGATAGGGCACAAGGTGCCGATCACAATCAAACGGAGCGTTTCTCCGGCCAATGCCGCGATCCTCGCCACGCTGCAGAAGCAGCGGCAAGCTGCCGGTGCCGAAGAAGCGCAGATGATGAAGCTCGGAATTCGGCCTGCGACCATGACAAGCACGCCAGGTCCATCGCAACCGATGTCCGCGTCGGTTGGTGGCAGCGGCACGCAGCTCAACAACAGGGCTACGGTCAACTCGACAGCGACTGCCCCAACCGCAAACACGGCGCCGTCCTATTCCCAGCGCATGGGCACGAACGCGACCGCGCATCTGGGGATCTCTGAATCTCTCGCCGTGATCTGCGCGCAGGATCCGACCATGAGGATTGTGACGGTCAGCGGTTCAGCGTCCCCCGCAACCTTCACGCCCACGGACCAGTACAACCTCTACACCATTCGAGGCTGTTCTTTCGGAAATCAATCGCCCACCAACGATCCGGGCCCAACCGACTATGTGCACATCTACGGGGGCACTGGGTCCTTCCACGGGAAATTCGCCATCAAGTTCTGGAGCGATAACGAAATTGACGTTTCCCTGGACGAGTCGCTGACCGGATTTCCGGACTTGAACAATATCACTCTGGTTGTCGAGCGCCGCGACGGGCAGCAAACAGAGAAAAGCGGATTCAATTTTTATGCTGCCCGCCAGTGGGCCCCGCTCACTACCATTCCGCAGTCCTGGGTAACACTGGCTCCGTTCCCAGTGGATTGGAGCACGAATTTCTCCTCTCCACCTGCTTCCCGGTCCACGTTGTATCCCAAGCCAGCGATTTACCCGCCCGGTCCCTCCGCGGGATCGGCCTATGTAAGTCGCAGCGTCGACGGCGGAAAGTACGAGTCGCTGAGTGGCGTCAGCGATTATTTCGATTTCAGCCATCTCGCGCCCGGGTGGACCACCGATCCGTCGGACCAGCAGCACCCAGCCGAATTCTTCAGTTATGACCAGTATTGCCCCTCGGGAGCGGGCTGGACCGTCACCTACAAACAGAGCTTCGGGACCTGGAACGCCGAGTGGGATGGGAACAATATTCGCGTTGGCCTCTCCGACACGACTTGCTCCGGCTTCTATGGGTTTCTCGCGGGTGCTGACAATTATCAAAATTGGTCGGGTTCTTATTACGCGCTGCAGGTGTGGGTCATCGGCCCGCGCGGCACGGATCCGCTGACCGATCTGCCGGTCCAGTAGCGCCGTTTCGCGTTCGATCCGGGATTGAAAATGGGAGGAGGAATTCAGTTCATGATGATGAATCTGGCGAGAAGATTTTCCGTTGCAGGTTTGCTGCTTCTGACGATGAGCCTTGCCGTCCACGCCCGGCAGGCCCAGAAGCCGCCGCTGACCAACGCGGACGTGGTGAAGATGGTGCAGGCCGGATTGTCCGAATCGGTCGTCGTGGCCACCATTCAAGCGAATCCCGCTAATTACGACACTTCTCCGGACGGCCTGGTCGCGTTGCAGAAAGCCGGGGTCACCCAGAACGAAATGAGCGCCATCATGGCGGCGCAGCAAGCGGCCAGTGGAGGCGCGAGCGCGACGCCCTCCGCGACTGGCGCTTCGGCAAGTGCAACTTCCACGCCCGCCCCTGCCACCGGACCCAGATGGCAGATGCCTTCCGTCTCGCTTGTCCAGAACGGAGGCTCGCAAGCGCTGCCGATGGAGAAAACACAGTTGGCCGAGACGAAAACGAAACCGCAGTCTCTGGCCAGCCTGGCCGGCGATTCGGCAGTGACCCAGGGCATTCAGGCGGGCGTCAGCGACGTCGCCTGGAGCGCAGCGTCGCACACGAACTCCGGCATTGGCGGCTCGGCGGTCTTGCAAGCCGGAGGAATTTTCGGCGGCATGATGGGCCGGCGGCAACCGATGGTGACCTATGTGTGGGGCGTGCCGGGGCCCGCATCGGCGAACGTGCTGCAAACCAGCACTCCGAAGTTTGCCGTGAACTTCGCCAAAGCGCCGGGTGTGAATCCGGATCAGTTCACGCCCGAAATCGTGAAGTTGACGCCTGCGCAGAACACCTGCCGGCTCGTGGGCGCGACGCAGGGTAAAGAAGACGCGCGTTCGCGCGAAGCAGCGGACTGGAAGATTTATTCGAACTTCGTGGAAGATCGCGTCGGCGTGAACCTGCAAAAAAGCGCGGCGGGTGAATACCAGGTGTCGCCGCAGTCGCCGCTCTTGCCGGGCGAATACGCCGTCGTGCTGCGCCCCGTTTCCAGGGAACAGAAGGTTTCCGGCGGCGATGTGGCGCGGGCGCAAGGCCCCGGACTGATGTTCGACGTCCTGTGGTCGTTCCAGGTAGCCGATACCGCGCAATAAGCCCTGCGTGGAGATAGCGCGGCGACGGTGCACGGGGAAATTTGATGGAAAACAAGCAGCATCGACCACTGTGGCGAATGACCTCGATCCGAGGATGCTTGGGCGTTGTTGTTGCTGGTTCGCTCCTCGCAGCCTTGAGCACGCTTGCGGCCGCACCGAACTTGAAACTCGAGCCGGGCAAATACGTTGTGACCGTCACTTACGAGGTCCAGGAACAGCGCCAAAACGAGCCGCGGACCACGACCCGCTGCATCACGGCCCGCGACTTGAATGATCCCGAACAAATCTTCAACGACCAGACCAGCTCGCCTCCCCAAAACGCGGAAGCGTGTTCGGTGAAAAGTCTGAAAACCACAAATCGATCGATCTCCTATGAAGCCGACTGCGCGAACCGCACCGTGCACGTCAAGGGGACTCTGGGCAGCGACGGATTTTCGGTCGTGAGAACGGTGACGCCCAAGGGAAACCAGGGAGTGTCTCTGAAGTTCACAGTGCGAGGGGAACGAACCGGCGATTGTTCTTCGCGGTAGTCGCCCGGCTGAAAGGAGCGGCGGAATGCGCAGGCACGGTCAAATCAGGATAAACAGCGCGATCGCGGCGCTCGCCGCCTGCATCATGCTGATGCTCGCCGGCGTGCTCGCCGGTTGTGGCCGGAAGAATTCGGGGAGTATCAGCAGTGAAGTTGCCGGCGGCGGAGCAACTCACGGCGCCAGGTGGGTTCCCGGCATGCGCAAGACATGGGCGCTCCATCCTATGGCGCAGCCTGGAAGCGTCTTTCACGTCGAATATTCGCCAAACACTTCCATCGTCGATCTCGCCACGGTTGGCCGCACCCTTCGCGGCGTCAGCGCCGATCACCGCATTTTCCTTTTCCAGGACTCCCCCGAACTTCGCGCCAAGCTCATCCCCGGCAAATTCGTGCTGTTTCAGGGACTTGACCTGCGCAAGGTTGACGCCTACGCGGTCGACCCCAAAACGAAAGACCTGATCGTCGGCACGGAAACGGCGCCGCTGCGGGAGGCGCTGAAAAGCGCCCAAATTCAGTTCAAGACGCCGGTGAACTTTGCCGACGCCTTCAAGCAGCTTGCGGTTGAGCAGCCCGCGCAGCTCCCGGAACCCTTCCGCAATCCGCTGCACTTCTGGTGGAACGCACTGAACCCGGTGGCCCATGCGGATGCGGCCCCGCACAACCTGGAAGGTGAATTCGAATACGCGGACACCGATTTCGCCGTATGGAAAATCCATTATCACTTTTATGTCCCGGATGACGGCCAGAAGATACACCTCGATATCCACATGACCCGCGAGGCCAACGGCTTGAACGTCGAGCTCGAGAGCAAGGCCGAAATCGATAACTTCATTCAGCAATGGGCGATGAACCTCAATGGCGGCCACCTGATTCTCGATTTTCGCCAGCTCAATTTCGACACGGACGTCGACTATAACTGGACCATCAAGACCTCCGAAAACAAGACCCCCATGAACGAAGTGCGCTTCAAGCTTCCGAAGCCGGCCCGCGTTTCCATTCCCCTCGCCGAGTTCACGGATCTCCCCATGTCCCTCGATATCAGCGAGGCGCTGCTCTTCCACCCGGCGTTCACCACCAAGGACGAGGTTGCCAAGGGCGGCTTCCACATCAAGTATTCGGGCAGTGAAGGGATTCAGTTTGACGGCAAGACCACCAGCATTGAAGGCCAAGGGGAAGGGGACGGCGGCATCGACCAGACCTTTGCTTTTTCTCCCTTCGCTGCGTACGGCTTGGTGGTCGCAATCGCTGTGCCGCGGGTCGAGTTGCGCATGGGCACCGATGAACTGTGGGATATGGCCAAGATCCCGCTTCCCAGCGCTCTCACCGAAACGCTTTCCGACGTCCTGCTGAACAATACGATAGCGGGAAAGTGGATCAAGAACCAGTTCGGCGGAAACCCCCTGGAAATCGAAGGTGCTGCTTATCTTCAGTTCGTCATTTCGACGACGGCGGCCGCTTCCGGAATGCAAAGCCTGGTGCCCTGCCAGCAGTTCACGCTCGATGCTACGGGCCAGGCGGGCATTGACTCTACTTGGGTCGGGACCAACTCGAATCTCCCCGCTAAAAACTTGTTCACCAAACATCTGGACCAGCGCCATCCGGACAGCAAAATCTGCGGCGGTGACAAATGACCGCTCGCCTTCTCGCCTTGTCCGGTCGCAGAGAAATCACGGCGTTGCCCGGGCTGGCAGCCCAAAGGAGCGATCTCGATGACCAGTTCCCGCGATTTGGCGGCTTCCAGGTTCCACTTGCTGATTCTGCTGGCCATTGCACCGTTGTTCTTGGCGGCATGCGGCTCCCGCGCCGGATCCAAGAGCAATGCGGACCCCGGCAGCGCTTCCAGCGCTCACCTCGATGTCGGTTGCATGCTCGAACAGGTCGAGAAGCCGGTAGAGCCTTTCCATTTTTCCTACAGGTACGCCGATGCTTCCTCGTCTGTGGACAAAGAGGCTGAGGTGTCTCCACAAGCCATGGACATCACCATTAAAGATCCTTCCGGCTCGCGTACGTATCATGGCGTAAGGTCCGACGAACAGAGTTGGGGTACTGCTCTTCTGGATTTATCCAGCCTCAAATTCACGGGCCTCACGGGAAGGCTCGCCGCAATCGAAGGCACATCCGCTGTATCCGCTCAAGGCTCGGCACAGGTGAACGGCTATAACGCCACTAAGTACGCCATCGACACCTCTGCCGCCAACTCACACGACCGGCAGGTATTCGCGACGCTCTTCGGCGCCGGCAGCTTCGACAAAGGCGCCATCTGGCTGGGGACGGACGGCTGCGCCGTAAACGTTGTCATGGACGAAGGACTCTTGATAGACGGCAAGATTGTAAAGCAGCACTTCGAAATCAGCAGGATCGCCAAGCATTAGGCCTGTTCGCGGCGCGCGCGGCGCGCTGAGTCTCCTTCGTGCGGGCGGAAAACGGAGGGTGGATGATGCAACGCGCGAACAAGGAACGTTGGCTGATCGAGGTCTACGGCTGCGTGGCCGCTCTGGCGATTGCGTTGTCGTTCGCACAAGGAACGCCGGCTGCACACGCCTCACGGGCCGGCGGAGCGCCGCCCATCAAGCTGACCTTTCAATCGCTGGTCGGCGGCGATTTCGAAAACGGCACGGTGATATTGGGCCAGCCCATGACCTCGGACCTGAAAGTGGAGGTCATGAGCAGCTCGAAGGACGCCAAAATCGCTCCGCTCACTCAGTCCAGCTTGGAGATCAAGGCGGGCCAGACCACCGTCAACTTTCAGATCATCAGTTCGCCTGTAAAAAGCCAGGAAAAGGTTGTGATCACCGCGTGCGCGCCTTCTCCTTCGCCTTATCCCTGCCCGGCAGTCCCCAGTTCCAAGATGCTCGAAACCTCGGCCACTCTCGTCCTCCTCGCGAACGGCCCGGCGTCGGTGTCCATGAGTCCCGCGACCGTGAAGGCGGGGAGCTCGGCCACCGGCACAGTAAAACTGAAGTATCCGGCGCCCAAAGACGTCCTGTATTACAAGAACATCGCGGCGTTCGGGCAGCCCAAACAGTACGTCAAGACGTTGCGGAAGGGCGGCGCCACAATCGCGCTGACGGCCACCGGCGCCTCCGTCCCGTCGAGCATTGAGATTCCCCAGGGTGGCACTTCGGCAACCTTCAGCGCGTCTACCTCGCAGTCCGCCGCGAGTGCGGTGCAACCGTCTTCCTGCGTGATGGGACCCAGCGCTCTGACCGCCAGGATTACCGCCAAGTGGGAACTGTCGGCAAGTGGAACTCTGCAGGTGCAACCGAGCAATACGTCGACGAGCCGCTACACCAGCAAGACGATTCGGATCGACCCGTACGCGATTTTGGGCGTAAGCCACGATGCGCAAGTGCTTATCCTCAAACCCTCTGTCTGCGCTAACAGCCTTGTCGCAGGCGACGTCATGTTCATCAAAAAGCTGGGCGTCCTCAAAGTTGGCGTGGTCAAGAAGATACAGAGTCCTTCGCCCGAGGTCGCCGTGGGCGTGAGTTCCGCGTCGCTCACGGATTTCATAAATGACGGAACGTTGCAGATTCTCAAAGAAACACCGCAGACTGCCACGGAGCCAGGCGGCTCAAACAGCCCTGGCAACCCCTGGGCGGATACCGCCGAGCCTTATCACGAGCAGAAACCGGGCGAACAGCCGTGGAAATACACATCGAGCGGCACATCCACGAGCTATTCCTTCACTGCGTTCAAAGAAAACAACGGGCTGTCGGCCAGCGTTAGCGGCAAAGGTCAGGTGAACGGCGGCTACAACTTCCTTGTCGTAATCCACAGCGACAGGCTCGAGCAGGCCACCTTCACGGTCCCGACTGACGGTACCCTGGATGTCGACTGGATGGCCCAGACCACCGCCTCCGGCCAGGGCATTGGAGAATCGCGCCTCAGAATGGCGCCCCTGTATTCAGGCCTGGTAGACGATAAGGCGGACGACATTCCTTTTCTGTTCCAAATCTATGCCAATTTGATTTTTAAGCCTGGTTTTGGAGAGAAGGCGGCCGCGAAGGGTCATTTTCAGATCACTTACAAAGGCGAAGCAGGCATCGACGGCTCCTCGCCCGTGAACACTTCTCTCGACGTAACGCCCGATATATCGAGCACAACCTCGTCCGCTAAAGCGCCTCACGGCGCCGTCGTGGCCATCAACGCGCCCAAATTTGCCATGACGTTCAGTAAGGATAGCTTCCTTTGGGCTTTGGCCAACCGCCTACCCAGCGCCTTGAACATGAAAGGCGCGGACTTAGCGGACGGCTTGGAAGCTCAACTGAGCGCGGAGTACGCCGGTAAACACACAGTCAACGTGAAGTACCCTCAGCCGGACGATTACTTCAAGTTGCCGCGCGCCGCTTACGTCCAGTGGGTCGCCTCCGTGGCTTACGCCGGCCAGGGCCTGATGGGCGCCGGCCTCCTCAGCCCGGTTCCGTGCCAGCAGTATTACCAGAACTACTTAGTTCAAGCAGGCATAGACAAAGACATGCTCGGCGACATCAGCGGTTCCGTACCCCCGGACAAAGGCGTCGAGGTCTTCAAGAAGACCGGGGTGTCGGCAATCCCCTCCATCCAGGGTTGCATGCCGAAGAAATAATGGATGCGGAGAGGTGACTAATGACTGGCTTTTGCACAACATGCGGCGCGGAGTTAGTCGAAGGGAACGCGTTCTGCACGAAGTGTGGCGCGCGAAGAAGTGACGCGAGCGCGGCAACAACGCCGCTGCGATTCTGCACCACATGCGGGGCGCCCCTGGGCACGACGAAATTCTGCACCAAATGCGGGTCGCCGGCAGGTGCTCCTGCAGAAAGCGGCGCGCCAGGCAGCCCGCAGCCCGCGCGCGCGGCCAATGTCCCTCCGCAGACCAGTCCCGTCAACAAGGCTGTCGCCGCGCAACCGGCTGCTCCGCCCTCGCCCGTAGCAGCATCGGCTCCTCCACCGCCCCCTGCGGTTTCGGCCCTTCCAGCGCCAAAATCATCGGGGGTTCCCAAGGTTGCGATAGCGGTTGTCGGTGTCTTGATCTTGCTGATCGTGGCCGTCTTTGTCGGAGTGACGTACGTGGTGCACCGCGTGCGCCAGAGAGCAGCTCAACTCGAAGCGCAGTCCGAGATCGAAAAAGGCCTCGCTGGCCTCACCTCCGCTGGTCGCGCAATCCAAAACGGAAACAATCCGGCGGCAGTACAGGATCTCGCCAAGCAACTTGCGAATCTGGCGGCGCAAGGCGGAAACAACCCGGCAGCGGTGCAAGACGCTCAGAAGAAACTCGCCGCTCTCCTCGCAGCCGCGCAAGATCCGAAGACTCGAGCGGCATTACAAGACCTCAACAATAGGCTGTCCACTCTGGCAGCAAGAGCGCAAGCGCCGGGACAAAACCCAAACACTCCCGCGGCAGCGGAGGACATTAACAAGGACCTTGCCGCCATCGCCGCGGCGGCAAACGCGCTCGCGCCAGGACAATCAGCTGGCGCGTCTTCCAGCACGGCTTCAACCGCTTCGGGCAATTCGACACCAGCCGCACCATACGGATGGACGATAGACAAGAACGGCAAGCTCGTTCCTGTTGCTCCTCCAGACCCCGCGGCAGCGCTCGTCCCTCCACCGCTTCCCAAGCCAGCACCCATCGTGCCGGTCGCCGGCACAGGAGACCCCAAGCACGACTGGCCGCTCGAATACGAACGCACGGTCGGGGGCCCCGAGGCGGACCTCGTAGTCCGCACGGGCGACATTAACAATCTGGGCTTTGGCTGGCCAAATGGGTTCGATCCGTTTTCAGGTCAATCAACACCCGGCCATCCCTGGCCGGACATCAACCGCATACCGCCGAACGCGCCACCGGGAACCGACCGGATCATGCTGGGCACCAGTGTCATGCCTGTGCACATGAGCGTACAGCACGTCGCAGGCCAAGCGGACGCTATCGCTATCGCAGTGCTTGTGAAGCCTGGACTGCCCAGCGATGGATACAGCGGTTCGCTCGCAGACTGCTTCCTGGTGCGGGACTTCGGTAGGCAACTCGAAGATCCGCATGCACCGATAGTCATCGCTTCCAAACAAGAAGGCGAGCAAGAACTGACACGGTTCTGGGCGCCTAAGTGCACACGAGAGCGTGCGCTTACTGCGCCAGTGCCAATTGTGATTTCCGTTGGCGCACTGCCCGGCAAAATCAATGCCGTGGTCTTCCAGATCTTTGTCGATGATTTTCAGCCGCGTCCGATGCTCTCGCACTTCCAAGTGAGCGTGAATGGCACGCGGATTCCGAGCTTCGAATATGCCATCAACTCGCTCGATCAAAGCGGGCCGATCGGCAAGTTGCTGACTCTCCAACTCCTGCCCGAGTATTGGCCGCTCCTGAAATCGGGCACGGCGAAATTGCTCATTGACGATCCCACGACCCACGTTCCCGACGGCTACGCCGTCGATTTCGTCCGCATTTTGGTGAATCCGCACAAATTCAAATACCAGGTCTCGCTCACCGCGACGGTGACGGACGCGGACACGCACAAACCCGTCACGGGCGCCATGGTTACTGCCGGACTCACGTCAACCACAACAGACCGGCAAGGAAAATGCGAGCTGAAGGGAATTCCTGCCGGCCTCGTGGTCGCCACGGCAAACGCTCCCGGATATGACGAAAGTTCCGTTCCGGTGGATTTGCCCGCAGGACAGAGCGGAAACGCGGATATTCAACTCCATCGCCATCAGGAAAGCACTGCGGCGCTCGAGCAATCCATCGCGCAAACCGGAACAGCCACCCTCTACGGCATTCACTTCGACACGGGCTCGGCGAAGCTGCGCGCCGACTCTATGCCGGCGCTTAACGCAGTTCTCGGCTTGATCAACGGCCGCCCCGGCTCCAACTGGATCATTTCGGGCCATACCGACAATCAAGGCTCCGACGCGCTCAACATTCCGCTGTCGAAGGCGCGCGCCGCTTCGGTTGTTTCCTGGCTTACGGGTCATGGCATCGCGAGAAATCGCCTCGAACCGCAAGGTTTTGGTTCCACTCGTCCCGTCGCGGATAACGCAACCGCCACCGGCCGCGCGCTGAACCGCCGTGTGGAGGTTTCCTTGGCGAAATGAGGATCTCGAATTGTGAGGAGGACAACAACATGAAATTCAAACTCTCGCTGTTTAGTGTGGCCCTCTTGGCGTTCGCCTTCGGCAGCGCCTGCGCCGCGTACGCTGCACCGCCGACCGATGCCTGCTCGCTGCTCACGCCGGCGCAGGTCGGCGCCGTGCTGGGCCCGAAGGTGGCAGCAGGCAAGGCGCTCATGGCGAAAGCGTGTGTCTGGCGGGGCGCCCCAGGCAAGGGAGTCAACCTGATTCTCATCGACTTACAGGCCTTTGCCGCCGCAAAGATGCCGATCGGCCACGGCATCGTCAAGACCGAAGTCACAGGTATTGTCGGTAGCACATGATATGTCCGGTTGAGATAGCAAGTGAAATGTCCGCTTTTCGGCCTGCGGGGATAGGAGACCATGCCTGGCATGGACTCCTACACACAAGCCGCCATGGAGCGGGCGATGAAAGTACAGGAAGTGATGTTGCAAGCGATGGCCAAGAAGATCAGCTGGTGGCAGGCGGCCGAAATCCTGGGTATCAGCGACCGGC
>Ga0208140_1000068_pt1 | contig 22864 bp, 16 predicted proteins | sample SF_Rice_5C_0N_40_FD_185616 | JGI IMG/M metagenome (GOLD analysis project Ga0208140, IMG submission 185616) | Rice paddy soil microbial communities from Twitchell Island, California, USA - SF_Rice_5C_0N_404 (SPAdes) (version 2) | ecosystem: Environmental > Terrestrial > Soil > Paddy field/soil ... | reverse complement strand
ACCGTTGCGCTGGTACCAGCCAAGAGCAGACTGGAGTCGTTCGGATCCTGCCGCACGCTCTCAACGTACTGGTCCGCAGGCAGCCCGGCGGTGATCTCCGTCCAGGTCTTGCCATAATCGGTGGTCTTGTACACATAGGGGTGAAAATCGTCCCAGTCAAAGCGGCTGGCCGAAACGTAAGCGGCGCCCTGGTCGGTGTGCGAAGGCTCGATACAGGTGATGGTGGACCATGTTGGCAAGGCCGGCGGGCGCACCTGGTTCCAGTGGCCGCCTGCATCAGTGGTCACATACACCAAGCCGTCATCGGAACCCGTCCAGATGACATTGTCGGTGAGCGGCGAAAAGGCGATCGAGGATATGGTGTCGAACATCTCCTCGCCGGTCACGTCCGCGCTGATGGGGCCGCCCGGCCGTCCTTGCTTGCTTTTGTCGTTGCGCGTGAGGTCCGGACTGATCGCTTTCCAGTGGATGCCTTCATCGAGGGTCTCAAACAGGACGTTCGCTCCCATCAACAGTTCTTTCGGATTGCCGGGGGCGAACACCACCGGATGATGAATCCAGCCGTAGCGATACTTGATTTCAGATCCCGCGAGACCAAACTTGTAGTCTGGCCAAGGACTCACGTTGGTGATCAAGTGAGCCCTGCGATTCTCTTTCCATTCCATGCTGTAGTACCCGCTGCCGTAGGTGACCCAGGGCTGGCCGTGTGTCGGCACCACCCAGCTCATTTCTCCGCCAGTTACGCTCTTCCAGACCGGCGGAATGACGCCGGAAGCCACAGCGCTCGGCGATTCGTCCGAGCCCCGATCCTGCTGCGCGCCGTAAATATGGAACGGGAATTGATCGTCGAGATTAGCGTGATAGAACTGCCCGGTCGGTTGGTTGTCCTCCGAACTCCAGGCCTTGCCGCCGTTTTGGGTGACGGTCGCACCGCCGTCGTTGCCTTCAATGAAGATTTGGGGATTGTTCGGATTGATCCAGAGCACGTGATTGTCGCCATGCGGCGGATGCAGAGCGGTCAGCTTCTTGCCCCCGTCGTGCGATACGTACACTCCGACGTTGGGCAGATAAATCGTCTCGGGGTCCTTGGGATCGACATACACATTCATGTAGTAGAAGGCGCGCTGCGTGATGTTCATGCTGTTGTTGACGAACGTCCAGTTCTCGCCCGCATCGTTGGAGCGGAACAAGGCTCCCGCCTGACCCTTGTAGCCCGCTTGGATCAGCGCGTACACCACATTGGGGCGGCTGGGCGCCACCGCGATGCCCACCTTGCCGAAAATGCCCGCCGGTAGTCCCGGGCGATGCGAGATGTTGGTCCAGTTTGCCCCGCCATCGGTCGTCTTGTAGATGCCGCTGCCTGGCCCGCCGCTCGAAAACGTCCAGTGTGCCCGGGACATCTGCCACATCGCTGCGTACACGACTTGCGGATTGGACGGATCCATGGCCATGCTGATCGCGCCGGTGTCGTCGTTGACGTACAGAATCTTCTTCCAGGTCTTGCCCCCATCCGTGCTCTTGAACACGCCGCGGTCCGGATTGGGCCCGAACAAATGGCCGAGCGCCGCCACGTACACCACATCGGGGTTCGCGGGATCGACAATGATCCAGCTGATGATGTGGGTGTCGCCCAGGCCGACGAATGTCCACGTCTTTCCGCCGTCGATGGACTTGTACATGCCCTCGCCGGTCAGAACCGTGTTGCGGGGTGCCGAATCGCCTGTGCCGACGTAGATAACCTTCGGATTGGAGGGAGCGATCGCCATCGCGCCGATACTGCCGTTCTTGAAATCCTTATCGGAAATGCTTTTCCAGTTATGGCCGTAATCATCGCTCTCCCAGACGCCGCCTCCCGCGGTGCCCATGTAAAACACATTGGGCTCGGCGGCGATGCCGGCGACGGTAGTGACGCGCCCGCCGGTGTAGGGACCGACGCTGCGCCAGCGCAGCGCACTGGTGACCTGGTTGTGCGGCGCGGTCGCCGCAAATACTGCAGGGACCATTAGTGCCAGGCAGGAAAGCAACAAAACACAGCGCGTCTTGAACATGACGGATGGCCTCTCTCAATGAATTGAATTCGTTCCAGGAAACTGAATTCGCCCCGCTGCCAGAGCGCCGGGCACCTCACCCCATGTCACGGCACCGCATTTCATAACACCGATCATTGAGAATGCAAGCCCATTCTGACGGGGCGGGACGCCTTCGCAGGGTTGTTCAGGCTCCTCGCCTGCGCTAAACACTGAAACCGGTTATGACCCCAACTGCCCTACCGCATCATGCGGCCGAATGTACAGCTTCCCGTGCACTCGCCCCACTTGCCTGCCCTTTGAGACAAGCCGCCGTTGTTTCATCGGCGTGGCGTTCGCAATGCGCCGGGAACTTGTTGAGTTCAATCGCTTGGTGTAGCTTTCTCCTAGTGGCGTTCTCCAGATGTCAGCCAACACGCCCACGATCGAATGCAGAGGCCGTAAGTGGAAGGTGTGGGTAATTGACGAGACCGATGTGACGATCACGGTTCGCGTCCGGCCACTGAGGGTGATGGACACAGCTGAGTTCACTTTTCCGTTCCGCGATGAGTTCCGAGTCTTCGATTGCCTCGTTGCCGAGGCCGTAGATCGATATCTCGGCAGGGCACGTGTGGCGCGGGCGTAGCCAAGATCAATCCCCCGCAGGCTGCCAGGGGAAACGCGGATCATGACCAAATGTCCGGGTAGGCGACTACTCGCCCAATCGGTCGCTCTCAAGCGAGTCGGAATACGGACGACGGTGGAGGTTACTCGTGTCTTAGTGCGACCATCGGATCGACGCGCATGGCGCGGCGTGCCGGGATGTAGCAGGCGGCCAGGCCGACCATACCGACGACAACTGCAACAGTCACCAGCGTGAGCGGATCGTAGGGGACGACGCCAAAAAGCAGCGAACTCATCAGCTGCCCGGCCACAACGGCCGCCATGATGCCTGCGCCGAGCCCCGCCACGACTGGCCTCATTCCCTGACGAATCACCATGCGCACCAGACGGCTGAATTCGGCGCCCAGCGCCAACCGAATGCCTAGTTCGTGACGGCGCTGCTCAACGGAATATCCAACTACGCCGATAATTCCGAGCGAAGCCAGGAGCAGCGACGAGGCGGCAAAAGCCATGGCCAGAAACATGGGGAAGCGCCGGGCGTCCACCGACTGCGAAACAATCTGCGATATGGGCTGAAGCGAAGTGATGGGCACCTGGCCATCAACTTTGTGGATCAGTCCGCGAAGCGCAGCAGCCCCGCCGGCGGGGTCCGAAGATGTGCGGAGAACGATGGTGGCCGAGGTTGGCACCGAGCGTTCGTTGAACCAGTCGGGCACGTAGACCATCATCAGCGGCGCTTTGTCCAATTCTACCTGGCGAATATCGCTCACTACGCCGATGACTTCGGCGGGGATTGGGGGTCCCCATTCCGTCAAGCATACTTTGCCAACGGGATTCTGGCCGGGCCAGAAGCGGTCGGCAACGTTTTGGGAAACAACGACGACTTTGCGCCCGCGGTCGGCCGGTTCAAAAATTCTGCCGTGTACGAGCGGAATGCCCATCGCCGCGAAGTAGTCGGGACTGACCGGACGATAATTCGCTACAGGAGTCTCCCCGTGCGGCTGCTGCTGTCCGGGCAACGTAATTCCAGTGACGGAACCCTGTCCGCCAAGCGGAGGAATACTGACCCAGCCCACGTCTCGAATTCCGGGAAGCGACCGCGCGCCGGCCAGAACTTCATTGTAAAAGCGCAAGCGGTCCGCCGGTTTGTCGTAACTTTGCGGCGGGAGATCCACGCTGGCGAGCAACGCATTGCTTTTGTCGAATCCCGCATGAACAGCGAGCACCCGCCCGAGGCTGGCAGTGAGTAAACCGGCGAGAATCAGGAGCAGGGTGGTCAGTCCCAGCTCAAATCCAATCAAAGTTTCGCGAAGGCGCCGCGTGCGGCGGCTTTCCGTGGTGGCCCAAGCACCGGATTTTAGAGCGTCGGCGGGCTGCGAGCGGCTAACGCGCCATGCGGGAAGCACACCGAAAAGAATTCCGGTGGCAACGGTGAGGGCCAAGGCAAACACGAGAACCCGCGCGTCGATGTGCACTTCGTTGAGCCGAGGAATGCCAGGCGGCGCAACATGCACGAACCAATCCAGCGCGAATGCGCCGATCCAAACGCCCAGGCCTCCGCCCGCAAGGCTTAGCAAAACAGTTTCGGTCAAAACGTGACGCACAATGCGCGCGCGGGTGGCTCCCAAGGCTGTGCGAATCGCCGCTTCGCGCATTCTCGCGGGCACGCGCGCCAGCAGCAGGCTTGCAAGATTGGCGCAAACAATCAGCAGAACCGCGCCGACAGCGGCCAGCAGAAATATCAGGCCGCTGCGGGCCGGGCCCACAATTACCTCTTCAAGCGGCAGAAGCACGCCCTTCATAGGCATCGGGTCGTCCGCCTGTTTGGAAATCTGCGCTTGCACCACGTTCAAGTCCGCCATGGCCTGGGATTCGCTCGTATCCGGCTTAAGCCGCGCAATGGCGACAAAGTCGAATTCGCCAACCAAGCTCGTCTCATAGGGCCTTGGCCCGTCCAGCGGCTCGAAAAATGCGAGGCCTGAGTAATCTTCCGCGCCACCCATTGACGGCGGCACTGGAGGAAAGTGAAACGATGCAGCGAGCACGCCGACAATCTGGTGCGGCACGCCGTCGAGCGCGATGCTTTTCCCCACGACAAAAGGATCGCCCTGGAAGCGGGTACGCCAGAACGCGTCGGTAAGCACCACCACACGACCGTGTCCCGATTCGTCTTCTTGCGGAAAAAATGTGCGCCCAAACGCGGGCTGCACGCCCAGCAAACTGAAAACGTTTGCGGATACGCGCATGCCGTGAATGGATTCCGGCTCGCCCATGCCGGTCAGATCTGCGCTCGTCGTTTCCGCAATGGCGACGTCCGCGAAGCTGTGCACCTGCTTTTGCCAGATGCGGAAGTCAGGCAGATTTGCATTGATCGTGGGATAAAACTTCGCGAACTGCGGGACAATCTCACGCACTAGATACAGTTGCTCCGGATGCGAATAGGCCAGCGGGCGCAGAAGAGCGCTATTCACGATCGAGAAGATGGCGGTGTTGGCGCCGATGCCGAGCGCCAGGGTGAGGACGGCGACGGAGGTGAACCCGGGAGATTGTCGCAGCATGCGCAGCCCGAGCCGAACATCCTGCAGAAGGGAGTCGACAACCTGGGTGCCGCGGGCATCGCGTGTTTCTTCTTTGATGTATTCAAGCCCGCCGAATTGCGCCAGAGCGCGGCGCCGGGCTTCGTCGGGATTCATTCCCGCCGCGATGTAATCAGCGGTCTGCTGTTCGATGTGAAAGCGAAGCTCCGAGTCGAGGTGGGAATCCTGCTTGCTTCGTTGAAATAATCGGCTGAGCCAGCGCATCAGCCCCCCTATTCCGCAGTGCGCAGAATCAGCGCCACAGCATTCGACATCTGCTCCCAACTGGCCATTTCTGCCTCCAGGTGCTTGCGGCCTTTTCTTGTCAGCGAATAAAATTTTGCCTCTCGGCCTGTGTCGGTATCTCGCCATTCGGCGCCGAGCCAGCCGCGATTCTCCAACCGATGCAGCGCGGGGTAGAGCGTCCCTTGCTGCACTTGAAAATAATCCTTGGAGATTTGCTGGATGCGCTGCGAGATGGCGTAGCCGTGGATCGGGCCGAGAGCCACAACCTTCAGGATGAGCAGATCGACCGCGCCTTTAAGAAATTCCGGTTTGGCTTCTGGCATGGCTCGTGTGACCCCTAGCGACCTGACATATACGCCTAGCATTGCTAGGTGTCAAGTCGAAACATTTAACGCGCTGGTCGGAAAACGGGAATCCACATCTCGGCAGAGCGACAGATTCGCACTTCGGTTGGGCATTTGGGCGTGTAACGGGGTTACCGGAAGTTTGGTTTTGCGCTCGAACCAATCGTGGGATTTGCCGACTCAGGTCAAATATCCTTGCACCCGCTTGCCGTCCGTCACTGGAATCCATTCACCAACGAACGCTGCATTTGCAAATGTAAAGGCGTCTCAGAGAACGCGCTTTTCCGTCCATACTCGCAGACGCAAATCCGTGCAGGATGCCCCGTCAGCGTGACGTGGTTTGCCGACCGCGACACTGCCGTGGGATGCCCGGGTGAACTGTAGCCACAATCATCGGGCGCGGTGCACGAAGGCCGGGGCTCGTCGATCCGATACGTATAGACCAGGCGGGATGCGGTTAGTGCCTCAACGCAGTTGAGGCACTCGAATTGCGATTGCTCCGCACTGCTCAATGCCGCTCGCATGAGTAGGGGAGGCCCGCTGATCACTATTACCGATTCGACGCTACCGTCCTTTCGGACTTTTAGGAGCAAGTCGACATCGCCCTGAACGCGTGCGGCAAGGGCAATCTCGGGATAGACTGGCTCGGATAATCCCGTCAGAACCACGCTCGCTCCGCCCGCATGGCGCCCCGAGCATCCGTAAGGCCGCAGGAACAAAACGCCCACCGCGAGAACGATACAAGTCAAGCGCGACTTCATGCTGTGTAGTTTAGAACAAGCGGGCGAGTAACGGGGTAACTCGGACAATTGGTTTGCGGGGCCGAGCACTTGCGGCGGCAAACATGCGGCCAAAGCCCAAAGGCAATGGCTGCCGGGCTGAGGCGACGACGCTGCCCGCCAACGGGATTGCGGGTATTTAAACTGTGACAAAAACCAAGAGAGATTCGTCGACCCCAAACGACGGGGCCTCAGAATGACGACATGGGGCGGGCACGGCATGCCGTGCCCCTACGGAGCCAAAAACGCCGGCGAGACGCCTGCGCAACAAAGGCGAAGAGTGGAAACCTGACGCGGTGAAGCGACGGCGCTACATGGGCGTTTGAAAACCCAGGGGCAACAGCGAAGAGAGATTCTTCGGGTCGCAAAGCGCCCCTCAGAATGACAGGTTGCAACGGTTTCATCCTGAGCGGAGCGAAGGATCTCTCCGGCTGGCTTGGTTTCGCGGGCGAGACTCTACGAAGGCTAGAAAGGCTGCCGGGCTAAAGGCCTCCTTCGCGGAGTCACTCAGGACAAGCCGGCGCTACGTTGAAACCTACGGCACCCAACGCGGGCACGGCATGCCGCGCCCCCCACGGGGCAGATCGAAAAAACAGGGGCGGGACGCCTGCGCCACAACGAATACGAAGTGCGGTTTGCCGGGCCGCGCTGAGCCAAGCGCCAAAAAGAAAGAACCAGGAGCGCCGTGTGTGGCGGCGTCCTGGTTCGCGTGGTGTGGGGGTGGAGTTTGGGGGTTGGAGAGCTTGGAATCCTCGCTTTACCGGTAGTTGGCCGCTTGCAGCTCGAACATCTGGGCGTATCGGCCGCTGGTGGCGACGAGCTGGTCGTGGTGCCCCTGCTCGGCAATCTTGCCGTTTTCGAGGACCAGGATGCGGTCGGCCATGCGCACGGTCGAGAGCCGATGCGAAATGAGCATGGCCATCTTGCCCTTGGTCAACTCGGCGAAGCGCTCGAAGACTTCGTGTTCGGAACGCGCGTCGAGCGCCGCAGTGGGCTCGTCAAGGACCAGCAGTTGCGCGTCGCGCAGATAGGCGCGCGCGATGGCCAGCTTCTGCCACTCGCCGCCCGAAAGATCGACGCCGCCGTCGAACTTGCAGCCGACCATCTGGTCGAAGGCCTTGGGCAGCCGGCGGATGAATTTTTCGGCGTTGCTCTTGGTGGCCGCGGAGCGGATGCGGAACGGATTGGCCGCGTCCTCAATCTGCCCGACCGCGATGTTCTCCGAAACGGTCATCTCGTACTTGGTGAAGTCCTGGAAGATGACGGCGATGTCCTTCCACAGGCTTTCCAGGTCGTATTCGCGGAGATCGACGCCATCCAGCAGGATCTGTCCCTCGGTCGGATCGTACAGGCGGGTCAACAGCTTGACGATGGTCGTCTTGCCCTGGCCGTTTTCGCCCACCAGCGCGATGCGCTGGCCCGGCTCGAGCGTGAAGCTCACATTATTCAGCACGCGCCGCGAGGAATTCGGGTAGGCGAACGAAACGTTGCGGAACTCGAAACCGCGCGCAATCGTGCGCGGCACGGGAATGGCGTCCGGCTTCGAGGCCACCTGGGGCTTGACGGCAAAGAAGTGCAGCAGGTCGGTGAGGAACAACGCCTGGTTGGCGATGCTCGAAAAGCTGCTAAAGACCGACTGGATGCTGGTGCTGGCGCCCATAATGGCGGCGATCAAGGCGTACAACACACCGATGCTGAACCGGCCGTTGACCGTTTCGTAGATGGCCCAGGCATAGCTGCCGTAGCAGCCGAAGGTGCCCAGCAGCGTCAGGAGCCCACCAGCGAAGAGTTTTTCGCGCTGCAGGCCGACCGTCTCGTGGTGCAGGGCCTGCGAGGTCTTCTTGTAGCGGTTGACCAGAAAGGAGGCCAACCCGAACAGTTTCAATTCTTTGGCGCTTTCGCGGCTGCCGCCCAGCACGCGCAGATAGTCGAGCTGCCGCTTGCGCGGAGTCTGCCGGAAGCTCAGCCAGTAAGTCAGGAAAGCGAAGTGCGTCTCACCCAGGAATCCCGGGAGGACGCAGACGAACAGCGCCACCAACAACAGCTTCGAATACGCGAAGATGATCACGCCAAAGCCGATGGCCGCGACGATCTGCTGGATCAGCTGCCCGGTCTGCTGAATCATGGCCACGCGGTCGGTGGCCTGGACGCGGGCGCGCTCCATCTTGTCGTAAAGCGCGGAATCTTCGTAGCTGGTCAGGTCCAGGGTGGAGGCGTGTTTCATGATGCGAAGGCTGGTGTGGTGCATGAAGCTGTCGGCGATAACCGCGTCGCAGAAATCGCTCACGCGCATCACGACCGTCAGGAAGCAGGCCAAGCCGACTTCCACGCCGACCAACAACCAGAAATGAGGCGGCAGCGCCGCATGGTGGAGGTGCTGATCTACACCGTCAATAATCGATTTGCTGACGTAGACCATGGCCACGGGCGCCAGGGCCGCCAGGACGCGCACGGCTACGCTGGCGGCGACGGCCAGAGGGGCCGCGTCCCATACAATTTTCAGTACCGGTGGCAGATTGGTGAGTGCTTTGAGCCGCTCGCTCCAGCGACGCGGTGAGGCGAGGGATGCTTGCTCCGCCTCGTTTGCCTGCGTTCCAGTTTCGGTTTTCGTTTCCGTATTCATGTCGTCCGAGGCTCTTTCCGTTGAACTTTATTCTTCACCGTCTGGGACAGCACGTGTCGTGCCAACTGTGAGTTCCCCTAACCCCATGCGTTCAAACCACTTGCATCCCAAACAGGCAGGATGGCGCCGAGAGATTTTTCGGGTCCAGAGCAACTTCTATACGAGGCCCGCTGTCGCTTCCTCTTCAAAGAGAGCGGTTCACTCTGGACCGAACCGGAGCAGCCCTGCCGGCTCGCGTCACACGAGAGCAGCGGGCGCTCGCGGCCAGGGCTTAGATTCGCACGGTCACATCCGGTCCTGGTGATTGACGAAGTACAGGGTTGCCTAAGGAGAAACTACGTTGGATTTGGCAGGGCACAGCAGAACGGAAGCAGCCGCCCGAGACGCTCCGAGGGGGGGTTCCCGGAGGAGTGGGAGGAGTGGGCGGCCGCCAAATTGAGGAATTGCGAGCTGGCGAGCGGCTACGCGCCCGCGGTGCGGCTCAACTGCTCGCGATAAACCTTCTTGCCGGCTTCCACGGCTTCCTGGAGTTTGCCCTTGGCGTCTTCGATGCTCCCGGAGAATTGGTCTCGAACGCCGGTAACCGCATCGCTGACCTGATCGCGCACGTCCTGAACCGCCTCGGTGACAGTTTCGGCCGTATCACCGACGAAATCGCGCACTTCGCGCGCTCCTTTCCCTATCAAACGCCGCGTTTCCTTGCCGGATTTTGGCGCCAGAAGCACGGTTGCCACGAAGCCAATTCCCAGCCCCCAAACAAAAGTCTCAAAGCCCTTCGATTCGGACATAAACTTCCTCCTGTGGTGCCGTCCGTTGTACCTGGCGGACGTTTTCCTCGCCGCCCGACCGCTTGATCCGCTTGATAATGAACCCTACCACGGGCCGATTTGGGTTGGGAATCCCATGAAGCATGTACTAGTCCCCAGATATGAGGCTATTTCAGATCGCGGACGCGCGCCGGCACGATCTCGCCGCCCTGGTTGACTTGCCCTCGGGTCGCGCCTAATATGGCGCAACCATGTCCGACCCCCAGCCTCTCTCCGGCAAGAAAATTTCTCGCTACGTCGTCCTGGAAAAGCTGGGCGGCGGCGGAATGGGCGTGGTGTACAAGGCCGAAGATACAGATCTTGGCCGCTTTGTGGCCCTCAAATTCCTGCCGGAACACCTGAACCGCGATGCGCAGGCTCTCGAACGCTTTCGGCGCGAGGCGCGCGCCGCGTCTGCGCTGAACCACCCGAACATCTGCACCATCTACGAGATTGGCGAGGTCCCCATTCAAGCGGGCGAAGGACACGGCGAGCGCTACATCGCTATGGAGTTCCTGGACGGCACCACGCTGAAACACATGAATGCCGGCCGGCCAATGGAGATCGAGCGACTGGTTGACTACGCCATCCAGATTGCGGATGGGCTGGACGCGGCGCACTCGCAGAACATCATTCATCGCGACATCAAGCCCGCCAACATTTTCATCACCAAACGCGGGCACGCCAAGATTCTGGATTTCGGTCTGGCCAAGGTTTCGAGTTCCTCGCGGGCGAGCGCCAACACAAATTCGATGGAAACGGTGGGCAGCGAAAGCGACCTGACCAGCCCCGGCACTTCGCTGGGCACGGTCGCGTACATGTCGCCCGAGCAGGTTCGCGGCAAGGAACTGGACGCGCGCACCGACCTATTCTCGTTTGGCGTGGTGCTGTACGAAATGGCCGCGGGCCAGGCACCCTTTCGCGGCGAGACCACCGGCGTCGTTTTCGACGCGATCATGAATCGCGCGCCGGTGTCGCCCGTGCGGCTGAATCCGGAAATCCCCGAGAAACTGGAAGCGATACTGCAGAAGGCGCTGGATAAGGACCGCAATCTGCGCTACCAGTCGGCGGCGGAGATGCGCACGGATTTGAAGCGGCTGCAGCGCGATCTGCAGTCAGGCTCAGGCTCGAGCACATTTGCGGGCGCCGCGGCAGGCGAGTCCCCGCGTTCGGGATCGACTTCGGCCCATGCGTCATCCGGATCTGTAGTTGCGCATGCAACGCCCGCGTCCGGCGTGCCCGCTGCAGCCCCTGCAAGCGGTTCCAACGCCGCGGCGATGGCCGGCACATCCGGTTCGGTTGCGGTGCAGACCGCATCGGGTTCGGCGGCGTCAGCGGCAGCGTCGGGGTCGGGAAGCATGCAAGCGCCGGCGGCGAGTTCGGGCGCGATTGCGGCGGCCGCGGAGGCAAGCGCATCGCGCAAGTGGCTGGCGTGGGCCGGGGCAGGCGCCGTGGTGATTGTCGCGGTGGCCGCTGCGTTCTTTCTGTTTGCGCGGCACACGCCGGCGCTGACGGAAAAGGACACGGTGGTTCTGAGCAATTTCGTCAACACGACGGGCGATGCGGTATTCGACGGAACGTTGAACGAGGCTCTGGCGGTGCAGCTGGGTCAATCGCCGTACCTGAACCTGATGCCCGAGTCGCGCATTCGCGAGGCGTTGCGGTTCATGGGGCGCAGCGCGGACACGCCCATCTCGCGCGAAGTGGCGAAAGAAATTTGCTTACGCGAAAACGCCAAGGCGGTGATCGGCGGTTCGATCGCCAACCTAGGCAACGATTACGTCATCACGCTGCAAGCCACCAACGCACAGACGGGCGATTCGCTGGGGCAAGAACAGGTGCAAGCTGCCAGCAAAGAGCAAGTGCTGAATGCGCTGGACAAGGCGGCCAGCGCTCTTCGCCAGCAGCTCGGCGAATCGCTTGCGTCCGTGCAGCAATTCGCCACGCCTCTGGACGAAGCGACGACATCATCGCTTGATGCTCTTAAAGCATTCAGTCAGGGATACGATCTGCACAGCAATGGCAACGATGCCGGGGCGGTGGCTCCTCTGAGAAAAGCGGTCGACCTCGATCCGAATTTCGCCATGGCGTACGCGGCACTGGGAATCACCGAGTCGAATATCGGAAACGTAGGCGATGCCGAACAGTACCTGAAGAAGGCTTACGATCTGCGCGATCGCACCAGCGAGCGTGAGAAATTCTACATCGCGGGCCACTACTATGATGTGGTCACGAATGATGAGGAGAAGGCGGTCGACCTGTACAAGCAGTGGATCAGCGTTTATGCGCGGGACAACATTCCTTACGACAACCTTTCGCTTGCGTATCAGAATTTGGGCGAATACGACCAAGCCCTGGCTGCGGCCAGCGATGCAGTCCGTGTCGATCCGCAAGATGCCTACGGCTACCAGAACCAGGCGGCTTCGTACCTCCTCTTGGGACGGCTGGACGACGCCAAAGCCGTCGGCCAACGGGCCATCGCGCAGAAACACGAGACTGCCGCAACGCACCACGTGCTGCTCGCTGTAGCGATCCTTCAGAACGACCGCCAAGCCGTTGAAGCGCAGGTGAATTGGGCCAAGGGAAAACCGGCTGAACCGGCTTTCGACTCGCAACTGGCCGCCTACCAAAGCTCGTTGGGAAAGATCGCAACGGCAAATAAATTGGCCCAGGCCGGCAGCGCGTTAGCCCTGCAATACGGATTAGTGGAATATCCTGCTAGGCGACAAGCGGCGGAGGCGGTCCGGGACGCGGAGTTCGGATTCACCGATAAAGCGCGAGGGGAAGCTGAAGCGGCGCTGAAGCTGCGGATGGGCTCGGATACCCGGGAAATGACCGCGATCGCATACGCCTTCATCGGGGACGCAGCAACCGCGAACCGGATCATCGGTGAAGAGAGCCAGGCATATCCCTCCGACACGATTCTGCAGACGCAAACGATTCCCGCCATTAAGGCGCTGAATCTCCTGCACGCGAACAAGGCGCAAGAAGCGGTTGCCGCTCTGGAGCCTGCGCGGAACTATGAATTCGGGGGCGGGGCCGGAACACCCGTAATCTATCTCACGATTTACGTTCGCGGACTCGCGTATCTGCAACTGCACGACGGCGGCAAAGCAGCGGCTGAGTTCCAGAAGATTCTGAACCACCCAGGCGTGCAGCCCGCCAGCACCCTTATCCCCCTCGCCGAACTGAACCTCGCCCGCGCATACGCCCTGCAGAAGGATGCGGCCCAGGCGCGCATCGCCTACCAGAATTTCCTTGCGGGATGGAAAGACGCCGATCCGGACATTCCTGTGCTGATTGCCGCCAAAGCCGAATACGCGAAACTGCACTAGTGTGCTGTCTCAGCAATGCAATCCTGCTATCGCCGGTTGCGCGCGCCCGCAAGGCTGAAAACCGTGCAATTCCCTTCCCGCTCTGCGCCGGCTCCGAACACGCTCTCGACATAGTTTTCCGCGGTTGCGGTTTCGGGCGAGTCGTAAACGACGACGGCGCTGAGGTTCAGCTTGCGGATGGTTTGCGGGGCGCTTTCGCGGTCGGCCGCAATGTCGATGGGCGCGTGCGTCATGCCTTCGATCGCGCTGAGCGAGCGCAGAATGCGAATATTCCAGAAATCGCGCCAGACGTACGGCGGGCTGTAGGACAGATAGCCGTCGACCAGGGCGAAATGGCCGCCGCCGGAAATCTGCATCCACATGCTCTTCATCACGTAGGGCGGGGTCACCAACGGAAAGGTTAGAACGGTTCCGTGGCGCAGCGCTGACGGCAGCGAACAAGTCTGCGGGTCGCCGGCGGCGGGGCCTGAGGCCGAAGCGGACGCGTACTGCTCGCCGGGGTTGGTCACCGAGGATCGCGGAAACGGAATGGTGAGTGCGTCGCAGACGACCAGGGCAGAGATAAGCGCTGCGAGCGCGTAGCGCTGCTTCTGACCTGCCTTCCGTTCCAGCAAATACTTGGCGCCGAGAGAGCACAGAATCGCAAGACAGAGCGCTGTGCCCGCAGCGAAACGCGCGGGCGCGGACGCGAATTTCGCGAACGGAAGCAGATAAAACAGCGCTGCGGGTCCGGAGATCTCCAGCGGATGCCCGAGCAAACGAAGTTTCGGGCCGAGCGAGAGAAAATAAAAGATCACTGCAAGCAGCCCCGCCCGCGCCGCCCACGGCTCTTTCCACTCGCGGCCTTTCCAAAAGCCAAAACCGGCCAGCGCGAGCACCACGATGCCGGCGTACACGGTCCCGTCGTAGCCCGCCACGAAAATCCGCGGATCCATGCTGCGCGCAAAGTGTCCGAACAAGATGTGGTTCCAGCTGGGAACCAGGAACCCGAGGACACCCGCAGAAAAAACGGCGAGATGAGTCGCGCCGCGCGCGACGGGAATATCCGCGCGATTGCCGACCATGGCCCAGAGCAGCGGAGAAAAGCCGGCCAGAAATGTGAGAGCGGCCGCGGCCAGCGGCTTCCAAATCCGCGCAAGAAGCAGAAACCGTTCGCGGGTGAAATTCACAGCGACGTCGGCGAGCAGCCAGAACAAGCCGAAAAGCAGACAAAGTACGACGTGGTTGTAATGCGCAAAGGCGGCGAGCAGCAATGCCAGGCCCAGCAGCACTCCGCTTTTCCAGGAGGGATGTTCCGCGCGCACGATGTGGTCCAGAGCAAGCACGAAGAGCGGAACCGGAAAGGCGGTGACCAGGCTGAGGTGGCCCAGCGACTGGGCCAGCATCCAGGAGCTGAAGCCAAACGCCAGCCCGCCGATGAACGCGGCTGCCTCGTTGCGGCAAATGCGCAGGCAAAGCAGCCGGCCAAAAAACGCGGCGAGCGCCAACTGCAAGATCAGGGAGAGATTGTAGGCAACCACCGGGCCCGCCAGACGGCTGAACGGGAGCGCCATCAGTCCGGCCAGCGGGTCCGCGGTGCTCCAAGCGAGAGTCACGCGATGGGGATAAAAGAACAGGCTGGTGTAGAGCGGATTCCGCCCGAGCGTCACGGCGCGCGCGAAGTGCCAGAGAAACCAAGCGTGCTGAAAATTGTCGCCGGGATAGCCGAGCAGGGCGGAACCGGGCGACACGGAACCCGGCAAAGTAAACAGAAATCCAAGGAGCACGAAAACGAGCAGGGCGACAACGTGATTCCGCCAACGCGCTTCCCGGCTCTGGCTGCCGGGCATTTCTCCAGTTCGTGGAACCGCCTGAGGCGGCGTGCGGGAAGCGATCACCCCCATGCAAACGAGATTACAGGCAGACCGGCCAGGCGCGGAACACCTTTTCGCATTCTCCTGGTCTTCGCCTTGTTGGTTCCAAATCCAGGCGGCGCTATCGGAAGCGCTTTGCGGTGTTTGGCCTGCCCGCCGTATTCATTAGACGGCGCGGCATCCGCGGCAATTTGGGTTTTTGCGCCTAACTGTCTAAAATTGATAAAAATGACGGCCCCCGGCTCCACAACGAAGGTAGAGGGCGAAGCTGCCGCGTTCGCGGCGCGCGATGCTCGAATCCTGCGCGCGTTTTTTCGCGGGGAGGGCTTGACGCTCGAAAATCCGGCTTACCTTGATGCCGCGTTTCAAATTATCGACGCGCTTCTGCGGGAAGACCTGGCGAGCGGCGATTTGACCGCGAGCGCGCTGGGAATCGGGAGCGAGCGCGTTTCGGCGCAGATTCTTGCGCGCGAAGATGGCGTGATCGCGGGGCTTGCGGAAGCCCTTGCGCTCTACCGGAAGCACCATGTCGCGGTGACGGCTGAAAAGCGGGATGGCGACTCGATTGGCGCCGGCGACGTCGTGGTGCGCGTGGAGGGCAGCCAGGCGACGCTGTTGGGACTCGAACGCACGGCGCTGAACCTTCTGCAACGAATGAGCGGAATTGCGACTGCCGCGCGACGCCTGCAAGGCCGCGTGCGGCGTGCCGGCTCGCGGACGCGGATCGTCGGCACACGGAAAACGCCCTGGGGCCTGCTCGACAAGCGCGCGCTTCATGTGGGCGGCGCGGGAACGCACCGGCTGGGCCTGGGCGATGCGATTCTGATCAAGAACAATCATCTGGCGCTGCTCGCCCGCAGCGAGGAAGAGGCCGCGCCGAAGGCGATTGAGCGGGCGTGGGCGCAGCGGGGACAGTCGGCGTTTATTGAGGTGGAAGTTCGCAGCGAAGCGGCCGCGCGCGCGGCAGCGCAAGCGTTTCAGCGCTTGCAGAAGACGTCCGCGGAAGATTATCCGTGCGTGCTGATGCTGGATAACATGGCGCCAAGGGAGATGGGCCGCGTCATTTCCACTCTGCACCGGGAGGGGCTGTGGGATTCGATCCTGGTGGAAGCCAGCGGCGGCATTTCTGAATCCAATGTGGAAGAGTACGCCGCGTGCGGAGCAGACGTCATCTCGATTGGCGCGCTGACGCACTCGGTCCGCGCGCTCGACCTGAGCCAGCGCATGAACGATGCGGCGCGAATGCCTGCGGAAGCATCCTAGGAGCGAGGACTTGATGTCGAGTGTAATCGCATCCGCGGAACCGAAATTCGAGGATCGCTACACCGTTCCGGCGATCGAGAGCATAGCCGACACGCCGGAGGAAATTCGACGGAAGCAGAAGCGGATTCGCGAGCTGTGCGCGCAGCGCAACGCCGTTTTGCTGGCGCACCATTACCAGCGCGCGGAAGTGCAGGAAGCGGCGGACGCTGTCGCGGATTCGCTGAAGCTGTCGCAGGCGGCCGCGAAAACGAAAGCGGACGTCATCGTGTTTTGCGGCGTGCACTTCATGGCGGAGACGGCCTCGATTCTGTGCCCCGAGAAAATCGTGCTACTGCCGGACCTGCGCGCGGGCTGCTCGCTTTCCGCCTCGGTGACCGCGGACGAGTTGCGCCAATGGAAGGAAAAGCTGCCGGGCGCGGTGGTGGTGTCCTACATCAATACTTCCGCGGAAGTGAAAGCGGAGAGCGATTACTGCTGCACGTCAGCGAACGCCGCTAAAGTGGTCAGCGCAATCCCGCCGGAACGAACGGTCCTGTTCCTGCCCGACAAATTCCTGGCGGCCGTGGTGGCGCGGCAAACCAAGCGCAGCAACATCATCGGATACCCGGGCTACTGCCACGTGCACAAATCGATTCATCCGGATCAGGTGGTGGCGTTGATGCAAGAGCATCCCGATGCCGAACTGTTGCTGCACCCGGAGTGCGGGTGCGTGAGCTCGTGCATGGCCAAGGCGGTGGACGGCAGTCTTCCGGCGGACCGGACGTTCTTTCTTTCCACCGAAGGGATGCTGCGGCACATCGCCGGCTCCGGCGCCGACGAGTTCGCGGTGGGCACGGAAACGGGCATCCTGCACCAGTTGAAGACGAAATTTCCGGAAAAGATTTTCTATCCGGTGAATCCGAATGCGGTGTGCGCCTTCATGAAGACGATCACGCTCGACCGCATCATTCGCGCGCTGGAGACGTTGACGCCCGAAGTGCGCGTGCCGGAAGAAATCGCACGCCGAGCGAAGCGCGCCATCGACCGCATGCTCGAACTCGCTTAGCGCCGCGGCGCGGAATTCAAGGCTGCTTCCCCACTTCCGAATCGCTCTCGGGCCAGGATGGGAGCGCCGTGTCCTCGGGCGCTGCGGCGAAATCGATCGCTTTGCGGCGCTTTCCTCGCACCGATTCGTACAGCTCAATATGGCGGCGAACCACGTCGTCCCAGCGATAGCAGGTTTGCGCGCGAGAAGCCGCCTTTCCCCGGTACTCGGCGACGACTTCGGGACGATCGGCGAGAAACTGAAGGCGCTCGCGAAGCGTGCGGCTCCCGCCCGTTCCCGCATAACTGAATCCGGCATCGCCGATCACCTCGAGATTGGAAGGCGTGTCGTTGACCACAACGCAGTTTCCGAATCCCATCGCTTCGACCAAAGACGGATGGGTTCCGCCGACCTCATCCGGAAGAACGAAGAGATAGGCGTTCTTCTGAAGCTGCTCGTAGCCGCGTCCATAAAGCCCACCGGCGAAAACGATTCGCGAATCGTGGGTGGCTTTCAGCGAGCGGACGTATTCATGTCCCCAGGGATCGTCACCGACAATCACGAGTTTCATGTCCGTGTTGACATACTCGAACGCGCGAATCAGCACGTGCACGTTGTTTTCCGGAACGAGGCGCCCGACAAACAGCATGTATTGCCTGGGCTTCAGACCGAGCCGATCGAGAGCGTCGACGCCGCTTTCGCCGCCTTCGCGCATTCCGTAGGGAATGAATGAGGACTGCGCGCGATAACGCGCGCGATAGTAGGCTTGAACTTCGCGGGAATCGGAGACGAGGCCATCGCAGAACCAACAAGCGAGGCGTTCGGAAAACCGCAGATACCAACTGGCCACGCGGCCCCATTTCTTACGCTGCCAATCCGTTCCATCGACCGAACAAACCACCTTGGCCCCAAAGAGCTGGGGAATCGGCGCGAACAAAGTGGTGCCGGTGATGAAGTAGTGGACGACGTCGGGGCGCTTCAGCACGACGTGCAAGCTCGAAAGCAGCGAATGAACGATGGCGCTCAGATTCTTGCTTTGAATGGTGGGGAGATTGATCAGGCGGATGCCTTCGTAGTCGGCGCCGCGATGAACGCTCAGGCCGGAGCGGTTGTAGACGATCACTTCGTGGCCGAGCTTCACCAGGCGACGCCCGATTTCGTCGGCAGCCGTTTCAAACCCGCCATAGCGCGGAGGAAGAGCTTTCAATCCAATCATGGCGATGCGCATTACGATTTCTCCGGCAAGTGGATTTCAGTTTTCTTAAAGCCGGCACAGAAGCGGGTGGGGCGGAATTCGTACGCCGGTTGCGACATTCACTTCGTTACGTAATACGTCGTGCTGCGAATCGAGCCTTTCTGCAGGACGACTTGAGTTTCTTCGAAGACGACGCGCCCGCCCGAGCGTCCCAGGAAGGCGAGCACGTCGTCGCGCGGGATGAAGTTCATGTGAATCGGGTTCAACCCGAGCGAGCAATATAGAAAGCTGTGAGCGAGTCCGACGCCGCGAAGCACCTGATAGGCGCGCCGGCGCGGCTGCAACCGGTTGCGAAACGGAATGAAGCTTGGAAGCTGAAAAACGAGCAGTCCACCTGGAGCGAGCACACGAAGGAATTCTGCGATGAAAGCGAAAATCGAGCGTTTGTCGGGAAGATGTTGCAGCACCAGCACACTCAAAATGAAATCGAAGCGGCCCGATGGAAACATGCGCAGATCGGACTCGTTGTTGACTTCATATGAGCAGTTTGGCAAGTCCGCATTCAGCTCGCGCGCCCGGCGAATCATCTCTTCCGAAATATCGACTCCGCGGCATTGGACGAAGCGCGAGGCGAGAGCGCGAGTCAAGCGTCCAACGGCGCAGCCGAAATCGAGCGCACGCTCGTGCCGATGGGGCAAGCCGTGCGCGGCGCCGCGTTCCAGAGTGACCCGGACCAGTTCTTCGCCGGTGCGAAAGAATTCGTCGAGGTCCCAACGCCCGAACTGTCGCACGGGATCGGAAAGCACGGCCCAAAGCGGATCGAGCTTGCCGAGTTCGTTCCAATCCTGCTTCTGACGCTGCAACATGCGGCTCCTCAGGCGATTTTTCTTCGGGCGCCACGCGAGCCCGTGGCGGCGGCGAAGATATCTTTGAGCTTCTTATAGCTTTCGAGCGGGCGATATTTCGTGTCGACCAGCATGCGCCCATAGCGTCCCATCCGTTCGGTCTCCGAAGGCCGCGCGAGCATGTATCGGAGCTTCTGAACGAGATCGAGGTGATCCCCCGGATCGAACAGGAGCCCGCTCCTGCGGTCCTCAACGACAAAAGGCAGCGCGCCCAAGCGCGAGGCGACCACCGGCTTGCCCGCCGCGTATGCTTCCAGAGCGGAGAGGCCGAAGGTCTCGTAACTCTCGGAGGGAAGCACGGCGCAGGCGCTGTTGCGCAGGAGTTGCCATTTCTCCTCGCCGGACTTGAACCCGACCAGCTCGACGTGGCGAATTTGTTTTTCTCCTAGAAAAGCGCGGAGCTGCGGCTCGAGAGGGCCTGAACCAGCGATCTTCAGCGGAATGTCGCGGTGTTCCGCGAGCGCGCGGACGAGCCCGAGCACGCCTTTTTCGGGCGAAAGACGTCCGAGAAAGACGACGTAAGCGCCCGGGTGGAAGTGCGGCTCGACTCCGGCCGCGTCGACGAAGTGGGGCTTGATCCAAATTTTTCTCGCGGGCAAACCGCCTTCGATCAGCTTCTGCCGCGAAAAGGACGTGGGGCAAACGAAGACAGGCACCAGGTCCAGCACTTTTTTTCGCCGGGCGGCAGACATCGCGAAAGCGGCCATCAGGCTGGCGGCATACGAATCGCGATAGCAACGATGGCGCACGGCGTTGAAGGACGAGCCGGTCTTGCAACGCTCGCAGATCGCGCCATGGGTGTGGAACAGGCCATTGGGACAGAGAAAGCGGAAATCGTGAACGAACTGGACACAAGGAACTTCGCGATCGTGCAGGACGCGATAGATGGACGACGAAATCAAGGGGAAGGCGTTGTGGACGTACGCCAGATCCGGCCGTTCGTTTTGAATGATGGCCGCGATGTCCGTTCTTGTTCGGAGAGAATCGATGGCTTCGAGCGGAAACCGCAGCCGGTCGAGGAAGCGGTAATCCGCGATTTCGCGGTTATTTCTGGAGTAGAAGACCACCTTCTGGTTGTACTTTTCGAGCAGCCACTTCTCGGCCAGAGCCGCGGCGTCCTCGCCGCCGAAATTCCGGTAGAAATCGTGGATAAAGAGAATCTTCATGGTGACGTTCCTTGCTTCCTTATCCGCGCGGCACGCGCACAACCGCCCGCGTGGCCGTGGAGTTCGTCGCGATCAAATGGGTTCAGTTTTTTCCGCGGCAAGAGCGCTCGCCGCATCCACGCTCTTGAGGCGCGACGGCCGGAACTGCTCGAGATAGTAGCCGCGCGAGAATTTTTCCTTGTAGCGCATCGCGCGCGCGGCCAGGCGAAGAACTTCGCGAACCGGCCGGCGCAGCAGCTGGGGATGAATCCGCTGGAGCACACCGGAATACGCTAGCCCAATCGCGTTGTGTTCCTGGCGCTGCTGGTCCGCGTGCGCCCCCGTTTTGCTTTCGGGATGCAGGCGAAAGTCGGCGACCAGCGCGGGAATGTGGCGAAACGAATATCCGCGCCGCGCGAGCCGCAGGATGAACTCGTAATCCATGGCGTAATGGAATTGAGTATCGATCCAGTTCCCCTCATCAAAAATGCGGCGACGAAAGAAACTCGACGGCGTGGGGACATACAGCATGTGCAGATAGAGAAGAATGAAGCGGTTGAACTCGATTTCGCGGCGAATGCGCCAGACGCGTCCCGTTTCGTCGATGTAGGTGTAATCGCCGTAGAGAACGTCGGACTCGGGATGATCGGCAAAGGCGTTCACCATCGCGCGAAAGCAATCGGGACGATAGCGGTCGTCCGAATTCAGCCAGCCGACAACATCCCCGCTCACAAGGCGAAATCCTTTATTGAGGGCGTCGCTTTGGCCGCGATCCGGTTCGGATTTCCAGCGCAAGTGTTGCCACCCGGGGCGCGAACTGTAGTGCCGCAAGATGTCCACGCTGCCGTCCGTGGAACCGCCGTCCATCACGATGTGTTCAAAGGCGGGATAACTCTGCTCTTTCACGCTGCGCAGAGCATCTTCCAGGAATTTCGCCTGGTTGTAGGAAGGGGTGACGATGGAGATCTTCAGCACGCGCGCATCTCCCGATCCCGCCCAAGTTGCCCGGACTCTCCCTTGCACAGAATCATTTCGCCCAAGGCGTAGCGGCGAATATCGGCAGGAGAATTGAGCGCTTCTTCCCGAGAGCACACGCGCCACGGGCCGCCAGGATCTTTGACCAAAAAACGCGAGCAGATGAGTTGAAAACCATGGAGCAGAAGGGGCAGGCGCTCGTGGCCATAGACACGGTGCCACGGCCGATAGACGGCATCGGCGCCGACGGGAATGGTCAAGAAAAGGCGCCCGCGGCGCGAAAGGAGCTGCGCGATCTTGGCCATGGCCTTCAGGTCGCCATCCGCATCCTCTCGAGAATTGAAGCGGCCTCCGAGACCGATGTGCTCGACGACGGAACAAAGGACGATGACGTCGAAGTCGGAGGAGAGCCGGACCTTGTTGAAATCGTGCTGGATGAAGCGGATTCCGTCGACGACCTCCGCGGGATTCTCCCAGGGATCAACGGCGGTCACCTGATATCCGAGAGCGAGCATGGCCGGAATGACGGGCGATTTTCCGGGCCCGATCTCCAGCGCTCGCAATTTTCGGCGCGGGAGATTCGCGCAGATCCAGCCCCAATCGATCAGCTTCTCGCCATCGAGGTCGAAGCCTCCCGCGGGCGGACGCGGCTCGCCCCGCAGCCATTCACGCAGGCCCAGCGTGCGATCGACGCGCTTGGCCATCTTTCCGATCAATTGCCCTGTTCCCATCCGTGTCTCCATTTCAACTGGCGATTTCGGCTAAGGCGCCCTCACTAGCGGCACCCATCGTTTCGGCCCGCGGGCGTCAGCCGGCAGGACTTCTCAGTGGCGGTCTTGATGGCAAGGGCCACGCAGGCGACCATGCAACTGACTCCTGCGTTTCGTCCGGCCATGCCTTCCTGAGCGGCAACATGGTCACGAGCGCCCAAAAAATGAAGCCAAACGGGGTGGAATCGATGCTCGCGCCTACAGCGCCGATCAGCACGACCGCGATCAACAACGAGGCCACACCAAACGATTGCGCGTCCCGCTTCCTGCGGAGCAGCTTGATGGCGTAGACGATCATGGCGACCACCAGCACAATGAAGGCGATTTCGGTGACGATCCCGCCGCCCACAAACACGTCGAAAAAAATGGAATGCCCGGAGCCGAGTTCGGGGTTG
>Ga0208140_1000067_pt1 | contig 22889 bp, 22 predicted proteins | sample SF_Rice_5C_0N_40_FD_185616 | JGI IMG/M metagenome (GOLD analysis project Ga0208140, IMG submission 185616) | Rice paddy soil microbial communities from Twitchell Island, California, USA - SF_Rice_5C_0N_404 (SPAdes) (version 2) | ecosystem: Environmental > Terrestrial > Soil > Paddy field/soil ... | reverse complement strand
AACTGCCCGACCGCAAGGAAAACATCCGCTCGGCTCTGAACCGCGCCACGCGCAAGGCCAGCCGCAAGGTTGCCACTGCGACGGACGACGAGTTCCTCTATATCTGGAACATCAAGGACTGAGCTTACAGGGCGAACATGGAAGAGGCGGAAGGATTTCTGCGCTTCGCCACGGCCTCGCCGGTCAAGAGATGACAGGAGATCAGGAATTCGATTTGGTTCCGTGGACGAACAGGGCGCCAACGCGGCGGAATTCCGCCAGTTGTTGCGCGTCGCGAAACCACCGGCCGGTGTAGACCTCCGGATTGGGCGTAGGATCGGAGATGCGCCCGTGCTCCACGTTCGTGAACCCCGCCTGTCGAAACAGCCCAGCCCACTCCTCCGCGGAAAGCAGGTGCGTGGGGATGGTCAGGATGTTGCCCCACTGGTGGCAATGTGGATTGTCCTTGTAATAGTTGATGACGATCCACGCCGAGCCACCTTCGGCCAGCACGCGATGAATTTCGCGCAGGCCCCTTGCCGGATTGGGCCAGTAGTAGGCCGATTCCACGGAAATCGCGCGGGTGAAGAAATTCGCTTCCCACGGAATTTCGCTCACCTGGCCGACGACAAACACGAGATTCTCGAACGGAAGGCTGACGGCGCGCGCGCGGCGAATCATCTCGTCGGAAATATCCATGCCGACGATGCGGCCGTCCGGCACATTGCGCGCCAGGGCTCGCGAGAGCCAGCCCGCGCCACAGCCTACGTCGAGGATATTCTCGTCGCGCGCGATATGCATCTGCTCGAGCGCGGGACGCGTGATCGGCCAGTGATCCTCCTCCATGCCCTCGCCGCGCCCGGCCTCGGCCCAACGGTTGAATTCCTCGCGCAGTGTTTCGGATTGTTCGGGTTGCGCCAAGACAACTCCTCAATGAAATTTTACCGGTTTCCAACCCGCAGATGAATAGAGCAGTATCGAGCGGCGAGAAAAAAACCGGGAAAGAGGAAGCAGAGGACACCGAGAAAAACGGGAGCACGCAGAGAAGACCAGAAGCAAAAGGCAACCCCAAGCAGCAAGCGTGCAGAGGAGAAGAGCACTGGCGGGCTTGCGGGTTGCCCTCTGAACCAGACGCGCCCGTGCCGGCTCCACTCGCGCGCGCTTTACTGCATGGGCGTGCCGCAGACCGCGCAGAAGCGCGCGCCCGGCGCGCCGATCGCGCCGCAGCGGCAGCAGTAGTGAGCGATCGCGGCGGGTCCGGCAACCACCATCACTTGCGGCGGCTTGGTTTCGGCCGCGCAGGCCCAGATCAGCGCGACGATCCAGCCGATCACCGTCCAGCCAAACAGCAAGTTCACCAGCAGGATCGCCGTAAAATCGCGCTTGTTGTGCGCGATGATCGCCGGCAAGAAATACAGGAACGCTGCTACCAGCACGAACAGCATGGCCGGGCCTCCTTCCGCAGGAGTCTAGTTTGCAGCACCGTGGGTTCAAACTCCTCCTGGCTCATGGTACGCATGAAGCCCGGAAGTTGTTCCATTCTGCAGAACAGGGTGCCTCCGCAGGGCAACGACCCAACGGCGCCAAATCAGGAGTGCGGCGCCGCCTCGGTCTTGTTTTCGACCTTGGAGAGCAGCTGCACGAAGCGCTGCTCGCGCTCTTCCTGCGTCTGGCCCGCATAGGCTTCCGCGATCTGCGTCGCGTTCATAGAGCAGAATTTCGGCCCGCACATGGAGCAGAATTTCGCTTCCTTGTAAAAATCGTCCGCCAAGGTTTCATCGTGCATCGAACGGGCGGTGTCGGGGTCGAGCGAAAGATCGAATTGCTTCTTCCAGTCGAAAAGGAAACGCGCGTAGCTGAGCGCGTCGTCGCGATCGCGCGCGCCGGGACGGTGGCGGGCAATGTCCGCGGCATGCGCAGCGATTTTGTAGGCGATCACGCCCTGGCGCACGTCGTCGGCGTTGGGCAGGCCGAGATGTTCCTTCGGCGTGACGTAGCACAGCATCGACGCGCCGTGCCACCCGATCATGGCCGCGCCGATCGCGCTGGTGATGTGATCGTAGCCGGGAGCGATGTCGGTGACCAGCGGGCCCAGCGTGTAGAACGGCGCTTCGTGGCACAGCTCGACTTCCTTGTCGACTTGCAGCTTGATCTGGTCCATGGGGATGTGCCCGGGGCCCTCGATCATCGTTTGCACGTCGTATTCCCAGGCTTTTCGAGTGAGCTCGCCCAGGACGCGCAACTCCGCGAATTGCGCTTCGTCGCTCGCGTCGGCCAGGCAGCCGGGACGCAAGCCGTCGCCCAAGGAAAAACTGACGTCATGCTTCTGGAAGATCTTGCAGATGGCGTCGAAATTCTCGTAGAGGAAATTCTCCTTCTTGTGGAAGCTCATCCATTGCGCCAGCAGAGCCCCGCCGCGGCTGACGATGCCGGTGATGCGGTTGCGCACCAGCGGAAGCATGTTGCGCAGCACGCCGGCGTGAATGGTCATGTAGTCGACGCCCTGCTCGGCCTGCTCCTCGATCACTTCGAGCATGACATTGATGTTCAAATCCTCGGCGCGGCGCACGCGCGAAATCGCTTCGTAGATGGGGACGGTGCCGATGGGAACGGGCGAGGCTTCGATGATGGCCTGGCGGATTCCCGGAATGTCGCCGCCGGTGGAAAGGTCCATCACCGTGTCGGAACCGTAGTGCACGGCGCGATGCAGCTTTTCGAGTTCTTCGCTGATGTTGGAGGTGGTGGCGGAATTGCCGATGTTCGCGTTGATCTTGCAGCAGAAGGCGACGCCGATGCCCATGGGCTCGAGATTGCGGTGGTGGATGTTGGCGGGAATGATGGCGCGGCCGCGGGCCACTTCGTCGCGCACGAATTCGGGGGCCAGCTTTTCGCGCCGCGCGACGTACTCCATTTCTTCCGTCACCACGCCCTGGCGCGCAAAGTGCATCTGCGAGAAATTTCTCGCGCCGTCGTTCGGAGCGCCCGCAGCGCGGCCGTTGAACGCCGCCGCGCGCTTTTCAATCCACGCATCTCTCAGAGCCATGATCTGCCTCCGCGATGAAGAACCCTAAACCACAGATGAACACAGATAAACGCAGATGAAAATACCAAACATCCGGCACCGATGGGTTTGACTGCGCGCTGAGATACGTCAGCAGTGATTATGGCACTCGCGTTTCGGCGCGGCAATACGAGTGCGCCATCCAAAAGCGTCAAACCGAACCTTCGCGCGGCAGGGCCGCAAGCGAAAGGCGGACCTGATTACCGCTGAGACGCAGAGTTCGCAGAGAAATCCAAGTGGGCGCGCCCGCGAAGAGGCGATCATTCATGGCGCAGAGCAACCATGGGATCGACGCGCATGGCGCGGCGCGCGGGGATGCAGCAAGCGGCCAGGGCGACGGCGATGAGAAGGATAGTCACCGAGACGAAAGTCAACGGATCGGTTGCGCTCACGCCGAACAGCAGGCTGGACATCAGGCGCGTGAGGGCGAATGACGCGACGATGCCGATAGCCACGCCAAGCAACGCGAGATTCAGCGCCTGTCGCAGGACCAGGCGCATCACGCGGCGCGCATCGGCGCCCAGCGCCATGCGCATTCCAATTTCATGCGTGCGCTGCGCAACCGAATAAGAAATCACGCCGTAGATGCCAACAACAGCGAGCAGCAGCCCCAGCCCGCCGAAAATGCCGAGCAGTATCGTCTGGAAGCGCGGGGCCGCATTCGATTTTGCGAGCAACTGATCCATGGTCGCAACATCCTCGACCGGCTGCGCTTTATCGATGGACCAGATGCGCTCCTGGATGGCTGAAACGGCGGAGAGCGGGTCCAATTCGGTGTGCACAACGAGCGAAACGCCTCCCGAGCTCCCGATTTGATAATACGGGGCGAATAGCTCCGGGTCGGGGACTTCCTTTGCTCCTTCGTCGCGTGTGTCGGCGATCTCGCCGATGATGTGGCCCCATTTGAGATTGTGCTTGTCATCCACATTGGTCCAGATGCGTCTTCCAACCGGATTCGCACCCGCAAAGAATTTCTCGGCAAAGGCCCGGTTGACGATGTAAACATTCGCCGACTCGGCCGTGTCGCCTCCGCTGAAATCACGCCCTGTCACGAGCGGGACCCTCAGCGTTTGAAAATACCCCGGCGCCGCTTGATTGCCCTGGCTCATAGCCGCGGGAGCGCCCTGAGGCATGGCATCCGTGTGAACTGTGGTTTCACCCTTCATGCCCGATAGCGGTGCGTAGAGCGAGGCGGACGCGCTCTGCACGCCCGGGACCGCTCGAACTGCGGCAAGGATCTGACGCACATAAGGAATAGACTGGGCAGGCTTTGTGAATCTTCCGGAAGGGAAGTTGAGGGTCATTGTCAGCAGATGATCGGAGCGAAAGCCCAGATTCGTTGCCAGCAGCTTGGCGAAGCTGCGCAGCGCCAGCGTCGCCCCAATCACCAGCAGCAGCGCCAGCGCCACTTCGGCGACAACGAGCGACTGGCGGAGAACTGTGTGCTGCGAGCCCGCTCCCGTTTGCGCCCCGCCTTCCTTGACGACCGCGTGCAAATCCTGGCGAGACACCAGGGTGGCGGGCGCCAGGGCGAAGAGAAGTCCGGCAAGAATCGAAACGCCCAGCGTGAACCAGAGCACGGCCTGATCGATGCTGAGATCCTTGATGCGCGGCGTGTCGGGCGGCAGCAGCGTGCGGAAAGCGTGAACGCTCCAGGCCGCAACGAGCAGGCCGCAGATACCGCCGATCAAGGCGACGATCAAGCCTTCGACCAGCAACTGTCGAACGATGCGGCCGCGCGTCGCGCCCAGTGCCGAGCGAATGGCCAGCTCCCGGCGCCGCGTCCAACCGCGCGACAAGAAAAGATTGCCGACGTTGGCGCAAGCGATGAGCAGCACGAAGCCGACGGCGCCCAGCAGGATCAGCAGAGGCGCGCGGCTGTCGCCTACGACGTCGCTCTCCAGCGAAACCACGTGAAAGCTCCAATTCTTGTCGGCGTCCGGGTAGGCCTTGGCTAAACGCGCAGCCATCGCGTCGAGCTCGGCCTGTGCTTGCGCGATCGTGCTGCCCGGCTTCAACCGCGCAATGGCCCAAGCGCCGTGGTTCGCGCGCGCAGCGCGTTCTTTGTCATCCGGGGCGAACGGTGTCCAGAATTGGTCGTCCGTCGCGAAATCGAGGTGTTGCTGCGGCGGCAGGATGCCGACGATGGTGTATGGCTTGCCGTCGAGGGTGACAGTCTGGCCCACTGCGCGGGGATCAGCGCCGAAGTCGTTCTTCCATAGCGGAAAACTCAGGATGACCTTGCGATCCTGACCGGGCTGCATTTCCGCGCGCGTGAAAACCCTCCCGTAGAGCGGTCTAATTCCCAGCAAGGGAAAAAATTCAGCGGAAACTTGCGCGCAGTCGGGCCGCTGCGGTGCGCCTCGGCCAGTCAGGGTCATGCCACAGAAGTGATACGGAGCGATGGAAGAAAAGGCGGTTTTCTGAGCGCGAATGTCGTCGAGGTCCGGCAGCGACATTCCAAGGTCCGGAAAATCAAACACGGAACTGTGCCCCCAGAGGTCCACAAGTTGTGACGAATGAGGGAACGGCATGGGCCGCAGCAGAGATGTATTCACCACGGAGAACATCGCTGTGTTGGCGCCAATGCCCATCGTAAGGGTCAGCACCGCAACGGCGGTGAAGCCCGGAGACTTGCGCAGAGTGCGGAGGGCATAGCGAACGTCCTGACACAGGGTCTCGAGCCACACCCATCCCCAGGTTTCGCGCGTCGTTTCGCGCAGCGCGGCGGGATTGCCGAAGGTGAGCCGTGCGGCCCGGCGGGCTTCGTCGGGCGACATGCCCGCGGCGATGTTTTCGGCGATTTGCTGGTCGAGGTGGAATTGCAACTCGGCATCGAGTCGCTGCGCGCCGCGGCGGCGCCGGAAGAGCGTCTGGAGCCGAAGCCAGAGTTGTCGAACGAACGTCATAGCATCCCTGACCAGAAAAGAAGAGACCCAGAACCAGATCCCGCTCCTGCCTCCCGCATTTTCCCGGGTCGAAAGGCCCTCGCTTCCACCGAAGGAAAAAACCTACGTCTCTTCCACCACCAGGTTGATGGCGGCGGACAGCCGGCTCCAATTCGCCGCTTCCTTTTCCAGTTGCGCGCGGCCTTCCCGGGTCAACGAATAGAATTTCGCTTCGCGTCCCGTTTCCGTGTCCTTCCACTTGGCTTTGATCCAACCCTTATGTTCCAGGCGGTGCAGGGCGGGATAGAGCGAGCCCTGCTGCACCAGCAGAACGTCGCGCGAGATTTGCTGGATGCGCTTGGCGATGGCCCAGCCGTGTTTGGGCTCCAGCGAAAGCGTTTTCAGGATCAGGAGGTCCAGCGTGCCCTGCACCAGGTCATTCGGCTTTCCCATACTATGATTATCTACACTAGGCGATTGTAGATCGTCAAGGTATCTTTGCGCGTTCGCCGGGACCTGTCGAAGCAGGATGGATGACGTGGCTCGAACACCCACGGGAAAAACAATTTGGACCGAGTCTGCGGGCGGCGTATCTTCGTTGCGGAGGGGTTCAGAGAATCGAATGAAAATCACCCGTTTTCTTTGGAAACTTGCCTTCTTTTGCCCGATCCTGGCATTGTGCGCGGGGCCGCTGGCCGCTACTCAGCAGGACGTTCCTCACGTGAGCGCGGACGTGGGCACCTGCCGCGCCGCGTTCGTCGTGCGCGACGGGTCGAACAAGCCCATCTACAACGCCAAAATCGACGTGACCATCCACTACGGCTTCATGAACCTGCGCAAGACGCAATTGGAGATCGCCACGAATGCCGACGGCAAAGCGCTCGTCGAGGGCCTGCCGAATTTCCCCAAGAAGCCGCTGGAATTCGTGGTGAAGAGCGGAACCGTCTCGAAGGTGATTACCGACGATCCTTCGAGCACCTGTCTGGGCAATTTCGACGTGACGTTGAAGGTCCGCTAAGAGTGAAGGTGCGCTAGAAATCAGCCGCGCGATCGCGGCGTCGGCGCCGGTCAGCGAAGGGCCGCGGCGGCGAAATTGTCGCGTTGCGCCGCGTGCGGATCATTTTGCAGCCGGAAGAGGATTTCCCCCGCCCGCGGAACGAGCAAAACGCCTTCGCTTTCCCGGTTGCGCCACTCCTCGATGCGGATGCTGGCGGGATCGAGATAGCCCAGATTGATCGAGCGGCAAACGCTTTCGGGTATGCCGGTCGCCAGCGTCACGTGGACTCGCGGGCTTTCGATACCGCTGGCCACGTCGTACTTCCCCAGGCCTTTCACGTGCGAGGAGTGCGCCAGCACCCCGCCGGGATAATTCTTGAAGCGGTCCCACTGCTTCACGAAATAATCGCGGCAGTGATAGCCGATTTGGCGCAGCAGGGCGCCATGCGTGTAGCTGATTTCGGTGATGTGCGGGCCGTAGAGGATCACTTCACCGCCGTCGGCCACGGCTGGCTCGATCTTGTACATGCCTTTGCCCGCAGTCCATACGTCGCGATACATCTCTGGAATGACGGAAAGAACGCGCCGAAACGGCTTTTCCACGTACACGATGTGCTTGCGTGCCGAAAGCCGCGAGGCCGCTTCCCACGCGTCGCGCGCCTCGCCGTAATAGAGGCCCGCGATGCCGTCATGCGTGACCACCGGCGCGAAGCACGCCGCCGGGCGAGGAATCATCGACGCGGCGCGGTCGATCACCGCGCGCACCGGCGTGTAGCCGCTGCCAATCACCTCGAAATTCGTGATCAGCGCGCCCAGCCAGTGCGTGAAGTCGATGATTTCCGGGCTGGCGATCCCGGGAAAGAAATATTTGTTTCCGCCGGAAAAGCCGACCACCTCGTGCGGGAACACCGGGCCGCAGATGAAAATCTGGTCGTAGTCGAGGATCAGCTTGTTCAAGCCCACGGGCACATCCTGGGCCATGCGCCCGCGCGTCAACTGGCTGATTTCGCTCGCCGGAATCGTGCCGAGCTGGACGAACGTCTCGGGCTTTTCCCAATGATGGTTGACGACGCGCGTTTCGCCGGCCATTTCGTTCGCGACCGGCTGTCCAACCAGCTTCGTCAGCTGCGCGTCGGTCATCAGCGGATGCGTGCCCAGCGCGACCAGATAATCGAGGGCCTTCACGCGCGGGCGCAAGAGCTCCTGAAACAGCGAGAACATCATGGGCATGGGCATCGTGCGCGTGCCGTCGGGAATGAGGATAAGCACGCGCTTGCCCTCGACACGCGCCGATTCCACCGCTTCGGCGACGATCGCGCGCACCTCTTCCGCCGTCAGGTAGCGCTCCGCTGATCCCTTGCCGATTGCCATTTCTTGCCTCGCCCGTGTCTCTACTATACGCGGGACCGGGGCGGGCCGGCCAATTCTCCGAGTCGCAGGGCGACCGGACATTCGTGCCGCCAGGCAACGATTTATTCCTGGCGCAGAGCGACAACGGGATCGACTTTCATGGCGCGGCGCGCAGGAACGTAGCAGGCAAGAAGAGCCGCTGCGATGAGAACCACCGCGACACTGACGAATGTTGCGGGATCGGTGGGAGCGATGCCGTACAGAAGCGACGTCAGCAAGCGGGTCAGCGCCAGAGCGCCGGCGGTTCCAACCACAATGCCTGGAATGGTAACCGCCATGCCCTGCCGAACGACCATCTTGAGCACGTTCGCCGGCCGGGCCCCGAGGGCGATGCGGATCCCGATTTCATTGGTGCGCTGCCGCACGGAAAAGGCCATCAGCGCGTACAGCCCAATCGCGGCCAGAAACAGCGCGAACGCGGCAAAAATTCCGAAGAGAGAGGTTTGAAAGCGGCGCAGGGCGCTCGCCTCGGAAACGCGCTGGTCCATCGTGTGGATGTCGCCGACCGCGATCGTTGGATCGATCGTGCGCACCGCGCTGCGAATCGCCGGAACGATTCGCGCGTCCGGCGAGGAAGTGCGAATCGCGAGGTAAGCGCCGTGCGCGGCCTGGCCGTTCTGCCAGAACGGCCGATACACCTGAGGGGGCGGCGCGGCTTCGAGGCTCGAGTAGCGAGTGCTTCCCACAACGCCGACCACGGTGGACCATCCGCGGGCGCCGACGGGGCATACGCAGATGTGCGCTCCGATCGCCGAGCGCCCGCCAAGGTAGGCTTTCGCGAACGCTTCGTTGACGATCACCACGTCGCGAGTTCCCGGCGCGCCGTCCTGCGAGGTGAAGAATCGGCCCTCGAGCAGCGGAATGCCCATCGCTTCGAAATAATTCTCCGTGGCCAGACGGGAATCGATCATCTGCCACGGTTTATTCGCGTATCCCTCGACCCTGAATATCTGCATCTGTTCTTCGTGGCTGAGCGGCAACGCGCTGACCGCGCCGGCTACATCGACACCCGGAAGCGCGCCAACCTTGTCCAGAACGCTGCGGAAAAACTGCTGGCGCTCGCCGGGACGGCTATACCGGCTATCGAGCGCGATGTGCATGGTGAGCGTCAAATCGGAAAAGCCGGTCGAGGCGTTTTGCAGGTTCACGTAGCTGCGGATCAACAGCCCGGAACCGGCCAAAAGGACGACCGCAAGCGCCACCTCTCCGACGATCAGCCCATAGCGCCAGCGCGTGGATGCGGCGGTGATGCCTCTTGTGCCGGCTTGCTTCAGGAACTCGCTGAGATTCGTGCGCGAAACGCTGAGCGCGGGGATCGTCCCGAAGATCACGCCCGTGAGCACCGAAACCCCGAGAGCGAACAGCAGAACGCGCATGTCGATCGAAGTTTCATTCAAACGTGGAATGTTGCCGGGGTTGAGCCGCAGAAGCAGGCGAATCGCGGCATAGGCGATGAAAATGCCGAACGCGCCGCCGGCACAGGCAAGCAAAAGCGCTTCGGTGAGGACCTGGCGAATCAAGCGCCCGCGGCCCGCTCCAAGCGCGGCGCGCACTCCCATTTCGTGCGTGCGGCCGGCTGCGCGGGCCAGAAGAAGATTCGCCGCGTTCGCACAGGCAATCAGCAAAACCAGGCAGACGGCGCCGAAAAGAAGCCATACGAAAAGGCGCACGCCGCCGACCACCGTTTCCGTGAACGGGTTCACTACGCCGTAGGCGCCTTTGAAGAGACTGTTCGCGGAGTGCAGAGCGATCAGCCGGGACATGATCGTGTTCAGCTCCGCCTGGGCTTGCGCGATGGTGACGCCCGGCCGAAGTCGCGCGATTGCAACCAGATTGCCGCCCGAATCTTCGCGATCCGCTTTCTGTTTTGCCGTGAGCGTCATCGGCAGCCAGACCTGCGTCTTCCCGGAATTCGAACCGGGCAACTCGTTTCCGCTGGGATAACCGAACGAGGCGGGCATGACGCCGACGATCTGATAAGGCCGGCCGTCAAGCATCATGCTCTGGCTGAGAACATGCGTGCTGCCTCCGAATGCGGATTGCCACAGGGCGTAACTGATCACGGCAACGCGCCCGCGGCCTGGCTCGGTGTCCGTGCCTTCGATGCCGCGGCCGAATAGAGGACTCACTCCGAAAATGGAGAAGAAGTTCGGTTGAACGAGCACGCCGCTGGCGCGCTGCGCCGGCCCTTCCGCCTCGAGATTGAAGTGTTTCTGGCTGAACAGCGTCATCGACGAAAACGATCGCGCTTGCCGCTGAATGTCGAGGAAGTCAGCGACGCTTGGGCCGGACAGCTCCAGCGAAAACTGCGCGAGGTTCCGGTTGGGAGTCCAGATGTAGACGAGCCGGTCGGGATTCTTATAGGGCAGGGAGCGGATGAGGACGGCGTCGAGCAGGCTGAAGATGGCGGTGTTCGCGCCGATGCCCAGGGCCAGCGTGAGGACCGCAACCACCGTGAACCCCGGCGATTTGCGCAGCATGCGCAGGGCGAAGCGCAGGTCCTGCCAGAAATGGTCGAGCCACAGCCGGCGGCCGGATTCGTAGAAACGTTCCTGCGCGTGCGTCACATTGCCGAACGCCCGATGCGCCGCTGCCCGCGCGTCTTCGTACGAGAGCCCTTGCTCCTGCAACCGCTCGATCTCCAACTGAAGGTGAGCTTCAATCTCCGCGCTGAAATCCTCAGCCTTCCGCTTCCCCCGCAGCATCGTTCACCCCTTCGCCACCATTGTCACCCGTTTGCTTGCACTGAGCGCCGCGAATGTGCCCTGAGTCCCGCGGAGGGAAAGGGGCTTTGCCATAAGCTTGGGTCGACATACGACCAGAGCATAGCGCGTTTGGGTAAGATGTCAACCTAAAAACGCGAAGAGCGATTCGCCGCGCCGGAGGGCCAGCGGCCGGCTGGCGCGCATAGACATCTCCGCCGGCGCTGCCGCGCCGGGAATTCTCGATGCAACGATCCGATGCCTTGTGCTACTTTGGCGGGTCGCTCGGGCCCGCGGTAATTCGCTGGCGCGCTTCGATCGAGCATTCGGCTGGTGCATCTCCAAGGAGCGGTTCGTAAAGGCTGCGAGAGCGCATCATGAAAATTGTTGATGTCCGCGCGACCACCGTGGCCGTACCGCTCGAGGCGCCCTTGCGCCACGCCAACGGAGCGCACTGGGGCCGTTTCGTGCGCACGATCGTCGAACTCGAGGCGGACAACGGCCTGATCGGCCTCGGCGAAATGGGCGGAGGCGGCGAGAGCGCCGAAGCCGGCATCCGCGCGCTGAAATCCTATCTCGTCGGGCACGATCCGCTGCAGCTCGAGCAGCTCTACTGGAAAATCTGCAATCCTACCGCCTCGCTCTACAACAATCGCGCTCAACTGCACGCGGCCGTCGAGTTTGCCTGCATCGATCTGGCCGGCAAGCATCTCGGCATCCGCGCCTGCGACTTGCTGGGCGGCGCGCTGCGCGAGGAAGTTCCCTTCGCCAGCTACCTTTTCTACCGCTACCGCAATTCCGAGACGGGCGCGGGCGGCGAAGAGACTGCCGATGAGATGGTTGCGCACGCCAGAAAACTCAAGCGGGAGCACGGATTCCGCTCGCACAAGCTGAAGGGCGGCGTATTTCCTCCCGATCACGATTTGCAGGTGTACCTCGCGCTGGCCGCGGCGTTTCCCGGCGATTCGTTTCGTCTCGATCCCAATGCGGCCTGGAGCGTCGAGGAGTCGATCCGCATCGGGCGCGCCATCGAAGGCGTGCGCAACGACTATTACGAGGATCCTTGCTGGGGCCTGGAAGGCATGCGCCGCGTCCGCTCGTTCGTGAAAATTCCCACCGCGACGAACACGGTGGTGGTGAATTTCGAGCAGCTCGCCGCCTGCATTCGCCTCGAGGCCATCGACGTGATCCTGCTCGACACTACTTTCTGGGGCGGCCTGCGCCAGGCCTGGAAGGCAGGCGTGATCTGCGAGAAATTTCAGCGCGGCGTCAGCGTCCATTCGAGCGGCGAACTCGGAATTCAGCTGGCCACCATGCTGCACCTGGGAGCGGCGCTGCCGAACCTGAGTTTTGCCGCGGATGCCCACTACCATCACCTGACCGGCGACATTCTGCGCGGCGGCAAGATGAAATACGTCGACGGCAAGATTGCCGTCCCCAAGGGCCCAGGATTGGGAATCGAGCTGGATCGCGCGAAGCTCGAAGAGTACGCGGAGCTCTTCCGCCAGACGGGCAGCTACCCGTACGACCGCGATCCCGAACGCCCGCAATGGTTCTCGATCATTCCGGAGGCGCGCTTCGCCCAGCCAAAAGAACGTCGCAAGCTTCTTGCACGCAAACCGCGCCCGAAGCGGATCTCCTGAAGCCGCCCTTTGAATCGAGCGTGGCGCCGGTCGAGCATCGCATTCTGTCGCGGCTGCGCCGGCCAGCGAAAAATGGTCATCATCCTGATGGGCGTTTCCGGAGCGGGAAAAACCGCCGTGGGGCAGGCGCTGGCGGCGCGGCTCGGCTGGCATTTCGAGGATGCCGACAACTGGCATTCGCCCGCGAACGTCGAGAAGATGCGCACCGGCGTCCCCTTGACCGATGCGGATCGCGCGCCCTGGCTTGAGGCTCTCAATCGTTCCATTCGAGAATGGATTGCGGCGGGGCGAAATGTGGCCTTGGCGTGCTCGGCGCTGAAAGCCTCGTATCGGGAAGCATTGCGCGCAGGGTTGCAGACTCCCGGCTCTGTCCAGTTCGTGTTTTTGAAGGCAACCTACGGGGCCATCGATCGGCGGCTGCGCGAACGTCACGGCCACTACATGCCGGAATCGTTGCTGCGCAGCCAGTTCGACGATCTGGAGGAGCCGTCTTCCGCGGAGGCGCTCGTTGTCGACGCTGCCCTCGCCATCCCCGCCGTCGTCGACGCCATCGTCGCCGGGCTGCGACTGCGGGCTTAATTCGCACCGTTACTCACTGCGGGAAGGAACGTTTGTCGAGGCGGGCTGGCCCTGAAGCGGAACGCCGGTCAGTCGCAAGCGCGAGTCATTTCAATCCCTCGATCACGCCATGCATCTCGGCGATCCACGGCGGCGCGCCCGGCGTAACGGCTGGATCGGGCAGCAGAAACGGCCCCTGAACAACGATGCTGCCGGAAACGCGATCGTAGGGGCCCTTTCCGTTCGCAATTTTGCCGCTTTCCTGCAGAGTGTACAGGCCCGGGGTCGAAGCCGGCGTGCCTTTGAACTTGGCGATCACCTCAAAGCTTCCGCCGTCGGGAAAAGATAGCGTGATCGTCTCGGTGCCGGAGATTGCGCCATCGTCGTTTCGCACGATCGAGTTATTGCGATCGACGAAAGTGGCCGCCGATGCGGCTCGCCCTGCAATCTGCATGATTGCCTGACCCACCCAGGCGCCCTTGCCTTCGAAGGAGTAGTCGTAGGCGCCGTAGATCGTTCCTGAAACTTCCTTGAAAGCGCTGGAGGGTTGCATGGCCTCGGTCTCCTGTTCCGGAAAGTCCGCTGCGTCTGCGGGCCGGAATTGAATGGACCAAGTGTACGGCGCGTGCAGGGATCAGGCGATGACCTGCGTCACATCGGGTTGCGTGCCAGGTCACGAAGAATTTACATACGGCATATACATGGCGCCGTTCTGCTTCGCTGCAGCCTGCCGGCTTCTGCGCCACGCCTGCCCCGGCGCAGAAAACGAAAACAGCCCCGGCATGATAGAATTCCAAAATCAAACCGGGCCGAGGTAGCTCAGTTGGTAGAGCAGCCGATTCGTAATCGGCAGGTCAAGAGTTCAAGTCTCTTCCTCGGCTCTGTCCCCTTTTACTCCCCGGTTGTCGTTCGGTGTATCGTCTTCAAATGAAGATTTTCGAGCGGGTTAGGCCATGGTGGCGTCTGGTACGAGTGACCCGCGCCGTGTTCAATGCTTTCGATTCGATATTCAAGCCGTTTCGGGCGGCCAACCTGCGGGAGAAGTTCCGAAGCGACGAGTTCGTCATCGCCTACATGTATGGGGTGATGACGCGTTTCTTCGACTGTTACGGCGTCGTGGGACACGGAACTCAACCCGCGCAAATCCTGTTGAAGGGCTACGAATTTGTTTTCCCCGGCCATGGTGCGGAAATCGTTAGACTGACCATCGTTCGAATCAAGGGTCAGAACGAAAGATTTATGCGAGACCTCCGCGCCGGCTCAAACGAAGCGGACCAATATCTCAGAACGAAGGGCAAGAGCGGTCTTCCCAGCTTGACGCTCCATCTGACAACGCAATCGTCTTTTCGTAAAGTTCAAGACGGCGGACAGGTTTCATCGCCCTAGCTTGTCGATCTCGCGGCTCGTTCTCCGCGCGATGTTCGTCATCGCGAACCAGATGAACGCGAGAACCAGTAAAGGTACGATCAATGCCAACGGCTCGTGACGCTGCAGGAGCCAAGGCCAGTTGATTCCCATCTCTCTCGCCCGAAGCGCCGGACCGCCTGCCCACCATGCACCGACCACTGCGGGCACGAGCAGCAGTATCCATTCGCGGATGGCGCGGGAAAACTGTCGCTTGCTTTCGAGTTCTCGCGCCAAGAACTGGATACAGGGTTCCATCTTCCCGATCCGCCGTGGTCCGCTTCGCAGGGGTTTCCACATCGTCCACCCGAACGTGAGGAGCAGCCAGGTGATCGTGGCTACGAGCAAGAATCTGTGCGCCTGATATAGACGGACCATCTCGTAGGCGACCACTGCCGCCAGCATCGGAGTCAGCCCTCGCAGTATCCAGTGCGCAAACACGTTCTCTCTTTCCTGCTTCCGCGCTCTCGCGCAAAGCTCTTCGGTACTCATCCGCATCGGTTCTACCTCCTGTGCCTTCCAGATGTGCTCGTGATCGCGTTGCTCTTTATCGTCCTGCATTGGGGGCTCCTTGCCCGGATTCCCGGCTCAGAAGTTTCTTGACCCGGTGAATCTTCGTCGCGACATTTCCCGTCGAGAGTCCCGTAACTTCCGCGATGGACGCCGCCTGCTCGCCTTCTAGGTACAGCAGCATGATTTCACGGTCGAGGGGTTTGAGCCGGTGTATACGTTCGAGCAACCTCGCAGCCGAGTGCTGCCGGGTAGCTCGTTCTTCGCCATCCACGAAGCCCGGCTCGACTTCGAGCGCATCCAAGTCAACCAAACGACCCGCCGCCCTGCGCCTGCTCAGGATGTGCGACGCGCCCACATTGTGCGCAACGCGGTAGATCCACGTTCGCAAGCTGCATCGATTGTCGAACAGCCGCAGGCTTCGCCAGATTTCAATGTGAATCTCCTGCAACAGGTCTTCGCGTCTCGTGGGGTCCGCTTCGTATCCTCTCGCAAGGCGCTGGAGGGCAGCTTCGTGCTCGGCTCTGACCTTTGCGTACAATTTGTCTTGGGAGTCCATCACCGCGCTAGTTGTCCCCTCTTGTAGGTAGTCGCAGGAGGAAGCGCATTTCTTACACCCTTGGCGGATCCGCACCAAGGCTCTCCGCGCAGAAACGTGATTTCGCGCTTCGGCGATGGGCAGAAGGTTTTTCAGATTACCGGCAGGAACTCTGGAGTGCTAACCACTAAGGATGGGGCAGCAGGTGTGGTACGCTCTCTTTGAGAGGTGCTTCACATGAATACGCCCGCTCTCATCGCTTCCGGTGCCGCTATTCTGACCATAGCGGCATACATCGTTTTCCGGTTCCTGTTTGGCGCTTCACAAGTGGCGAGCCTTGCTGCCCTCGGTCGTTTGCCTAAATTGCCGACAAGCTGGCAACAATTCCTTTTCGACGAGTACAAAGACAAGTCCAATTGACACGCGGCATCTGGAGGTGCTGGGGTTTCGATACCGGCGCGATGTCCCCCAATGCGGGACTGAGCACCGCCTGTGCGGATTCGCCGAACCGGTATCGCGAGCCGATGAGACTACGGTTTCGTGTTCAGCGCTTGGTCGATTCCGTTTTCCGCCAGTCGCGCCATCACGGCGTAGCCCGCCGGCAACGGATGCACGCCGTCCTTGCTCAGATTCTGCGGCAGGCCGCCCGCCGGATCTTTCATCGCCGAGTAGTAGTCGACGTAGCCGTAGCCCTTCGCCGCCGCGTACGCCTTCATCCACTGATTCAACGCGGCGATTTTGGGCGCAGGGTCCGGCAATTCGGGATGCCAGCCATAGTGGATCGTCGGCAGCACCGAGCACAACACTACCCGGATGCCGTTGGCCTCGGCCAGTTGCGCCATCGACATCAGGTTCCCTTCCACCTCCGCCAGCGTGACCGGCCCCGTGTTCTCCGCGAAGTCGTTCGTCCCCGCCAGGATCAGCACCACCTTGGGCTTGAGGTCGATCACGTCCTGGCGGAAGCGCAGCAGCATTTGCGACGTCGTTTGCCCGCCGATGCCGCGGTTGATGTACGGCTTGCCGGGAAAGGATGTTTCAAGGTTCCAGGCGTCCGTGATCGAGTCGCCCATGAACACGACGCGGTCCTGCCCCGCGGCCGGCGGGCCTAGCTTCAGATCGGCGTCGTGGTAGCGTGCGAGGTTGGCGAAATCGAGCAACAATTGCTGGTCAACGGTTGCCCAGTACGCGCCCTTTTGCCACGACGGAGCGGTAATCGTGATCGGCGAGCCCTGCGGCTCGTGCGCGCTTTGCGTTTTCTGGGCAGCAAGCGTGACAGGAATAAGCAACGCGGCAAACGCCGCACAAACCAGGACAATATTGCGCTGTGTCATTCGATTCGTAGGAGGCCTCCATTCTCAAGATGACAGCAAATCCGCGCGCCGCGGCGCACGTCTACGCGCCCAGCGCACGTCTGCAGCACTTAAATCTTCAACGAAATCATTAATGAAAATGAGCTCACTTCGCCGCGAGAATCTGGTCCAGCAAGTCCGGCGTTCCTTCGACGCGCGTGAGCGCCGGATAGCGCAGCCCGCCATGATAATCGATGGCAATGGTCTGAAAATCCTTGCCACGCTTCACCAGCAGTTTTATCGGCGACGAATTCTTCTCCGCTTCCACGATGGCCGCCCGAAGCGCTTCCACGCTGAACGCCTTCCCGTCAACCGCAACCACGCTCACGTCCGGCGTGATGCCCGCTTTGAATGCCGGGCTGTTCCACCCGACGTTTCCCAGCTCTCCGGTCGCCTTGACCGAGAATCCCAGCGAGTCCGTGAAATCCACCGGCGCGCGTGGCCGTTGCGACTCCTTGAGCCACGCGGGCGGTGTGTCGCTGTAGGTCAGCTTGTACCCTCCTTGCGCAAGCCCTTCTTCCGGCACCTGCGGATGAAGTTCGTACACGCGCTGGCGCAGGAACCCGGCCCAGTCGTATGGCTGAACCTCATTGAGCGCCGCCACGATGCCTTTGAACGTGTAGGTCTTCGTGATGTAGCTGCCGTTGTCCACGCCGTAAAACAGCTGCGCGAAGTTGTCCAGCGACTTCTTGTCTCCGCTGAGCTGGCGTATCTTCGTATCCGCGTCCAGCCAGATCAGCAGTCCTTCCATGTAGTAATCTTCCCCTCGCAGCCAGCTCGGCCAAGTGACCGGGCGCCGCTGCGAAATAATTGGCTGGTTCGTCGTATCGACCAGCGGCCGCCAGTCCCGGCCCGGGCTCGCCTCGAAATTCGCGGCGATCTGGGCGATCAAGTCGCGCGTTTCGGCCGGAGTGCGCATCCCCGAGCGCGCCGTCAGCACGTATCCCCAATACTCGGTCAGCCCTTCGTAGACCCACAGCAAGTCGTCGCGCATGGGCACATTGAAGTTCGGCGTCCACAGATCGGCGGGCCGCCGGAATTTGCCGTTCCAGGAATGCGTGTACTCATGCGCGAGCAGGTCGCGCCCGCGCACGCCCGCGGCCCAATCGGTGAAGTAATTCGCGGAGGTTCCGTCCTCGCTCGACTGATGGTGCTCGAGCCCTTCGCCGCCAATCACATTGCTCAGCGTCAGCAGGAAATCATAATGGCTGTAGTGGTGCGATTGGAAAAGCTTGGCGGCCTGCTCGGCCAAGTTTCGATGCAACTGCAGCTCTTGCGGCGTGATGGCGAGGTCCTTCGGCGCATCGGCAAACACATCCAGAAAAACGTGGTTGTCCGGCCCCGTGGAAAGATCCTCGCGCAGATAATTCACGCCTGCGTAGAGCGGCGAATCGACCAGCGTGTTCAAGGTCGTATCCTTGAACTCCACGCGGTTGCCGCTTTGCGATGCGACCGCCAGCGCCGACGCAAAGTGCCAGCCCTCGGGCAAATCGATGCTGGGTGCAAAGGTGATGTCGCGCGAGAAATGGCCCGCCGGATACAGCACGACCGTGTTCCAGGAAAGATCGAGAAGGTTCGACGAGAACGCGATGCGGCCCTGATCCCTCCGCAGCGGCGAGAGGTAATCGAACTTCACGTCCAGAGTGCGCGTGCTCGCCGGTACGCGGATGTGGAAGGCGTACATGTTGACGCGGTCGCGCATCCACGGCACACGCGCGCCGTTCGCGGTCACCTCCAGGCCCGCAAATTCCGATATGGGCCCGGTCGGGGAATGGTTCCCCGGAATCCATGCGGGATAGAGCAGCGTCAGTTCACCGGGCTCGACCGGAATGGTCTCCTGCACGCGCATCACGCGGTGCACCACGTCCTGCACAGAAACGTTCAGGTGAATCGTCCCCGGATAAGGCGTGTCGACGGGCGCCTGGATTGCCGGCGGCATCGGAACAGGCTCCGGGCCGGCCGGCTGCTGCGCGTACGAGGGCCAGGCGCATGTGGCAAAGAGTGCGATCAGGAAAGCGATTGCAGTGCGATAGGAATGCAGATTCAGTTCAGCGCAATTTCTGCTGTATCGGCGAATGAACATGATCAAATGCGCCTCCTCCGGCGCAGGAAACAATATTGTTCCGGAGCAGCGCCGGAATTCAAGCCGATACGTGCGGCGCGCACTCGTGCCGCCGCGAGCGGAAGCCGTCCCGGTGAGCCGCGCGCACCGCTCCCGACTGCCGCGGTTGACCCCTCCCGTGTCCCCACGCATAATAGGCGCTCGGGTGTTGGAGTTCACCCTTAACCGCCCCTCGCACGGGCAAATGACTCCTACTTGGTTCGTTCCCAGTAGGGGTCGCCCGTGAGCTGTACCCCTCCTGAGCGAAACGAATCCGCTGTGAATTAAACGAAGCGAAGGCGCGAGTGCGCTTCCGATTTCACATGACCAAGTACTGGATGATCGGCATCGGAGGCTTCCTGGGCGCGATCGCGCGCTTCTGGCTGGGCGGCTATATCAGCAACAAGCTGGGCACCCGCTTCCCGTACGGAACCTTCGTCATCAACATCACGGGCTCCTTCCTGATCGGTTTCGTCCTAACCCTTCTTGCCGAGCGCACGCACCGGAGCGCCAACTGGCGCTATCTGGTCCCTATCGGTTTCATCGGCGCTTATACGACGTTCTCCACATTCGAGTATGAAACGATGCGCAGCATACAGGACGGCGAATTCCTGGTGGCTTCGCTGAACGTCAGCCTGAGCGTCATCGTCGGCTTCCTCAGCGTGTGGCTGGGCATGATCGCCGGGAAAACGGTCGCATGAAACCGCACGCTCGCCACATTTCCCCCGCGCGGCCAGAAACCGGCCGTGTTAGTTTACGTTGGCCGCCGGCGCCGCGCCCGCTCGCGCCGCGCGGCAGGGATTCTTAGGGAGGCGATATGCTCAACGCCGGACCCGCCAAAAAGGTCACCATCTATGTGGGCGAGGACCACAAATATCACGGCCAATCCTCCTACTCCGCAATCCTGGATTTCCTTTTCTACAGGGGAGTGTCCGGCGCCAGCGTTGTTCGCGGCATCGCCGGTTTTGGCGCCGATCATCATCTGCACACCACGCGCATCGAGCGCCTTACCGAAGACCTCCCCATCAAAATCGAGTTCATCGAATCGCCCGAAAAAGTCGAGGATCTTCTGCCCAAGCTGCGCGACCTCGCTGGCACCGGCCTGATCGAGATTCAGGACACGACGGTCATCAAGCCGGCCGAAGCCGAGTCATCGAAGAAGCAGCCCGTTCCCGAAGCCCAGCCGCTCAAGCGCGAAAGCAAAGCCAAAATGATGCGCATCTACATCGGAGAAAACGACAAGTGGCGCGACAAGCCGCTCTACAAAGCGCTGATCGAAAGCATGCGCGCCAACGACATCGCCGGCGTCACCGTCTATCAGGGCATACTCGGCTACGGCGCCAACCGCCGCATCCATCGCGACACTGCTCTGCACCTCTCGCACGACCACCCCATCCTGCTTTCCGCCGTCGATACGGAAGAAAAGCTGCGCGCCTTCTTCCCCATTCTCGACGCCATGATTCAACAGGGGCTGGTGGTCCTCTCCGATGTGGACGTCATCACCTACGCGCACGATTTCGCTTCATCGGAGCGGCGAAAGGAGGCGCGCCCGTGAAACTCGAGGGCCGGGCCAAGATGTTGCGCATTCATTTCGGCGAAGACGACAAATGGGAAGACAAGCCCCTTTATCGCGCCATCATCGAGAAATGCCGCGAGCTGGACATCGCCGGCGCCACCGCCTTCCGCGGCGTCGAGGGCTACGGCGCCAGCACCCTGATTCGCCGCCCGCATCGCCTCTCGTTTTCGCACGACGCCCCGCTGATGGTCACCGTGATCGATTCAGAAGAGAAGATCCAGAAGCTCTTGCCCTTCCTGGACCGCATGGTGGGCGAAGGGCTGATCGCCATCTCCGACGTGGAAGTGATCAAGTACGTCCATCAGGAAGGTGTGCGTTCGCTGTAGGCCCGGACTAGCGGAAGCTGCGCAGCGCAGCCCCTTCGTCCGATTGCACGTCGAACACGGTGAACAGGCGCGTGATTTGCAGCAGGTCGTGAACGCGCCGCGTCAGCTGCAGCAGCTTCAGCTCCCCATTCAAATTCTGCACCGTCGTATGCGCGCTCACCAGCTCGCCGATCCCCGAGCTGTCGATGTAATCGACGTCCGCCAGGTTCAACAGGATTTTCCGGTAGCCGTGGTCGACCAGCTCGCGCATCGTGTTGCGCACAACAGCGCTGCCTTCGCCCAGCGTGATCTTCCCGCTGAAATCCACGACCGCTACGTCGCCCACTTCACGAGATGTCGCTTGCAGCACCACAGACGCCTCGCCGGGACCCTACTTCCGCTGCCCGCGCCCGTTGTCGGAAACGCCCTGCGGAAACCGCTTCGACATGATCAGTTCGGCTCCGCCTGTCGCTCCCGGGCGCACGTGCAGCTCGTCCATGAACGCGCGCATCAGGAAAATCCCGCGCCCGGAGGTGCGCAGCAGGTTCTCCTCCGCCAGCGGGTCGGGCACTTCCGTCAGTGCGAATCCCTTGCCTTCGTCCAGCACGTGCACGATCATCTTTTCCGCTTCCAGCTCCACGATAATGTGGATTTTCTTCCCCGGATCGTGCTGGTTGCCGTAGTTGTACGCGTTGATCACGCCTTCGCGCACCGCCATCCCGATCTTGTGGACGTCGTCCTCCTCGAAACCGGAGGCTTCCGCCACACGCTTGACGATGCTCTCGGCCAAGTCCACGCTTTCCAACAACGTTTCCAGCGTGACTTCGATGCGTTGCGCTGTGGGTGTCATCCTGTGCCGAAGAATTTCGGCCTCGAGACTCTTCTCTACTATCCCAAATAGGAACGAAGACGCGGAGCTATGGGTATCACAGCGGGCGCTCATGAGTCAATTAGCCCCTCGTACTCCTCGTACCAGCCCAATTCGCCATCTTCCTCAGGCCCAATACGTCCGGTCCAGCGCGCGGTACTGGATCGCTTCGCTCAGGTGTTTGGACTCGATGGACGCCGAAGCGTCCAGGTCGGCAATCGTCCGCGACACTTTCAGGATGCGGTCGTGCGCTCGCGCGGAGAGTCCCAGTCGCTGGATGGCCGATTCCAGCAATTTCTCGCCCTCGCCCGAAATCGCGCAGAATTTGCGGATCAGCTTGGGCGGCATTTGCGCGTTCGAGTACACCTTCTTCTCGCCTTTGTACCGGTCGAGCTGAATCTGCCGCGCCTGCAGCACGCGTTCCCGGACGCGCGTGGAAGGCTCGATTTCTTCCGTGCCCCGCAGCTCTTTGTATTTCACCGCGGGAACCTCGATATGGATGTCGATGCGGTCCAGCAGCGGCCCGGAAATTTTCGACACGTATCTCTGAATCTGCGCGGGCGTGCAGTGGCACTCGCGGAGCGGATCGCTGAAGAATCCACACGGGCACGGATTCATCGCCGCCGCCAGCATGAACCGCGCCGGAAAACTCACCGAAACCGCCGCTCGCGCGATGGTCACGCAGCCGTCCTCCAGAGGCTGGCGCATCACCTCCAGCACGTTGCGCTGAAATTCGGGCAGCTCGTCGAGAAACAGCACGCCGTTGTGCCCCAGCGAAACTTCTCCCGGCCGCGGCACGGCGCCTCCGCCGATCAAGCCGGCGTCGCTGATGGTGTGGTGCGGCGAGCGGAACGGCCGCGTGCCCACCAGCCCGCGCGAGTCCTCCAGCAACCCTGCCACGCTGTGGATGCGCGTCGTCTCGATGGCCTCTTCCAGCGACATCGGCGGCAAAATCGTGGGGATGCGCTTGGCCAGCATCGTCTTGCCCGCGCCCGGAGGCC
>Ga0208140_1000065_pt1 | contig 23376 bp, 22 predicted proteins | sample SF_Rice_5C_0N_40_FD_185616 | JGI IMG/M metagenome (GOLD analysis project Ga0208140, IMG submission 185616) | Rice paddy soil microbial communities from Twitchell Island, California, USA - SF_Rice_5C_0N_404 (SPAdes) (version 2) | ecosystem: Environmental > Terrestrial > Soil > Paddy field/soil ... | reverse complement strand
CCAGAATTTGCATGACCCGCCGGATCTCGTCGTCGCGCCCAATCACCGGGTCGAGTTTCCCCCGCCGAGCGAGTTCGGTCAGGTCGCGCGCGTACTGTTCGAGCGCGCGATACGTCGCTTCGGGATTTTGCGAAGTGACGCGGTGGCTCCCGCGGATCGCGGTCATCGCCTGCAGAATGGCGTCGTGGCTCGCGCCTGCGCGCGTCAACAATTGCGCGGCCGCATCGCGCCCCGCGGACGCAATGGCCAGCAGGATGTGCTCGGTCGAAACGTATTCGTCCTTCAGCCGCTCGGCTTCGCTGAACGCCTTCTCCAACACATCGTTGGCCGCGCGGCTCAGGAACTGCTCGCCGGCCCCGCTCACCTTGGGCAGACGCCCGATCTGCTTTTCCGCATCGCCGGCCAGGGAGGTGGGCGACACGCCCAGCTTCTCCAGCAGCGGAGGCACGACCCCGTCCTGCTGGGCCACCAGCGCCCACAGCAGGTGCAGCGGCTCAACCTGCTGCTGCCCGGCGCGCGCGCTCATCTCCTGCGCCGCTTGGAGCGCCTCCTGCGCGTTGACCGTGAATTTGTCAAATCTCAACATAGCGAAATTCTCTCACTTTCCAACTTCTCGCCACTCCCCGAAAACAAAAGGGGCCGGACTCAGCGAACCGGCCCCCGCTGCTCCCGTGACGGCTTGCGGCCCTTAGTTGTGGCCGTTGCCGATGTTCACCTTCACCTGCCGCGGCTTCGATTCCGCCCGCTTGGGCAGTTCCACCTTCAAGACGCCGTTCTTGTAGCTCGCCTGAATGCCCTCGGTGTTCACCGTGTTCGGCAAGCTGAAGCTGCGGCTGAAGGCTCCATAGGAGCGCTCGACCCGCAGGAAGTTGTCTTCTTTCACTGTTTGATCGAATTTCCGCTCCCCGCGAATCGTCAGCATGTTGTTCTCGACCCGCACGTCGATATCTTCCTCCGACAGGTCGGGCAGGTCCGCTTTCACTACCAGCTCGTTCTCCGTCTCGTAAATGTCGACCGCGGGCGCCCAGGCCGTCAGCGTGGAACTGCTGCCATTGCCCTTGAAGGTCGTGTCAAACAGACGGTTGACCTCGTCCTGCAGCGTGGAAAGGCCGCGGAAGGGGTCCCAGCGCGTGATCGAACTCATGTCCAATTTCCTCCTTCGATTTGGCTTTGCGTCTTGTTAAGCGCACACGAAGCATATAATATGCGCCAATCATTGTCAAGTCATTTTACAGACTTCCCACCTTCATGCCAAATCGGTCGATTATAACTACAAGGCCCTAATTATCATGCACTTAAGATAGTGCGTCTCAGGTACTGTGAGCAAAATAGGATGGTCTCTCGCCTGCGTTCGCCGCTCCACAACCGCCACCGGCTTGCGCGCGTCTGTGGCAGCCTCTGCTATAATCTGCAGAAAAAGGGCCTCCGAGATGTGGTAGGAGCAGGAACAGGTAATGAGGAAACCACCGGGCTGGAGCAGCTTCAGGGCTCGCAGATTGATCTCTTTGTAGCCCCTATGCGCCGCCGCCACGCTGTCCCGGTTCTTGGCGAAGGCCGGAGGATCAAGAATGACCGTCTGGAACCGCCGCCCAGCCTCGTCGTATTCCTTCAGAACGTCAAACGTGTTGCCCTCGCGAAAACTCACGTTTCCGATCGAGTTCAACTCTTGATTGCGCCTGGCCGCCTGGATCGCCGCCGCAGCCATTTCAACCGCCTCGACGTGGTCGCAGCGGTCCGCCACCGTCAGCGCGAACCCGCCTTGATAGCTGAAGCAGTCCAGTACCTCGCCCGAGGCGTACTGGCGCGCGGCCCAGTGATTCTCGCGCTGATCCAGAAAGGACCCGGTCTTTTGCCCCTTCGCTAACGAAGCCGAAAACTTGATCCCATTCTCGTTGGTGACGATTTCGTCCGGAATCTCGCCGTAAAGCACCCCCACCCGCTGGTCCAGCGCTTCCAGCAGACGGACCCTGGGATCGTTGCGTTCGAGGATGCCTTTGGGCGAGAACAGTTCCGCCAGAATTTCGACCAAAACAGGTTTCAGCCGCTCGGTTCCCTGACTTAGAGTCTGAATGACCAGGTAATCGCCGTAGCGGTCCACGATCAGCGAAGAGAGCAGGTCCCCGTCCCCATAGACGACGCGATAGGAGTCCGAGTTTTCGACCACGCGCTTGCGGAATTCCGCGGCGCGGCGCAGGCGCTCGGCAAAAAACGCGCGATCGACAGCAATGTCCTCGCGGGTGAGCAGCCGCAGCGAGATCTGGGACTTGTCGCTGTAGAACGCGCGGCCCTGGAAATGCCCGCGCTCATCGCGCAGGCGCACCACCTCGCCCGCCTCCGCTTCCGCGGAACGAACGTCGCTGCGGTAGATCCACAGATGCCCGGCGCGCAGCCGCTCCACCCCGCGCGGGCTGATGACAACCGAAGCCTCTCCCACTCTTCGCCGCCTCTCGTTCGGCTGCCGGCCAACGAACTTCGCGGCGTTTCGCTACAATGGCTTTGCGGTCCGCGAACGCCGCAGCCAACGGCTAAAAAACAGGCGTTGTTCTCTTAGCACAGTCCGATACCCTGTGCCAATCTCCGCTGCGTAGCGCGTCGCGCGTGCGCCGCCACACATGAACATCAGCGACTTCGATTACGATCTGCCTCCGGAACGAATCGCCCAACGCCCCCTGCCGGAGCGCGACGCCTCGCGCATGCTGCTGCTCGACCGCCAGACGGGCGCGTGGCAGGATCGCCAGTTTCGCGACTTGCCCGAACTGCTGCGCGGCGATGAAGTCGTCGTCCTGAACAATGCGCGCGTGATCCCCGCCCGCCTATTCGGCCACCGCGCGGGCATTCATGCCGAGCCGCTCGGCCGTCACAATCCGGCTCGCCGCGAATTTCTGAAGACGCAGATCGAGGTTCTCTTGCTTCGCCGCCTGGCTGAGGGCCGTTGGGAGGCGCTCGTGCGGCCGGGCCGCAAGATACCCACTGGAGAAAGCATCGTTTTTGGAGATGGCGAACTCCAGGCACGCGTGGAAGGACGCGGCGCCTTCGGCCTGCGCATTCTTCACTTTGAACCTGAGCATGCCCTGGAAGACATGCTGCAGAAACTCGGCCACATCCCTCTCCCGCCCTATATCAAGCGCGCCGACGAGCCGCTCGACCGCGAGCGTTATCAAACCGTCTACGCCCGCCAGGGCACCGCCGCTGCCGCGCCCACGGCGGGCTTGCACTTCACTCCTGAAATTCTGGACGGCCTGCGCCGGCGCGGAACCGAAATCGCCGAGCTCACTCTGGACGTTGGCTTGGGCACGTTCGAGCCGGTGCGGACCGAGCGCCTCGAGGAGCACAACATCCATGCCGAAACGTACGAAATCGACGCTCGCGCCGCCGCGGCCCTGAACCGCGCGCGCCAGGAGCATCGGCCGGTGCTCGCCATCGGAACCACGGTGGTGCGCGCCCTCGAAGACGCCGCTGAGAAAACCGCCGCTGCGGGCGGTGAGCCCGGCTCCATTCTCCCAGGCCAGCGCACTGCCGACATCTTTCTGTATCCGGGCAAGCCCTTCCGCGTCGTCGATCAGCTCCTCACCAACTTCCATTTGCCGCGTTCCACGCTGCTCGCCCTGGTTGCCGCGTTTGCCGGACGCGAAAAGATTCTGGCAGCGTATCGCCACGCTGTGGACGCCGCCTATCGGTTCTACAGCTACGGTGATTGCATGCTGATTCGCTGACCCTGCTATGCAATCGGCACGGCAGCCGCCGCTCGCCGGGCGATGGCTGCCCAAGCAAAAACGCTTTGGTGGTCTTCGCCGCTATTTTCGGTATAATCGCGTCCCACTTGTGGGGAAAGCTTCTCGATGCGCTATCTGATCTTTAGCGACATTCACGCCAACCTCACCGCGCTCGACGCTTCGCTGGCCGCGGCGCAGGGACGCTGGGAGAAAGCCGTGTGCCTCGGCGATGTGGTCGGATATGGGCCCGATCCCAACGAAGTGATCGACCGCATACGCGAGCTGGGCGCGGTCACCATCCGCGGAAATCACGACAAGGCCAGCAGCGGCATCGCCGATGCCGAGGATTTCAACCCCATTGCGCGCGCCGCCGCGCTTTGGACGCGCAATCAGCTTCGTCCCGAAAATCAGGACTGGCTGGAAAAGCTGCCCCAGGGCCCCATGGCGGTGGATGCCTTTCATATCGTCCACGGCGCGGTGCACGACGAGGATGAATATCTTCTCGCTCCGGCGCAGGCGCTCGACAGCCTGGCCGACGCACCTTCCCCCGTCACCTTCTTCGGCCACACGCACGTGCAGGGCGGATTTTTCCTCAAGGACGATAAGGTCAGCATGCTGCAGATCAAGCCGCCGAATGGAAAATCCTACGCGGCCATGCAGATCGAGCCCGGCGCCACCTACATGCTGAATCCCGGCTCCGTCGGCCAGCCGCGCGATGGCGACACGCGCGCCTCCTTCGCCATCGCCGACCTGCCCAACAACTCGGTCGAATTCTGGCGCGTCGCGTACGATATCCCGGCGGTGCAGAAACGCATGGCCGACAATGGCCTTCCCGAGCCCTTGATTCTTCGGCTCTCCTTTGGCCGCTGACCCGGCGCGTGTTGCTTCCCGCCGCACCTGATACAATGACAAGCGTGCAACCGCCATTAAACTCCTCCAGCCGGCGCGGGAGCGGTTTCCCCGCCGCCTTTGCCATCGGCGTGGTGATTTGCCTGATCATCGCGGGCGCGGTTGTGCTCGTCTCGCGCCACTCCAGCGCGCCGCAGCGGGCAGCGCAGATCGAGAAGTTTCCTTTTGGTCCGGCCGAGCAGGCCTACGCGCCCAACATCCACTTCACCAAGGTCAAGCTTGCGCGCGCTGAAAATTTCCTGGGCGAGGAGTTTACCTACGTGCAGGTGACTATCGCCAACGCCGGCACGCAGACCGTCCACGGCCTCAGCATCAATCTCGAATTCAACGACCCTTTCAAGCAGGTCATCCTGCGCGACAGCGAACAGTTGATCCGCCCGACCGACACGCCGTTCCAGCCCGGAGAGCAGCGCGGTTTGCAGATCACCATCGGCGGCATTCCGGCGCAATGGAATCATGAAGACCCGGTGTTCAAAGTGACGGGGCTGATTTTGAAGTAGCGGCCACGCTAGTTTCAGGCCGTTTGAGTTGTTTCTAAAACGGAAGGGTTCTTCGAGCCCGCCGCCCGCCTCGTCAAACGCGCTGGCTCGAAGGCAATGTCTATGAACGATTGGGTCGAGCTGGAGCGCGCTCTGCGCGATTTGGCCGCCTCGGAGGCTGTCGAAGTCCGCGAAGACGGCCAATGGCTCGCGGGTCTTTCCGCCCTGAATTGCGAGCTCCGCCACACGGGGAAAACGGCGCTCGTGCACCTGTGGTCCAGCGAGAGGAATCTCACGCGGCGCATCGTGCGCGTCAAGCAGCAATCTCCCGAGCGCATCGTCCTCGAAGTGCAGCGCTTCGGCCGCGCCGGCCCCGGCCGGCTCGAATTTGTCCGCGTCGATTCGCCCCATCCCGAAGCCCGCGCCACGCGCGAGGAATTCCGAGAGCGCTTTCGCCGTTTCCTCGCCGAACGCTTCCCGGACGCCACCGTCGATTCACTCACCGCCTCGCCGGACCTCGAACATTCCTTCTCGGGAGTTTACGCCCGCGGCCGCATGCATGAAGCCTCTTGCGAGCACGCCTTCATCGCCGCCTCTTCCGCCGAGACAACCGCCTCGATCGAAAGCATCCTCACTTTCGGAATTCTGTGGCTGGATTGGGCCAGAGAGCACGTGCAAAACCGCCCGGTCGAAGGCCTGCGCGTCTTCGTCCCCCAAGGCGCCAGCGGGTTCATCCGAGAACGCGCTCTCGGCCTCTCCAGGGGGGCGCGTGTGGAGGTGTTCGAATTTGACGAACGCGAAGGCCACATTCAGAAAATGGATCCCGCCGACGCCGGCAATCTGCACAGCCGCTTGATTCCGCGCGGGGACGCTCAAATTCTGCTCGCGGCAGCGCGATCCGCGATTGCCGGTATCCAGTCCTGCGCGCCGCCCAATTCCGATTTCGCCGCCTGGTTGAACTCGCGGATCGTCGCCGGGACGAACGAAGTGGCCGTCTGCTATCGCGGACTCGAATTTGCCCGCTGCTCCCCGCAAGGCGTCACCTTCGGCCTCAGCGAGCCGCGCGAGCCGCTGACCGCTCAGGCCCGGCCCCGCTTGGTTCGCTTGCTGCGCGATTTGCATCGACACCGCGCGCCAAACCCTGCGCAACCGGGGCATCAGCTTTACCGCGCGGCGCCTGAACGCTGGCTGGAGACTCTCGTCCTTCAGGATCCTTCGCGCATCGACGGCCATCTCGATCCCGCCTATCTGTATTCCTCCGTGCCCGCGCTGGCGGCCGGCGATCGCGGCGTGCTTGATATTCTTGGTGTGACCCTCAGCGGCCGGCTGGTGGTGATCGAATTGAAGGCCTCCGAGGATATTCAAATGCCCATCCAGGCGGTCGACTATTGGCTGCGCGTCCGCCGCCATCAGCTCGCCGGAGAGTTTCAGCGCTACGGCTACTTCGTGGGCCGGGCGCTCAGCCCTGAAGCGCCTCTCGTCTGGCTGGTCGCACCGGCGCTGCGCTTTCACCCCGCCACAGACACGGTCCTGCGATACTTGTCGCCCGAAATTCAAATCACTCGCATCGGTGTGAATGAAAACTGGCGCCAGGGCATCAAGACGGTGCTCCGCCAGTAAGCAACCCGTCGTGGAATCCCGCGTGCGCGAAACAGGCCAAAAATGGGCAAAAAGTAAGGGAAGCGGTCCGGTTTCAGCCGGTGCCACTTCCCGGGGTGTGTCCTAGAAGTGTTTGCTTAGTTAGACGCACGCACTGCGGAAAGGTTGCACCCGGCAAGCAAATCAGAAAAAAATTCCGCGAGGAAAATCCTGTAGAATCCAAGCTCTAGTAGAAAAGGTACTTGCGCCATTTCTCATCGCGGTGCCCGATCAAACGCATCAGTTGCCGCGAAGTGTGCAGCGTGAAGGGACGCGGCCGCCGCTGCAACTTCAGCCCTGCCTCTTCCGGCGTGCGGTCGCCTTTCGAGTTATTGCAGGCATAGCAGCAAGCCACCAGATTCTCCCAGGACGATCGCCCGCCCCGCGAGCGCGGCAACACGTGGTCCAGAGTCAGCTCCGCCGCCGGAAACGAATTCCCGCAGAACTGGCATGTGTTCCGGTCGCGCAGCAGGATGTTCTTCCGCGAGAGCGCGCGGCTCTGCTGCGGAATGTGCCGGTAGCTGAGCAGGCGAATCACGGAGGGAACAGGCACCGCCCTCGAACTCGAGTGCACCTCCGTCGGCGTGGTCTCTTCCGCCTGCGCCACTCCCTTTAGCATCAGGACGAGAGCGCGGCGCACCGCCGTGACATTGATCGGTTCGAAGGTAGCGTTCAAAACCAAAACAGGAGCTTGCATGACGGAAGGACGCGAAGCGGGGGAAGAAGGCGCAGGTTTGGTCAGCGGCGGGCCCGCAACTACGCCTCCGTGCCCAAGTTTAGGCCGGGGGCGTAAACCACCCTGGAGCCCTTTGCTCATTCTGTTTGAATCCGCCCGATCGAAGAAGACCCACCTCGCCTGCTACTACAAAGATGCTGGATCGGCCGGAACGGTTTCACTTGTTTCAGTGGGTTGCTGGGCCACCGCACCCGCGCGCGACCACCCTGGAACCACCCGCGCTACCGTCGCCGCAAAGACGGCGGCAGCTCCGCCTCTCCTCAGCGCCCTGGAACATGCATCCAGCGTCGCGCCGGTCGTCAATACATCATCTACCAGCAGAATGCGCAGGTTGTCAACTCGCGCCCCCGGGCGCGTAGCGTACGCGCCACGGACGGAGGTCCATCGCTCGCTCCGCGAGAGAATCAGTTGCGCCGGCCGCGGCTTGGTCCGCACCAGCAGATAGCTTCCAAAGGGCAGCCCGAGCTTCTTCGCCAGCGGCTTTGCGATCAGTTCCGCCTGGTTGTAGCCCCTCTCTCGAAGCCGCCCGGCATGCAGCGGCACCGGAATGACCATATCGACGCGCCACTCCTCCGCGTACCCTTTGACCAGCTCCGCCAGGCGTCCCGCGAACCAATCGCCCAGCCGCTTCACCCCCTCGTACTTCAGCAGGACCACCGCGCTGGAGAGCGCATTGTCGTAGGCGCCATAGCTGCGCGCTTGGTCGAATGCGTAAGCACCGGTTCGGCACAAACGGCACAGCGGCTGCGCCGCCTGGGCTGCCACCGGCGAAACGAACGGCCGGCCGCAACACTGGCACATCGGCGGGCCAATCGATTGGAAGCTGCCCAAGCAGCTGTCGCAGACCGGGATCAGGTTGGCGGTAGTCAGCAGGCCGCCGCAAATCCGGCAGGGCGCCGGAAACAACACGGCGGACAGCGCATCGGCCACACTTCGAATCCGCAAGCTCGCTTCTCCGGGATATACGGGCAGAAGCTAGCTCAACTCTGTGGCTGAAAAAAGCTCGTAGAACTACGGATTCCGCGGTGAGAGGGCCGCCGCGCGCCTTCCGGGGACGAAGAGCTGAGATGCCTCAGCCCGCCCGCTGACGCCTTACAGCAGCCCCTGCTCCATCTTTTCCTGGCAAGCGATGCAGTAGCGCGTCCACGGCACGGCTTCCAGCCGCTTCTGCTGCAGTTCCTGGTGGCAGGAGATGCACTCGCCGAAGGCGTTGTCGCGAATGCGGTTGAGAGCGTCGTCGACCAGCTGCAGCAGCGTGCGGTCGTTGTGCGTCTGGCCGAACAGGAATTCCTTGGTGTAGGAGTTGGCGGCCTTGTCCGCAAGGTCCACGGTCGGATCTTCGTCCGCTTCGCGTCCTTCCTGCTGGGTTCGCGCGATTCCGCGGAGCAGCTCTTCGCGGCGCGCGGTCAGTTTCTTTTTGTAGTAGTCGAGGCGTTTCTTTTCCATGGTTCGAATCCCCACTGAGCTTCTTCAGCCGACCGAAAACTTGCAATTCTATCGAGCACGTCCCTCGCTGTCAATCTGCGCACTCGCTGTCGTTCCATCCAGCAGCGCCGCGAGCAAGCCTGCACTGCGTGGACGGGCTCCAGGAGTCCCGCCCGGCCCGGTTGCACACCCAGACACCGCCGCGCCCGCCACAAAGGCGTGGGAGACCTCCTCCACCCGTTGGCTCTACTTTCGGTAATCCTTAAGCGATCGGCTGCGCGGCGCGCTCGCGATAGAACGCGATCAGCCCGGTATCCACGGGCTTCGCCCCCAGCTGGCGTAGCAGCGTCACCACCTGCCCGCGATGGTAGGTGCTGTGGTGCAGCACGTGGTTGAGCATCGGCTCGAGCTGGCCCTCGAACGGCGTCCCCTTCGTGTTCTTGTACTTGATGATTCGCTGCAATTCAGCCGGCGTCAGCGCATCGATGTAAGCCAGACGGTCGCGATCGAGTGCTTCCCAGCGCGCGCGCAACGTTTGCAGATCCGGAAAATCCCCCGCGGAAGGCAGCGCCGTCGGAACTCGCCCGTACCAGCGCTCCAGCCAAACCCATTCCGCGCCGTATATATGCGCCAGTGTGTCCCGCACCGAACGGAAACTCGATCCCATGTCGCGCGTGAACTGTTCCGGCGTCAGCGCCGCGCAGGATTCGAGCGTGCGCTTGTTCGCCCAGGAGTTGTACGCGTACAGCGTGCGAAAATCATCCACCGTCATGGCCATTGCCCCTTTCCCCAAACCCGAATTGCGAAACTCGAAACCCGAAATTCGAAAGCGCCGTTCGTAGCGCCCGCAGTTCGTAGCGCCGGAATCTTTCCGGCGTTTCTGGCTTATCTTCGACGCCCGCTAGCAAAGCAGCCATCGCCATGCCAGCTCGCAGAGCGAGTTTCGAAGCGCCAAGGGAGGCTGCAAAAAAAAGCAGTGACGCTTCGCCCTGACGCGTCAATATCGATCGGATCGATTCGGCCGTTACTCGCCCGGCCTGACCAATTCTTTGTGAAGTTCCGCGGGAGAGTGATACGACTCCGCATCCGACGGGAACCGCCCGGCGCGAACGTCCGCGCAGTAATCGGATGCGGCGCGTGAAATTTCCGACGCAAGATTCGCGTAGCGCCGCGCGAATTTCGGCCGGTGGCCCAGGGTCAGCCCCACCAGATCGTGGTAGACCAGCACTTGCCCGTCGCAGTCCGGCCCTGCGCCGATCCCGATCGTTGGAATGCGCAGCGCCTTCGTAACCCGCTCCGCCACTTCGCGCGGCATCGACTCCAGCACGATCGAAAACGCCCCCGCCGCCTCGACCGCCCGCGCGTCGCGCTCGACTTGCCGCGCCGCCTCCGCCGATTTTCCCTGCACGTGAAAACCGCCCATCGCGTGGATCGATTGCGGCGTCAGCCCCACGTGACCCATCACCGGAATTTCCGCCTCCACCAGCCGCGCGATCAGCTCCATGCGCCGCTCGCCGCCCTCGATCTTCACCGCTTCCGCTCCGCCTTCTTTCACCAGGCGAATCGCGTTGCGCACCGACTCCTCCGCCGACACGTGATAGCTCCCGTACGGCATGTCGGCCACCAGCAGCGCTCGCCGCGTCCCGCGCCGCACCGCGCGCAGATGCACCAGCATTTCGTCCAGCGTCACCGGCAGCGTGTTCTCGTAGCCCAGCGTGACCATTGCCAGCGAATCGCCCACCAGCAGGATGTCCACGCCCGCCTCATCCAGCAGCCGCGCCGATGGATAGTCGTACGCCGTCAGGCAGGTGATTTTCTTGTTTTGCTTCGCTTCGGACGGCTCTGCGGAGGAATTCTTCCAGGAGAGGATCTCGGGAACGGTGACCTTTCCGCCGCCCGCGACAGGTATGGCGCTCATTCTTGCCCCCGGTGCCGCTCCCTAGTCGGGATGCAGCCCACGAACAAATCCCATTTTATCGCCGCGCTCGGCCGCCACAAAGCGAATCTTTTGCGGGCCATGCACAACGCGAACTTCACAATCTTTGCCTACCGCGTACGCGATTTTCCCGCGCACTCCGAGCGCGCCTCGGGTCTCCCTCATCGCGCGCCGCTCCCCTCAAACCTCGGCCAGGGCGCGATGCACCAAATGTATCGCGATCGCTCCTTCGCCCACCGCCGAGGCCACCCGCTTCACGTTCCCCGAGCGCACGTCACCCACCGCGAACACACCGGGCAAACTCGTCTCCAGCATTTGCGGCGGCCGCTCCAGCGTCCAGTCACGTCCGTTCCGCACCGTGTCCAAATCGCGCCCGGTGAGAATGAATCCCTTCTCATCGAGCGCCACGCACTCTTGCAGCCAACCCGTTCGCGGCGATGCTCCCGCCATGATGAAAACGTGCCGAATATCGTGCACCGACGTCTCTCCCGTCTTTTTGTCACGCCAAGTGACGCGCTCCAGGTGCATGCCGCCATCCAGCGCTACGATTTCCGTGTGGTAATGCAGCTCGATCGCGGGATTCTCTTCGATCCGCCGGATCAAATAGCGCGACATCGTGTCCGACAGCTGCCCCGAGCGCACCAGCATGTGCACCTTGCGCGCCGTCTGCGACATGTACACCGCGGCCTGCCCCGCCGAGTTCCCGCCGCCAATCACGATGATGTCTTCCTGCTCGCACAGCTGCGCTTCCATGTAGGTCGCGCCGTAATAAATTCCTTGCCCTTCGAACTTCTCCAGATTCGCCAGCCCCAGCTTGTTGTACTGCGCGCCCGTCGCGATCACGATCGCGCGCGCGGCCAGCGCGTTTCCGTTGTCCAGCACCACTTTGTACGGACGCTTCGCGCAATCCAGCTTCACCACGTCGTGCGCCACCATCATCTTCGCGCCGAATTTCTCCGCCTGCGTGGTCGCTCGCGAGGCGAGTTCCTGCCCGGAAATTCCCGTCGGAAAGCCCAGGTAATTTTCAATTTTCGAACTCGATCCCGCCTGCCCGCCGGGCGACATCGTTTCGATCACCAGCACGTCCAGCCCTTCCGAGGCGGCGTAAACGGCCGCAGCCAGCCCCGACGGCCCCGCGCCCACGATGATCAGATCGCGGACTTGCGTCCCGTCGATATTCAGGTTGAATCCGATACAATCCGCCAGCTTTTGTATCGATGGATTCCGCATCACGTTCCCGCCGGCACAGATCACCACCGGCACTTCCTCCATCTTCACCTGGAAGCGGTCCAGCAATTCCTGCGCGCCCTTGTCCTTATCCAGGTCGACGTAGGTATAGGGCTGCCCATTGCGCGTCAGAAACTCGCGCAAGCGCAACGTGTTCGCGCAGTGTCGCGAGCCCAGCAGAATGATGGCGCCCTGGTTTCGTTTGATCAGCTCCACTCGGCGCAGAATGAACGCGCGCATGAAGACCTCGCTCAGCTCCGCGTCTTTCGCGATCAGCGAGCGCAGCCCGTCGCTGCTCAATTCCAGAAATTCGCCCGGCGCGGTCACGCGCCCGCGCACCAGGTTGCGCCGCCCTGAAATCATGGTGATTTCGCCGGTGAACTCGCCCGTGTCATGCTTGGCGACCGGCCGCTCCCCGGAAAGATCGGGCTGCACGATTTCCATGCTCCCGGAAAGCAGCACGAAAAACGCCATGTTCGTGTCGCCGGGCTCAAACAGGATTTCTCCGGCCTCCACGCGCCGCACTTTGGCCAGCGCGCGAATCCGCTGAATCTGCGCCTCGGTCAAAATGGGGAATGCCTGCGTGCGCGGGTCCAGCGCGCTCGGTACGGGAATGGAAGCCATGGTTCCTCCAAAAGCTGGGCAGGACTAGAAGCGTTTCAAACGGAGTTTAGATGATGCTTCTTCCGCAAGGATTCCGCAACCCGCTCCCCGCGGCGCGCGTCTGCCCGCGACTTTTAGTCGGGGGAGCGTGGTCCTTCGGCGCCACGCGCAACCACGGCCCCAAATAAACTTTCAGCTACCCACGACGAATCCCGCCGTGCGGAATTCGCCCTAGATTCCGTCCTCAGAAAAACCAGAATCTCTTCCGCCGTTGCTTCCGCTGCCCTGCGTTTTGTGGCGTGAACTCCTCGCTCAATTCCGGCACATACGGCAGCGGGCGCCCTTCGAACGCCGCCAGCGGATTTTCGATCAGCAGCGCGCGCGCCACGCCTTCCCCATTCCTGCTCACAATCTCCTTAAACGCCTCGCTCAGCTTCAATGGCCGGGACGTCGCGTTGTGCGCATCGCTCGCCACGAAATGAACGGCGCCTCCATCCAGCCAGCGCTCCGCCGCTTCCCGGGCCGCCGTTCCCCACCTCCCCAGCAGCGCCCCGGCGGTCACCTGCACGTAGAGGCCTCGCTGCAGCCACGCGAACAGCCGCTCGGGCTGCGCGCGGATCAGCGGATTGCGCTCTGGATGCGTGACCACCGGATTCAGCCCCGCCAGCTGCAACTCGTGCAGCGCCTGGTCCATCGACGGCGGAATCGAATAATCCGCGAACTCCACCAGCAGATAATTTCTCTGATTCAGCGTGTAGCGCGTGGCCTCGTGCCGTATGTCCTGCAGGTTTTCGAAACTCAGATGGAAATCGCAGCCGCTCGCCAGCGTGAGCCGCCCCTCGAAACGCGCCTGCAGCTCCGCGCAGCGTTGCCGGATCGTTTCGGGCTTGAAGGCGTACGCCTCGTTCGCGTGCGGCGTCCCGATAATGTGCGTGATCCCGTCGGCTATCGCCATTTCCGCCATGGCGCAAGCCTCGTCCATGGATCCCGCGCCGTCATCCAACTGCGGCAGGATGTGACAATGAATGTCGATCATGCGCTATCGAGCATAGCGCGCGCGCCATCCTTTTCACAGCAACGCGACCAAACACCACACCCAAGGCGTCACCGTAAACAACCCGGCAACATTGCATGTCGGCTAGCCGATCGCGCGCTCTTCCGGAGATTGTTCGAGTGCGATGGGTTGTCGGCTTGAAGGAAAAACCCTGAGCTTCCTTGTTTCCTTGCCTCCGTACCTCTTTGCTTCCTTGCCTCGCTCCTACTCGTATCTCAGCGCCACCATAGGATCGACGCGCGTGGCACGCCGCGCCGGAACGTAGCTCGCCGCCAGCGCCACCAGTATCAACGCCACTGCCGCGCCGCCAAATGACACGGGATCGGCCGCGCTTACGCCGTACAACACGCCCTGCATCGCCTGCGTCAGCAGCAGCCCCGCCACGATTCCCGCGCCCGCCCCGATCGCCGCGATTTTCGCGCTCTCGCCCAGCACCATGCGCAGAACGTCTCCGCGGCTTGCTCCCAGGGCCATGCGGATGCCCAGCTCGTTGGTGCGTTGCGCCACGCTGTAGCTCACCAGGCCATACAGCCCGATGGCCGCCAGTATCGTCGCCAGCGCCGCAAAAACCGCCAGCAGGCTGGCGGCGAACCGCTGCGGCCCCAGCGATTCCGCGATGCGCGCATCCATGCTTTTCATATCCGACACGGGCTGGTTCGCGTCCACGTCGCGCACCGCGCGCCGGATCGCTTCGCTGGCCGCCACCGGATTGCTGGACTTCGCGATCAGGAAACCGTAAGCCCCCTGCGTCTGATAGATCGGAAAATAGTAAGCGCCCGCGGATGCGACTTGCGAGCCCTCGGACGACGAATTCTCTCCGACCAGCTGCGTGAAGCGAATGTGCCCCACCACTCCGACGATCGTCGCCCAGGGATCGCGGTCGTTGCGCCGCAGTTCTTTGCCCAAAGCATCCCCATTCGGCCAGAACTGACGCGCGAGATTTTCGTCAATCACCGCAACCGCTTGTGAGCCCGTGCGGTCCGCATCCGTGAACAGCCGCCCTTTCAGCAGCGGAATCCCCAGCGCGGTGAAGTAGCCCGGCGTCACGTAACGGACGTCTCCCCACGGCCCGGGACTACCCGGCGCGACTGCTTGCCCTTCAATGCGAAACGACGCGGACGAATTGCCCCCGGTGAAGGGCAGCGGGTATCCCGCGCCCGCCGCGCTTATTCCCGGCATGCTCGAAATCCGGTCCAGCACGTTGCGGAAAAACGCGATTTGCTTTTCAGGTGTGTCGTACTGGCTGTGCGGCAAAGCCAGCCCCGCCGACATCACGCCGTGCGGCTGGAAACCCGGATTCACTTCGGCGATCCGTTTCAGGCTCTTCAGCAGTAGGCCGGTCCCCGCCAGCAGCACCAGCCCCAGCGCGATTTCTCCCGCCACCAAAAATGACCGGAAGCGATGCCGCGCGCGGCTCGCCGTTGTCGACCGCCCCGACTCGCGCAGCGCGTCGTAAGGATCGGTGCGCGACATATGCCACGCTGGCGCCGCCGCAAAAATCAGCACGGCCAGCAGCCCCACCCCGATCGTGAACAGCAGAACGTAGCCGTCCACCGGAAACGACAGCGCGTCCGCGTGCAAATTCGCCGGCGCCGCCAGCAGCAAAGCGCGAATCCCCACCGGCGCCACCATGAGTCCCGCCAGGACGCCCAGCGCCCCCAGAACGAGATTCTCGCTCAGCGTTTGCGCCATCAATTGCTGCCGCGACGCACCCAGCGCCGCACGCACAGCCAATTCCTTGGACCGGCCCGCCGCCTTCGCCAGCAGCAACCCCGCGATATTCGCGCACGCAATCAACAGCACGAACGCGACGGCTCCCAGCAGAATCAGCAGCGGCGTGCTCAGGTCGCCGAATACGAACGTGGTCAGCGGCATCAGGAACATGCCCCACTGCGAAGCCTCGGTGTATGCCTTCACCCGGTTGTCCGTGAAATGCGACGACAGCAGCCCCATGTACGCGCTGGCTTTGGCGAAGGAGACGCCGGGCTGCAGCCGCGCCACCGCCAGGAAGTTTTCGTTGAATGTGTTATCGATGGCGAACTCGCTCTGCGCCAGCCCCAACGGCGTCCACAAGTCCGTCTGAGGATTCGGCCAGAGAAAATTCCGGCCCATCACCCCGATCACGCGATAGTCCTGCTCGTTTAGGCGAATGCTGCGCCCCACCACGCTCGCATCCCCTCCAAACCACCGCTGCCAGGCGTGGTATGCCAGCACCACTTCATGATTTGCGTTGGGCTGATCCTCCTGGCGCGTGAACACACGCCCCAGAATCGGGCGTGCGCCAAACACCTGGAACCATTGCCAGGAAACGTTCGCGCCGCGCAGCCGTTGCGGAAACTCTCCGGCGCTGTAGTTGAAATCTCCCGTGTCCGCCAGCGCCGCGCTTTGGAAAACCTGCCGGCTGTCGCGCATCCGCGCGAAGTCCGCCGCGGACACCATGATGTTCGTCAACCCCAGCTTCAGATAGCGCACTCGTTGCACGACCACGCGATCCGGCTGTGACACCCCCGGCGGATGCAGGAACAGCCCGTTCACCACCGAGAAAATCGCTGTGTTCGCGCCGATGCCCAGCGCTAGCGTGGCGATCGCAATCGCCGCGAACCCCGGCGATTTCGCCAGCGTGCGCACTCCGTAGCGCAGGTTTTGCCAGAACGCACCCATGACCACCCCCATCCCTTCCGATTCCGTCCCGGTCACTCAAAATTCGGCGGGGCGCTGCCTCGCCGCTCTCGGGTGTGTGCGGAGAACGACTGCGCGCGAAGCTGCTGCGCCCCTGTGCCAAGCCCCAATCCTGCAACTTGGCTTCCACGGCCCAACACCGTAACTCTGTGGGCAGACTTATCTTACTCGACGGAGAGGGAAGCGCGGTATCGGCCGGGTGTTCGCTTCAAGGATTCCCCTTTGCGAAATCGGACAGCTCGGCACGCTCGACCGATGCCAACCGTTCCCGTTCATTTCGCCCTCACCGACGGCTTCCCGCCGCCTCCGCAAACCCCTGTTTAGAAAACACCCTTGATTCCCACGCATGTCTCATAGAGGTTCTCGGTGGCAAAATTTTTTCGGCCCCAAAAACAAAAAGGCCCGATCCGTTTCCGAATCGGGCCTTCTCTTTGCCTGCTTGCCCCGCCTTGGCGGGGTAAACTCTCTTGCCCTGAAGCCGCAAAAAGCGGCTGAAGGCTTGACTTTATCGGATGAGACTTGCCAGAACCCGTTTACCCTGAGAAGCGTCTTGTGGACGCTTCGAAGGGCGGCTCGAGTAACCGAGCTGGCCCCGTGAGAGGCCATGGAGAGCCGTTGCCTGCTACCGACACAGGTCGTGCTCCCTTTTTTCTTTAGAAAGGAGGTGATCCAGCCGCAGGTTCTCCTACGGCTACCTTGTTACGACTTCACCCCAATCATGAGTCATACCTTGAGCGTCTGCCCCCTTGCGGTCGGCTCGACGATTTCTAGTACAACCCACTTTCGTGATGTGACGGGCGGTGTGTACAAGGCCCGGGAACGTATTCACGGCGCCGATCTGATGCGCCATTACTAGCGATTCCAGCTTCATGCAGTCGAGTTGCAGACTGCAATCCGAACTGAGCGCGCTTTTTTGCGATTAGCTCCCCCTCGCGGGTTTGCAACGCTCTGTGGCGCGCATTGTAACACGTGTGTAGCCCTGGACATAAAGGCCATGCTGACTTGACCTCATCCCCACCTTCCTCTCCGTTATCCGGAGCAGTCCTCGTAGAGTTCCCCCTTGCGGGTGGCAACTACGAGTAAGGGTTGCGCTCGTTGCGGGACTTAACCCAACACCTCACGGCACGAGCTGACGACAGCCATGCAGCACCTCTACACAGGTCCCTTGCGGGAAGCCCCGATTTCTCGGGGTGGTCCTGTGCGGTTCAAGCCCAGGTAAGGTTCTTCGCGTTGCGTCGAATTGAACCACATGTTCCACCGCTTGTGCGGGCCCCCGTCAATTCCTTTGAGTTTCAGCCTTGCGACCGTACTCCCCAGGCGCAGGACTTAACGCGTTAGCTCCGGGACTTGCCCCGTACAGGGCAAACCCCAAGTCCTGATGGTTTAGGGCTAGGACTACCAGGGTATCTAATCCTGTTTGCTCCCCTAGCTTTCGTCCCTCAGCGTCAGTTGTGATCCAGCGAGCCGCTTTCGCCTCGGATGTTCCTACGGATATCTACGCATTTCACCGCTACACCCGTAATTCCACTCGCCTCTCTCACACTCCAGCACAACAGTTTCGGCAGCAGCCTCCGAGTTAAGCCCGGAGATTTCACTACCGACTTGTCGCACCGCCTACGGACCCTTTACGCCCAGTAATTCCGAGCAACGCTGGCCCCCTACGTTTTACCGCGGCTGCTGGCACGTAGTTAGCCGGGGCTTCTTATACCGGTACCGTCAAGCCCTTGCGGGCATTCGTCCCGGTCGAAAAGGGTTTACACTCCGAGAAGCTTCATCCCCCACGCGGCGTTGCTGCGTCAGGCTTTCGCCCATTGCGCAAGATTCCCCACTGCTGCCTCCCGTAGGAGTCTGGACCGTGTCTCAGTTCCAGTGTGGCCGGCCAACCTCTCAGTCCGGCTACCGATCATCGCCTTGGTGAGCCGTTACCTCGCCAACTAGCTAATCGGCCGCGGATCCCTCTTCCGGCCCCTTGCGGGTTTGAATACAAGGGCATGTGCCCTCGTGATGTTATGCGGTATTAGCCCAATTTTCACTGGGTTATTCCCCACCTGAAGGAAGGTTATCCACGTGTTACGCACCCGTTCGCCACGCGCCCATCCGATGTATTGCTACACCGAACTGCGCGTTCGACTTGCATGTGTTAAGCACGCCGCCAGCGTTCGCTCTGAGCCAGGATCAAACTCTCGTTTGAAACTGGTTGCCTTCACCCCGGCAAGCCGGGATGGGGCGAACTTTTGATCGCTCGGTTTTTGACCCTGAGGCCCTGACGTAAATCAGGACCGAAGGGCACTCAAAACCACCGCCACCGCTCCTCCGAAGAGTCGTGATGGCAGCTCCGCCACTGGCTATAAAGCCAGCGACGAAAAACGGGTTCTGGCATGTATCATCCGATTGTCAAAGAGCAGGTCATCCCAGGCCAGCTGGAAGGACTACAGGCAAACCCCGATTATAGAGATCGACCCCCCACCTGTCAAGCTGCATTCGCGCCCCACCCCAAATCATTTTTCCCGCCTGTGGAAATCGCGAACCGAGCTCATTTCAACTCGTAGTTCCCTGAACTGAGAAAGCGGATCAAGCCTAGGTCGCGAAGAACTTGGAGCTGCTGGCGAATCTTGGGCCGCACATTTTTGTTCAGCGGGTGAAGGCTCTGCAAATACCCTTCAAAGGCGCATAGCTCCTGAAGTGAGAAACGCGACTTGCCCAACTTACGAATTGCGCCAAGCACATCCAGTGTCCAGCCCCTGAGGGCCGGAGGAACGCTGGCCAGCCCGCGAATTCGCGAGTACTCACTCCGAACCGTCTGTACGGCTATCGCTGCGCCGTTCGACACAACGGCTATTCTCCCGTCCTGCGGGATTCGCTCCAGAAGGATGTTGCAACCAATCCACCCCGCCCGGCGCGTGGTCGCGCTGAGCGGCTGGCGCTTTTCGATCACCGTCTCGCTGAAGAAGACCGATGGAACCAGCATGAGATTCCTCACGAACCAATCGGACGAATAGTGCAGCACGAGGAGGTCGGGAACGCTGTCGGATCGTATGGCGCGGATCATGGACTCGTACGCCGCATCGACGATCTTCTTCTGGCCCCAGCTGCGCAGGCTTTTCAGCTGGAACCGGTGACTACATTCAGGGCAAGTCAGGTCAACGGCAGGTGTATTTGCCTTCGACGGCGAAAGGCGATCAGAACTGCATGCGGCACAGTACAATTCGCGTGCGCACCAGTCCTCGGTTACCACCCGGGCGATCTGCGGGGCAGCCTTGTAAGAGCCGCCCAGCTCACCCCGGCAGTGCAGGTTCACAATCGTGGCGCCTGTGGAGGTTCACACAGGCCGTGAGCCGCGCAATACTCGCGGGCTTGATTGGAAGGAAAACTGTCACCCGCTTGGATGTTGTCGAAGTCGATGACTTCCACCTTGAAGCCAGGTGGGACCGTATCTTCCATCACGTACGCGCAGCCGCCCGAGACGGTCACAAAGATTTTCTTCACTGCCATTCCTCCGTTGAGCCTTTGGATCGCGGGAAGAATATCACGCGCGGACTTCCTAAGACGCAGGCTGTGGGCCGAAATGCGACACCCGAAAAGCCTCAGGTCTTCCCGGCGGAAACGCCGGGACGCATAAAGCGCGAAAGACCTGAGCTACATTCCATCATCTACCGCCAGGGGACAGGCCAAAGGGGTTCGTTCGGGTCCAGGGGAACGTCGAACAGATCAGGACGAATCGGCACAGGGGATTTGTCGACGTAGAAGGCAGCGCTCGACCAGGGCCAATTCTCCGCCGCCGCGACAAGTCCGGCCGCTACGGGATTGTCGTGAATGTACTGCAGCTTCTTTCTAAAATCGCCCGCGCGACGAAGAATGAAATCAAAATAGCGTGGTTGCCAGATCGCGCCCGCCGCGCGACGCCGCTTCGCGATCTCGAAGCCCGAATTGCCCTTCCATTCCTTCATCAACGTGGGAAGGAGACTTTGCTCGGTCCAGAGGAGGGGATGGGCGTGCCGGGGCATCACGACGTAGCCAAACAGCGAAAATTTGTGCTGATCACGCGCGCGCCCTACGTGCTGGAGGCAAAGGTCGCGTTCCGCCGGCGATAACGGCGAAGTGTTCCGGCGCAGATTTGTTGTAACGAAAAAGAACCGGCCGGCCAGTTCGATGCGTCGAAGGCGCGACACGCGCGCATTCTAATGCGGCTCGGGCCTGCAGGCCGAGGATTTTTCGAAATGTAGCTCAGGTCTTCAGACCTGAGGTTTCGCGTCTTGTGCATCCATTTTGAGGGGGGCGGCGTTTTCGCGCGTCCCGAAAAATCAAAGCACGTTCGCTTCGCTCAGTGTAAACGGGACGTGCTCCCCCCGAGTGAATTCGGGGGGCTTCGAGCACGTGAACTCGGCTTGCAGCACGCGAACTTGGGACTCTTGTCAGGGTTTGAACACAAACCCTGAGGCCCAGGGAGGGAGGCTCGCCGCGGCGGGCAAGCCGGGACGGGGCGGGCGAAGAGAGGCTTGGGTGGGGAGGCGCGCGGAGCGACGTTTGCCGGCGAGAGTGAAGCTGACGCGGCGCGCGAGGATGGGTCCGCGGAGCCAGCCGTGTTGGCGCTGCCACAGCGTTTCCTTGCGGGCGCGCTGGAGCTTGTCGAGTGTGGCGGGCGGGAAGGGTGCGTAGCGGCGTCGGAAGCGGTCGGGGTCGGAACGGAAGCGGCGGACGAGTTTGTTGACCCAGGTGTGGCTGACGCCGAGGAGACGCGCGACGCGAACGGCGGGCCATTTGCGGGTGCCGGGGGAGAGCCACCATTGCCAGACGAGCTGCTCGATGACGCGCGATTCGAGGAAACTGCGCCAAGGGAGCGGCGGGCGCCGCCGGGCGGCGCGGGCCTTCTGGATATTGATGAGGCGCGCCTGGAGGGCGCGCGGCGATTTATGTCCGGGTCCTTTGCCGCCCATGATGGAGTCTTCCCGGGTGAAGCGCGGATGGAAGACATGATAAATGACAAGTTGATATTTTGCGAGTGAATATCGCTAGAGAACTTCCATAAATCGTGTAGCGAGAGCGGAAAAGCAGAAGCAAATTCCTCCCCGGCACGACATCCGGGGCGCTAAATGCGCGCGCCCCCATTCCCGCAAACAACGCGGGACTGGGCTCGGAATGACGTCTTACTTGCCCGGCGCGCGGAATGATGCGTGGAATCAAGCTACATCATTGCAGGAGAGGCTTTCGAAGGCGGTTTCTGCGATTTACTCGGGGGTCCAGGGTTTGACGATGGCCGGGAAGCCCTGGGCTTTGAGCTGGGCCTGGGCTTGCGCGGCGGATTTCGCGTCGTCGTAGGGCCCGACCGCGACACGATAGAAGCGGGTGGTGCTGCGGCGGAAAACGAATGCCGGAAAATTCTTTTGCTCGAGCGAGGTCCTCAAGTGGTCCGCGTGGGTTTGCTCGATCATGGCGCCCACCTGCACGACGAAGCCGGGGCGGTCGAAAGCGAGCGTCGTGGGAAAACTCACATTTCCCGCGGCGGGTTGCGCGGCGGGCTGGGTTGTAGCGGCGACGGGTTTCAGCGCGGGCGCGGCAGGAGCGGCAGCAGCTCGCGCCGTTGCAGCGGCAGGAGCGTTGCGGCCTCGGCTGCCCAGCAGGCGGCCCAGATAGAGTGAGCCCGCCCCCAGGACCACAAGGGCCAGGACCACTCCGGCGGCGCGAGCCATGCGCCCGGAGCGCGCTGCGGAAGAGAGGGGCAGCGCCGCTTCGTGGCGAGCCATAGCTTCTGCGCGCCACGATTCGGCGAAATTGGTTGCGGCTCGCTCATCTTGAGAAGCGGCAGCCGGCAACGCCGCCTCGCTCTCGTCAACATCGGCGGGCGGCTGCGCCGTGTCGTAGGCGCGCGAGGCGATCCACTCGCGCAACTGCACGCGCGCGGCGTCGCTCATCGCGACAAAACGAAAACCGGCTCGGCCGATCGATTCGCTGCTCCAGATGGTTTCGGCGCCGGCCTCGATGCGCGCGTCCGTGCCCGGAAGAGTGAAAGCGAGCGAGACGGGCTGCTTTGCAGCGGCGGGCACGGCGCGAAGGATTCCCACGCCGCCCTCGGAAACGTCGTAGAGCATCACGATGGTGGACTGGGCCGGCGCGGAGTTATCCGGCGCCGAGGTGCTCAGCTCGAGCGGTATGGGTGAATCGAGAACCAGCCTTTGAAATTGCCGTTGTTCTTGCATCATGGCGCGCCACCGTTTGGCGATAAAAAGCAGCTTCGATAGTAGGCCGAAGAGCAATGGCGAAGGGCAGACGAAACGCAGCGATTGCGCAAAAGAGCAACCGCGGGTGGAATTTCGATGAGAGGAAGAATTTACCGCAGAGGCGCGGAGAGCGCAGAGAAAAGCGAGTTCGCTGCGCTCAGGCGGCGGGCGAGACGGGCGCAAGGAGCCTTCGAAGCTCCCTTCGCCAAGACACTCAGGGCAAGCAGGCCAGGGCAGCGCCCCGAGAAGGCGATTAGCGGCGGAGGAGTTTGAAGGCGTGGTTGTTGGGGCCGAGGCCCTGCTTGTAAGCGAGGTGAATCCAGAGCATGGCCAAGGGCTCGAGCAGGCGCGAAGCGGAGAGCGGGCCGGCGTCGACGACGTCAAAGCCGAGTTCGGCGGCGAGTTTGGAAACCGCGGCTTTGGCGGAGGCGTCGTCGCCGCAAATAAACATGCTGGCGTTTTCCGAGCCGAAGCGCGGCTTGGAAAAATTGGGGGCGCCGATGGTGTTGAAGGCTTTGACCACTTTGGCGCCTTTGGCCCAGCGGCCCACTTCTTCGCCGGCGGAATTCGTGGTGCCGAGGGCGAGTCCGGAAAGATCGGGAAGAAGCGGGTTGGTGCAGTCGACCACGATTTTTCCGGCGAGGGAGCCGGCGGAATCAATGGCGTCGTGCGTGGCGGGCCAGGGGGTGGCGAAGACGACGACTTCGCCGAAAGCGGCGGCTTCCTTCACGCTGGCGGCGCGCGCTTTGCCCTTCGCGGATT
>Ga0208140_1000063_pt1 | contig 23452 bp, 25 predicted proteins | sample SF_Rice_5C_0N_40_FD_185616 | JGI IMG/M metagenome (GOLD analysis project Ga0208140, IMG submission 185616) | Rice paddy soil microbial communities from Twitchell Island, California, USA - SF_Rice_5C_0N_404 (SPAdes) (version 2) | ecosystem: Environmental > Terrestrial > Soil > Paddy field/soil ... | reverse complement strand
ACCACTTCATCGAAGCTCCGCTCCATCACATCGCGCAGGCGTTCGTTCACTTCGCGCTCGCGCCAGAAAAAGCCCTGGCGGTCCTGCACCCACTCGAAATAGCTGACCGTCACGCCGCCCGCGTTTCCCAGAATGTCCGGGATCACGAAAATGCCCTTTTTCTCGATGATCGGATCGGCATAGGAAGTGGTCGGACCGTTCGCGCCTTCGCACAGTATCTTGCAGTCCACGCGATCCGCGTTTTCCGTGGTGATCTGATTCTCCGTGGCGGCCGGCACCAGAATGTCGCACGGGCGAAACAGGATCTCCTGCGCGCTCGTTTTCTCGCCTCCGCCCGGAAAATCGGGCAGCGGTTTGCGCTGGGTATAAACCCAGTCGGCGATCTTGGGAATGTCCAGGCCGCTTTCATTGTAAAGTCCGCCGTAGATGTCGGCGATGCCGATGATCTTGTATCCCGCTTCGTGCATCAACAGAGCGGCTTGCGAGCCCACATTGCCAAAACCCTGGATGATGACGCGGCAGTTCTGGCTGTACATGCCCAGCTTGTGAATGGCTTTGTTGCAGCAGAGCATCAGCCCGCGGCCGGTCGCTTCGCGGCGTCCTTGTGAGCCGCCCAGATCGAGCGGTTTTCCGGTGACCACGGCGGTAGTGGCCTGGCGCACGTGCATCGAGTACGTGTCCATCACCCAGGCCATGGTCTGCTCGTTGGTGCCCAGGTCGGGCGCGGGAACGTCGCGCTCCGGGCCGAACCATTCGCACAATTCCGCGGTGTAGCGGCGGGTGATGCGCTCCAGTTCGCTGCGCGAGAGCTTGGTCGGATCGCAAATGATTCCGCCCTTCGCTCCTCCGAAAGGAATGCTCACCACCGCGCATTTCCAGGTCATCCAGGCCGCCAGCGCGCGCACTTCGTCGATCGAAACGTTGGGCGCGAAGCGGATGCCGCCCTTGCCCGGCCCGCGCACCGCGGAATGCAGCACGCGGTAGCCGATGAATACTTCGAGCTTGCCGTTGTCCAGCGCCACCGGAACGTACACCGTGATTTCCTTGCTGGGATATTTCAGATAGCGGTACACGCCATCTTCGAGCCCGAGCTTTTGCGCGGCGGCTTCGAAGCGCGCGTCCGCGGAACGGTAAACGTTCAGCTCATCCGCACTCACCGCAGACATACCACCTCCTGGGCTTTGCGCGCTCTTTCTCAGCGCGCGCAAACCGGCGCGGTCATGGGCAGCCGCGCACATCCACACTCACCCGCTAGCGGCGGCCAGTATACGAACGCACGCTCTCGCGCGCAAGAACCCGCCCGGTATTCTAGTTGGACTTTGCGCAACAGGAATTGGTTACGCGAGAGCGGGGCCGGAGGGTCTCAGGATGGCAGCGCTGCGCAGCAGCGCGCGGCTCGAATGGAGGATATCGCAACAGCGGGGGTGAGCGTGATTCTCCTAATGGAACAGCGGCCGCGGCAAATATCAGCGGGTCAATTTGTGCGAAGTGCGCGAAGCTACCCAGGCCAGCAGCACACCCGCTGAAACCCAGTACGGGAAAATTCCATAAAGCGTGTCGGATGCGGAATGCGAATGGCGATCGATGGCCACAAATACTTGCAGGCAAAACAGCGAGGTCAGAACGACGGCAACCCAGCCCGGCCATGCCACCGGCCGGTAAAACCATCCCCACTCCCGGAACCAGATCCGCCTCATGGGAATGCTCCTTTCGCGCGCGCTCCGGCACGATGCAGCGACTGCCGCCGCCCGCACTGTCGCTGGCCTAGCTGGCCGCGGCTTCGGGCAGGCGGCCGAAGCGCCGTTCGCGGCCCAGAAAATCTTCAACGGCTTCGGCGAGGTCCTTGGCCTCGAAGTCCGGCCACATGCGCGGCGTGAAAAACAGTTCGGCGTACGCGCATTCCCACAGCATGAAATCGCTCAGGCGCCGTTCGCCGCCGGTGCGGATCAGCAGATCCACATCGGCCGCCGGGCCTTCCGAGTTCGTCACTTCGCCCAGCCGCCGGGCGAACTCGCGCTCGGACACTTCCAGGCTCGAGAGCATCCAGCAGGCCGCGCGCAAAATCGCTTCGCGCGATGAGTAGTCCAGCGCGATGCGCAAATCCAGCTTGCGTCCCGTCGCCGTGGAGCGCTCGGCGAATTGAATCGCGCTGACCAGCGACGGCGGAACGCGGTCGCGCCTCCCGATCACCCGGATGCGCACTCCTTCCTTCGCGCATTCCGACGCCTCGCCCAGCAGAAATTCTTCCAGCAATCCCAGCAGCGACATCACTTCGCTCGCCGGGCGTTCCCAGTTGTTCGAGGAAAACGCGTACAGCGTGAGCGTGCCGATGCCCACCGACGGCGCTGCGTGCACCACGCGCCGCACGGCCGCTACTCCCGCGCGGTGTCCTTCCGAGCGCGCCAGACCGCGCGAAGCGGCCCAGCGTCCATTCCCATCCAGAAGGATGGCCACGTGCAATTTCGAATCAGGAACAACACTCAAATGGCTCTTGTTCATATGAGGACTTAGGACCCACTTACCCTTTCCGGTGCGTTGCCGCGATCCATGTGCAGTTGAATTGCCAAAGAAAAACCGAAGCTCGCGTTACCGCTCGCGCGTGGCCCGGATCAGCGCTTCCATGTGATCCAGGTATTTCTCCAAAGCCCGCCGCCCCGAAGGCGTCAAGCGGTACTCCGTCTTGGGCAGCCGGTTGGCAAACGATTTCGCGCAGGACAAGTAGCCCGCGTCCTCCAGCTTCCGCGCGTGCACGCTCAAGTTGCCGTCGCTCACTCCCAGCAGTTGTTTCAATTCGCGGAAGGTGAGCGCATTGCTCACCGCCAGCGCGCTCACAATGGCCAGACGCGTGCGCTCGTGAATCACCCGGTCGAGATTCGCCGCCGGCGCCTCGGACAGCGCGGGCGCCGCCGCCCGTTTTAGTTTTTCTTCCCGCTGCTTTTCGTCCCGCTGCGCGCGGGCCGCGTTAGACCTAGCCACCATACTTCCTCGCAATCACTCCTCCGAAGAGGATATGGAATCCGCCAAACCCCACCGCCAACAGGATGTTGCTCCAGCTCGCCGGCGAAAACAGCGCCACCGCTCCCAGCACCATGAAGCACAGCCCCATCAACGGCACTACGCGGATGGAAAACGCCCCGCCCGTGACCACTGCCGTCCCGTACAGCAGCAGCCACATTCCCGGGATGCTCCCGAACAGCCCTTCCCGCACCAGCACGATGCTTAACAGGGCGCCCACAAAAATTGGCGGCGCGAAGCTGTACACGAACCGCCTTCCCGGCCCGGAAAACAGCGAAGCGCCTGAATGCCGCGCCTTGGTAAACGTGGTCCAGGAAGCGATTCCGATGGCGATCCCGGCCTCCAGCATCCATGTGCCCAGCCAGGCCAGGCGCGTATCCTGGAACGAGGCAATCGCTGCCGCGCCCAGCGCGGTAATCCCGATGGCTACTCCGCCCCAGCCCGGCACGGCCGTGAACGAGCCCGCCCGCTCCATCGTTTCGCGGATGAAGCGCAGGTTGTCGCGCGCGCGGTCGTCCAGGGCTACCGGGCGGGTCGCTTCGGTCCATGGTTCTTGACCGGACATAGTGTGACGCTAGCCGCAAACCCGACTCGTGTCAAGTACTTTGTAACATAAAGCCTAGCCCCCTGTGCCTTGTCCCTCAACCCTTCCCGGGACTATCCTGTTTCCCGCAGTTCACCGGAGGACTCATGAAGCTCAAAGCTGTCGTCGCTATCCTCGCTGCCTTCCTGCTCATCCCCTGCCTCTCGTTCGCACGCAACCGGCAGAGCAGCAGCAATCCCGTTTCCGACGCGGTGCGCTCCATCGTCGCGCGCCACGGCAAAATCATGATCGCCGCGGCGGAAGAAATGCCCGCGGATAAGTACAGCTATCGTCCCACGCCCGCGCAGATGACCTTCGGGCACCTCGTCATGCATATCGCCGAGTCCAACGATTTCCTCTGCTCCCGGGTTTCGGGCGTGGCCGCCCCCGCGCACGTCAAGCTGGTGGATACCGACCCCAAAGCGCAGCTGGTCACCGCGCTGCGAAATTCCTTCAGCTATTGCTCCACCGCGCTGGAAAAGGTGAACGATTCCGATTTGACGCAGACCGTGCCCTTCTTCGGCGGGCACAACGTCACCAAGGCCTTCATGATGATCAGCTTGACCGACGACCTGTTCGACCACTACAGCGCCCAGGCCATGTACCTGCGCCTCAACGGCCATCTGCCGCCGACGGCCGAGCACAAAATGGGCGGAATGAAGAAGTAGGTGTTCGCACCGGGAACGAATCGCGTTCAGGGCTGTTCCGCGATTCGTTCCTCGCGGTGCCGCTCGACCGGATAGCGCCCCAGCAGCCAGTTCCAGCGGATGTAAATCAGGTCGCCGAACATCTGCACGCTGTCGCGCACCACGTGCACCTTCGTGGCCGGGTCGTGCGCCCAGCGCACCGGCACTTCCGCGATGCGCAGGCCGTGGCGTTTGGCCAGAAAGAGAATTTCCGGGTCGAAGCCGAAGCCTTCGATGCGCTGCTGCTCGAACACGACCCGCGAGCGCTCCAGCACAAACGCCTTGAAACCGCACTGCGTGTCCTGCAGCGGCAGCAGTGTGAACAGCCGCACGAAGGCATTGAAGATGATTCCGGCCAGCTCCCGGTAGGGGGACTGGTGCACCTCGATCAGCGCGCGATCCATGGCCCGCGACCCGATGGCCACATCGTTTCCCGCCGCAATGGCGGCCAGCAGCTTGGCCGACTCCTGAATCGGTGAAGAAAGGTCCGCATCCGCGAACAGGCCGATGCGCCCGCGCGCTTCCCGCATGCCGTGCCGCACGCTGTAGCCCTTCCCCCGGTTCTGCCCGTTCGAAACGACCCGCAGGCAGCGTATGCGGCGTGACCACTCTTCGGCGATGGCGCGCGTCGAATCCGTCGACCCGTCGTCCACAACGATGATTTCGATCCCATCCAGGCCGCTCTCTTTCGCCGTGAAATAATCCTGGATGCGCGCCAGCGCCGTAGGCAGACGTTTCTCTTCGTTGTATGCGGGGATCACAATCGAGAGTTCGGGCCGTTGGTCGCTCATCCGCGTTGCGCCTGTGTCCCGCCCCAACCGTAGCGCCCCACCAGCGGCACGAAACGGCAGTCGTAAAGAGACTCCGTGGAATTTCCAGCTTCCCGCTTCGTGATCCGCAACAATTCCTGATGCTCCGCCGCGCCGACGGGAATCACCAGCCGGCCTCCTTGCACCAGTTGCTCGACCAGCGGCGGCGGCACCGCAGGCGCAGCCGCCGTCACCAGGATGCCTTCATACGGCGCGGCCGGGGGCCAGCCTCGCGAGCCGTCTCCCTGCTCCACGCGCACGTTCGCGTAGCCCAACCGTGCCAGCCGTTCCCGCGCCGATTCCGCCAGCGCGGGCTGCGCCTCGACCGCAATCACCTCGCGCGCCAGCAGCGACAGCACCGCGGCCTGGTATCCCGAGCCCGCCCCCACTTCCAGCACGCGTTCCGAGCCCTCCAGCAACAGCGCCTCCGCCATGGCTGCCACCATGAAGGGCTGCGAGATCGTTTGTCCCTCTCCGATGGGTAGCGGTTCGTCCGTATAGGACGCGTGGACGTACTCGGCGGGTACGAACAGGTGCCTCGGCACTGCCCGCATCGCCTCCAGCACCCGCTCCGAGCGGATCCCGCGTTCCTGGATCTGCCGGGCAACCATCTCGCGCCGCGCGCCCTCGAACTGGAAGCTCGCGTCGGGGGTGCGCTTCTGGTCGTCCATTCACCCGGACCTTTCCTTGTGGGATTGGAATCGTTCCCGCCGGCGCAACGGACGGGCAGCAACTAACGTCGAAACTATCACAGGCAGTCGCAAAACGGCCAGCTAGCATACTGGACGGCTGGGCGGAATGCCGGCGCACTGTACGATGCGGGAAGTGACTCGGGCCGGCAGTTCCGCTATGATGAAAATCGACGATCGAACGCCGGCCCCCCAGGAGAAAAAATCATGAATTTTCGTTTCACAGCAATCGCCGCCAGTCTGTTTCTGGCGGCCTCGGCCATCGCGCAGGTTCAGCCGCAAACGCGGCCCCTGCATTATCAGCCGGGCGTGCCGGCATCTTCGCCGGCCGTCCAGCCGGCAAGCTCCGCTCCGTCGGCGCCCGCCGTGCAGCCGGTCGATCCCGCCAAGGAGAAGGCCATCCGCCATCTTATGGACATCAACGGATCATCCAAACTGGGCGACAACATGACTCAGGTCCTCTCCATGCAGGTGAAAAACATCATGAGCCGCAAGCTGCCCGCCGATCGCCTGCAGAAATTCATGGACGACTTCAATCAGAAGCTCGGCACGCGCGCCCCGGCCAACCGCGTCGAAGACGCCCAGGTGCCCATCTACGCCCAGCACTTCTCCTTGCAGGAACTCCAGGGCATGATCCAGTTCTACGAGTCGCCCGTGGGACAGCAGATGGTCAAGAATCTTCCTGTCGTGATGCAGCAGTCCCAGGAGGCTGGCGCGGAAATCGAGCGAAGCGCTGTTCTCGACACTCTGAAGGACATGACCAACGATTATCCCGAACTGAAGACCATGCTCCCGCAGGACCAGTCCACTCCCGGCGCGCCCCAGCCGCCGGGCTCGTTGAAGCCCAAGCCGCAATCGCCTCAAGGGCAGCCGCCGCAGCCCAAGCCGCAGCAGTAGCCGCAGCACTCGGCTGCGCTGTCGGATTGTAGGGCGCACATCTTCGATTGGGGGCGGGTCTCCGACCCGCCCTCAACCTTTACCCTTCTCTTTTTCCGCGCGCGCAGTTCCGTCCGTTTCCCGCCACCGAAACGCAAGCCAGCGAACCCTGATCCGGCTACAATCGTGTGGCATGGACTGGTCTCCCATTTGGATTTCCCTGGCCACCAGCGTCACCGCCACGCTGATTACCGCCGTCCTGGGTTTGCTCGCCGCGGCCTGGCGCGAAAGCCGCGGTGGCCCGGTAATCGCCTTCGTCGACGGCATCTTTCTTCTGCCCCTCGTGCTTCCTCCGACGGTGGTCGGATTTTTTCTGCTGCTGCTCTTCGGGCGCAACGGCCCGCTGGGCAAAGCGCTCCTTCATTTCGGCGCGACCGTCGTCTTTTCCTGGCCGGCCACGGTGATCGCAGCCACCGTCGTAGCCTTTCCCCTGATGTATCTCACCGCGCGCGCCGCTCTCGAACAGGTCGACCGGCACGTGCTGCAGGCTGCTCGAACCCTCGGCGCGTCCGAGTGGCGCGTCTTCCGAGAAATTTCTCTCCCGCTCGCTTGGCCGGGCATTCTGGCGGGCGTGATTCTCTCCTTCGCCCGCGCGCTCGGTGAATTTGGCGCGACCCTCATGCTCGCCGGCGATATCCCCGGCCGCACCGCCACCATTCCTATCGCCATCTATTTCGCCGTGGAAGCGGACGAGATCCGCGCTGCCCTGGCCTGGTGCGCCGTGGACGTCGTCATCTCCCTGGCTCTCCTTGCCCTGCTCTATTACTGGACCAATGCCCGCGGCTTTGCCCGCCGAAATAATGGGCGCGCTCTTCCGCGGCGTATCGGCTCGCCCGCTATGGAATCCGCGCAGCAGGTTCGCCGCTGACGTGCCCATGGAAATCCAAATCGCCAAGCAGTTGCCCGACTTCACCCTCGACCTTGCTTTCCAGGTCCAGGATGACGCCCCGCTCGGAATTCTCGGGCCGTCCGGCGCGGGCAAGAGCATGCTGCTGCGCTGCATTGCGGGCCTGGAGACTCCCGATCGCGGCTGCATCACCTTGCGCGACCGCATCCTCTTCGATTCCGCGCGCAAAATCGACGCGCCCGCGCGTTTGCGCCGCGTGGGCCTGCTGTTTCAGCATTTCGCTCTTTTCCCGCACCGCACCGTCGCCGAAAACATCGCCTTTGGCCTGCGCCATTTCCCTCTCGCGGAGCGCCAGTCGCGCCTCGCCGCGGTCACTCGCCAAACGCACATCGCCGGGCTCGAGCATCGTTATCCTCGCGAACTTTCCGGCGGCGAGCAGCAGCGCGTCGCTCTCGCGCGCGCCTTGGCCGTCGATCCCGAAGCCCTCATGCTGGACGAGCCCCTCTCCGCGCTGGATACCTACCTGCGCGGCCAAATCGAGGCCCAGCTCCAGCAGACCTTTTCCGAGTATGGCCGCCCGGCTCTTCTCGTCACGCACAGCATGGAAGAGGCCTATCGCCTCTGCCGGCGCTTGCTGGTCATTTCCCGCGGCCGCACCGCCGCCGCCGGAGACATCGAAGAAATCTTTCGCCACCCGCCCAGCGCGGAAGTGGCTCGCTTGGCCGGCTGCAAGAATATTTGCCGCGCAAGGCCCCTTTCCCCGCGCGAAGTCGAAGCCGTCGATTGGGGCGTTCGTCTCTGCGTCGCTCGCGCCATTCCGCAGGCGCCCGCCTGCGTCGGCATACGCGCGCATCACATCGATTTCGTCGAGTCCGCCATGCCCGGCGCTTCCGCCGAAAATGTTTTCCCCTGCTGGCTGGTGCGCTCGTCCGAAACGCCCTTCCGCATCACTTTGTTCGTGAGCCTGCGCCCGCCCGAATCCCGCGCCGCTGCAACACAGCCACCTCACGAGAGCGACGGGCTGCCGGATCACATCGCAGCCCCCGCTCAACAATCCCGAAATGCAGAAGCGCGCAGCGATCTTCCGGAATTCGATCTGCAGGCGGAAGTCTTCAAGGAGAAGTGGGAACGCTTCCGCGACCAGCCCCAGCCCTGGCATGTCCGCCTCTCGCCCTCGGCGCTCTTCCTCATGCCCGAGTAGCCCGCCCGCCGAGCCGGCGCCGCAAATTAAGTCATAGATTCGTTGGCGGGTTCGTAGGAGGTCAGAGCCTCAGTCTCATTCATGAACCTCAGCCTGCAACGCCACCCGCGCGGGTGTCCTATCGTGAAACGGTGCGGCTTTCTCCCGCTCGATCTCTGCCCCTTCGTGAGGCAGCCATACCATGCCAGTTCGCTTGACGAAATTCGTAGCGCCGCGGGAGGCTGCAAACCCAATAGTGGCCCAATCCATTCGTTCATCGCCTGCTGTAGCACCCGCGCCGCCGCTTCGTTTGACACCCTCGCGCCGCTCAGGAATAATCCCTCCCTGCCCGCACGGCGGGCGCTCGACATGATCGGATCCCTGCGCGGTAAGCTCGTCGACAAACGCCCCAATCAAGTGCTGCTCGAAGTCGGCGGCGTCGGCTATCAGGTGCAGATCCCGCTTTCCACCTTCGCCGGCCTGGGCTCGCTTGAAACGGAAGCCACCCTGCTCACGTATACCCACGTCCGCGAAGACGCGCTCTCCCTCTACGGCTTCCTCACCGCGCGCGAAAAACATTGTTTCGAGCTGCTCATTTCCGCCTCCGGCGTCGGCCCTTCGCTCGCCCTGAAAATTCTTTCCGGCATGGCCATCGACGATCTCGTCCCCGCCATTCGCAAGGGCGATTTCGCCCAACTCGTGCGCATTCCCGGCGTGGGGCGCAAGACCGCCGAGCGCATCGTGGTCGAGCTGCGCGACAAGCTCGTCGCCATCGACGTCCCCGAAACCGGCAAGCCCGCCACCCGCTCGGAAATCGAGTCTCAGGTGAAGGCCACAGTCGCGAACCTGGGATACGAAGCGCGGGCGATCGACATGGCGATCGAAAAGCTGAGCAGCAAGGTGAGAGCTGATTTTGATACTTTATTGCGTGAGCTGTTACAACAGTTGGGTTCTGGCGTCATGCACAAGAAAAGACCCACGGGTCAACTGCGAGCATGACTCGCGAGCTTTGCAGAACGTGAGCTAGTTCATGACTGAGCAACCACGCCGTATCATTTCCGGCAGAGCGCTCGACGAAGACGTGCGGATTGAAGCCACGGTCCGTCCTAGCACGTTCGACGATTATATAGGCCAGAATCAAGTCAAGGAGAATCTCAAGATCGCGGTCGAAGCGGCACGCGTGAGAGAAGAGGCCTTGGACCACGTCCTCCTCTACGGCCCCCCGGGCCTCGGCAAGACGACACTGGCAGAAATTCTGGCTAACGAAATGAGTGCGGGTATCACAACAAGCTCGGGGCCGGTTTTGGAGAAAAAGGGAGAGTTGACGGCGGTACTCACTTCGCTCGAACCGCGCGAGATCTTCTTTTTGGACGAGATACATCGGCTACAGGCAGCACTCGAGGAGATCCTCTATCCAGCGATGGAAGATTTTCGGGTAGACCTGGTGGCGGGCCAAGGCGCGGGCGCGCCGGTGCACGTGTACCGGCTGAATCGATTCACCCTCGTCGGTGCGACCACACGAGCTGGACTGATTACCGCTCCTTTGCGCTCTAGATTCGGCATAGTCCACAGACTAGATTTCTATACGCCAAGCGACTTAGAGAAAATCATCATCCGCTCTGCCGGAATTTTGAAAATCGACATCGAAAACGACGCGGCGGGAGAAATTGCCAGCCGGAGCCGCGGCACACCTCGCGTCGCCAATCGCTTGCTTAGGCGTGTCCGGGACTACGCCCAAGTACGCGCCAACGGGCAAATCACTCGCGACGTTGCTTCCCAGGCTCTCGGGAAACTTAGCATCGACGCTCACGGCTTAGATGATATCGACCGTGCCCTGCTTCGCATCCTGATTGAAAATTTCGGCGGTGGACCCGTTGGCCTCAACACAATCGCCGCTTCGCTAAGCGAAGAAGAGGACGTGATCGAAGACATTTACGAGCCATACCTCATTCAACAAGGTTTCTTGGGACGGACTCCTCGTGGCCGTGTGGCGACGAGCGCCGCCTACAAATTGCTCGGCGTGCGCGAACCAGGCATGTATTCCCATCGCCCGTCGATATCCGAGGACCATGGCCAGATGTCTTTAGGGGAAGAACTGCCTAAAACAAAGAGTGCGGGGGAGTAGCTACGCGTTTCGTAGTCCCGTACTGCGCGAGAAGCCGCTGTAGGCCCTCTCGATCGATCAGTTCAATCCCCACATTTTCCGCAAATTCCGTTGCTTGTTGTGTGAAGGTGGATGTTGTGATGAAAATCCCCTTCACCACCCTGTGGTCTGCTCGAATTGCGCCGTAAAACTCCCTGATGACCGGCGCTCCGACCGAGTTCGACTCCGAGAAGCGTTTGCACTGGATCAGATATCGGCCTCGGAGGAGCGGCTGCGCAAGACTGGCAATAATGTCAATTCCTCCGTCCCCTGAAGCCTTCGTGATTTCGACCTGAAAGCCCATTTTAATGAGAAGGCCTCCCACCAGCTGCTCAAACTCGACGCCAGATAGTCCGTCAACGCCCATCGCTGCGTTGGCGGGAGCCTGAGAACCGACTCGGAGGCCGAGAACCGACAGATATTCCCTGACCGCAGCCTCCGTGATTCGCTGTCCGTCCGGCATCCCGATTCTCCGAATCAAAATCTGCTCCTGATGTGGGCTGCCCTGACACGCACTCGCTACCAATAATGCCGCGGATTCGTCAATTTCGCGGCCGGCATCCAGCGCGATCAATCTCGCGATCTTCGACAACTCTGATATCGAATAGGGTTGCAATGTCAAAGGGAGAGCGAATTCGTCGCGGAGCTTTGGCGAAATATCAGATTCTCTTTCGACACAGGCCACACACGTGAAGCGGTTGAGTTTGTAAGGATGAACTCTTGCCGCGACACCTTGTCCTATAACTAGATCGATCCGGAATTCCCTCAACGCGGGAATCAGAACCTCGACCAGGGGCTGGCGCAGCTCAGCGCCATTCCTAACGATGAGAATGTCCCGTGGATCAAGGGAGGTGAGGATCGCGGTGAGGTCACCTTTCTTCTCGAGCAGATTGCCCGCAGTCTCCGTAACGCCTGCACGAACAGTCCCCGCTAGCGCCTTTGCAATCATGCTTTGACCCATTCCGTGTGGGCCAATCAACAGGAGGTGGTCCAGGGCCTCACCGCGTCGGAGAAAATGATCGGCAAACTCCTGCAGCCTGCTGACCACCTGTTCTTGACCGACGACCTGCTCTAGCGTCGGCACGTTATGCGTCGCATCCACGGGCGTATCGTAACCCGGGAAAGAAATGCCAGGAACTTGTTTTAACCGTCCGTCCAGCGGCCCCTGCGTCCCCACGCGATAAGCTAACACATCCCGAGCGCCGCCCCACTCAATTCCCGAGGAACTCTTAGCGAATCAAAAGCGAATGCCACGCGAAGCCCTACGTTGATGGGCACACGCGCCAAACAAATACCCCATCGAATCAACAACATGACTCAAATTGATGGATACACTTTTGCCTGTCTTATTTTCGCCGTTTCTTCGCTTTTTGCCTGGTCCTGGTACTCGTCTCGCCGCCCGCCAGTGACGAACGTCACGTCGCGTCCCCAACATCACGTCCAGCCAGGCCCCAACGCGTCATCCCTGACACATGGCGCACAATTTCGTCATCGTGTTCCAGTTCCGCGTCGTCGCCCGCACCCCCAGCACCCTCTCGATCGCCATGTTTGACAGTTTCGAGCCCCCATATCCTTCCGGGCAGTGCAGGTAAATCTCCGTGCCCAGCCAGCGAAAGCGGTCCGGGCCCGCTTTGATCTTGGCGAGCGCCTCGACCGCGCTTTTTTCGGGTGTTTGCTGCAAAAAGGTGACGTGCAATCTGGTTGCGTCGATCTCCTTCTCTTTCAGGAATGGATTCGCCGCCAGCACGCTCGCCATCTCCGCCGCGGTCTTTACCAGCAGAGTGACCGGTAAGCGCGTTTCCCCGGCCAGCTTGCGCTCGAGCGCCTGCGCCCACTTTGCCGCGGTGCCGGCCCCATCGAACACCACGTTCCCGCTCTGCACGTACGTGCGCACGTTCTTCATGCCGATCTGCGCGCACAGTTCCTTCAGCCGCTCCATCTTCAGCAGGTTCTGCCCCACATTCACCCCACGCAGCAGTGCAACATACGTTGGCATGGACGGAAGGATAATCTCACACATGGGAATGTGTGGCGCAATGAGTAGAGCATTGTGCGGAGGCCCACGGCCGTCTCCGATGCGCTCCTGCGAGCCGAAAGAACTTTCCTCCGTTTGCCGTTCTCCACGCACGATTCGCCGCGCTGCGGATATAATCCGGCTGACACAAATACTGCGGGGTTCGCGGAAGATGAAACGTGCCGTCCTATTCGGTGTTGTTCTGGCCTTCGCGTTCGCCGGCGCGGCGGGTGCGCAAATCATCCCGAAGCAGGGGACGCCGCTGTCGAAACTGAAGCCGCCTTCCGGCGGCGCCGTGTGCGCGCCGGGAAGATCGTGCTCGGAGATTGCGCCGCAGGTGATTCGCAGCGCGGAAGGGCCTTCGCCCCTGGCGGAAAATCTGCGCTATTTGGCCGACACCATCGGCGGCCGCGTCAGCGGCTCGGAAGCGGCGGACAAAGCCGTGGGCTGGGCCGTCGAGGCCTTCCGCAACGCCGGCGTGGACGAAGTGCACACCGAAAAGTTCACTATCCCGGTGGGCTGGGCGGAAGGGAAAACGCGCGTCCAGGTGCTGGCGCCGGTGCCGTTCCCCGTGCGCCTGGTGTCGACCGGATGGTCGCCGCCCACGCCGCCGGGCGGTATCACCGCGAATATCGTCGACGTGGGCAATGGCGACGCGGCGGGTTTTTCCAAAGCGGGCGATGCGGCGCGCGGCGCGATCGTGCTGGTGCACTCGAAAATCCTGACCACCTGGAACGATCTCACCAACGAGTATGCGATCGCGCCGGGAATCGTCGCGCGGGCCATCAAAGTGGACGCCGCCGCGATTTTCTGGATGTCGACGCGCCCGAACATGCTGCTCTACCGGCACACCACCACCATGGACGGCAAGCTCGAGGGGCTACCGCAGGCCATCGTGGCGCGCGAAGACGCGCTGCGCATTGCGCGATTCCTGGCCGCGGGCGAGCCGGTGCGCGTCCACTTCGACATGACCAACAAGGTGAGCGGGCCCGTCGAGTCCGAAAACGTTGTGGCGGAGATTCGCGGGAGCGAAACCCCCGATGACTACGTCCTGCTCGGAGCGCACCTCGATTCCTGGGATTTGGGCACGGGCGCGCTCGACGACGGCTGCAACGCGGCCATGGTGATCGATGCGGCGCGCGTGCTGCGCGCTTCGGGTAGCCTGCCGCTGCGCTCGATCCGCTTCGCGCTGTTCACCGGCGAAGAGCAGGGGATGCTGGGCTCCTGGGCCTACGCCCGCGCACATCGCCACGAGCTGAATCACATGGTCGCGGCGATCATCTTCGACAGCGGCGATGGCCGCGTGACGGGCTACTCGCTGGGCGGGCGGCGAGACGCGCTCGCCGCGGTTCGCCAGGATCTCGAGGCGCTGCGCCGGCTTGGCGTCACGAATTTCACCCTGGACGCAGGCGTGGACACGGACAATTTCGATTTTCTGTTGCAGGGCATTCCAACCCTGGTCGCCAATCAAGAACCGGACGACTACATGCTGAACTACCACGCGTTTTCCGACACGTACGACAAAGTCGACATCGCCGCGCTCAAAAAGCAGGTGGCCATCGCCGCGCTAACCGCCTACGCCCTGGCCAACAGCGCACAACGCATTGCCCCGCGGCAAACGCGCGCGCAGATCGAGCAGCTGCTGCAGCGCACCGGGCTCGAACAAGAGATGAAAACCTTTGGCGTGTGGAGCGCGTGGCAAACCGGCGAGCGCGGCCGCGCGCCGCAGACGCATTAGCCTCTCTGTGACGCAGCGCGGTCGGCGAGGAAGCCAGCAGGCGGTTGATCGCCTCCCCCAGTTCCTACAGCGCCTCTTCTCTCGCCTCCACGTACATCTTGCACATGACCGGAAGCTTGGCCACAGCCGCGTCGGCTTCCATCGGGCAGGTCACCTTTACGCCCGGAACGTCGAGCCCTGCCGGCACAACCGGCACAGTTGCGGGAACGTTTTACAACTACGCGTTGGCAGCGCCAAGCAAGCAAACCCTGTCGGGGACCTACGGCTTTGGGAATGCTTCGGGGCGAGTGGGAATTGCAGGCGCGAACAATGCCACCTCGCCCGCGTGCTATCTCACGAATCCGTTCGACGGCGTTTCCGGGTTTTGCATCAGCACGGATTCGACCGCGAGTCTTGGCGTTCTGGCAGCGCAGCCGGCGGCGACCTACGGCAACAGCTCGCTCTCGGGCAACTTCTTCTTTGGCAACGGCGAGCCGGGCGACAACACGGTGCCCGACATTTCCGGAATTGCCTCGATTTCGTCCGGCAGCCTGACCGGGACGCAGGATGTGAGCGGCCCGAGCGGCCTGACGCTCGACTCCGCGATCAGCGCGGCCCTTTCCATCAATGCGGATGGCACCGGCACGTTGGGACCCCACGGCGTCATCGTGACGAACGGGACGCAGCTGTACTTCATCAATGAAGCGAGCGGCGCTCCGGCTGGGGTACAGGTGTTCGAACCGTAGCGGATGCTCCCAACACGCCGCGGAAGCGTGGCCCACAGCCCATTGTTATCGCGCGAACCCCCGGAGATACAATGGTTTAGCCGGCTGGCATGGGGTGCAATGAGGGTGCGATGAGGGTCCCGCAGCCGTGCCGAACTGGAACCAAACTGCCACTTGGGGTTTTCGATATGCTGCGGCGGACGCGTATAATAATTCGAGTAACACTCATCAGCCGCTAGGCGCTCCGGGCGGCTGTCTTCGCAGTGACTGGGGAAACCAATGCGCGGCGAATCCTGGCCATCGACTACGGTCGGCGAAAGATTGGTCTCGCGCTTTCGGATGAATTAGGGCTGACGGCGCAGCCCCTGGCGACTGTTCTCCGCGTGAATCGCCGAACGGATCTGAAGCGCCTGGGGCAAATTTGCAGGGAAAATCGCGTGGGGCGTGTGATTGTGGGATACCCTTTGCATTTAAGCGGCGAAGCAGGCGAAATGGCAGCCGAAGCAGCACGTTTTGCGGCACGATTACGCGAAGCCACCGGCATCGAAATCGAACTGGTGGACGAGCGGCTGACCTCTTGGCAGGCGCAGCAGATTGCCGCGGAGCTGTCCTCTTCCGGCTCGCGGCAGCGAAAGGGCGGCCCGCTCGATGATCTGGCCGCGGCCATTCTGCTGCGCGAGTATCTCGACCGGGACAAGCCGAATGCACAGGCCGCAACGGAGACGCGCTAACCGATGATCCGACGCCTAGGACTGGTCGCTCTCCTGGTGATTGCGGCGATTGGCGCCGCCGCTGGCTGGCTGGAAATCCAGATCGACAAGCCCTACCGCGGCCACCGGCCGGAGAAAACGTACGTCGATATTCCGCACGGCACTTCGCGCTGGCGCATCGCCGGAATTCTGTCGCACGACGACGTGATCCGCAACCGCCTGGCCTTCCTGCTGTTCAGCGAATGGCACCACAAAGAACCAATGCAGGCCGGAGAATATTTGATCGACCGGCCGATGAACTCGCGCGAAGTCTTCTGGAAGATCGCGAAGGGCCACATTTTCGTTCATACCGTAGTGATTCCGGAAGGCTGGACGATGTACGACATCGCGAACGAGCTGGAGCGGCAGCACCTCTGCACCCGCAACCAGTTTTTGGGCGCGGCGCACGACGTCTCGCTGATCTCCGACCTGGCGCCGCACGCGCGCAGCCTCGAGGGGTTCCTGTTCCCTTCGACCTACGAATTCACGCGCCATGCGACCTGCGACGATGTGGTCAAACGAATGGTCGCGGATTTTCACGCGGTGTGGAGCAGCCTTGATCCGGGAAATTCGTTGGCGCTGCCGCAGGGGTTATCGCTCGAGCAGGTAGTCACGCTGGCCTCACTGGTGGAACGCGAGACGCCCAACGCGCAGGAGAGGCCGCTGGTCGCCGGTGTGTTCTACAACCGGCTGCGGCTGGGCTATCCCTTGCAGTGCGACCCGACCGTGCAATACGCGTTCGCGCTGAACGGGCGCGTGGACCACGACGTGCGTCCCGCCGACTTGCGCATCAATTCTCCGTACAATACGTACGAGCACCGCGGCCTCCCGCCGGGTCCCATCGCGAATCCGGGCGAGGCCTCGCTGAAGGCCGCGCTGGCGCCGGCCAAGACGGACTACCTGTATTTCGTGGCCAACGCGCAGGGTGGGCACTACTTCAGCAAGACACTGGCGGAACATGACCGCGCCGTGAATCGCTTGCGCCACGCCCTGGAGAGCGAGGCGGGCGATCCCAGCGGCAAGAAGAGCAAAAACTAGACCCATGGGCGCCACACCTCAGAAAAAACACGCCGCCAAGAATGACGGGCCGACCAAGAAGGCGGTCATTCTGAAAATCGCGCGCGAACTGGGGCAGGAGCGCTTCACGCCGGCCGAAATCGGCGAGATTTGCCGCCGCTTCGTCGCCGAAGCGGGAGCGGGCGCGCGCACCTCGCCCGACTACGTCGCCAGCGTGCTGAAAGACGCGGGACTGCGCATCGCCTGGTCGGCGCGGGAAGAGACGGAAGAGCGCTACGAGGAAGAATTCAAGGAGCTGCTGCATTTCGGCGATCTCGAAGAGGCCGAGATGTGCATCGTCCGGCTGGACGAGCTCCTGCGGAAATTCGAAGGGCTGAAGGAGCGTGCCGCCACCGAGCGGGTGCGCGAAGTGGCGCGCCTGGGCCGCCGCCGGGCGGAGATGATCGCGCACAACCCGAAAGTGGATGCCCCCAAGCGCGAAGAAAAAGCGGAGATTGCGCGCTGGTTCGCCATCTGGCTCGAAACCCCCGACGCGTTCTTCGACTGGCTGGAAGTCCGCAAACAATCGCCGGAATTTCGCGGCAAGTTCGGCGCGCCCGGCGCGCAAGACGCGCTGTAGACTCTCCACTCCAATTGGTTTAGGTTTAGCAGTGGCGCTGCCGCGGGCGGTTGCTGGCTGCGCGCGTCGTGGAATCTGAAATTCGCGGATGGGTCATGTCCCTGTACCTGCTGGAAGTCGAACCGCTCGATCTGGGCCCGGATGTGCGGGCCATCGGGCTGGAGCTGGGCGAAGCGGATGAAAACCGCGAACCGGCGCGCGGCCTGGAAGCGGCGAAGATCTGGAGCCGCGTGCTGCGCTCGACGGCGGCCAGCGAGACGTGGGCGCTCGATTTCTTCAGCCATCTGGATCGCGTGCGCGATTTCTGCGGCCGCCACCACATCGCCTACCGCGAAGCGAGCCAGCGCTCGATCGTGATTCCCTCGCCCTCGCAGGCTCACTTGCAGGACCTGGTGGACCGCTTTCAAAACGAGACGTTCGGGGCGCGCGCGGGGTCGCTGGTCGAGTCGGGCGACCCGCAGGTGGAGGGCGAACTGGCGCGCCAGGGAGTGGATGCCTACAAGGCGGCATTTCCGAAATACGCGTTCTGCGCCGTGTGCAATTTCGAGGATGGCTCGCTGGTCCTGCTGAGCGAGAAGCTTTGGGCCAGCGAGGTGATTCGCCGCGTGCGTCCGGCACTGGATGGGCTGGACGTGGAAGTCCAGCTCCCTTCCTGATTCCGCCCGCCGCCCGGCCGGAGTGGTATAAAATCCAAGGTCCTGCGGCGGCTGGGAACTCGACGGCGGACATCTTCAAAGCGAATTTGCCGTTTCGGCACGACGAAATTCCGGGCCTCGCATCTGTACACGTGAAAAAGGAGACGCGAACATGCGCAAAGCAGTCGCTCTGGGCACCTTTTTTGTTCTGGGACTCGCAACGCTGGCGGCTTCGGGATGGGCCGGGCAGCAAAAAGCCAAGAAACCGCCGCTGAGCCCGCCGGCCAGCGCGGAGTGCAAACTCCCCGGCGGGAAAACAATCCAAACGAAATATTCCAGCCCGCGCATGCGGGGACGCGTGATCTTCGCGGAGAAGGGGCTGGTGCCGTATGGCAAAGTGTGGCGCGTGGGCGCGAATGAAGCGACCACGTTCGTCACCACGACGGACCTGACCGTCGAGCACAAAGTGATTCCCGCGGGCAGCTACACGCTGTTTGCCATTCCGGAGCCCGGCAGCTGGACGCTGATCATCAGCAAGAAGACCGGCGAGTGGGGCATTCCGTATCCGGGCGAGCAGTACGAACTCGGAAGATTCAAGATGCAGGTGGCGAAACTGTCGTCGGCGCTCGAGGATTTCACCATTTCGTATCATCCCTCGGCGAGCGGCTGCACGCTGAATCTGGAGTGGGCGACCACGCGGGCCTTCATCACGTTCGCGGAAACGAAATAGCCAAGCTGTGTCCGGAGGCGGTGCGCGACCGGCCGCCGCTGAGGCCATCGCCTCCGGATTCCGCGCTCCTGGACCCCAAAGGCTCTATCCAGACAATAGAGAAAGCGTGTACTATGGTCAGCTGGTAACAGCGTTTTCCGCCGGCGCGCCGCAGGATAGTCTTGCGGCGCAACTCTGACGACCATCGAAGCTCATGGCAATGGAACGCGTGTGGTGATGTGTATCCGCCGGGTTAGCTGAAGGACGGAATCGAAGAACAGCAGGACAAGGAGACAAGGAATCGATGGATGGAAAGAAGAAGATCGGCATCCTGACGGGTGGAGGAGACGTTCCGGGCCTGAATCCGGTCATCAAGTCGGTGGTCTACCGCGCCAGCGAGATTGGGCGCGAAGTGACCGGCATTCGCCGCGGCTGGGAAGGTTTGACGCACATGAATCCGGCGCTGAACTCGGACTTGAACTACATCCGCCCGCTCACGCGCGAGAACACGCGCACCATCGACCGTACCGGCGGCACCGTGCTGCACACCTCACGCACCAACCCGCGGAAAATGACTCCGGATCGCGTGCCCCAGCATATGTCCAAGGAGCAGCTGAAGGAGCTGCCGTTCGACGGCAGGTATTACGATTTCACTCCCGTGGTGCTGAAGAACCTGGAGCAATTGGGAATCGATTGCCTGGTGGCCATCGGCGGCGACGACACCTTGAGCTTCGCCTCCGTGCTGGACTCCAAAGGTTTCCCCTTGATCGCCATTCCCAAGACGATGGACAACGATGTGCAAGGCACCGAGTACTGCCTCGGCTTTTCCACCGCGATTACGCGAGCCAAGGAGCTGATCACGCGCCAGCGGACCACGCTCGGTTCCCACGAGCGCATTGGCGTGTTCCGCATGTTCGGACGCGATGCCGGGTTCACCGCGCTGTATACCGCCTACGTCAGTTCCGCGCGCTGCCTGATTCCCGAATATCCCTTCGATCTCGACCATCTTTGCAAGCTGCTGCTGGAAGACAAGAACAACAATCCCAGCAATTACGCGCTGGTGGTGGTCTCCGAGGGCGCGGTGTGGAAAGAAGGATCGGTTGAGGAATACGGCGAGGCGGACGCCTACGGCCACCGCAAGAAAGTCGATATCGGGCACGCCCTCGGGGAGCAAATCAAGAAGCGCACCGGGCAGGAAACCATGGAAAGCGATTTGACCTACGACTTGCGCAGCGGCGAGCCGGACGCCATCGATCAGCTGGTCGCCATCACCTATGCGAACATTGCCGTGGATCTGATCCGCGACGGCTTGCGCGGCCGCCTGGTCGGCTTGCGCAACGGCTGCTATAGCCAGGTGCCGCTGGCGGGATTGCCCTCGGGAGCGCGCAAAGTGGACGTGGAAAAGCTCTATAACGTCGAGCGCTACCGGCCCAACTACACTTCCAAGCTGGGCGCGCCCCTGCTATTCAACAAAATTCCAGCCTGAATTCCGAACAAAGAGATGCGGAGGCCAAGATGATCGGGACGGCACGAATCCTTGCGGCGGTCGTTTGCGCGGCGGCGCTTTTCGGCGGCGGGTATGTCGCAGGACAGAACCGCTTCGGTCAGCCCAAGACGATCGTTCATGTAGTCGAAGTGAAATGGAATCCGGGCGTCACGGAAGCGCAAAAGCAGCAGGTGATGAACGGCGTGAAAGAGATGGCCGCGCGCATTCCCGGAATCGAGAACATCTGGCTGCAGCCCGCCCGTCTGGAGCCGCACGATTTCAGCTGGGCGTTCGCCATCGAGTTTCGCAACCGGGCGGCCGCCGATCGTTACGCTGAAAGCCCCATCCATGCGGCGTGGGACAAGGAATACGTGCCTCTGCGCCAAGCCAGCGTTTCGGTGCAGGTCACGAATCCCTGAAGGCGGAATGTGGAACTCCGAAGGCGGGGAGCCAGAGGACAACCGCTAAGGAGAGAGCCTTGCTGCGCTCAAGATGACCGCTCAAGACGCCTCGATACCCCCCCCCGATTATCTGCTGCGAGGCGCGAAATGCGTCTCCTGGCCGCTGACCGCCTGCCAGCGCCCCTCGCGCCACACGAACACGTCGGTGAAGCGCGACCACACGGCATCCGCGCGCGGTGAAGCGGGCCGCGTGCCGCTCCGCGAAACCACCGGTTCGGTGACCACCACGCCCGTAACGATCGCCACATCGCCCTTGGCGATGAAGCGCACTTTGGTGTCCTCGAAGCGCTGCTCTTGGTCTGGCACAGGATGCGCGAGAGGGCGCGAGAAGTAGGCCAGATATTCGCTGCGCGGGATGGCGTCGCCCTGCCAATCGCTGTCGATGAATTCCGAGCCGAGGATGCGCCCGAGAGCTTTCACATCGCGGCGATGCAGCGCAGCGAGCCATTCGTGTTCGACGCGCATGACCGCGGTGGCGCTGCGTGGGCCGGCCGGAGGCTGCCCCTGCGGCGCTTGCTTTCCCCTCCCACGATAAGCAACATCCCGCAATGCGAAACGGGCGCAACCCTCCTGCGCAGCGGACAGGCACACAGCGCTCTTGTCCGGAAGAGCCTCGGAGGATTTCCGCCGTTTTGAGGCTACTTGCTGGCGGCGCAGCGCGCTTTCGAAGTCCTGCTCCGCGCGGACAACGTAGGCGCGATAGCCTTCCGGGTCGATGAATGGATTTTTCCTGGGAGAATGCGCCAGCGCCGCGCGTTTGTCCGTCAGGTCGAAAAACGAGCCGTGCGCGCCGAGGAAAACGTCGCAGGGCAGCGAGCGCAGCACACGGAAGGAGCGCTCGTAGTCCGCGGTGATGCCCGGATAGCTTTCTTTCCCCGCCAGGCGGTAGCCCGGCAACACGCTCATGCTTCCCACGAAAACGACGTGGAGCGGTTTCCCGTGATCTTCCGCGGTCATGGCCCACGTGGTGCAGCCGCGCGTGTGCCCGGCCGTCAGATGCGCGGTCAGCGTGACGCCGCCCAGGCTGACCGTGTCGCCGTCGTGAATGACGCGATCGGGCTTGATGGGCGGGAACGTGAGACGGTCGCCAAAATAGAAATCGCCGCGCCCGCCGCGCGCCAGAAGAGCGGCGTCGCCCTGCATGGCCACAAATTGCGCGCCGGTGCGCCGTTTCAGTTCCGCGAGCCCGCCCGCATGATCGAAGTGGGCGTGGCTATTGAGCAAAATCTTCACGTCGGAGAGCTTGAAGCCGAGCTTCCGGATGTTGGCCTCGATTTGCGGCGCGGTCTGGACGAAGCCGCCGTCCAGAAGAATATCGCCCGCCGGCGTGACGATCAGAAACGAGGTCACGTCGCTGGCGCCCACATAATAAATGTTCCCGACGATGCGAAACGGCGGCACAGGACCGTTCATTTCGCGCAACTCGGCTTGGCTTTGCCCATGTACCAGCAGTGGGATCAGCAGCGCGGCCGCAAAGATGAGAAAACGCGCGATCGCGCCTTTCCTGCCGGAACGGTCGATCAACGTGGCTCCTTGTCCATGGAAGCCCGGACCTGATCGAGGTGAAATTGTTTGCGGATGGCGCGGTCGAATGCGCGTTCCGGCATCACTCGGCGCATGAACGCGGCGATTTTGGCCGGGCGCGTGACCAGGTAGCGCGGGCGCGGCGGTGTCTCCTCGACGGCGCGCAGGATCACGCGCGCGCAATCTTCCGGCTGAGCCTTCGAGGAGTGCCGCGTTTTCTCCCAGCCGCCCAGAAAGGCTCCGTAGACCGCGCGATAGGGGCTGCGTTCCGCGGCCTGGGCGTAAGCGGAAGACAGCTCCGCCGCGGTGCGGTTCATGCTGGTTTCGATGTAGCCGGGTTCGATCAGGACAACGAAAATGCCAAAGGGATACAGCTCGTAACGCATCGAATCCCCGATGGCTTCGATCGCGTGCTTGCTCGAACTGTACGGCCCCAGAATGGGCGAAGCGATTTTGCCCGCAATCGAACTCATATTGATGATGCGGCCGCGGCGCCGCCGGCGCATCTGCGGCAAGACACGCTGTGCGACACGCAGCGGGCCAAAAATGTTCGTGTCGTACTGTTTGCGCAGATCGGCGAGCGAGATTTCTTCCATTACCGCGGCCACCGCGATGCCCGCGTTGTTGACCAGCACATCGACAGGGCCGGCGCGGCGCTCGATTTCCGACACGCAAGCATCGACCGAAGCGTCGTCGCAGACGTCGAGCTCCAGCGCTTCCACCGGCAGTTGGCGTTCGTGCGCCAGTTGATCGAGGGCCGCGCGGCGCTCCGCGTTTCGTCCGCCCGCGAAGACGCGATAGCCGCGCTCGGCCAACAGCAGAGCGGTGGCTCGGCCCAGGCCGTCCGTGCCTCCCGTAACGAGCACAACGCCACGATTCGCGCCGGATGCGACTGGCACTGTTCACCC